>Ga0310810_10009748_pt1 | contig 11135 bp, 10 predicted proteins | sample NCmetagenome_FD_207641 | JGI IMG/M metagenome (GOLD analysis project Ga0310810, IMG submission 207641) | Soil microbial communities from experimental microcosm in Duke University, North Carolina, United States - NC | ecosystem: Engineered > Artificial ecosystem > Soil microcosm > Unclassified ... | reverse complement strand
CTGGATTTTGCCCGTGAACATAATGCTAATGTTATTTTGCGCGGCTTGCGTGCGGTTGCAGACTTTGATTATGAATTTCAGCTGGCCAGTATGAATCGATTTATGAATCCAAAAATTGAAAGTATGTTTCTGATGCCGGCTGAGAAATATATGTATATCTCGTCAAGTATCGTGCGTGAAATAGCGGCGCTTGGCGGAGATGTTTCAGGTTTTGTTCCTGAAGATGTAATGCGTGCGCTGCACGAAAAATATAAAACATGAGGTTTAAGTTGTGGCTCTCAAGATAACAGAAGAATGCATTAACTGCGATGTGTGTGAGCCCGTCTGTCCAAATCAGGCAATTTATCAGGGTGAGCTCGTCTATGAAATAAATCCAGACAAATGCACTGAATGTGAAGGTCATTTCGATGAACCGCAATGTATTGCAGTCTGCCCGGTTGATTGTATTCTCAAAGATCCAGCGCATCCTGAATCGAAAGAACAGTTGTTAGATAAATATAAGAAGTTAGTGGGTGATAAATAATGTAGCCCGGATTAGCGCGCTTTTTGCGCGTAATCCGGGATCAAATTACTTCATCAACACATTTGCTGGTTCTAATGCAGGTTTTTTTTTCTTGTGTTTTCTTTTGCCGGTACGTTTGACAGTTTCAGATTTGTCGCCGGATGCCGGTTTGCTTTTCTTGAAGACAGTGAAGTCATTCATCGTATCACGTTCAGAGCGTTTAATTTCAAAACCTGTTCTGTTGCAACAAGCCGGTGATTCATATTTGTTGGTACAGATACTGACTAATGCAGCGATGTTGCGTTTCACAATCGGGTCGCTGATCTTTGCGGATTGATCTATGCATGACACCAACGCCTTATAAGCAGCAGCGCCTGCAATCATATTGTATAATTCATTTTTATGTGACTCCTCAGATTGCAATTTGATTTCTGATTCCCAAAACATTTTCCATTCGTTGCTTGTTTCGATGCTTTCAATGAATGCATCAATTACAGAACGCATTTGGGAAGAGATATCAGTTGCCTTGACTTGTTCTGATTTGATTTGTTCAATGCTGAGGTTTTGGAATGGGGCGAGTAACTGATCGACTGCATTTTTAAAATCTTCATAGAGAAAATCTTCATTGCCATATTTAACTTCTTTCGTACCGTCTGGAAGACACGTGTTATAAAATAAACGGCCATTAATTTTTTTCTGCAAAAACAAATCAAAGAAATCATTCTTTTTTGCCTGCTGCAGTTTCAAGTAGCCTACGATGATTTGCGGAAGTTTATGTTTTTCAGAAGCGGTAATTAATGCAATTCTTTCCTTTTTCATGACAGTCTCCTGCTTCGCTTATTATTCTTATAGTTATATTTTACGGCAAAACGCGAGCAGTTATGCGGCTTCAGGGGCAGCCGAAAGAGGAATTTTTATTTAATAAACATACCTTTTACAGATAGAAAAAATTATTTCAAACCATAGATTTTTTGCCGCGAATTTTTACCATTTTCTGGGATTTTTTGGTCTTTTCCGCGATTAAGTGTTTGTGTTTCTGTGGTTTTTTAGCTGTCTGGCGAATTTTTTTCGCTGGAGCATGTTTGACAGCCGTTACTGTGTGTATGGAGTATTCCCTGATTTTGCGGCGGCGGTCGTAGTTACCATTGTCCCGCAGCCATACATTCACGGCGCGTAAATCATTGAAACCCAATGTTCCTGCGGCTTGCTTCAATGCGAGGAAATTGTTTACGAATGCATAGCGGTCTGACGCATATTGGACTTGTGCTTCAAATACTTTTTGTTGCTGGTTTAGTACATTCACCAATGTTTCGGCGCCGACATTATAACTCTCTTCCATGCCACGCAGAGAGCTGATTGTTGATTGAACTGCTTCGCGGTCAGCTTTGACTTGACTGATGCCGGATATGACACCGAAGTAACTTTGTCGTGTGGTGTTAACTGTGCTGCGCTGCGTTTGTTCCAGCTGCTGCTGCGCTATTTCAAAGTTATAAATTGCCTGATCAGTTTGCGCAACGACTCCACCGCCTGAAAAAATTGGCAGATTGAGATTAAACATAATGGTACGGTTTGATTGTGTAGATGGCCCATCGCGTTGATTCAAAGCTTGTCTGTAAGCATTATTATTTTCAGTGTATTGTTTTTCTGAGCTGAGAGTCATGGTTGCTGTCGGCAAATGTCCGCCGAATTGTTGACGTACGATCTGGCGTGCACTGACTACATTGTATTGCGAAGCTTTGATTTGCCAGTTTTGCTTTAATGAAGTTTTAACCCAATCTTCAACGTTGCGTGGTTTTGGTGAAATTAGTGGGAAATTTTCACTCAAGGGTGCAAGGTGATCGTAATAAACACCTGTAATGACACGCAGATTTTCTTTATCGTTTGTCAGCTGCGTCTGCGCAGCAATCTGGTCGGCAACCGCAGAATCGTAAGAAGCCTGGGCAGTATATACATCGGTAATCGTTTTGATGCCAACTTTGAATTGTTGCTTAACCTGATCAAGCTGCTGCTTGTATGCAAGCACAGAAGCTTCATTGTAAGTAAGATTATCTTCATCTTTGAGTACGGCAAAATAAGCGCTTGAAACACGTATCATGAGATTTTGCAGTGCGGCATTTAAAGTTGCATCGGCACCACTTGAGAGTGAGATCGAACTCGAGACCGTCATGAATTGTGAAAAATTAAAAACCGTTTGCGTTAATGACAAAGTCAAATCGTAAAAACGTAGAGTGTTATTTCGCGGAGAACTGCCTGTCACAACATTGGCACCGGCGAAGCCTGAACGCGTCACACCGGGACTATATGAGAGATTGATATTAGGCAGTATGGAAGACAAACTGATTGGCACACCTTCTTTGGTGGCGAGGCGCTGCGATACTGCCTGCTGGTAAATCGGGTCAGAATTGAGTGCTTGTGAGTAAACCTCGATTAAATCAGCTGCATGAAGACTCTGACAAGAGATCAGTGTGAATAAAGTGAATAAAAGCTTTTTCATGACCTGACTATTTTCTCCGGCTGACGAGATTCGGAAGATCCGCTATTAATATTATAATTTGGATATTATTATAATCACCTATCTAACCAAATACCTAGGAAATTTCATGGCCATCTGGAAGCGTAAAATTGATACACAAATTATAGTCAATCGCAATGATCAGACCATGTGTGACCACCTTGGAATTGAGTTTCTGGAGGTTGGGGATGATTACTTAACTGCGCGCATGCCAGTTGATAGTCGCACCAGGCAGCCGTTAGGAATTATGCACGGGGGAGCATCATGTGTGCTCGCTGAAACAGTGGGGAGTGTCGCAGCGAATTTTTGTGTAGATGACAGTCAGTATTGTGTGGGTCTGGACATCAATACCAATCATATCCGCTCAATCAGGGAAGGTTATGTGATTGCCAAAGGCAAGCCTTTTCATCTTGGGCGGAGTACGCAGGTGTGGGGTATCGAGATCACGGATGAGCAGGGCAGGCTGGTTTCTGTTAATCGACTGACGATGGCTGTTTTGCAGAAATAACATAATTATTTCAATATATGTACATAATTTAAGCAAACTTTAAGCTGGACCTGCGTAAAATGACCAAAATACAAACAAGCAGGTCTCGATATGCAGGTTCGTACAGCTATTGCGCAAACTCTCGATCATGAGAGAAAAAAGTCTTTTCTCCATATATTCAGCGCGGCTAATGTCGCTGCCAGCGCTCTGAATCTGGCTGGCTATTTATTTATGGCTGGCAATGAAGCATTGGTGCCGTTGCTGATGGAAGTAGGAAGATTTATTTTCTTTCCATTTGCTGCGCTGACATCTGGCTTGTATGCGGTTTTTTCCTGGTATCAATATTATCTGGAAAGGCAGAACTATTCTCTCTTAAAGGCGATTCTGGATTCAATTGGTGCTGTTGCTATCATCGGTGCAGTGGTTGGATACCTTGCTTTTACTGCTGTGTTTACACTGGCCGCGCCGATTGTTTTCGCAGTTTTTTTAGGATTGAAAACATTGTTTCAGGCTGGCAGTGCAATTTATTTCGCTTATAAAGCAGCGACTGCGACGGATCATTTAAAAAAGAATGAATACCATCATAAAGTAAAACATGCTGCATTGAGTGCAATTGCCGGAACATTAACGACAGTTGCCCTTATCGGTGTTGAGATTATTGCTAAACCATTTTTATCAATATTCGGCATACTTGCAGGGGCGTTTGCAGCTGCATGTGCAGTTGTAAGAATTATTGATCACATCATTAAATTAAAGGGCAACAAGCGCCTCAGGAATATCTCGAGTGATATAAATAATGACGATACACCTTCAAGCGAAGCTGTGATGATGCGCAGGTTTGAAGCGGAGAGTCTTGCTGATGCTTATTCTGGTACTGCTTCAGAGGAAATACCTTTAGAAGTTATATCTCCAGATAATGCAATACCCAGAACATTAAGCAGATCCGAGTACCCGGAAGAAGTTCACACGAGAGAAGATGATGTCATCGAAGAAAATCAGCCGAGGAATATTTTCTTTAAGGTTGAAAAAGGTAAATCAGATGTTGAAGCAGCATCGTCTGAGGCTGAAGAAGTTGTTTTACGAAATTCAAACTAATTATGCGCAGCAATTGATTGCGGTTTGAATGGCGGCGCACATACTGCCCGGATTGGTGGTACCAGAACCTGCAATATCAAGCGCAGTGCCGTGATCAACTGATGTCCTTAAAAATGGTAATCCCAGTGTCATATTCACTGCACGGTCAAAGCCAATGTATTTAATGACTGGTAAAATCTGATCGTGGTACATGCCGACGACTGCATCCGCATCTTGTAATACAGCTGGTGTGAATATGGTATCTGCTGGCAGCGGTCCTTCCAGCTTTAAACCTTCCTTGCGTAATTTCTCTAACGCTGGCGAAATGATGTTAATTTCTTCGCTTCCCAAATGTCCCGATTCACCTGCGTGAGGATTTAATCCTGCAACCAGAATCCGAGGTGCAGTTTCATGAAAATATTTCTTCAAATCATTGTTCAGGATTGTTAGCACATCTGTTAATTTTTCAACGGTGATTGCGGCAGAAACTTTTTGCAGAGGAATATGTGTTGTGACTAATGCTGCTTTAAGCTGGTCTACTACAAACAGCATCACGGTTTGTTTGACTTCGGCGAGCTGAGCCAGATATTCCGTATGTCCGGTGAAGGCAATTCCGGCGTTATTCATGATTGCTTTATGCACCGGCCCTGTCACCATTGCATCAGCAGTTTTTTCCATGCAGGCATTCGCTGCAATCTGCAGACAATCAAGGACTGCGTATGCATTTTTAATATTTAATTTACCGGCGACTGTTATATCTGCGAATTTAACGGGATGTATCCGCAGCTTACCTGGTTGATGCGGCTGACGATCAGACTGAGTCAGATCACATTCAACAATTTGGATTGGTAAATTGATTTCACGTGCACGTTTATTAATGAGAGCAGGATCAGTGATGGCAATTAAATCCGCATTCCAGCTGCGCTGTGCTGCCTGAATCAACACATCCGGGCCGATTCCAGCTGGTTCACCCGGTGTGATGAGAATGCGGGATAATTTCATCTTTTAATTTGACGCCATAATGAATGCCTGACTGCGAAGCTTGGAAACATAATTCTGAATTGCTGTCTCGAACTTTTGTTGCAACAACATGGATTCTATTGTTTTACGGTCAGCCAGCGTCCGGTTTGCACCGTCAAGTTTGCGTAAATCAGTCAGAAATAAAATGTGGAAACCATTTGGTGTCTGAATGGGCCCGGCAATGTCATGTTTCTTCATGCCTGACATATAATCAGTAAATGCGCTTGGAATTTCCGGCAGTTTGCGCCAGCCAAGATCACCACCCTGTAAAGCCGTTTCACCTCGTGATTCGGATTTCGCAAGAGTGGTGAAATCAGCACCGTTACGCAGCTTTTGCATTATGCTCTCAGCACGCGTTTTTGCTGCGGCAATTTCTGCAGGTGATGGCATGTCTGAAGTTGGAATCAGAATGTCTTGAAGCTTATATTCGTTAGTACTGTTTTCCTTGAAGCTGTTAGATTTCATGAAAGCAGTGACTTCTTCCGGAGTAACAGAAACTTTTCCGCCAATCTCATGCTGCTGCAATTTTTGCAGTGCGATTTGCTCACGAATTTCAAGACGATAATTTTCTGCGGTCATGCCGGATTGTTTGATATGGTCGTATAATTGATCGACCGAAATATTATTTTGGCTGGCGATTCTTGAAATTGCCTCATCAAGTTCACCATTAGAAATTTTGATTCCAGCCTGGGTTGCGACTTGCAGCTGCAATTTTTTATTGATTAATTGTTGTAACACTTGTTTTTCGAGTGTTTTCTCAGACGGCATTGAAGATGACCCGCTTTGCGATATTTGCGCTTTTGCGGCAATCATGGCGCGGTCTAGTTCAGAACGCGTGATCATGTCTTCATTGACGACAGCAACCATTTGATCGAGTGACTGTTCAGATGATTCTTTCGCATAAGCTGGCAATATAATTGAGTTTGCCAAGAGTAATGATGTTAACAATAACTTTTTCATTTAAAATTCCTGCCCAAATTGTGTGTTATAACCAGTGATCGAACTCAATAAGCCGCTAGGATTTCCTGAGCCGAAATCGCCTAATCCTTTGAGGGCAAACTGAATGTAAAATTCAGGATTATACTTTGGAGCGTTGTTTTGAGTCGGGTCAAGACTGATAAACGTATTGCCTCCAACAATCCTGACGGCCCAGCAGCAAGTGTCGTATTGTAACCCATACATCAGGTTCTGCAAATGTTCCTGGTTCCAGTTTTGACTCCAGCGGCCGACAGCGCTCAAGCCTTCAGATAGAGGCCAACTGAATGAAAAATCGGTTAATTTCAAGTTATTTTGAGCAGAACTTACTGTCGCGCCAGATAATGGTGAGGCTCTGTCGCTGCTGAAAACATAGCTGTAACCAAGGTTAACGATGTGTCTTTCATCTGGTTTGTAATGTACACCGATAGTGGTATTACTCAGCTGTTTACCGATAGGTTCGAAAATTACGTTGGATTCCAGTTTCCAGGCGGGATTTACTGCGTAATTGATTAACCCTGAAATTGGTGACAGACGCCAATGGTTTGCCGGATTGAATGGGTTATCCGTACAAGAGGTATCATTGCAAAATGTTACGCGCCGGTTAGAGAAATAAATAATTTCACCGACACCCATACGTACTTTTTCATAACCGGTTTCGCTTTCCAGCATGCGGGATGAAATACCAACACCAATCTGGTTGGCATCGCCGATACGGTCAATGCCGATGAATCGGTTGTAATTGAAAATCTGATCGTAAGTCAGTGTGCTGACGGTGGTATCAAAAATTGGAATACTGGCTTGATTGCGGTATGGAATATATACGTAATAAACCTGCGGTTCCAATGTCTGCTGGTACATCTGGCCAAACAAACTCATGTCGCGGTTGAAGGCAAAACCCATGGCCATATCAAAAATGGGAATGGAGCGTTGATTGCTGGACGGCATGGTGCTGGGTGTCATCTGATATAAATTGTAACTGCGCATATGTAACTGCGCGCGTGGATTAATGAAAAAATAGGGCAGATATACTGGCAGGCTGATGCCAGGCTGCACCAGAAAACGATTGCCGATTGGTGATTCAGTAGTAATACCAGGTGTATTGCGGATATCGAAGCGAGTCGCTTCTGTATTGATGAAATATTCCAGTCCAAATTTCTGGTCGGGATAGTCGCCGTTTAAAATGAGCTGCGGCGCACGGCGATACTGGTTAATCACATTTGATGTGTTGATTGGATGCAGCGTTTGATATGTTTGTAATCTGCCGATGAAATTCCAGTTTCTACTCTTATAATATAAATCGCCTTCCTGCAGTATTTGATTTTGCGTACTTTCACTGATGTCATTGCCAAAATCACGCAAGATGTAATCATCGCCCGCATAATTAAAATCAATATGCGTGGACCAGTGATCATTAAAAACAGTATTGTCGCGCCATGACAGACTGCGTCGAGTTGTATTTGAGTTAATTAAACGCTGCAATTCCGCCTGAATGATAGGGTCAGAATTGTTTGAGTAATTATTCACGGCGAACGCTTTGTATGATTTTAACAGTCGGTCTTCCGGCAGGACGCTGACATCCAGGGTGCCGCTGCTGATGTCTGTCAGATAGCGAAACTTGTCGCTGAAACGTATACCGCGCAGACTTAAATAAGCCGGCGTAATAGTCATGTCATAATTCGGTGCCATATTCCAATAAAATGGTGCCGTGAAAAAATATCCCCAGCCGGTATAGATTGTGTCATTGAATGGCTTGTTGCCGATTGTCGGCCAGAGAAATCCGGATTTGCGTTTATGATCAATAGAAAAATTCAGATAGGGAATATAGAAAACCGGTACGCTTTTTATATAAAAACGCGCATTTGTTGCATAGCCTCTGCCAATATTTTTATTTAAGACAATGTGGCTTGCATTGACATGCCAGGAAGGATTGGTCGGCGGGCATGTTGAAAAACTGGAGCGGTTGAGTTCGTATACTTTAGGCTTTGACTGCGCAAATTCATCAGCTTTACCCCACGCAGTCAGCGCTAATATTTTGCGTTCTTTCTGCATATTTTCGCTGCTTACTTTAGGGCCTGCGAATTGTTTGCCGTTAGCAAGCGATGTGCGATAGAGAATGTCAAACAATGATTTGCTTCTGTTTTTGAAATCATAATGACCACGTTTTGCAATAACCATTGTATTCGGCTCGCGAAAATGCACATTACCTACTAAATCGGTTGATGTGATTTTGCCGGTTGACTGATCGCGGTAAATATAAGCTTTGTTAGCTGTGATTTGCTGGCCGAGCCGGAGCAGAGAAACATTGCCTTCCAATATTGTTGTGCCATGCTGCGAAAAAACTGCCTGACTGCCGGTGAGGCCGACAGTCTGCTTTTTGTCTGAACTGTCAGGATATAAAAATGGCTGATCGAGAAAATACCCGCCGCAGTTATTTTCCGAACTCGGAACCCATCCAAGTTCGTTGGCGATGGTTTCCCGGTTCAGCGGCGTGACTGCTGCAATGCAGGAGAGTGGCTGGCTTATGCCAAGCAACAGCAAGAGAGAGGCTTTGATTCTTGCAGACATTTAGCTGTTCCTGCGTTATATTTTATACCCCCGCAGCGCGCTGCGGACATCCGAATTGAAACGAAAAGTTTATCGAAAAGGTTGGGTTAATGGAATCCAAAAGCGAACGAAAAGTGAAATTCGAGCATTGGCTTTGTAAGATTTTAGGACAAGGCCAGTTTGAAATCGTTCCTATGCCAGGTGATGCCAGTTTTCGCAGCTATTCACGAGTGCTGACTCAGGGCAAGTCATATGTTGCTATGGATGCGCCGCCTCCTGAAAACTGCCAGTCATTTGTTTCTATTGCCGCAGCTCTTCGAGCTCTTAGCTTGAATGTACCCGACATCTTTGCTTCAGATTTGACGAATGGCTTTTTGTTATTGTCGGATTTTGGCGATATCACTTATTTAAACGCATTAAATCTTGATTCTGCTTCTGCACAAGCAGATGCGTTATATCTGCGGGCATTAAAAGCATTAGCAGTCATGCAGGAATGCCGTGAAGTTCCAGGTCATGAACTTAAGCCTTTTGGCAGAGAGTGGATGACACGTGAATGGGACTGGCATCAGGAATGGTTTCTGGAGAAATGGCTGGGATTATCAGCAGTCGTTAATCCTGCGCTTCATTCATGTTATGAACTACTGATTCTTGCTGCAGAATCTCAGCCCCAGGTTTTCATGCACCGCGATTATCATGCTGCAAACCTGATGGTATTGCCGAATAATGAAACGGGAATTCTGGATTTTCAGGACGCTTTCATTGGACCGCTTACTTACGATCCCGTTTCTTTGCTGCGTGATTGCTATATTGACTGGGCTGAAGCGGATATCAGACGACGTGCATTGTCATATGCAGATATGTTGAGAAAGCAGGGTTTAATCACACAAGTTACCGATGATGTATTTATGCGGTGGTTTGACTGGATGGGATTGCAGCGGCATATCAAAGCGTTAATGACTTTTGCACGTAAATTTGTACGTGATCAGCAGCCACGTTATCTTGAATTCATTCCGCGTACACTGAATTATGTTATTCAAGTCAGCCGGCATTATCCTGAGCTTAGAGTGTTAAATGAATTTTATTCCGGTTCTGTTATGCAGGCATTGAAGGACAACAAAATATTATGCGAGCAATGATTCTTGCCGCAGGCCGCGGCGAACGTATGGGGGAGATGACGGCGAAAACGCCAAAACCATTATTGCGCGCAGGCGGAAAATATCTGATTGAACATGTCATCGATCATTTAAAACAGTATGGAATTAAAGATATTGTAATTAATGTTGCGTATCTTGGTGATCAGGTCAGGCAGGTTTTAGGTAACGGCAGTCAGTTTGGTGTCACGATTGAATATTCCATCGAACCTGAACGTCTGGAAACAGGCGGTGGTATTTTGCAGGCGTTGCCATTGTTAGGCAAAAAACCATTTTTGGTTGTCAGCAGTGATGTCATCACAGATTTTCCATTATCATCTTTGCCGCGGCAGCCATGCGGACTCGCGCATCTGGTTCTCGTGCAAAATCCTCCATTTCATCCGCGCGGAGATTTTGGTGTGTGTGAAGGATTGGTGGACATGGATGTAAAACCCGCGCATACTTTCGCGAATATTGGTGTTTACCGCCCTGAATTATTCGCAGACTGCTTACCTGGCCACTTCCCATTGAATAAACTTTTATTCCCCGCCATTAGGGAAGGACGCGTGAGTGGCGAACTATATCAGGGAGAGTGGTTTAATATCGGCACGTCAGAGCAGCTGGCGGAGTTTGATTCAGTGATGTCGCAGCGTTTGTGACGGGTGCTGTCATTTCCGTTAAAAGTTGTCATCCAGAGGCGTGTTTTTTGCGCCGAAGCATCTCCCAGATTAAACCGCACACTACACTAGGAGATCCTTCGGCGCAAAAAACGCGCCTCTGGATGACAAATCGCGCCCGAGAGGATTATCGCGAAAAGCGCGTTCAAAATCGCTAATGCGATTTTGTCGAACCAATTATATTTTATTGTCGGAGGTTCGAATCTAGTCG
>Ga0310810_10009747_pt1 | contig 11136 bp, 10 predicted proteins | sample NCmetagenome_FD_207641 | JGI IMG/M metagenome (GOLD analysis project Ga0310810, IMG submission 207641) | Soil microbial communities from experimental microcosm in Duke University, North Carolina, United States - NC | ecosystem: Engineered > Artificial ecosystem > Soil microcosm > Unclassified ... | reverse complement strand
GAGGAGTTCTCCTGGCAGCGAAAGGCGAACCGCTGAGCCGCCGGAGCGGACCTAGGCCTCGGTCCTCCACCAGTGGGGCCTGCCCGCGTACTGCGGCAGGCCCCACTGCTCGCAGAACGCGTCCCAGCCCGCGCGCTCGACGCCGCGCCAGCGCAGCTCGTCCACGCGCTGCTGCGGGATCTCGACGCCGTCATCCGTCGTCCGCAGCCGGGCGAGTGAGCGGTACAGCAATACCTCGTCCCAGCGCTCGCGAAGGGTGGCGGCGAGCACGGGGCCGCCGCGCAGGCTCCTGACGTCCCACGCGGAGGCTTTCGCCGGGATCTCCTCGAGGGAGCCGTAGCGGACCAGGACAGCCGCCGCAGATTTCGCGCCCCAGCCCGGCAGGCCCGGATAGCCGTCTGACGAATCGCCGACGAGCGCGAGCCAATCCGGAATCGCCGATGGCGGCACGCCCCACTTGACCAGCACTGCCGGCTCGTCGTAGGTGATCCGCCGTCGGCGATCGAGCAGCACCACCCGCTCGTCGTCGACGAGCTGGGCCATGTCCTTGTCAGGCGTGCAGATCAGGATCTGCTCGACGTCGGGGTCGGCGACGAATCGCGCGCACGCGGCGGCGATCGCGTCGTCCGCCTCGAACTCCACCATCGGCCAGCACACGATGCCCAGCGCGCGAATGGCATCCTCCGCGATCGGGAACTGGTCGAGCAGGTCGCGCGGCATGCCGAACGAGGACTTGTAGCCCGGAAAGAGATCGTTCCGGAACGACTCGATGACGTGATCGGTCGCGCAGCCGACGTGGGTCGCGCCCTCCTCGCGCAGCAGGAAGAGCAGCTGATCGATCAGGCCGGCAACACCCGACAGGTTGCGGCCACCTTCGCCGAGGGTGGGCGGTCGCGGCGCGTAATGGGCCCGGAACAGCTCGTAGGTCGCGTCGACGAGATGGAGGCGCATCTGGATGAGGATGCCAGAGGCGCCCGATGGGGGGCGCCTCTGGCTGCCGGATGCGGGCCTCCGGCCGCCGGGTGCCCGGCGGCCGCGCCGAGGTCAGCCGCCGACGATGACGATCTCGCCGTGCATCCCCGCCTCGTAGTGGCCAGGCTCGTGACACGCGTAGGCGTACGGGCCCGGGCCGTCGAAGGTGAAGTCGACGGCATGGGTGCTGCCCTCGTCGAGCTCGTCCTTCTCGACGTTGGTCACGTTATCGACCTCGTCGGCGGCGACCTTGTCGGCGACGCCGACCTGGAACTCGTGCACGACCTTGCCGCTGTTCGTCAACACGAAGCGGATGGATTCGCCCTTCTGGACGGAGACCGAGTCGGGCATGAACCGGAGCTTGTCGTCCATGTTCATCCATACGACGCGCGGGTTGTCCTTCGTGCCGACCGTCGGAGCGCCCGGACCCACCAGCTGAACGTAGCCCATCATGCCGTGCTCGAAGTGCGCCGGGGCGTGGCACGCGAAGGCGAACGGTCCGGTGCCCTTGAACGTGAACGTGAGCTCGCCGGTCTGCTGGGGCCCGATGTCGGCGACCTCTGGCGTGCCCTCCTTGTCCGCGAACGCGTCGGCAAGCGCCCCGATCATGAACTCGTGGACGGCGGTGCCGGTGTTATGGACCTCGAACTTGACGGTCTCGCCCATCGCCGCCTGGATGAGCCCGGGAGTGAAGTTGAGGTTGTCGTCAGTGGTGACGTCGATGACGCGCGGGCTCGCTTCGGTCCCCGGCGTGAATCCGAGCGTCGGCGCGGGTGCCTGCGTGACCACCGGGATCGGCGTCCCGGTCGGCACTGCCGAGGCCGCCGCGGTCCCGGGAGCGGCAGCTCCCGTGCTTCCAGGGGCGTATGTCCAGGCTGGGCTGGACGCAGCGCTTCCGCAGCCGGCCACGATCAGGGCTGCGGCGAGGACTCCGCCGTACCACAGGAATGGGAACCGCCGTTGCGCAGCCATCGCGCGTCCTTTCTGAGCCCGCCTGGACAGGGAACCGGCGGATTTGCCAGATGCTGCGACGTGCATGGCGGGATGCCTCGGGCCGTCTGGCCCCTTTGGGCCGAGCGGAAGGTCCCGACTGGCAACGTCCGGGCCGTCCGCGGATACGGATCAGGGCAGGGTGCCGAAGCAGTACCCCAGCGTGCAGCCTGCGGCGCTCATCGCGCCCAGTGCTCGCCTGGCGTCGCCGGACTTGAGGTCCACCGCCGCGATCGCGTCCTGCAACACCTCGGTATCGAAGCCGAGGTTCGCGGCGTCGATCGCGGTCGAGCTGACGCAGTAGTCGGTCGCCAGGCCGACGACCACGACCTTGTCGACACCGCGCTCGCGGAGGAGGCCCTCCAGCTCGGTCGGCTTCGTCTCGCCCGAGACGGGGTCCTTGACCGTGAAGCCCGAGTAGCCGTCCTCGCCGTCCTGGCCCTTGCGCACGGACGGGCCGACGACCGACAGCGCCGGGTGGAACTCGGCGCCCCAGCTGCCCGCCACGCAGTGGACCGGCCAGATCCCGCCGTCCTTGGCGAAGTGCGGCGTCGACTCGGGATGCCAGTCCTGCGTGTACACGACGAAGGCGCCGGCCTCCGTGGCGAGTCTCGCTTCCGAGTTCACCAGCGGGAGGATCTCCGCCGCGCCCTTCACGAACAGGGATCCGCTGGGGTCGGCGAAGTCGTTCTGCACGTCGACCACGACGAGCGCCGTCCGCGGACCGTATCGATCGGGCACGTCGCCGAGGGTAGCCCAGGGCACCGGAACTGGACTCGAGCGCAACCGGTGCGCCACCTCGCATCCCGGCCGACTTCGGCTAAGGTTTCAGCGTGACATTCGAGGAATCCGACCTCGACCTGCTCGCGACCGCGAAAGAGGTCAGGGTCGAGACCCGCTCGACGGCGGGCGAGGTCCACAGGACGATCGTCTGGCCGCTCGTCCACGACGGCGTCGTCTACCTGCGCTCGTACAAGGGCCCGAGCGGCCGCTGGTATCGGGAGGCGCTCGCCGACCCGGAGATCGCGCTGCTGTTCGATCGCCGCCGCCTCCCTGCCCGCGCGATCCCGGCCGCGGATGCCGCCAGCGTCGAGGCATGCAGCGAGGCGCTCCGCGCGAAGTACCGCCGGAGCTACAGCCTCGAGGCGATGCTTGCGCCGTCGGTGCTGCCGACGACCCTGCGCATCGAGCCCGTCGCCGCGGGCGTGGAGGCCACCCGATGACCGCCGTCGAGCCGCGCAGCGAGATGTACCTCGACGAGTTCAAGCACCAGCTGCCGGACATCGACGAGGGCGAGACCACCGACTGGATCCGGTCCCTCGACGAGGTCGTCGAGCAGGAGGGTGAGACCCGGGCGCGGTTCCTGCTGTTCAAGCTGCTCAAGCGGGCGCGCCAGCTGCAGGTCGGCCTGCCCCCGCTGACCAACACGCGGTACATCAACACCATCTCGCCGGAGCAGGAGCCTGACTTCCCCGGCGACGAGACGCTCGAGCGGCGGATTCGCCGGCTCATCCGCTGGAACGCCGTCGCGATGGTCCTCCGCGCGAACAACCGCTACAGCGGGATCGGCGGGCACCTCGCCACGTACGCGAGCGCCGCCACGCTGTACGAGGTCGGCTTCAACTGGTTCTTCAAGGGTCGCGACAACGGCGGGCCCGGGGACCAGATCTTCTACCAGGGCCATGCCGCGCCGGGGATCTACGCCCGTGCCTTCCTCGAGGGCCGCATCGACGAGGAGCAGCTCGACCACTTCCGGCGCGAGACGCCGCCGCAGCGCGGGCTGTCGAGCTACCCGCACCCGCGGCTCATGCCCGAGTTCTGGGAGTTCCCCACGGTCTCGATGGGCCTGGGCCCGATCGACGCCATCTACCAGGCCCGCTTCAACCGGTACCTCCAGAACCGCGGCCTCGTCGACACGTCGGGCAGTCGCGTCTGGGCGTTCCTGGGCGACGGCGAGACCGATGAGCCGGAGGCCCTGGGCGCTCTGCACGTCGCCGCCGACGAGGGCCTCGACAACCTGACCTTCGTCGTCAACTGCAACCTGCAGCGGCTCGACGGGCCGGTCCGGGGCAACGGCAAGATCATCCAGGAGCTCGAGGCGGTCTTCCGCGGCTCGGGCTGGAACGTGATCAAGGTGATCTGGGGCCGCGAGTGGGACGAGCTGCTCGCGCGCGACGTCGATGGCGTCCTCGTCGAGAAGATGAACACGACGGTCGACGGCGAGTTCCAGAAGTTCTCGGTCGCCGGTGGGGCGTACATCCGAGAGCACTTCTTCGGGCCGGATCCGCGTCTCAGCGGGCTGGTCGAGCACATGACCGACGACGACCTCTCCAAGCTGCGCCGCGGTGGCCATGACTACCGCAAGGTCTTCGCCGCGTACAAGTCCGCGATCGAGCATCGCGGCGCCCCCACGGTGATCCTGGCCAAGACGGTCAAGGGCTGGACCCTCGGCCCCGGCGTCGAGGCGCGCAACATCACGCACCAGGCAAAGAAGCTGTCCGAGGCGGAGCTCAGGATCTTCCGCGACCGCCTCGAGCTGCCGATCCCCGACGACCAGCTCAAGGACGCTCCGTACTACCACCCGGGCGCGGACTCGGAAGAGGTCCAGTACCTGAACGAACGGCGCCGCGCGCTCGGCGGGCCGTTGCCGAAGCGGACCGTGCACGCGGTGAAGCTGCCCGCGCCGAAGGAGTCCTTCGACGCGGAGTTCGCCGCCGGCTCACAGACCGCGGTCTCGACGACCATGGCCTTCACCCGGATGCTCCGGAACCTGATCCGCGATCCCGAGCTCGGGCCGCGCATCGTGCCGATCATTCCGGACGAGGCGCGAACGTTCGGCATGGACCCGCTGTTCAACGAGGTGGGCATCTACTCGGCCACCGGCCAGCGCTACGACCCGGTCGACAGCGAGCTCGTGCTCAAGTACCGCGAGGCGCGCGACGGCCAGGTGCTCGAGGAGGGGATCACCGAGGCGGGTTCCGCCGCGGGCTTCCAGGCCGCGGGCACGTCCTACTCGACGCACGCCTATCCGGTCATCCCGTTCTACATCTTCTATTCGATGTTCGGCTTCCAGCGGACGGGCGACCAGCTGTGGGCGGCCGGCGACGCGCGGGCGCGCGGCTTCCTCATGGCCGCAACCGCCGGCCGGACGACGCTCACGGGCGAGGGCCTCCAGCACGACGATGGCCACAGCCACGTCCTGGCGATGACCAATCCGGCGGTCCGCCAGTACGACCCGACCTTCGCCTATGAGCTGGCGGCGATCATTCGCGACGGCATCGAACGGATGCACGTCAAGGCCGAGGACCTCATCTACTACATCACGATCTACAACGAGAACTACGCCCAGGCGCCCAAGCCCGACGGGATCGACGAGGCCATCCTGCGCGGCATCTACCGGTTCGCCGAGGCGCCGAAGCTCGCGGGCCGGAACGGGTCGAAGGGCAGGGCAGCGCCGACCGCGCGCCTGGTGGGCTCTGGCTCGATCCTGCTCCAGGTCCTCGCGGCGCAGCAGCTCCTCGCCGAGAAGCTGGGCATCGCCGCCGAGGTCTACTCGGCGCCGTCGTGGCCGATGCTCCGCCGCGACGCCCTCGCGGTGGATCGCTGGAACCGCCTCCACCCGACCGACACGCCGCGCGTGCCCTACGTCGCGACCGTCCTCGGCCCGAAGGGCGGTCCGATCGTCGCCGCGACCGACTGGATGAAGGCCCTGCCGGACCTCGTCCGGCCATGGATCGAGGCGCCCTTCGAGACGCTCGGGACCGACGGCTTCGGCCGCAGCGACACGCGCGACTCACTGCGCGCCTGGTTCGAGATCGACCCGCCGCACATCGCCGCGGCCGCGTTGTCTGCTCTCGCGCGCGCCGGCGAGATCACGCCCGCCGTGGCGGCGAAGGGCCTCGCCGAGCTGGGGGTCGACCCGGAGAAGGCAGACCCGCTCGAGGTCTGAGCGGGCAAGCCATGGTGCGCTCGCGACCGCGGGCACACGCCGGCGCGCTCGCTAGCGGGCGCTCGCGACCACCCGCGAGACGTCGCCACTCAGGTTCGTGACGTAGAGCTCGCCCACCGCGTCCTCACCGAACGACGAGATGCCGCTGCCAGCGTTGCCGACCTCGACCGGCTTGCGGAACGCGTCCGTGCTCGGGTCGAGGGCAAAGATCCGGCCCGAGCAGTAGTCGGCGAAGAGGTACGCGCCGGCGAGCGCCGGGTACCTCGTGCCGCGGTACACGTAGCCCCCGACGACCGTGCAGCCGAGGTCGTGGCTGTACTCGCTCACTGGCGGTGTCAGGCCGGTCTTCGAGCATTGGTCGCCCGACGGGTAGCAGTGGTTGCCCTCCGTCCTGTTCCAGCCGAAGTTGAGGCCGCCGACGCCAGCCCGGGCAACGTCGACCTCCTCCCAGGCGTTCTGCCCGACGTCGCCGATCCAGAGGTCGCCGGTCGACCGATCGAACGACGCCCGCCACGGGTTGCGCATGCCCACGAGCCAGATCTCGTCGCGACCCGCCGCCTCGAGGAAGGGGTTGCCCGCAGGGGCGGAGTACGCGTCCCCGCCGCTCGCGTGGTCGATGTCGAGCCGGAGCACCTTGCCCAGGAGCGCGTCTCGATTCTGGCCGTTGTCCTGCGGGTCGCCGCCGCTGCCGCCGTCGCCGAAGAAGGCGTACAGGTAACCATCGGGTCCGAACAGCAGGTCTCCGCCGTTGTGGTTGGCGTAGGGCTGGTCGAGGAACAGGATCCGCTGCTCGCTCTCGGGATCGAGCCGGTTCGCGTCGGCGGGGTCGAGCCGCAGGCTGGCGATGATGCTGTCGCCGTTCCTGCTGGTGTAGTTCACGAAGGCGCGGGGATCATTCGGAAAGCCGGGGTGCAGCGCCAGCCCGAGCAGGCCCTGCTCGCCACCGCTGGTGAGGCGGTCGCGCAGGTCGACCATCGGATCCGCGTGCACGGTGCCGTTGGCATCGGCGACCCAGATCCGGCCGTCCTGGCCGACGATGAACAGCCGGCCCGACCCGTCGTTTGGGGCGACCACGTCGAGCGGACCGCCGTCAGCGTGCGCGAACGGCTCAAGGCGCACGGCGAGATGGCCGATGTCCACCGGCGCGACGCTGGTGGCCGGCGCCACCGAGCTCGTCGGCGCCGTTGCGGATGCCGTCCCTGCCCCTGGAGCAGCGCTGGCCGAGGCCGCGCTGCCAGGCGTCTGCGCGGGCTGCGTCGAGCAGCCGGCGATCGCCAGCGTCAGGAGGGCCGCGAGCGGTACCGCCCACGAAGGGTGCGAACGCATCGTGGGAATGTACGCGGGAAGCCGCCGCGCGGTTCCCGCGGTGCTAGGCTCGCCGGCCGTGGAGGCGTTCGAGGTCTACGACGTGCTGCTCGAGCTCACGGCGTCGGGCCGCCTCTACCACGAGCTGATCCGCACGCATGACCTGTCTGTCGGCGTGTACCGGCTGGCGGCAGGCGCCTCGGATCCCCAGGGCCCGCACACCGAGGACGAGGTCTACCACGTGGTCCGCGGCCGGGCCACGATCACGGTGGGGGAGGAGGAGCGGCAGGTGTCGGCCGGCTCGATCATCTTCGTCGGCGCGGACGTGCCGCACCGCTTCCACGACATCGAGGACGAGCTCGTCGTCCTGGTGATCTTCGGGCCCGCCGAATACACCCACCGCGTCGACCACGAGAAAGGTCAGCCGCACGGGGCCGCGCCCGCCTGATCGGCCTGGGGCTCGGTCCGCCCTCGGGGCGTGCCGCACCGCGTGCGGAATTCGTCGCCGGATCGTCCCGCGACGGCGCTGCAGACGCCAGGTCCCGCTCCTCATGCGGGTTTCCTCGCGGGGAACCCTCCCCTGGACGGCGACGCGCTCGCCGACGATGGATTCCGCATGTGGTGCGGCGGACGAATCGTCAGCGCGACGGGAACCGAGCCTTGAGCTCCAGGGCGAGCTCGCCCGCCCGGCCGACCGGGTCGTGGCGGAAGAACACGTAGACATCGTCGCCGGCGGCCAGGAACGGCTCGATTCGCGCCGCCCACGCGTCGAGGCCCGCCGCGTCGTAGTCGTGCAGGCGCAGGCGCAGGTACAGGAAGGAGCCGGTCCGCCGGATCATCGGCGGCTCGCGATCGGGGCTCGTTGCAGCCGTGGCGCTCTCGTCGCCGCCCGCGCCCTCGTCGCCCTCCGGCGGCAGCTCGGTGGTGCACAGCGTCGCCCCGGCTGCCCGCAGCGCGGCGAAGGTCTCGTCGACGTGCCACGAGCGGTCCTGCAGCTCGACCACGAGCGGGATCTCGCGCGGCCACGCCGCCAGGAGCGCCGCGAGGCGCGCGTCGGCGACAGCGGGGTCGCCGCCGACCCACGGCCCATCGCGCCGAATCTCGGCCGGGACGCGAAACAGGACGGCGCCCAGGCGCTCGCCGAACTCGGGGAGTGGCTCGGTGAGCCAGCGGACGCTCTCCTCCGGCGCGCCCCACAGCCCCCGCACGGCCGAGCCGCGCTGGGCCTTGACCGCGAACCGGAATTCGGGTGGCGTGGCGCGGACCCAGCCCTGGATCGCGGACGGCGTCGGGCGCCGCCGGAACGTTGCGTTCAGCTCGACCGCGGGCAGCTGGGCCGCGTAGGCAGCGAGGCGGTCCGGCGCGCGCGTGCCGGCGGGATAGAAGCGCGGCGTCCAGTCCGGGTAGGCGAAGCCGGACGTCCCGACGAGCAGGCGCCCCGGCGGGTTCGTCAGGCGCGGCCCCGGGTGCCGCAGGCGCGATCGGCCACGCCGAGCATCGTCCGCTCGATGACGTCGAGCTCGTCGCCCTCGATGCCCGACAGGAAGTAGTCGGCGATCCCGCGGAGGTGGGTCGGCGCGGCGGTGCGCAGCCGGCCGAGGCCAGTCTCGGTCAGCGCCGCCTCGGCGCCGCGGAGGTCGCTCGAGCAGCTCACCCGGTCGACGAGTCCGTCGCCGACCAGGCGGTCGATCAAGCGCGTGGCGCCGCTCTTGGACAGGCTCAGCGCGTCGGCGAGCCGGCCCATCCGGAGCCGCCGGTCGGGCGCTTCCGCCAGGAACAGCAGCGCGACGTACTCCTGGAGGGAGAGCCCGTGCTCGGCGCGCAGGTCCTCGTCCATGCGCCGCGAGACCTGCGCGTGCGCACGCACGAACGCGCGCCATGGTGCGAGGCGCGGGTCGCGGGCGCTGAGGGCGGCTGCGGAGCGAGCGGAGGGCGTGGCGGTCGGCACGGTACGAGAATCGTACGGCGCTGCTCGTTGCGCGGTCAACGAGCGTCGCAACACCGGCCACCCGAGCCGCTAGCATCGCCCGCACCATGCAAGCCTTTGACGTCGACGCGATTCGCGCCCGCTTTCCGGCCCTCTCGCTGGTCCAGGACGGCCGGCCCTTCGTGTTCTTCGACGGGCCCGGCGGGACCCAGGTCCCGCAATCGGTCATCGACGCCGTCGCCGGCTACTACCGCGAGGCGAACGCGAACCACGGCGGCGCGTTCCTGACCTCGCAGCGCTCCGACGCGATCATCGAGGACGCGCACGCCGCCCTCGCCGACCTCCTCGGCGTGGACGCGGACGAGATCACGCTCGGGCCGAACATGACCACGCTCACGTTCCACGTCTCGCGCTCGATCGGCGCCACGCTCCGGCCGGGCGACGAGGTCGTGGTCAGCGGTCTCGACCACCAGGCGAACATCGACCCGTGGATCGCCGCAGCGCGGGACAACGAGGCGATCGTCCGGACCTGGGAGCCACGCCTCGACGACTGCACGCTCAGCCTCGAAGGCCTCGACGCCGTGCTCAACGAGCGCACCCGACTGGTCGCGGTCGGCTGGGCCTCGAACGCCGTCGGCACGATCAACCCGATCCGCGAGATCGCCGAGCGGGTCCATCGCGCCGGCGCGTGGCTGTACGTCGATGCGGTCCACGCCGCGCCCCACATCGCGCTCGACGCGCGGGCAGTCGATGCCGACTTCGTGGCCTGCTCGGTCTACAAGTTCTTCGGCCCCCACCTCGGTGCGTTGTACGGCCGGCGGCAGATCATGGATTCGCTGCCTGCCTACAAGGTCCGGCCGGCGTCGAACCGGTTCGAGACCGGGACCGGCAACCACGAGGGTGATGCCGGCGCCGCGGCCGCCGTCGAGTACCTCGCGGATCTCGGCGTGCGCTACGGCGGGGCGGCCGGAGCGGCGTCCAGGCGCGAGCGGGTGCTCGCCGGGATGCGCGCCATACGCGCGTACGAGCTGGACCTGTACCGCTACCTCGCCGGCCGGCTCGCGGCCATCGGGGGCGTCCGGATCCTGGGCCTCACCGCGGACGGAGACATGGAGCGCCGAACGCCGACGGCCGCGATCACCATCCACGGAGTGACGCCCCATGCTGCCGCCGAGGCGCTCGGGCGCCAGGGCATCGCCGTGTGGGACGGCGACTTCTACGCGACCGGCCTGATCGAGCGGCTGGGCCTCGCGCAGGACGGCGTCCTGCGCATCGGCCTGACGCACTACAACACCCGCGCAGAGGTCGACCGGCTGATCGACGAGCTGGCCCGCATCGCGGGCGCGATGGGGGCCGCAGCCTGACCGCTGCGGCCTCCACCACCTAGCGGATCGTGTAGGTCGTCGGCTTCGTCGCGGCGCCCAGCTCGGGGGCATCCACGGCCTGGATCACGGCGGGTTGCCACGTGTACGTCCCCGGCGAGACGACGCGTGCCGTGTAGGTGACGCTGCGGTGGCGGTCGCTCGCTGAAAGGCACCACAGCACCGTCTGGCCGTCGATGTCATACGGGCGCGGAATCGTGTCGGGGATCACGTTTCCCTCGTCGTCCGTCGCCGGCCACTCCCAGCTCCGCTCGATCGGGACGAGGCCCGATGGGGCGACGTCGCGGATCTGCCAGCAGCCCGTGTACGGCACTGATCCGAGCGCGACGGTGATGACGACGCGGACGAGCCGATCATCTGGAGCATCAGCCGACGGCGTCACGGTGCGTTGGATCGTGACCCCGCCACCGCTCGGAAGCTCCGCGGCGCCGCCGGTCCAGGAGGCGACGACCACGAGCTTTCCGGCGAGTGGCTCGAGCCGCAACGTCGACCGTTGCGAGGCGGTCACCGTGAACGTGAAGGTCCCGCCAGCGGCGAGCTCGACCTCGTGGCGATCGCCATCGACGGCCCAGGCAAATCGTCCGGCATCCCGGGGCAGCCGATCCAGGCCC
>Ga0310810_10009745_pt1 | contig 11136 bp, 8 predicted proteins | sample NCmetagenome_FD_207641 | JGI IMG/M metagenome (GOLD analysis project Ga0310810, IMG submission 207641) | Soil microbial communities from experimental microcosm in Duke University, North Carolina, United States - NC | ecosystem: Engineered > Artificial ecosystem > Soil microcosm > Unclassified ... | reverse complement strand
GCCAGGCGCAGGCGGGCCGCGTTCTGCCGCAGCTCGACCTGCTGCTCCGCCGCCGTCGCCACCATCCGGTTGAAGGCGTCGGTCAGCACGCCGATCTCGTCGCCCGCGCGCGGTGGCACCTGCAGCCGGTAGTTACCGGTCTCGGTGATCTCCCGCGCTGCGCCGGCCAGCCGCAGCAGCGGGACCGTGACCGAGCGTCCCAGCATGCCGAGGAGCAGGGCACTGGCGATGCTGAGCGCCAAGAGCACGACGGCGACCATGATCCCGTACTGCTGGAGACGGAGCCAGAGCGGCGGGACCGCGTACTGAAGGCTGAGCCAGCCGATCGGTTGGCTGTCCACCGCAATACGGTCGATCAGCAGCAGACGACCGGGGTAGAAGGTGGCCCCCGGAGTGAGCACCGATGGTGCGGGAGGAGCCCCCCGCGGAGCGTACCGCGCCTGGACCGTGCCGTCGGCGTCGAATAGGGTGGCCGAGAGGATCTCCGGCCGGGAGCGCAGCGTGTCGAGGTTCGCGCGCATCGCTTCCCGGTCGTTGAGCTGGAGCGCGGTCACGCTGTTTCCCCTGATCAGCTCGGCCTGGGTCTTCGCGTCGCGGAGGACGCGGGGGCGGAAGGTGGTGAACTCATACAGCACCACCGCGACGCCGGCGAGGAGCAGCGCCACCACCGACGCCGCGCCGATGAGGAGCGCGACCTTGCGGCGAATGGGCTGACGCCGGATCCAGCGGTTCATCCCGCCGCCCGGGCGGCGCCGGTGTCGAGCAGGAAGCGGCTCAGAAGGTAGGCCGCCTTTCTTCGCGCCGGGGCTGGGTGTCCTGGGTGGTGGCTCGCGCCGCCATCGAGGCGAGGGCCAGCGAGAGCCCGACCCCGCGGATCACGGCAGGTCGAGCAGCCGGGTGACTTCGCGAAGGAGCTCGTCGAGATCGAAAGGCTTGCGGAGCAGCGCCTGACGCGACCCGCCCCGCCGGGAGCCCGCCGACAGCTCCACGTCATACCCCGAAATGTAGAGCACCGGAAGGTGGGGCCAGCGCTCCCGAAGCCGCCGGGCCAGCTCCAGGCCGTCCATCACCGGCATCCGGACGTCGGTGACCACGAGGTCGAACTCGCCCGAGGCCCGGAGGGCCATGCCGAGCGCCTCGTCGCCGTGCCTGGCGGTGCGGACTTCGAACCCGGCATCCCGGAGCAGGCGCTGGAGCATGGTCCGGACGACCGGATCGTCCTCGGCGACGAGGACGCGTTGCGGGACCGGGACGGGATCGTTTGCGAAGCGGGGAGCCGGCTCCGGGCGCCAGGACTCGCCGGCGTCGGCTAGGTCACCCGAAAGGAGCAAGAGGGCAGGAATGGCGCAACTCCGGCAGGACATTTTCGGCTTGGAATGTACAGTGGCGTACTAAGAGTTGAGGCCGCCGGCCCGGGTGTCAAGGCGGCAGGTCAGCCCTGCGGGTCGGCCCGGATGCCCAGCCACAGGACCGCCCCGGCGCCGGCGAACAGGGAAGCCGTGCCGAGGGCGGCGGGCCAGCCCGCCCGTTCGGCCGTGAAGGGGACCAGCAGGGCGACCAGCCCCCCGACCACGTTGCCGCCGGTATTCATGAGACCGCAGGCCGTCGCCGCGTGTCGTCCCCCCACCGCGGTGGCGGCGGCCCAGTAAGCCGAGTCGGTGAACTGTTGGAACCCCAGGCAGCAGGCGAGAAAGACTACCGCGGCGTAGGGACCCTGCGCGGCACCGGCCGCGAGAATGAACCCTCCCGACAGGAGGAGACCGGGGATGATCACGAGGCGGCACCCCATGTCGATCCCGCGCCGGCGCCCGATCCGGTCGCAGGTCCAGCCGCCGGCCGTGGCCGCCACGGCGCCGGTGACCCAGGGGGCCGCGGCGAGGAAGCCGCCCTCGATTTCCTCGAAGCCCCGCACCTGGACCAGGTAGATGTAGAGCCAGTTGAAGAAGAAGTAGAAGACGTAGTTGGCGAAGAAGTAGCTGAGCGTGATGAGCTGCAGGTTCCGATCCCGGAGCACCGCTCGCCACCCTTCGAGCGGCGTCGTGACGGCGACGGCGGGCGGACGTCCCGCGTCGATCAGCGCCAGCTCGGCCGGCCGCACCGCGGGATGTCCCGCGGGCTCGTCCCGCGCGTACCAGAACCAGCCGGCCGCCGCGAGGAGCGCGAGCGGCGCGGTGAGCGCGAACGAGGCGCGCCAGCCGTAGTCCCGCACCAGCCAGGCGATCAGCGGCCCCGTCGCCGCGGCGCCAAGGGTGAGACCGGAGTTGGTGAGCGCATTCGGCAGGGCCCAGCCGGAGGGGGGGAACCATCGCGCGATCACCGACCCGCCCAGCACCGGAAAGAGCGGCGCCTGAGCCGCGCCCATGAGGAAGCGCAGCGACACCAGGCTGGCGATCACGAGGAGCGAGCCGCTCGCCGCCCCGCGCGGCACCAGCGCCACCAGGAAATTGAGCACGCCCCAGAGGGCGGTCACCAGCGCCAGCGCCCGGCGTCCTCCGAGCAGGTCTCCCAGCATGCCGCCGGGGAGCTGGAAGAGCGCGTACCCCCAGGCGAAGGCCGCGAGCACCCAGCCGAGCTGGACCGGCGTCAGGCCGACGTCGGTCATGATGCGCTCGCCCGCCACGGACATGTTGGTCCGGAGCAGGTAGGCGACGAAGCTGATGACGGTGAGAAATCCGAGGATGACCCAGCGGACGTGGCTGGTGGCGCGCTGCTGCTCCATGGCCCGCCGTGCTGGTGAGGGGTGCTCGAATCTACGGGTGCCCGAAGGGTGGCACTATCCCTCCCGCCGCACCTCCTTGGCCGCCTTGTCGTCCCGGAGCCCGAGGTAGCGCGGATGACGCAGCAGCCCGGCCGTGGTCCACTCGCCGAAGCCGATCTGGGCGACGAGCTTCGGCGTGACCCAGTGAACTTCGCCCGCCGGGACCGGGCCGGGCGCGAAGGGCGATGTGCGGCGGGCCAGCGGGGCGAGCTTCCGGTGCAGCCGGCGCAGCGTGGCCGCGTCGTAGCCGGTGCCCACCTTGCCGGCGTAGCGCAGCTTCCCGCCCTCGTAGTAGCCCACCAGCAGCGCGCCGAGGTGCTCGCGGGAGCCCTGCGGTGCGGTGTAGCCGCCGATCACGAATTCCTGCTGCAGCACGCACTTGATCTTGAGCCAGTCGCCCGAGCGGGCGCCGACATACCGGGAGTCGGCCCGCTTGGCGATGATCCCTTCGGCGCCGCGGGCGCAGGCGTCGCGGTACATCGCCGCCGAGCCCGTCGTCCGATGCGGGGTGAAGTAGATCGGGTCGTCGTACCAGACCACGTCGCGCAGCACCTTCTTGCGGTCCACCAGCGGCAGGTTGGTGAGATCCACGCCCTCGTAGTACAGGCAATCGAACAGGTAGAGCCGCACCGCCACGCCGGTCCGCGCCGCACGGGCCGCGTCACGGAGCTGCATCCGCTGCTGCAGCCGGGCGAAGGAGCTGAGTCCGGTCTTGGGATCGATGGCGACGATCTCGCCGTCGAGTACGGCATCGCCCCGGGTCGCGGTCTCGAGCGCGGCGACCAGCTCCGGATAGCCGCCCTCGATCGGCTTCCGGTTGCGGGACCAGAGTCTGACCTTCCCGCCGGTCACGTGGGCCAGCACCCGGACCCCGTCGAGCTTCGGCTCGTACACCCATCCGCCGCCGGTCGGAGGCGCGTCCACCAGCGTCGCCAGCATGGGCGGCGTCCAGCGGGGCTGGGCCCGGTAGCGCAGCCGTCCGGCGGCGGCCGGCAGGCCCTGGCGCGCGCGGGTCATCCGACCCTCCGGCCGTCGAGCGCGGCGGCCAGGTCCTGCTTGGCCTCGAAGATTCGGGCCCAGGGGTCGCCGCCGGCCTCCAGCCGCTCGGGGACGGTGCGCAGGGTGAAGTCGGTCGGGTAGATCGATTCCAGCTCCTCCCAGGACACCGGCGTGGCCACCGTGCCGCCCGGGTGGCGGCGCGGCGAGTAGGGCACCGCGAGCGACTTGCCGCGGACGTTCTGGTTGTAGTCGAAGAAGATCTTGCCCCGCCGGCGTTCGACCGCCCACTCGACAGTCACCTCGCGCGGCCGCTCCGCCCGGGCCTGGCGCGCGATCGCCTCGGCCACTTCGCGGGCGGCGTCGAAGTCGAGGGTGCGCACGATCGGGAGGTACAGGTGGAGACCGGTGCGACCCGAGGTCTTGATCCAGGTCTCGAGCCCGAGCCGGCCCAGCATCTCCCGCACTCTGAGCGCGAGCGTCCGGGTGCGCCCGAAGGCGCGGCGGTGCAGCTCCGGCTCCTCGCCGCGCGCCTCCTTGCCGGAGTAGAGGTAAGGGTCGAGGTCGAAGACCACGAAGTCGGGATAGTTGAGCACCGAGTGATCCAGCGCCGCCTCGCTGCCGGTAAAGGTCGCGCCGGTGCGCCGTGCGTCGGGCGCACGGCGGGTGCGCGAATACCAGGCATGGAGCTCGAGCCCCGCCATCTGGCCGAGCCAGAGCAGGGTGGGGAGGTTCTCGCAGATCAGGTAGTCGCCGTCGCCGGCGGTGTGGCTGGACCAGATCGATACCGTGCGCACGAACGGCGGCGGATCCTCCCAATGCTTCTGGTAGAAGCTCTTCCCGGTGACGCCGTTGGGGAATCGGGTGACGAAGAGGGGACGGTCGGCCAGATGGAGCAGCATCCAGGGCGAGACGCGGGTGAAGTACCGGAGGAGATCGCGCTTGGTCAGGGGAGGCCGCCGTCCGGCGGCCGGCCAGAGGGGCTTGTCGAGGTTGCTCAGCGCGAGCCGGTGCCCATCCACCTCCAGGGTGGTCTGGCGCACCGGACGGTCGAGCTGCTCCAGCACGCTCCGGATCGTCTCGCGGGAGACCGACCCGCCGCCCGCCCTCGACCGACTCCGCGCCATCGATCGACCTCCCGGCGGCTCAGCTGACCTTTCGGGCGCGGCGGCGAGCCGGCGGACGCGACGCGCGGCTCCGCGACGCGGCCTTGGGCTTTCCCTTCCTGGCCGCCTCCACACTCTTCCGGAGCGCGTCGGCCAGGTCGATCACCTTGGTCTCCTTGGCCGCCGGCGCCGTCACCACTTCCCGGCCCTCGAGCTTGGCCTCGATCAGCTGCTCCAGCGCCTCGCGATAGTGGTCCTTGTACTCCTCGGGATCGAACGGCTTCTGCAGCAGCTCGATCAGGGCGAAGGCCATCTCCATCTCCCGCTCGCTGATGCGGCTGCCGCTCAGGTCCGCCTCGGGGGCGGCGCGCACCTCGTCCGGATAGTAGAGCGTCTCCAGCATCAGGACGCCGTCCTTGGGACGGAGCGCGCAGAGCTGCTCCTTCTTGCGGATGGTGATGGCCGCGACGGCGGTGAGCTCCTTCTTCTCCAGCGCCTTGAGGAGGAGGGCGTACGCTTTCTCGGCGCGCTCGCCGGGAGCCAGGAAGTAGCTCCGCTCGTAGAACACCGGATCGATCTCCGACTCCTGGACGAAGGCCGACAGCTCGATGGTGTGCTTGCTCGGCAGCGGCAGCTGCTCGAAGTCATCCTCGGTCAGCGTGACGTACTGGTCCTTGGAGTACTCGTAGCCCCGGACCGTGTCGCTCCAGGGGACTTCGACCTCATCGGTCGGGCACCAGCGCACCTGCTTGAGCCTGGTGCCGCAGGTCTTGTGCAGCAGGTGGAACGCGATGTCCTTGCTCTCCGTTGCGCCGTACAGCTTCACGGGAATGCTCACCATCCCGAAGCTGATCGAGCCGCTCCAGATCGCCCTCGCCATGGGGTCTCCCGGGTAAACGCCTGTGCCTCACTCGCATAGCGGAACCGCCCGCGAGTTATCCACACCACGCAGTCGGATATCCACAGGTTTTTCAACATAAGTTGTTGATAAATAACAACTTACGGCGTTGAACCATGCTCCGCCGAGGGGGGAATCGCTGTGGGATGAATCACAGGGTCAAGGCGCGGTGGGACTCGCCTTGCGGCCGGTGACCGCCTTGAGGATACGCTTGATGGCGAGGGAGTCCCGGCTGTCGTTCACCGCGGGCGCGATAGACTCGCCGGGAAGGGCGGTGGGTACGTCGAGCTCGATGGCGCTCGGCGCCGGCGCGATGCCGTCGTCGCCGGCGGGCGCCTGGCCAGGGACCAGGGCCGGGGCAGGCGGCGTGGTGCGAGGTGCGGTTGGCGGCGCCGGGGGCGGGCTTGCGATGTCGCGGGCGGGCACCGAGGCGGCGAACGCCGGGCCCGGCTGCATCCGCTGGGTCGGGGCAGGCAGCAGGGGGGCAGGCTGCTGCCGGGGTACCTGGACCGGCGGCGTCGCCATGGCGGACGCTTTGCTCGCCGCCTTGGGAACGGGTGTCGGCTTCTGCTCGACCGGGCGGGTCTCCGGCTGCGCGGCTTCGGCGGTGGTCTCTGCCATCGGCGCCACCGCACCGCCCGCTGCGCCGCGGGCCGCGAGGTACCGCTGTCCCCCGAGCACCAGCGCCGCCGCCGAGCCGATGAGCAGGAGCGGGCGACCCGCGGCGCGGCGGGAGCGCCGTGCCGGAGGGCGTTGTTCCGACTCCATCGGCGGCACTTCGGGGTAGGTGATGTTCGGCAGCACCACCTCGGCCGCCGGCGCGGGCCGCGGCATCTGCACCACGGCGGGCGCGGGTCGAGGAGTCTCCAGCACCGCGACCGGCGAGTAGCGCTCCATCGGCCCCTCGGCTTCGGCCTCGTCGAAATCGGCTTGCCGGCGACCTATCGCCGCGCGCATCGCGAGCACCGGCGATTCCGCTGCCGCGGTCGCGGTGGGCGGCGCCTTGGCCGGAGGGGGCGAGGGGACGCGAACAGGTGAGGGCGCGGTGCTGACGGGCGCGGGCTCCGCCATGGACGCAGGCGGGTTCGGCGCAGCCGAGCTCGGCGCCGGCGCGGCGGACGGAAACGCGAACGTGGGCGCCGGCATCTCGGAGAGGGAAGGCTGCGGTCCCGTCGGCGTCGGCGTGAAACTGCCCTCGAGCGCCTTCTTGTAATGCGGATGGAACTCGATCGGCAGCCACTTCTGCGATGCGGCGTGGTAGATCCGGGCGCGCGGAGTGACGAAGCCGTTGCGAATGCCGGTCGCCAGCTCTTCGATGGTGCGGAAGACCGCCTCTTCGCCAGGCTTGACTTCGATGCGATACATGCCGCCCTCGTGAGCGCCGGAGGATGCACCGACGCATGCCAAATTCGTGCTCGCCTGGGGTGCAGTATCCTGCAGCCGCACATGGAGTTCGCTCGCGTTCGCGCCTCGTTGCCAGAGAGTGCTGAACCGGGCGCCGAGCCGCTAGTTACCGGCCCGTGCTGGAGGAGACTCGCGCACCGGGCGCAGGGCGCGCACGCTGGTGCACCAGACGTCCGGCCGTTCGGCGCTCAAGAGGTCTGGTAGAATGCACGGCCACGCGCCCCTGGCGCGGGGGGACGGGCGCGTCCTTTTTCTCCCCATGTCCCAGTCCCGTCCTGCCGCGCTCGAGGCCGTCGCCGTCGCGAAACGGTTCGGTCCGGTCACCGCGCTCGACGGAGTCTCGCTCGAGATCGCGGCGGGGGAGTGCGTGGCCCTGATCGGCGAGAGCGGCTCGGGCAAGACCACGCTGCTGCGCTGCTTCAACCGGCTCACCCATCCGGACCAGGGGCAGGTGCTGGTTGGAGGCGCCGATGTGGCCCGGGGAGATCCGGTGCTCCTCCGCCGCACCATCGGGTATGTGCCGCAGGAGGGCGGCCTCCTGCCCCACTGGCGGGTTCTCCGGAACGTGGCTCTGGTACCCTGGCTGCGGGGCGAGCCGGACGGAGAAGCGAAGGCGAGCGCCGCGCTGCGGCTGGTGGGGCTCGAGCCCGAGGCGTTCGCGCGGCGTTGGCCCCGGGACCTGTCCGGCGGCCAGCGGCAGCGAGTCGCGGTGGCGCGCGCGCTGGCGCTCCGTCCCGAAGTCGTGCTGCTGGACGAGCCGTTCGGGGCATTGGACGCGATCACGCGGGCCGACCTCCAGTCCACCTTCCTGGCGGTCCGGCGCGAGCTGGGATTCACCGCCGTGCTGGTCACCCACGACATCGCGGAAGCCTTCCTGCTGGCGGACCGGGTGGCGGTGCTGCGGGAGGGGCGGCTGGAGCAGATCGACTCGCCGGAGCGGCTGCGCACCGCACCCGGAACGCCCTACGTGGCCGAGCTGCTTCGGCGGGCGCGGGTCGCATGAGCGCTCTGCTTCTGGCCCTGCTCTGGGGCGCGGCCGTGGTGCAGACGCCGGAGGCGGCGCCGGTGGTGGTCGGCTCCAAGCCTTTCGGCGAGTCGTACGTGCTCGCCGAGATGTTCGCGCAGCTGCTGGAGGCTCGCGGAATCCGGGTCCAGCGCCGCCTCGGCCTCGGCGCGACCGAGATCGCATTCGGCGCCCTTCGGAGCGGCGCGGCCGACGTCTATCCGGAGTACACCGGCACCGGGCTCCTCGCGATCCTGGGCGAGCGGCCCGCCGCCGATCCGGCGGAGGTCTACGATCGGGTGAGTCGGGAGTTCCGCCGGCGCTGGGGCATGCGCTGGCTCCCGCCGCTGGGATTCGAGAACACCTACGCCGTCGCCGTCCGCCGGGGCACCGCCGACAGTCTCGGCCTCCGGACCCTGAGCGATCTGGCCCGGGTCGGTGCCCGGCTCCGCGCCGGGCTCACACCCGACTTCATCGGCCGGCCCGACGGGTTGCCGGGGCTCCAGGGCGCCTACGGCCTTCGCTTCGCCGGGGTGCGGGCCCTGCTGCCGGCGGTGAAGTACCAGGCGCTCGCCGCGGGAGAGGTGGATGTGATCGACGGGTACTCGACCGACGGGTTCATCGCCCGCTACGACCTGGTGGTGCTCCGGGACGACCGGCGGTTCTTCCCACCCTACGAGGCGGCCGCGCTGATCGGCCGGAGGCTGGCGGAGCACCGGCCCGATGCGGTGGCCGCTCTGACCGAGCTCGGTGGTCGCCTCGACGTGGAGACGATGCGGCGGCTGAATCGGCGGCTGGAGGTGGACGGGGAGCCGATCCCGCGCGTGGCGCGCGAGGCGCTCGTCGAGCTCGGCCTTCTCGGCGGGACGATCGAGCCGGCCCGATCCGCCTCCCGCCGGCAAGGGGTGTGGCAGTATATGTGGGAGCAGCGGCGCACCCTCGCGTCGCTCACCGCCCGGCACCTGCTCCTGGTGCTGATCTCGCTCGGCGCCGCCGTGGCGGTTGCGGTTCCGGTGGGGCTCGGGCTGGAGCGGCTCCCCGGCGGCGCGGAGGGGGTGATCCGCGGCGCGGGTGTGCTGCAGACGCTCCCCGGGATCGCGCTGCTCGCCTTCATGATCCCGCTGCTCGGGATCGGCGTGGCTCCCGCCCTGGTGGCGCTCTTCCTCTATTCCCTCTACCCGATCCTGCGCAACACCTACAGCGGAGTGCGGGACGCCGCCCCGGAGGCGGTCGCGGCGGGTCGCGCCCTGGGCATGACGCCGAGGCAGATCCTCCGCTGGGTCCGGCTGCCGTTGGCGGCGCCGGTCATCATGGCCGGGATCCGCACTGCGGCGGTGATCAACGTCGGCACCGCGACGCTGGCGGCCTTCATCGGCGCCGGCGGACTGGGCGACCCGATCGCCGCCGGACTCGCGCTCTCCGACAGCCGGATGATCCTGTCCGGCGCCTTGCCGGCCGCGTTGCTCGCGCTGCTCGTGGACGGGGTGCTGGGGTGGTGCGAACGGTGGGTGAGGCCGGGGGGAGGGTAGGCAGGCGCACAGGCGCACAGGCGCGAAGGCGCGAAGGCGCAAGGCGGTACGGCGTACGAGTGTGATCCATCAACTGGCGCCAGGGCACCTTCCCCCTATCTCTCCTTGCGCCTGTGCGCCTGTGCGCCTGTGCGCCTTCGCGCCTTCGCGCCTTCGCGCCTGTGCGCCTGTGCGCCTTCGCGCCTTCGCGCCTTCGCGCCTGTGCGCCCTCGCGCCCTCGCGCCCTACCGCCATCTTGCCCCCCACCCACCTAGCCACCTAGGATAATGCCCCCATGCGTCTCCATCCCTTCCGGGCGCTGCGCCCGCGGCCCGAAGTCGCCGACCAGGTCGCGGCGGTTCCCTACGACGTGGTCAACCGCACCGAGGCGGCCGAGCTGGCCCGGGGCAACCCCCGCAGCTTCCTCCACGTCGGCCGGTCGGACATCGATCTCCCGGAGGAGGTGGACGCCTACGATCCGCGGATCTACCTGCGGGCGCGTGAGGCGCTGGATCAGTTCGTCCTCGAGGGCACCCTGCTCCGGGACGAGGAGCCGGCGCTCTACCTCTACCGGCAGACGATGGACGGCCGGGAGCAGGTCGGCGTGGTCGGCTGCGTCCACGTGGACGACTACGAGCGCGATCTGATCCGCAAGCACGAGAAGACCCGCCCCGACAAGGAAGACGACCGCACCCGCCACGTTCTCGCGCTCAACGCGAACGCGGAGCCGGTGTTCCTCACCTATCGGCCGCGGCCCGAGATCGACGCGCTGGTGACCCGGGAGACGGCGGCGCCGCCGCTCTACGACTTCACCGCGCCCGACGGGGTCCGGCACACCGTCTGGCGGGTCGCCGCGCCGGCCGGCCTGGCCCGCGCGTTCGACCCGGTTCCCCATTCCTACGTGGCCGACGGGCACCACCGCTCCGCCAGCGCGTGGCGGGCGGGCAAGGAGCTCCGGGGAAAGAACGCCCGCCATCGGGGCGACGAGGAGTACAACTGGTTCCTGGCCGTGCTCTTCCCCTCGGCGCAGCTCCGCATCCTCCCGTACAACCGGGTGGTGCGCGACCTGAACGGCCTCACGCCCGACGCGGTGCTGGAGCGACTGCGCGGCGTCGGGCGGCTGCAGCCGGCATCGAGTCCCGAGCCCGACCGCCCGGGTGTCTTCGGTGTCTATCTGGCCGGCCGGTGGTATCGGCTGGAGCTGGACCCGGCCACCATCGATCGGCGCGATCCGATCGCGTCGCTGGACGTGGCCCTGCTCCAGGACCGGGTGCTGGGACCGATCCTGGGCATCGGCGACCCGCGCACCGACAAGCGGATCGACTTCGTGGGCGGCATCCGGGGACCGGCGGAGCTGGCCCGGCGAGTGGACTCCGGCGAGACGGCGATCGCCTTCGCGCTGTATCCCACCTCGCTGGAGCAGCTCATGGCGGTGTCCGACGCCGGGCAGGTGATGCCGCCCA
>Ga0310810_10009743_pt1 | contig 11137 bp, 5 predicted proteins | sample NCmetagenome_FD_207641 | JGI IMG/M metagenome (GOLD analysis project Ga0310810, IMG submission 207641) | Soil microbial communities from experimental microcosm in Duke University, North Carolina, United States - NC | ecosystem: Engineered > Artificial ecosystem > Soil microcosm > Unclassified ... | reverse complement strand
GACCTGGTGCTCAACCACGCGCTGGACGTGCACGCGAATATCAAGGGCAGCCGCACGGACGATCGCTTCACGCCGAGCGGCGTCCTCGGCGGCGCCACCGCATTCGCGCCGACGCAGCCGATCCGCAACGCCTCGGGATCGTACTTCCAGTGGTCGGACCCGTTAGGCGCCAATAACCCGCTGTCGGACCTCGCGCTGCTCACGGACGAAGGCACGGAGTACCGCAGCGTGGGCAACCTCGAGACCAAGTATCAACTGCCGTGGGTCACCGGCCTCTCGGCCACCGTTCGCGGTGGGTACGACTACGCGTCGGCGCAGCGGACGAGTTTTTCGCCGAGTACCGCCCAGGGGCAACTGGAGAACAGCACCGGCGGCACGTTCAGCGAGAACAAGCCGAGTCAGTTGAACACGCTGCTGGAACTGTTCGGCAACTACAACCACCAGTTCTCGAAGTTCAGCAGCAACCTGGATGTCACCGGCGGCTACACCTACGAGAACTTCCAGTACGACTCCACGCGCGCGCTCGCGGTCGGCCTGAGCACCGATCTCCTCGGGCCTAACGGCATTCCGGGGTCGAAGACGCAGCAGACGTTCCTCGATTCGCAGGAAAGCCGGCTCGTGTCGTTCTTCGCCCGCGCGAACTACTCGTTCAAGGACAAGTATCTGCTCACGGGCAGCGTGCGGCGCGATGGCTCGTCGAAATTCGGCCAGGGCAACCAGTGGGGCATCTTTCCGTCCGCCGCGTTCGCATGGCGCGTGATCGATGAACCGTTCATGAAGAGCGCCGGGTTCCTCAGTGACCTGAAGTTCCGGCTGTCGTGGGGCATCAACGGCAACCAGGCCTTCCCGAACTACCTCTCGTATTCGACGTACACCGTCGGTACGAACCTCGCGCAGGTACAGTTCGGCGATGAGTTCGTGACGACCATCCGGCCAAGCGCGGTCGATCCCGACATCAAATGGGAGGAGACGGCGTCCACGAACGTCGGCCTCGACTTCGGGATGCTGTCGAACCGCCTAACGGGAACGATCGACTACTACTACAAGAAGACCACGGATCTCATCTTCAACGTCCCCGTGGCCGCCGGTACGAACCTGTCGAACTTCGTCACCACGAACATCGGCAGCATGGAAAACCGCGGCATCGAGCTCGGCCTGAACTACCGCGTGTTCGAGGGGACGAACGGCGCGTTCAGCTGGGACGCGTCGTTCAACGCGGCGAAGAACGACAACAAGCTCTTGGGGATCAACGCGGGTGGAACGGGCGGCAACCAGATTCTCGTCGGCGGCATCGACGGCGGCGTCGGCAGCAACATCGAAGTGCTGAAGCCCGGCTACCCCGTGAACTCGTTCTTCGTGTACAAGCACAAACGCGACGCGAACGGGAAGCCGGTCTACGCCGACACGAACGGCGACAAGAACATCGACGACAAGGACCTGTACGTCGATCTCAATGGCGACGGCAACGTGAACCAGGACGATCTCCGCCCGTACAAGAGTCCGGCACCGAAGTGGATCCTTGGCGCATCGTCGCAGATGAACTTCAAGAACTTCGACGGGAGCTTCACGCTTCGCGCGTATCTCGGCAACTACGTTTACAACAACATCGCCTCGAACCTCGGACACTACAGCGCCGTCAAAGGCGCCGCCCCGGGCAACCTCGATGCGTCAGTGCTCAAGAACGGGTTCGTGAATCCGCAGTACTTCTCCGACGTGTACGTCGAGGACGCGTCGTTCCTGCGCCTGGACAACATCACCGTCGGCTACCGGCTCCCGAGAGTCGGGTCGCTGAAGCAGCTGCGCGTGTTCGGCACGATCCAGAACGTGTTCACGCTCACCGACTATAGCGGCATCGATCCGACAGCCGGCGTCAACGGCATCGACAAGAACATCTATCCGCAGTCGCGCACGTTCATGACTGGCTTCACGGTGGGGTTCTGATGACTACGACCACACGGATCGCGCGGACTCCGCGGATCACTACAGCGCTCGAGGGAGTCATGAAGACGACGACACGGACGACGCTCTGTGCGGCACTGGCACTCGTCACGGTCGCGGCGTGTACGGACCTGACGTCACCGCCAAAGAGCTCGCTCACGAGCGCGAACGCGTTCAACGAGCCGAGCTCCTACAAGGCGTTCATCGCGAAGATCTACGGCGGCCTGCAGGTGTCCGGGCAGGAAGGCCCGGCGGGACGCCCCGACATTCAGGGCATCGACGAAGGCTTCGGCGGCTACATCCGCCTGATCTGGCAGATGCAGGAGCTGCCGACGGATGAAACGGCGATCGCCTGGAACGACGCCGGCGTGCAGGAGCTCAATACGCAGCTGTGGTCGTCATCGAACCAGTTCCTGCAGGCGATGTACGGCCGCGTGTATTTCCAGGTGGGGCTCGTCAACGAGTTCCTCCGCGAGACGACCGATGAGAAGCTCGCCTCACGCGGCGTGACCGGCGATCTGCTCACGCAGGTCAAACAGTACCGCGCCGAAGCGCGCTTTCTCCGCGCGCTCAGCTACTGGCACGGCATCGATCTGTTCGGTGACATCCCGCTCGTGACGGAAGAATTCGCGTTAGGCAGGACGCCGCCGAAACAGGCGACGCGCAGCGAGGTGTACAACTACATCGTCAGTGAGCTGACCGCGATTCGCAACGAGCTGCCGGCGCCGCGGGCCGCTCCCTATGCCCGAGCCGATCAGGGCGCCGTCGCCATGTTGCTCGCGAAAGTCTATCTGAATGCGAAGGTGTACACGGGCACCGAGCACAACACCGAAGCGCGGACGGAGATCGAGAAGGTCATCGCCGGTTCGTATCAGCTCGAGCCGGTGTATCAGCGTCTCTTCCTCGCCGACAACAACAAGTCGGCGGAGCTGATCTTCGCGGTGCCGTTCGACGGCACGCGCACGCAGTCGTACGGCGGCACGACGTTCCTGACGCACGCAGCGGTCGGTGGCACGATGAACGCGACCGCGTTCGGCCTCGATGGCGGCTGGTACGGACTCCGCGCGCGACCGGAATTCGTGGCGCTGTTCCCCAACACGACGGGAGCCGGCGATCGGCGGTCGGGCATCTTCTACACGGACGGCCAGTCGCTCGCGATGACGAACCTGACCGATTTCGCCACCGGCCTCGGTGCTCCGAAGTATCGCAACGTCACGTCTACCGGCGCGCCGGGATCGAGCACGGGCTTCTCCGATATCGATTTCCCGATGTTTCGGCTCGGCGACGCGTATCTGATGTACGCCGAGGCGGTCGTGCGAGGTGGTGGTGGATCGCGCGCGCAGGCGCTGACCTACGTGAACGCGCTCCGCACACGCGCCTATGGAAACGCGAGCGGCAACATCACCGATGCGCAGCTGACGCTCGACTTCATCCGCGACGAGCGGGCGCGTGAGCTGTTCTGGGAAGGGCATCGGCGCACGGACCTGATTCGCTTCGACCGTTTCACGACGGCCGGCATCTGGGCGTGGAAGGGCAACGTGCCCGCGGGGAAGACGACGGAGGCATTCCGCAACCTGTATCCGCTGCCGGTGACGGAGCTCTCGGCCAACCCGAACCTCAAGCAGAACGCAGGCTACTAGGGTTTCAGTTCTTTCGAAGAAATGGAACGGCCTCGGGACACCAGTTCGTCCCGAGGTCGTTCTTCGTTCGATTGGCGCACCGCCACATCGTGACTCAAATCGGATGTATCGCCTCCGCCTCCATCTCATCACCTCTGTTGTCGGCATCGCCGCGCTGGTCGCATGCGGGGCGCCGACCAACACGCGCTCGGCGGATACGGCCATCGCTTCTGGCGCGCCGGTGGCCAGCGCAGTGCCTGGCTGGCGACGCGGGGCCACGTGCTACGAGGTGTTCGTCCGATCGTTCTACGACAGCGACGGCGATGGGATCGGCGACCTGCGCGGACTGACCGAAAAGCTCGACTACATCAACGATGGTAATCCGGCGACGTCGCAGGACCTCGGCGCCCGGTGCATCTGGCTCATGCCGGTGGCGGAGTCGCCCAGCTATCACGGGTACGATGCCACGAACTACTATCGCGTCGAACCGGACTACGGCACGAACGCGGACTTCACGCGACTCGTGGCCGAGGCGCATCGACGGGGAGTTGCGGTGCTCGTGGACATGGTGCTTAACCACCTGTCGAGCGACCATCCATACTTCCGGGAGGCGTTAGGCGATCCGGCCTCGCCGCATCGACCGTGGTTTCGCTGGTCGGCAACCAAGCCGGCAGAGCTCGGGCCGTGGGGGCAGGAGGTCTGGCACCGCTCGCCTGCCCGGAATGAGTACTACTACGGCATCTTCTGGCAGGGCATGCCGGACCTCGACTACGAGACGCCGGCCGTGCGCGAGGAGGCGAAAAAGATCGCCACGTTCTGGCTGAGGGACATGCACGTCGATGGCTTCCGGCTCGACGCCGTGCCCTATCTCGTGGAGGAAGGAGCGAGACAGGTCGGCACCGCGGGAACGCACGCATTCCTCCGCGAGTACGCGGCGCACATCCGGACCATCGCGCCCGATGCGTTCACGGTGGGTGAGGTCTGGGACGGCATCGACCGGATGCTTCCGTATTATCCCGATCAGCTCGAGTCGTACTTCGCGTTCGACCTGTCCGACACGTTGCTCGCGGCCGTGCGCACGGGTTCCGCGGCGCCAGTCATGCGTCGGTATGAGCGGTTCGAGCGGGAGGTGCCCAGCGGCCGCTGGTCCACGTTCCTGCGAAACCACGATCAGACGCGGACGCTGACCGCGCTCGCGGGCGACACACGTCGCGTGAAGCTGGCAGCGACGCTCTTGCTCACGTTGCCCGGCTTGCCGTTCGTGTACTACGGCGAGGAGATCGGCATGACCGGCGACAAGCCGGACGAGCAGTTGCGCACGCCGATGCAGTGGACGGCGGCGGGCGGGGCAGGCTTCACGCGCGGAAAACCGTGGGAGCCGCTGCAACCCGACTGGCCCACGACGAACGTTGCAGCGCAGGAGAAGGACGCCAACTCGTTGCTCGCGACGTACCGGATGCTCATCCACCTTCGTGCAGCGAACACATCGCTCGGCGGCGGTGATTTTCTGCCGCTCTCTGCCTCGAACGATGCCGTCGCCGCTTACCTCCGGCGTGACGGCACGAACGTCGTGCTGGTCGTGGCGAACCTCGGCACGGTACCATTGTCCGGTGTGACGTTCACGTCCGCAGCCGGTGCGATGGTGGCCGGGCAATACACCGCTCAGGCGCTGGTTGGCGGAGCGACCGTAGCACCGCTCCCCGTCTCCGCGGATGGAAGCATCCGGGGTTACGTGCCGTTAGGCACGCTCGGTCCGCTGGAGGCACACGTCGTCGAGCTGTTGCGTACCCCATGAACCATCCCTGTTCGAACGCTGCGCTGCGCGACTCGCAGCCGGAGACTTCAATGCGAGCATCTCTCTCTCCCATGGCAACGGCTACCGCGGCGATCGCGCTGCTCGCCTGCGCGCCCGCCTCCACGCCCGCCGGTGGCGACTCCGCCACTGCCACCTCGGCTGCGCGGCCAGGGAATGCGTCGCCCGCGCCGGCTGGCGGCGGCGCGACCACACCCGTTGCTGCGAAGCCGAGTACCGATCCGGATTTCCATCCGGCGTGGTCGCGGAGCTCGGTGATCTACGAGGTGAATGTCAGGCAGTACACGCCCGAGGGAACGCTGGCGGCGCTGCACGCGCACCTGCCGCGGCTCAAGGCGTTAGGCGTGGACATCCTGTGGCTCATGCCGGTGCAGCCCATCGGCGTCAAGAACCGCAAGGGCAAGCTCGGGAGCTACTACGCGATCAGCGACTACACGGCCGTGAATCCCGAGTTCGGCACGATCGAGGATTTCAGAGCGCTCGTGGCCGGGGCGCAGCAGCTGGGGATGAAGGTGATCCTCGACTGGGTCGCGAACCACACGGCGTACGATCACGAGTGGGTCACGGCGCATCCCGACTACTACGAGCGGCGCGCGGACGGGTCGCTCATGAATGCGCGCGACAACGAGAACAAGGAAACCGACTGGACCGATGTCGCGGAGCTGGACTATCGAAACCCGGCGATGCGAAAGGCCATGATCGACGAGATGAAGTGGTGGCTCGAGAGCACGGGTATCGACGGATTCCGATGCGACGTCGCCGGCGGAGCGCCGATCGACTTCTGGGTGGAAGCGCGCACCGCGCTCAAAGCCGTTCACCCTGCGCTGTTCATGCTCGCGGAGGCCGAGGATCCGCGGATGCACGCAGCGTTCGACATGACGTACGGCTGGGATCTGCATCACCTGCTCAACGCGATCGCTCAGGGAAAGCAGGGAACGCCGGCGCTCGACGCGTACTTCGCGAAGGATGACAGCGTGTACGGCCCGGGCGCGTACCGGATGTACTTCACGAGCAACCACGACGAGAACAGCTGGAACGGATCGGAGTTCGAGCGCATGGGCGCGAACCACAAGCCGGCGTTCATCCTGAGCGCCACTGCACAGCGGTCGATGCCGTTGCTGTACACGGGCCAGGAGGTGAGCCTGAAGAAGCGGCTCCGCTTCTTCGAGAAGGACACCGTGGACTGGCACGGTCCGTCGCTCGCCGGTTTCTACAGCGCCGTGTTCGACCTCAAGCACAGGCAACCGGCACTGGCGAACGGTCCGTGGGGCGGGCCGCAGGTGAAGCTCGGAACGGACGGCGGCGATCGCGTGTACGCGTTCACGCGGACGCGGGATGAGAACACGGTGCTGGTCGCGCTGAATTTCGGCGACAAGCCGGCGTCGGTGACGTATCGTGGCCTAACGCGGCCTGGAAGTTACACGGACTGGTTCACGAAAAAATCCGTGTCGCTTGGCGAGGGCGGTAACCTGGACATCCCTCCCAACGGCTATCGAGTGCTCGTGAAATGACGCGGGAACAGGGAACCGGGAACGAGAAAGAGCTACTCGCTGCTCGCGCAGCGCAGCGGTCAGCGTGCCGCTCTGGTTCCCGGTTCCCCGTTCCCCGTTCCCGGTAGCAGTGCGGTGAGCTCGCGCGCGTCCAGATCGAATCGCTGTCCCGTGCCGACCAGTCCTACGCGCAGGTGACTGAGCGTCAGCTCGCCACCCTTCTTCACGCGACTCGCGTTGTCGAAGCGGACCGTGTCGCGGCCATCGACGAATGTGACGCCGCCCTTGCCGACGACCTCACCCACCGAGCCGTGCACCACCAGGCCCGTGTCCTCATCGATGCCGAGCCCCATGAGTTGCGGGTAGCCGGCGATCGCCACGAAGAGACGGTGGAGTCTGCGGCGCTGCGCGAAATGCGTGTCGATGAGCGTCCCGAAGCACAGCAGCCCCAGGCCGGGGCCGATGTACATCTCGACCTCGTTGCCATCCTCGTCGATCTCACCGCCGGCCATTGTGGTCTCGGTCAGCGCCGCGGCGCCGGCGCTGGTCCCGCACACGACGGCGCCGCGCATGAACGCGTCGCGGATGGCTTGTCCCACCAGCGTTCCACTCAGCGTCGCAATGAGGTGCACCTGGTCGCCACCGCCGAGGAACACGCCGGCCGCCGCGCCCACACGCTCCGCGATGGCGGCGTCGTTGGCCTTCTCACGCGTATCGACGACGGGGATGTCGATGCTCTCCACGCCGACCGAGGCGAAGTCTTTCCTCCACGCCGCCGCGGCTCTCTCCGGATTGCGCGACGCGGTCGTGAGGCCGACGACGGCGGCGCCGTGATCCGCCCCGGCCAGCCGGATGAACGTGCCTAACGCGTCGCCGTCGGGAGAGCAGGCTCCGCCGATGAGCACGAGTGCCCCGCGCGCCGTGTCGACCGGAGTACGTCGCGCGGCGGACGGGGCAGAGCGGCGGGCAGCACGGCGGGCGCCGTCGCTACCCGTGGCCATGCGAGCTCAGTTGCTCGAGCGGGGTTTCGGGGCCCCGAACCCGGTGTAGTTCAGGGCGCAACGCCTCGACACCGAGCACGCATAACGCGGCGGCCACCTGCGCGGCGGCCGGGGCGTCGTCGCGCAGCGGCCCGCCGTCGATCGTGCCGTCCACGTGCTCCACGACGATGCGAGCATTCTCGACCCACGCCGCGGCGCCGGCGACCCGCTTGTCGCGTGCGCTGATGTTCGCATCCGTGGCGAACACCGCCACGCGGCACCCGGCCTCGCGCGCACGATCCTGAACGTCCCACGCCGACGCCGGCACGACGACGACCCCGCGGCTCCCAACGGCGTCCGCCACGACGGATACGAGCCGCGATGCGCGCTCCGGGTCACGGTACCGATCCGGGACGTCGGTCGGCTGGTCATCGAGCACGATCGCGACATCCGAGCGTGCGTAGGGCAGGCCGGCCTGCAGGATGTATCCGGGAGCGACGTCGACGACGAGATCATCCTCGTCCACGCCGAAGCCGAGCCGTTCCAGCTCCGCGCGCGTCTCGGCGCGGAACGCTCCGCCGGTAATGCCGCAGAGCACGTGGGCGCGAAGCGGCACGGCCGGCGGGTGTGCCGCGATCCCACGGAGCTCGGCGAGGGCCGGCTCGACGGAATCCAGCGTTCCGGCGAACGCGCGCTGCACGACGTCCAGCGCGAGCGCTGCCGCGCGGATTCCGACTTCTTCATGCACGTGCTCGAACACAATCGTGTACTCGCCAGGCACATCTCCACCACGCGTGCGCCCGTACCCCACCTCGTGGCCGATGAGGCTCTGCAGCTCGAGCGCGATGTGCTCGACGATGTGCGGCACGTACGTGCCTCGCCGGAGCCGGATGATGAAGCCGCCGCGCTCGCCGACGCTGCAGCGGTGCTCGATGAGTCCCGGCATTGTGCCGACGAGCGCCGCGGTCACGCCCGGAACCTGGGCGGACGAGATCTCCTCGTACGCGCCGACGACGATGTCCACGCGCGTGACGGGGCGACTGGACCAGTAGTTCGCGCCTCGCGTGGCGTGGAGCGTCGTCATTCGAATCTCCGTCGCCGGATCCGCTCGCTGCCCGGTGACACTCGTGGTATCGGTCGTCACGATACGGCCGCCGGCTGCGCCCGCGTCCCCAGATGATTGAGCACACCCGGCACATCGTCGGCGAGGATGACACCGATGTCGTGGTCCTCGAGCAGTGCGATGGCGCGGTCGACGGCTTCCATCTCGTCGGCGACCACTTCGATCGCATCCGGCGACAGGCCGCCGCTGACGAGCCCCTCCCGCACGAGTGCCGCGATCTCGCCGACCTCGCGTCCGCGTCGATCGTCATCCTCCTTCACGATGACGTGATCGAGAACCGCTGCGAGGCGTCCGAGCTCGCGGATGTCCTCGTCGCGCCGGTCCCCGGGCGCGGTGATGACGCCGACGCGGCGCCTCGCGCCGAGCGATGACATCAGATCCATGAGGCCCGCGACGGCCGCCGGGTTGTGGGCGTAGTCGACGAGGATACGCCCGCGGCCGACGCGCATGAAGTTGAGCCGGCCCGGCGTGAGCGCCGGGGAAGGGAAGAACGACAGAAGGCCGGCGCGGATGTCATCGTAGCGGATACCCTGCACGTACGCGGTGCCGATCGCGGCCAGGATGTTCGCGCGCTGGAAGCGCGCGGCACCGCCCAGCATGAGGGGTACCTCGCGGACGCCGGCGATGGGAATGCGGAGCCGGCCGCGCCTAACGACGAACGTGTCGCGCTCGACGATGACGGCAATGCCGGCGCGCGCGAGATGATCGGTGATGGCCGGGTTCTCGTCCTCGGCCCCCGTCGAAAAGAGCACCACGTCGCCCGGCGAGCGTTCGCGCATGGCAAGCACGAGCGGATCGTCGGCGTTCAGCACGGCGTGCCCTTCGCGCTTGACGACCGCGGCGATGACGCTCTTCACGTCGGCGAGCTGCTCGATCGTGTTGATGCCGCCGAGGCCGAGGTGATCGGCGCTGACGTTGAGGACGACGCCGGCGTCGCATTCATCGAAGCCGAGGCCGGCGCGGATGATGCCCCCGCGCGCTGTCTCGAGTACCGCGACGTCCACCGTCGGGTTCGAGAGGATAATGTTCGCGCTGAACGGACCCGTCATGTCGCCTTCCACGACGAGACGGTTGTTCAGGTAGACGCCGTCCGTGGTGGTGAAGCCGACCGTCTTGCCCGTGTGACGGAAGATGTGCGCGATGAGCCTGACGGTCGTCGTCTTCCCATTCGTTCCCGTGACCGCTACCACCGGAACCGCCGTCGGTGCGCCCGGGGGATACAGCATGTCGATGATCGGCGCACCGATGTTTCGCGGCTCGCCTTCGGTGGGATGCGTATGCATGCGCGCGCCCGGCGCAGCATTCACCTCGATGATCGCCGCGCCATTTTCGCGGAACGGCACCGAGATGTCGGGTGTGATGACGTCGATCCCCGCGATGTCGAGGCCGACGACGCCGGCCGCCATCTCACACGCCGTCACGTTGCTCGGGTGAATCTCGTCCGTGCGATCGATCGACGTTCCGCCGGTCGAGAGATTCGCCGTTCCGGCGAGCCAGACCCGCTCGCCATTCGCGGGCACGCTCTCCAGCGTGAGCCCCGATCTCGCGAGATGCTCGGCGGTGACGTCGTTGCAGGCGAGCTTCGTCAGGACCTTCGTGTGTCCAACGCCGCGTCGCGGATCCTCGTTCGCGATGTCGATCAACTGACGGATCGTGTGGGTGCCGTCACCCACGACGTGCGCCGGGACGCGTTCCGCGACCGCGACGACCCGCCCGCCGATCACGAGCACGCGATGGTCACGCCCCTCGGCGAACTGCTCGACGATGAGGCGGTCGGTAAACTGACGCGAGTGTTCCCACGCTTTGCGCACTGCCGCCTCGTCCATGAGACGCGACGAGATTCCGCGGCCATGACTCAGGTCGAGCGGCTTGAGGATGACGGGGAATCCGATCTCCTGCGCGAACTCGATCGCCTGTTCCGCCGACTCGGCCACGTTGCCATGCGGGACGGGCAGGCCGATCGCTTCGAGGACACGCTTGGTCTCGTCCTTGTCCTGTGCGATCTCGATCGCGATGGCGCTCGTGTGATCCGTGAGCGTCGCCTGGATGCGGCGCAGGTTGCGGCCGAGGCCGAGCTGCACGAGCGATCGCGAGTTGAGGCGGCGGACGGGAATGCCACGCCGTCTGGCTTCTTCCACGATCGCATAGGTGGACGGTCCGAGCCTCACGCGCTC
>Ga0310810_10009742_pt1 | contig 11137 bp, 6 predicted proteins | sample NCmetagenome_FD_207641 | JGI IMG/M metagenome (GOLD analysis project Ga0310810, IMG submission 207641) | Soil microbial communities from experimental microcosm in Duke University, North Carolina, United States - NC | ecosystem: Engineered > Artificial ecosystem > Soil microcosm > Unclassified ... | reverse complement strand
GAAGTGCCGTCGCGCGGCATGGACAAGGAGCAGACCGAGCTGGCGGCGCTCATCGAGATGGGCAACCGTTATCTCTCGCGGCTGTTCAAGGTCGAGCACTACTACAACCGCATGCGCGACATGGACACCACCATCGCGCAGATGAACACGGTCATGCAGAGCATGCCTGACCCGGTCATCCTGACGGACGCGCAGCATCGCGTGATCATGCAGAATCGCGCGGCGGCCCGCTTCTTCAAGCTGCCCGACGAGATCTCCGAAGGCCTGGTACACGCCGTCGAACTCAACAACTTGCTGTTCAGCGCGGCGCTATCGTCGATGGCCGTGTCGGACGCGGAGAGTTCGCGCGACCTCACGCTGGTCGACGCGATCGAGGGCGAGGAAGTCCTGTTCGAGGCGGTATGCGCGCCGACGCTGTCGCGCGACGGCGTCCGGCTGGGCATGGTCACGGTCATGCGCGACGTCACCGACCTGCGCCGCGCCGACGAAGAACTGCGAGCCAACTATGAGCGCCTGCGCGCCGCCGAAGAAGTCGTTCGCCAGGACCGCGACCGCCTGAACCTGATCGTCGAAAACGTCGGCGACCCGATCGCGGTGTGCGACAGCAACGCCAAGTTCGTGCTGGTGGATCCGCTGGCGAACGAGTTGTTCGGTACTGACGAAGTCGGCGGCCGCGACGCCAACCAGATGAAGAACCTGGCGAAGTTCGACGCCTATATCACGGCGTTCACCTTCGCCTTCTCACACAAGGAGAGCGCGCCGCTGCGCCTCTACAATCCCACCTCGCAGGCGGAAATCGAATACGACACGCGTTCCGGCAAGATTTATGACGAGCGCGGCCAGGTCAGCTACACGGTGACCGTGCTGCGCGACTTCACCGCGCTGCGCAAACTCGAGCAACTCCGCATGGAGCGGCGCATGCTCGAGATGGAAAAATTCGCCGCCACCGGCCGCCTGGCGGGCACGATCGCCCACGAGATCAACAACCCGATGGAAGCGATCAAGAACGCCATCTTCCTGCTGGAGTCGTCCGTCCAGCCGGAAGCCGTTCCCATCTACGACATTCTCAAGAAAGAAACCGAGCGCGTGGCGCGCATCGTGCGCCAGATGCTCGGCCTCTATCGCCATTCCGAACAGGTGGGCACGGTCGACATCAACAGCCTGGTCGACGAGACGCTGCAACTGTTCGCGCGACAACTGGAACGCTCGTCCGTCAAAGTCATGGCGGAGCTGCAGGAACTGCCGGCGATCGTGGGATCGTCTGACCAGCTGCGGCAGGTGGTCTCGAACCTGGTGGTCAACGCTCGTGACAGTATGCCCGACACCGGAGGCAGGCTGCATGTGCGCACGCGGCACATTCCGGCTCCCGACGGTGTGCACGGCAAGATCCAACTGATCGTCGCCGACACCGGCTACGGAATTCCCGAGCAGTCGCTGGCGACCATCTTCGAGCCGTTCTTCAGCACCAAGGGCGAAAAGGGTACGGGACTCGGGTTGTGGATCGTCAAAGGGATTCTCGAGAACCACAGTGGCAAGATTCGCGTCCGCAGCCGCGTCGGCAAGGGCACGATCTTCAAGATCGAACTCCCGGTGGTGCGCTGATGACGGGGGGCGGCGCGGTTTCGAAGGCAAGCGGGCCGAATACATCCGCCAAGCCGCGAATTCTGGTCGTGGACGATGAGCCGTCGGTGCTGCTGACGTATCGCCTGCTGCTGGAGCAGAAGGGATACCGGGTCACGGCGGTGCTCTCGGCGCAGCAGGCGATCGACAAGTTGGGCACGGAATCGTTCGATCTGTTGCTGTGCGACCTTTCGCTCGAAGAGCAACGTAGCGGCTTCGACGTGGTCGAGTTCGGGCGCAAGAAGTATCCGCAACTGCGTTCGGCGCTACTGACCGGCTACGCGACCATGGAAGCGACAGAAAGGGCGGAGAAGAACGGCGTGGCCATGCTCTTCAAGCCGATCGACATTGAACAGTTCTTCGCAACCATTTCCCGGTTGTTGGGAGACAACGATGGCAAAGCAAAAGCAAGCGGCGACTAAGAAAAAGACCGCTTCCGATTCGCATAGTTTGCGCTCGCTCGAGGACTTTCCGCGCTCGACGCAGGCGACAGCGGCCGCGCCGCATGCGACCGCGCCGGTGGCACTCATGCCGACCGAAGGGCGCTATGTCTATGGCGTGATCCAGGCGAAGGAGCCGCAGAACTTCGGCCGCATCGGCATCGGCGGAACCGGCGACCAGGTCTACTCCGTACATCACAACGACATCGCCGCCGTCGTCAGCAAGACTTCGGTGTTCATCTTCGATCCGACGCGCGAAAACGCCCTTGCCCACGAGCACGTGATCGAAACCGTCATGAAGCAGGAGACGATCATTCCCATGAGCTTCGGGACCGTCTTCCGCACCGACGACGACATCCGCGAAGTGCTGCGCAGCATCTACCCTTCGCTCAAAGACGTGCTCAAGCAGATGGCCGGCAAACTCGAGTTCGGCCTCAAGGTCACCTGGGACCGCGACAAGATCGTGGAAGAGCTGATGCGCGAAGACCAGGAGATACACCGCTTCCACCAGGAAATCACGCGCAAGCACCTGCAATCGACCTACTTCGCCCGCATGCAGCTCGGCCGCATGATCGATAAGTCGATGGTCGAACGCTCCGCCGAGTACGTGCGGTTGATCTACGAAGCGCTGCGCAGCGTATGCGTGGCGTCGCGCGACAACAAGCCAATCGGCGACAAGATGATCATGAATGCCGCTTTCCTCATCCAAAAAGATATGGAAGGGGAATTCGACGCCGCGGTGAACCGTATCGCCAAGAAGTTCGGCGACCGGCTCAATTTCAAGTACACCGGTCCGTGGCCGCCGTATAACTTCGTGAACATCCGGCTTAAACTGGAGAGAGGAACCACGACGTAAGAAATCGCAAATGCTTCTCATTGACGATCTCCTCTTCGCCCCGATCACCGGCTTCCAGTTCATCATGCGGACGCTGGCCAAGGTGGCGGAAGAGCAATACACGGACGACGCGCCGCTCAAGGAGCAACTGCTCGAGTTGCAGGTGCGCCTCGACTCGGGCGAGGTCACGGAAGAGGAGTACGCGGCCGAGGAGGCCCAGATCCTGCGCGACCTCCGCGAGATCCAGAAGCGCAAGATGGAAATGGCCGGCGTCCCCGCCGACCAGATGGAGCGCGGCCCGATGAGCGCGTCGGAAGCGACGTTCACCATCGACACGAACCCGCCGGGCACCCAGCGCTAAGACATCACCACAAAGCACACGAAGGATCACAAAGGAATTCACGCCTTTCTGTGCCTCTGTGTGGTATGTGGTGGAGCTTTGAAGTTCCACACGTAAAGCAATTTGACCCAAACAGGCTTCCGATATGGGACGCTGCACGAAGGTGGAGCGTCCAAAACCCCGCTTTTTACAATTATTTACAGTAACTGTCCGCGCAGCCGCGTTAACGTAGGTGCGGTCAGAGAAACCGCTTACTCCCACCCTTACGGTGCGTCCAAACAGCGGCTCCTTTCGTATCTAGCTCACAGGTCGCGACCGAGGATGTCATGGTGAACCCGAGAAAGATGCTCTCGATAATGGTCGTATTGGCATGCCTTGCCGGAGCTGCCCGTGCCCAGGATCCCGCGGCGCAACAGCCGGCGGCGCAACCGGGCGATGGCCAGCGCGTTCGAATGATGATGCGCGGCACCGCCGGCACCATTGCCTCGATCGAAGGCGACACCATCAGGCTGAAAACCTTCGACGGCAAAGACGCCACCGTCAAGCTCAACGAGAAGACCGTTTTCCGCAAAGATCAGAAAGAAGCCAAGGCGGCCGACTTCAAAGCCGGCGACGTCGTGCTGGTTCGCGGCGAGCAGAACTCTGACGGATCGTGGGCCGCGCAGAACGTGACCAGCCGGTCTGACATTCCTCAAATCCCCGGTGGCCCCGGCGCCGGACAGGGCAGTCGGATGATGGTGATGGGAGGTCCGGGCGGCGATCTTGGCGCCGGACTGCAGCAGATGTTGGAGCAGGGCTGGGCGAAACAGTTCGTCATGGGCCGTGTGAAGTCGATCGAGGGCACGAAGGTCGCGATCGAAGGGCCGATGGACAAAACCGCGACGATCGAAGTCGACGAGAACACGTCGTTCCGCAAGGCGGGCACGTCGGCCCAGGCCGAAAACATCACGTTTCCCGACATCAAGACCGGGATGACCGTGTTCGGCTGCGGAGCTCCCAACAAAGATGGTGTGTTCGTTCCGACTACGCTGACGATTTCCGAGCAGGGCGGCGGACTGGTGGCGGCATTTGCCGGTTGCCAGAATCTGCGTCCGCAGCAGAAGTGATCCACAACGGCGATGGGGAGAAGTGAATTGAGTCGAGCTTCTGGTTACATGGCGCGGTTCGGTGCGGTTGGGTTGATGGCAGCGGCGCTTTCGGCGCAGACGGCGCCGGCGGCTCCGCAAGCGCCGGCCGCTGCGCAGCCGGCGATGACGCAGGGCGCGACTGCGGCTGCGGTTACGGGCGAAATCTCAGGCACGGTGAAGTCGGGCAGCACGCCGCTGCCTGGAGTCGAGATCAGCGCCGCCAACTCGCTCACGGGGCAAAAGGTCATCACCTCCACAGACTCGAACGGCCACTTCGCGCTGTCAGTTCCCTCGCGCGGACGCTACGTCGTGCGGGCGCAATTCGCGGCGTTCGCAGCGGCGACAAAAGAAGCGGTCATCAATCCCGAGAATCCGAGCGCGACCGTCGATCTCGAAATGCAATTGCAATCGCGGGCGCAGGCGGCGGCACGTCAACAGCAGTCGCAGACGCAGCAGATCCAACAGGCCGCCACCGCATTGGCGGGACGCGGCTTCCAGAACCTCGGCGTGCAGCAGGGAGAAGCGGCGAGTCTCGCGGGCGAACCGGGAATGGGCGGCAACGCGAACGGCGAAGGAATGCCCACCGGAGAAGTGGGAGCGGCGCTGCCGCAACCCGGAGCCGAGAACGGCGCGACCGAGTCGGTGGCCGTTTCTGGACGAATGGGCAACAGCGAGAACTTCGGGCCGAACCTCGACGACATCATGGACCGCGTGCAAGAGGCGGTTCGCAATGGTGGCGGCAACGTCAACCTGAACATCGGCGGCAGGGATCTCCAGGTCAATATTCCCGGCGGCATGGGCATGGGCGGTCCTGGCGGTGGCATCGGTGGCTTCGGCGGCGGCAGCCCAATGGTCATCATGATGGGCGGACCGGGCGGCGGTGGTGGCTTCGGCGGCATGGGTGGGTTCGGCAGATTCAACGTCAACAGGCCGCACGGCACGCTTTTCTACTCGGTCGGCGATTCCGCGCTCGACGCGTCGCCATATTCGCTGACCGGCGCGGATACCACCAAGCCCGATTACATGCAGAACCGCTTCGGCGCGTCGATTGGCGGGCCGATGAACATCCCGCACATCTACAAAGGCGGCGACAAGACGTTTTACTTCCTTAACTACTCCGGCGGACGGAACACAAATCCGTTCGACAACTTCTATACCGTTCCGACGGTGGCCGAGCGTACGGGCGACTTCTCGCAGACGCTCGCGAGCGGGCGTGCAGTCACGATTTATGACCCGGTGACGCACCAGCCGTTCCAGAACAACGCGATCCCGTCGAACCGGATCGATAAGGCCGCTCAGGCACTGCTGAACTTCTATCCTCTGCCGAATCTGCCTGGTTCCTCGCAGAACTTCCATCGCAGCACCAGCAGCACGCAGGCGAACGACGCCATCAACATCCGCCTCATCCACAACTTCGGGCAGACGCCCCCACCGCGAGGTGGCCGCAACAACGGCCAGCGCGGTGCTGTGGCCGGTGGCGGACGTGGCGCGGGCCCGGGCGGCGGTCGTAATGCGGGCGGCGCTCGCAACGCTGGACAGAGGCGCGGCATGCAACCGCGCAACATCCTCAACTTCGGTTTCAACTACCAGCGCAACAATGGCGACGCTCTCACGCCGTTCCCGACGATCAGCGGCCGCACGTCCGGCTACGGCATGAACGTCCCCGTGAGCTACATGCGTTCTTTCGGCCGCTTCGTGACCAACACGCACGTACAGTTCAACCGCAGCCGCACGCAGACGAGTAGCCCGTTTTCCGGCGTCCGCAACATCGCCGCCGAACTGGGGATCGCAGGCGTCTCGCAGAGTCCGATCGACTACGGCGTGCCCACGATCTCGCTGACGCATTACACCGGCCTGCGCGATGTCACGCCTTCGCTGCGCCGCGACCAGACGTGGACGTTCGGCGAAGGGATCAACTTCAGCAAGGGCAAGTACAACTGGCGCTTCGGCGGCGACTTCCGCCGCATCCAGCTCAATCCACGTACGTCGCAGAATGCGCGCGGGCAGTTTACGTTCACCGGCTTTTCCACCGCCGCAACCGGGGCCGCGCAGGGAACCGGATACGACCTCGCCGACTTCCTGCTCGGACTGCCACAACAGACCGCCGCGCAGTACGGCGTGAACAACTACTACTTCCGCGGAAATTCCTGGGACCTGTATCTGCAGAACGACTGGCGCGTGCGCGGCAACCTTACACTGAACCTCGGAGTGCGCTACGAGTACGTGTCGCCGTTCAGCGAGAAGTACAACCACATCGTCAATCTCGACGCGAACTCTGCCTTCACCGCGGTGCAGCCGGTACAGCCGGGACAAACAGGATCGTTCACCGGCACGTTCCCGCAAACGCTGGTCAATCCGGATCGCAACAACTGGGCGCCGCGTGTCGGCATTGCCTGGCGTGCGACCGGAAAGACGGTGGTGCGCACCGGCTACGGCATCAACTACAACACCGGCGCGTACAGCAACATCGTGACGCAACTCGCCTATCAGCCGCCGTTCACGTTTACCCAGACGAACATCGCGTCACCGGCCAGCCCACTCACCCTTGAGAACGGTTTCCCTGCGGTCGCGCCGGGAACCGTCACAAACAACTTCGGTGTGAATCGCAATTACCGGCTCGGCTATGTACAGGCGGCCAACTTCGGCATTCAGCAGGAAGTCACCAAGACGGTCCTGATGAACGTGGACTACAACTGGAACAAGGGCACGCGGCTCGACATCGAGCGCGCGCCCAACCGCAATCCGAATGGTGGGTTGCGAATCGCCGGAGTGCAGCCGTTCTTCTGGTGGGACGCGCTCGGCGATTCGACGTCGAACTCGCTGAGCGTGAACGTGCGCAAGCGCATGCAGCACGGCCTCCAACTTGGCGGAAACTATGTGTGGTCGAAGTCGCTGGACAACGCCAGCACGATCGGCGGCGGCGCAACCGTGGTCGCGCAGAACGACCTGGATCTCGCCGCCGAGCGCGGGGCGTCGAGTTTCGACCTGCGACATCGCTTCCGCGGCTACTGGACGTACGAGCTGCCGTGGGGCTTGAACAAGCGGTGGTTGTCGAATGGCGGCGTGGCGTCGAAGTTGTTCGGTGACTGGACACTGAGCGGCTCGGCGAACCTGCAGACCGGTTCGCCCTTCACCCCGCGCGTGGTCGGCGCGTTTACCGACGTCGCCCGCGGCACGAATGGCACGCTTCGTGCCAACTACACCGGCGCGCCGATCGGCATCAGCGATCCGGGCGTGAAGCTGTTCTTCAATACCGCGGCCTTCACGGTCCCGGCGCCGGGACAGTTCGGCAACGCCCGGCGCAACATGATCTACGGTCCGGGCATGGTGGACTTCGATTTCTCGCTGAGCAAGAACGTCACGATTCGTGACATCCAGGGATTCAACATCCAGCTCAATGCCAACAACTTCCTGAACCACCCGCACTTCACCGCCATCGACACCAACCTGAACTCGCCGACATATGGGCAGATCACGGGCGTCGGTGGGATGCGGAAGATTACCCTGAGCGCGCGGTATCGCTTCTGAGGATTGCCGAATTGCGGAACTGCCGAACTGCCGAATTGAAAGACGGAATGAAACAGACGTTGAGAATCACGGAATACATGAAGCGGGCGGTAGCGGCGGGGCTGATTGCGGGCCTGATCGCGCCAACGTTGCCGGCGCAGAACACACCATCGCAGCAGGGCCGCAGCGGCTACACGTTCCGCTCGTCCAGCGAACTTGTTCTCGTGAACGTGGTCGTGCGCGACAAGGACGGCACGCCGGTGCGCGGCCTGACGCGCGACGACTTCGCCGTCCTCGAAGACAGCAAGCCGCAGACGCTGGCCAGCTTCGACTACCAGGACATCCCGACCGGCATCGCGGCGGCGTCCGGCGCTGGACCGTCGCAGGCGGTGGTGATGGGCGTCAAGCCGAAGGCCGGCGAGGAGGCACCCGCTCCGGCCAAGGAGACGCTGCGCGACCGCCGTCTGATTGTGCTGTTCTTCGACCTCACCGGGATGGAGCCCGACGAAGTCGACCGCACTGCCACGGCTGCGCTCAAGTTCGTCGACGAGCAGATGTCGCCGGCCGACCTGGTCGGTCTCGTTTCGCTTTCGACGAACATGAAGGTCGACCAGGACTTCACCACCGACAAAGAGGTCTTGAAGAAGGCGTTGTCGAGATACACGCTGTCGGCCGGTGCCGGATACGCGGCCGGCGCGACCGGCGACGCCGAAGACACGGCTGACGACGCGAATTCCTATACCGCCGATGAAACCGAGTACAACGTATTCAATACGGACCGAAAGCTCGAAGCGCTGAGCTCGCTCGCGCAGAGCTTGTCGAAGATCGAGCAGAAGAAGTCGATCATCTACTTCAGCAACGGCGTGCAGCAGACGGGAAACGAAAACCAGGCGGAACTGCGCACGGCGGTGAACGAGGCGATCAAGGCGAACGTCGCCATCTATTCGGTCGATATGCGCGGTCTGCAGGCGCTTCCTCCGGGCGGCGAAGCGCGCAACGCGAGCATGCGCGGAACCGGTATGTATTCGGGCGCCTCGCAGCGCAACGCGCTGGACCGCAACTTTGCCAGCCAGGAAACGCTCCAGACGCTCGCCGGCGACACCGGCGGCAAGGCGTTCCTCGACAGCAACGACTTCGGCAAGGTCTTTCGTGCCGTCCAGAACGACACGTCGCAGTACTACCTGCTGGGCTACCACAGCGCGAATCCCGCGCGGGACGGGCGCTACCGCCGAATCGCGGTCAAGCTGAAGAATCCCAGCTACAAGCTCGAATACCGTTCGGGCTACTACGCGCCGCGCGATTTCCTGCACTCCACGCACGACGATCGCGAGCAGCAGCTCCTTGCGGAGTTGGCGGCGGACTTCTCCGCCACCGACCTCAATATGTATCTGGGCGCAGCGTACTTCCGCGTCGACGATGCTCACTTCTTCGTGCCCGTGTCGGTGGTGATTCCCGGCTCCGAAATTCCGTTCACGCGTGACGCCGACAAGGACAAGGCCACGCTCGACTTCGCCGGGTTGGTGCGCGACGAGTCGAAGCGCGTGGTCGGTAACACACGCGACACCATCAAGCTCAACGTCGAAGGATCGCAGGAGGTCCGGCGCAAGAACGTGCAGTACCGCACCGGCTTCACCCTTCCGCCCGGCAAGTACCACATGAAGTTCGTGGCGCGCGAGAACCAGAGCGGGCGCATCGGATCGTTCGAAACCGATCTGGTGATTCCGGATTTGCGGAAGGCGCCGCTACGGCTGAGTTCGGTGCTGGTGGGGAACCAGTTGCAGCAGGTTGCGAAGGCAGGGAAGAATCCGCTGGTGCACGACGGCCAGGAACTCTTGCCCAGCGTCACGCACGTCTTTTCAGCCAACCAGAAGCTCTATTTCTATTACGAAGTTTACGAGCCGGCGAAGATGACCGAGCCGTCACGCTCCGAGGCCAGCAAGCATCCCATCCGCCTTCTGACCAACATCGCCTTCTACAACGGCAAACTGAAGACCTACGAGACGCCGCTGGTGGAAGCGCGCGAATTGAACACGCCCGAGCGTAAGGCGGCGGTTTTCCAGTTCGAGGTGCCGCTCTCGCAATTGCGTCCGGGGTTCTACGCCGCACAGGTGAACGTGGTCGACGACGCGGGCGGAACGTTCGCCTTTCCGCGCGTAGCTGTGCTCGTGAGACCCGCTCCGGCAGCGGCAGCTGCTGCGACATCTTCGCCCGGGACGAAATAGAACCCACCACGGAGACACGGAGACACGGAGACACGGAGGCACGGAGAAAGCACAAGATCAAAACAATCTCCGTGACTCCGTGACTGCGTGGTGGATTTTCGTTTATCTCAACCGGAATCTCTGGATCTTTCCGGTCGCCGTCTTCGGAAGCTCGTTCACGAATTCCACCCAGCGCGGGCGCTTGTAGACGGCCAGCCGCGAGGCAACGAAGTCCTCGAGTTGTTTGGCAAGCTCGGGCGAGCCAGGCCGATTGTCGCGCAACACGACGAACGCCATTGGCTTGATCAGCTTGTCGCCGTCGGCGCGGCCGACCACTGCCGCTTCCATCACCTCGGGATGATCGATGAGAGCGTTCTCGATCTCGATCGGGCTCACCCACACGCCGCTGACCTTGAGCATGTCGTCGGAGCGCCCGGCATACCAGTAGAAGCCGTCCTCATCGACGCGGTACTTGTCGCCGGTCTTGATCCAGTGTCCCTGGATCACGTCTTTTGAGCGCTCATGCTGGTTCCAGTACGCAGCGCAGGTCGCGTCGCTGCGGACGAAGAGGTTTCCGATCTCGCCGGTCGGCACCGGCGCGCCGGATTCGTCGAGGATGCGCGCCTCAAATCCGTCGATGATCTGCCCGCTCGATCCCGGCTTCACCGCGCCGGGCCGATTCGCAATGAACATCTGGAGGCACTCGGTCGAGCCGATCGCGTCGAGGATCTCGACGCCGAAGCGCTGCCTGAAGCGTTCGAAGATCGCCGCGGGCAGCGACTCGCCGGCCGAAACGGCGTAGCGCACGCTGCTCAGATCGAACTCGTGTCCCTCGCGCGTCATCGCCAGCAGCGCGGCGAAACTGGTCGGAACGGAGAACAGCAGCGTGGGACGATGCTTTTCGATTGTCGTATACACATTCGCGGCATTCGATGGCCCGGGGAACAGGATGCTGGTCGCGCCGACTGCGAGGTGGAAGTATCCCGCGTTGCCGAGTCCGTACGCGAAGAAGAGCTTGGCGGCACTGTAGCAACGGTCATCCTCGCGAATGCCGAGCGTCTGGATGG
>Ga0310810_10009740_pt1 | contig 11137 bp, 8 predicted proteins | sample NCmetagenome_FD_207641 | JGI IMG/M metagenome (GOLD analysis project Ga0310810, IMG submission 207641) | Soil microbial communities from experimental microcosm in Duke University, North Carolina, United States - NC | ecosystem: Engineered > Artificial ecosystem > Soil microcosm > Unclassified ... | reverse complement strand
CCTTCCATCGTCGATTCGGGACGCATGTGATCGTCCTGGGCGAAGACCTCGACGCCCTTCCGGCCCTTGATCTCGACCGGTACGACTTCTTCCTTCAGCCGGCCGTCCTTCCACGCCCTGTCGGCGAGTTTCTGCGACCGGATCGCATACGCATCCTGCTCTTCGCGCGTCACGTTGTATTTCGCTGCGCAGTTCTCGGCTGTGACCGCCATCGAGCACCCGCAGTGGGTGTCGAGGAGCGCCGACCAGAGCGAATCCTCGAGCTGTCCCTGTCCGAGGCGGAGCCCGTTGCGGAGTCCGCGGATGACATGCGGCGCCTGACTCATGCTCTCCATCCCGCCCGTGAGGACCACGTCGGCCTCGCCGAGCCGAATCAGTTGCCCGCCGTTGATCGCCGCCTGGATGCCGGACCCGCAAAGACGATTGACGGTCAGCGCCGGCACCTCGATCGGCAGGCCCGCTTTCAACCCCACATGCCGGGCGCCATACACGGCGTCCGAACTCGTCTGCATGACGTTGCCGAAGACGACGTGGTCGACGTTCCCAGGCTTGACGCCGGTCCGCTCCATGGCGGTGCGTGCCGCGATCGCGCCGAGATCGATCGCGGAAAAGTCCTTCAGTTTCCCGGTGTATTCGCCCATGGGCGTCCGCGCGCCGCCCAGGATGTAGATATCAGAGCTCATGTCAGTTGTCCGTTGGCCATCAGCCGTTCTCTGTCGTTCGATTTGGTTCGCGTAGTGCGATCTGGTTCCTGATGTAGTCGCCGGCTTCGCGTGTTCCGAGGCTGCCGCCAATGTCCTGGGTCGCCTGCTTGTCACGAACGGCCTTCAGGATCGCCGCGTCGATCGCGGCCGCCTCCTGCTTCGACCCGAGCGTCTCGAGCATCAGCGCCGCAGACGCAATAGCGCCGATCGGGTTCGCGATGTTTTTGCCGGCAAATTTCGGCGCCGAACCGTGGACCGGCTCGAACATCGACGTTTTGCCCGGATGGATGTTCCCCGACGCAGCCATCCCGAGCCCGCCCTGGAACGTCGCGCCGAGGTCGGTGATGATGTCGCCGAAGAGATTGTTCGTGACGATCACCTGAAACTGTCCCGGATCCAGCACCATGTACATCGCGAGCGCATCGATGAAGTAGTGGGTCGCCTGGATGTCAGGGTATTCGGCAGCGACTGCACGGAAGACGCGCTGCCATAGCGCATGTCCCTGCTGCATGGCGTTGCTCTTGTCGGCCATGCAGACTTTCGTGAGCCCCCGCTCGCGCGCGAACTCGAAGGCGTGACGGATGATCCGGTTCACGCCCTTGAAAGTGTTCAGCTCCTCCTGGATCGCGATTTCATCGTCGGTCCCGGCTTTGAAGCGGCCGCCGACGCTTACGTAGAGGCCTTCCGTGTTCTCTCGAAAGACGACGAAGTTCACATCGTCTGGTCCTCTTCCCTTGAGCGGACACAGGCGCTCGTCGAGCAGCGTCACGGGCCGGTAGTTGACGTACAGATCGAGTTCGAACCGAGTCCCGAGCAGGATGTCGCGCGCGTGTCGGTTATCCGGAACGCGCGGGTCGCCGAGCGCGCCGATGAAGATGGCGTCGAAGTCGTCGCGGAGCATCGCGTAGCCGTTCGGCGGCAGCGTGATGCCCGTCTCCAGAAAGTAGTCCGCCCCCCACGGCAGATGCTCGAACTCGAAGCTGCGCCCGAAGACCTCCCCGACGCGCGTGAGGACCTTGACGGCTTCCGCCGTGACTTCCTTCCCGATGCCGTCGCCCGCAATGATGGCGAAGCGCATGACTCTTTCTACGACTCCCCCTTGGCACTTGGGAGTTGAAAACCACGACTCAACACAATTCCACCCCCAAGGCCATGCCCATGCCGCCGCTCACGCACAGAGTTGCGAGGCCGCGCTTCGCCTTTCGGCGCATCATCTCGTAGAGCAATGTCACGACGATCCGCGTGCCGCTGGCCCCGATTGGATGACCCAGGGCGATCGCACCGCCGTTGACGTTCAGCGTTTCCATCGGAATCGGGAGATCGCGCAGCACGGCAAGGACCTGCGGCGCAAACGCCTCGTTCAGCTCGACGAGGTCGAAGTCGTTCAGTTTCAGGCCGGTGCGTTTCAGCAGCTTCTCCACCGCGGGCACCGGACCGATGCCCATGATGCGAGGATCGACACCGGCGCTCGACCATCCAATGATTCGGGCGAGTGGCTGGATGCCCTTCGATGCGGCGGTCTCCGCCTTCGTGAGGACGACAGCGGCGCCTCCGTCGGTGATGCCCGAAGACGATCCAGCCGTAATGATGCCGCGCTGCCCCTCGACCTCACCGAATACGAGCGGCAGCTTCGCAAGGCTCTCGATTGTCGTCCCCGCACGCGGATGTTCATCGTGGTCGAGCGTCTGCTCGCGTGCCTTGGCATCCGTATAGACCACGGGCGCGATCTCGTCACGGAAGCGCCCGGCGGTCATGGCGTGCTCCGCGCGGCGCTGGCTCTCGAGCGCGTACGCATCGGACTGCTCACGGGTGACCCCGTACTGACGCGCGAGCACTTCCGCAGTCTCCCCCATGATCATGCCGCACACGGAGCATGTGAAGCCGTCGCGATACATGGCGTCGACGAGCGTGAAGGCGCCCATCTTGTGGCCCCAGCGTGCGTCCTCGGAATCGATGAGATACGGCATGCGGCTCATCGACTCGATGCCGCCGGCGACGACGACATCGGCCTCGCCGAGCATGATGGACTGCGCACCACTCGCGATGGCCTGCATGCCGGAGGCACACGCCTTATTGATCGTCTGCGCGGGGACGGTATCGGGAATGCCGGCGCGAATCCCGACCTGCCGCGCGGGATTGGGACCCGAGCCGGCCTGGCGGCCATGACCGATCAGCACTTCGTCGACAACGTCGGCCGGGACGCCAGCGCGTGCGAGTGCTGCGCGGGCGGCGACGGCGCCGAGTTCCGCCGGATGGACGTTCCTCAGCGACCCGCCGTAGCGGCCGATCGGCGTACGAGCGGCGCCGACGATGACGACCTCAGGCGGGGGCATAACCTTCGGATCATATCAGCGCTCGAACGAAAAAAGGGCGCAACCGCGCCGCGGCTGCGCCCAATTCGCACTTTGCGGTGCAGGGTGGTGACAGGGTGACTACGAAGCCGACGCCATCAGCGAGGTCAACGCGCGATCGAGGTCGGCGCTCGTAAACGGCTTCGGCAGCACTGGCATGTCCGCAAATTCCGGTTCCGCGGCGGCGAGGCCGCTCGCGTCGCCCGTAACGAAGATCACCCGCCGCGTGAGGATCGGGGAGACGGCACGGATGTCCTCCACGACGCTCACACCGCTGCCGTCGGACAACCGGAGATCGCAGAGCACGAGGTCGAAAGAGCCGCCGCGCACTGCATCCTGCGCCGCCGTCCGCGAATGCGCTTCGACGACGGCATAACCACGTCGCTGCAGCAGACGCACGATGAGTTGACGGATTGGAGCTTCGTCTTCCACAACAAGCGCGCGTCGGCCTTCGCCGGCGGCGTCCACTCGATCAGCTGAGAGGTCGCCGGCACCAACGGTGGCCGCCGCAGGAATCGCCGCCGGAATGGACAGGCGGAAACAGGCCCCCGTGCCCGGCACGCCGTCGCAGAGTTCGAGCGCGCCGCCGTGCGCACGAGCAATCCCAAGCGAGATCGAAAGGCCGAGGCCGGTCCCTTCTCCAACGTCCTTCGTCGTGAAGAACGGTTCGAAGATACGTCCACGCAGCTCCGGGCTGATGCCGGGCCCATTGTCGGACATCTCGACGACGTGCATGCCCCCATCGGTCCACGTCTTCAGCGTGATGGCCGGCTGTGGCGTGCCCGACGACATGAGCGCATGCTCGGCGTTCAGGAGATTGTTGACGACGATCTGCTGGATCTCGTCGCGGTTGGCAACCACCGGCAGACGCTGCGGCGCGAGATCGAGTGTCAGCGTCACGCCGCGCTGCACGAGGTGAAACTCCCGCAGGTCCGCCATCGCGCGGACGATGTCGTTCAGATCGACGAGCTTGCGGTCCGGCGATCCGCGACGGACGAACGACAGCAGGTTCCGGACGATCTGGCCCGCGCGCGCCGCTTCCTGCCTCACCAGCTTGAGGTCCCGCACGACCGCGGTGTCGCGGCCCTCCTCGATCAGCAGCTCCACGCAGCCCACGATCGTCTGAAGAGGATTGTTGATTTCGTGCGCGACCCCCGCGACGAGCTCGCCAACGGCCGAGAGTCGCTCGCTGTTCACCAGCTGGTCACGCAGCCGGAGCTCCTCGGTGATGTCCCGCTGGACCCCGACGAAATGCGTCACGCTGCCGTCGTCTCCGCGCAACGCAACGACGGTGCTGGCGGCCGGGAACGTCCGCCCATCGGCGCGCCGGTGATACAGAGTGCCGCGCCAGACGCCGCTCCCGCGCACGTGCGTACCGATCTGACCGACGAGATCACGCTGGGCCTCGTCGAGAACGTCCGGCAGCCGCATGGACGCGAGCTGCTCGCGCGGATATCCAAGCGCGCGCACCGCGGCTTCGTTCGCATGCTCGATGCGGGCGTCCGGCGTCGTAATGATGATCAGATCGCCCGTCTGTTCCACCGCGGCGGCCAGCAGTTTGAGCCGCTCGTCGGCGCGATGTAACTCGCTCGACTGCACGGTCAATCGAAGCGTCAAGAGGCCCAGACCGCCCGCAGAGCAGATCGTCGTCAGCAGCACACGGAACGAGTCCTCCGCGCCGCCGATCGGAGAGAGCCACAGCAGGCCGTAACCGATGAGTGGAATGCCGAGCACGGGAATGACAGACGTGAGCGCCGAAGGCGTCGCCGCGCGGCCCATGGCCTCGTCTGCCTCGGCGCGGGAGGCAGGTGCCTCACAGGCGGCCCAGACGTACGCGAAGAACGGCACGATCCACGCGAGATCGAAGACGCTGCCGCTGTAATAGGAGTGGTTCGCGATGGCGCGATTCGTCACCAGCCGCAGGACGAAACCCGAAGTCGTGCCCGCGAGGATCTGCAGATACGTCCTTCGCCAGTTCTCGTCACGTGCAATCCAGTACCCGACAGCGAATCCCGCGACGAGCAGGAACCGGTGCGCTTCCACCAGCGAGAGCAGCACCGACTCCACCTGCGTCTCGGTGGCGGGCAGCAGGCTCGGCACCATTACGAAATACGAATAGATGAAAGCCGCGAGCAGGCCATAGCTGGCAAGGTCGACGGCGATCGCGGCCGTGGACTCTTTCCGTACGCCGCGATCGGGTCTGGCAAGGACGGCGATCATCGGACCGATGCCGCCGCACAGGCTGAACATCGTGTGCCACCGTACCCACGATGGACGCCCTTCGACGATCTCGCCGTACATGAACCCGAACTCGCCGATCGCCCAGAGGATCTGGCTGACGGCGAACATGTCCCAGAAGAGGCGCTGGACGCCGTCCCAGGACCTGCGTCGCCAGAGGACGACGGCTGGAACCACCAGCGCGAGCGCCCCAAGGAGGCCATCGGCCGCAATCGTGCGAGCCTCCGGCCACGGCGCGAGCGCCGCCGCGGTCGCCAGATACACGACCACGTAGCTTCCGGCAAAAACGAGGTATGCCAACTGGGGTCTAGGCTGCGGGGATGGAAGAGCTTAGCACACTCTGGTGGAGATTACTAAGAGCCACGAAGCACACGGAGAGTCGGCCAGCGAGGGCGGTCGTCCTGCCGCGCGGAACGCGCGGCGGGGGGCGAAAGAGATTCAGGAAATGAACCGCGCAGGAATCAAGGGCGGCTCATTTCCTGAATCTCTTTCGCCCCTCCGTCAGGCCGGCTGCGCCGGCCTGGCAGGACGACCGCCCCTCCGTGGCCTCCGTGGCCTCTTAGTGAAGATCTCCGTGGCCTCGACCGACGTTTCCGAGGCCTTCAGCTATACCTGTTCCACGTCGATCTGCGCGCGCTGCAGCCGCCCGCTGAAATCGACGTAGATCGACTTCCATTCCGAGAACACTTCGAGCGCCGCGACGCCGGCTTCGCGATGGCCGTTGCCGGTGTTCTTCGTGCCGCCGAACGGCAGGTGCACCTCCGCGCCGATGGTCGGCGCGTTGACGTAGAAGATGCCGGTGTAAAGATCGCGCATCGCCTGGAAGGCGCGATTGATGTCCTGCGTGTAGATCGATGCCGAGAGGCCGTAGGGCACGCTGTTGCCGACGTCGATTGCCTGCTCGAGCGACTTCACCGGGATCACGGACACGACCGGGCCGAAGATCTCCTCCGTCGCAATCCGCATCGTCGGGGCGACATCGGTGAATACCGTCGGCTCGTGGAAGTAGCCCCTGGCGTACGCGCCGCTCTCGAGCCGACGGCCGCCCGTCATCAGCGTGGCCCCTTCCTGCTGCCCGATCTGCACGTACTTCTGCACGGTTCCGAGCTGCGATTCGCTGTTGGAGGGCCCCATCTCGGTGTCCTCGCGCAGGCCGTCGCCGACGCGCAGCGATTTGGCCCGCGCGACGAATGCGTCGACGAACTTGCGATACACGTTCTCGTGGACGACCACACGGCTCGCCGCCGTGCACCGCTGGCCGGTCGTGCCGAAACCTCCCCACAGGCAGCCATCGACCGCCAGCTCGAGGTTCGCATCGTCCATGATCATGATCACGTTCTTGCCGCCCATCTCGAGATGGACGGTCTTGAACGTCGGCGCCGCCGCCTGGTTGACGATGCGGCCGACGTGGGTCGAGCCGGTGAACGAAACGACTTTGACACGGTCGTCCGTCGTCATCGGGGTCCCCACCTCCGGTCCGTCGCCGGTGACCATGTTCACGACGCCGTCAGGCACCCCGGCGTCGATGAGCGTCCGGACGAAGTTCACCGCCGACAGCGGCGTCGGCGATGCGGGCTTGAACACAACGGTATTGCCGCAGACCAGCGCCGGAATGATCTTCCACGATGGAATCGCCATTGGAAAATTCCAGGGCGTGATGATCGAACAGACGCCGAGCGGCTGGCGCACGGACATGGCGAACTTGTTCCGCAGCTCGGAGGGCACCGTCTGGCCGAACTGGCGCCGTCCTTCGCCGGCCATGTAGAACGTCATGTCGATGGCTTCCTGAACGTCGCCGCGCGTCTCGTTCAGGACCTTGCCCATTTCGCGCGTCATGTCGCGCGCGTATTGCTCCTTGCGCTCCGCGAAGAGCTGGGCGGCCTTGAAGAGGATTTCACCGCGCACGGGCGCGGGCACCAGCCGCCACGAGCGATACGCGCGCTCGGCTGCGGCGATCGCGGCGAGCACGTCATCGCGCGTGGATTCCTGAAAGATGCCGATCAGATCGTTCGTATCGGCAGGGTTGCGGTTTTCAAACGTGCGGCCGGACCCTGAGGGAATCCACTTGCCGTCAACGTAGTTGTGATAGACCGTCGCGGTTGCTGTCGTCGCCATACTCCCGATTCTAGATCGTGTAACATGCGGGCAGCTCACATGGACGACGACCCCGACAACAAGCGGGATCTGGACCGCGTCTCGGTAGGATCGCTGTACGGGGAGGTGCAGCTGTTCCAGCCGATGACCGTACTGGACATGAGCCACACCGGCGCGCGCATCGAAACGCGCTTTCCGCTGCACATCGGCTCGCTGCACGATTTCCGGCTGTCGTTCGGCGAACGCTCGCTGATCGTGAAGGGGCGGATCGTGCACTCGGAGATCGCTCAGCTCAAGGGCACCGACGCGCTCTATCGCACGGGCGTCGAGTTCGTCGAGCCGACGGAGTACGTCTCAAAAGCCATCAATGAATTCGTCGACGCTCTCAAGGAAATGCAGAGCGTGAAGCCCATCATAGACGCAGAGATTACGGAGTGAATCGGCAGAATCGGTGAATTGGTGAGTTCGTGAATCACCACCATTCACCAATTCTCAGCGTGCGTACACGGAGACGGTGCTCTCGTGCCCCTGCGCGTCGACGGCTGCGACGCCGAACACCTGATCGTCGATGTTCGCGTGCGGCATGATGAAGTCGGTCACGTTCCCGACATACATCTCGTGCTGCCAGTCGGGGTCCCATGCGTCCCGCCAGAAGATCCGATAGCCGGCGGCGCCGGACGACGCGTTCCACCGCAGGTGCGCGTCGTAGCCGGAGGGCCGCCGATCGAGCATCGGCGCGCCTCGCTCGTTGGTGACGACCGGCGGCGGAGGCGCGAGCGCCAGCGTGGCCATGGCGGCGGCGTTCACGCGCGCGTTCTGCGCCAGGTACGGGAAGTCGACGCCGTCGATCGTGTCGTCCGGTCCGTGCTGCTTCGAGTAGTTCTCGCGTGATTCGCGGAACCCGATCGCCGCAAAGCCCTCGGCGTTGAGCGCGTTGTGATCGCCGCCGCGGCCGAATCGATCCTTCCGGGCCATCAACCGGACGCGGTGCGACGGCACGTACTCCGCCGCTACGCGCTCGGTGAACATCGCCAGCTCGCGGGAGGGGGAATCCTCCGGCCCTTCTGAATAAATCCGAATCGTCGCACTGTCGATGGTGCCGTCCCCGCCGTGCGAGTTGCCGACGATGTCGTTGTTGAACCACGCCTGAATCGGGATGTGCTCAGCCCGGGCCTTCTTTGCGTACGCCCCGGATCCGATCGTTCCCTGCTCTTCGCCGGCGACGGTCATGAACACGAGCGTCGCGTCGAATTCGATCCCGCTCTGCGCGAACACCCGTGCGAGCTCCATCGACAGCACCGTTCCGCTGCCGTCGTCGTTCGCGCCCGGCGCGTCGATGTTGTAATCCTGGCCGGGACGCTGCTGCGGATCCCCCGACGGACGCTGCGAAGGCGTGTCCTCGCCCGGCGCTTGCGGGCGCGCGCCTGGCCGCTCCTGCTGCGGCGCAGCCGATCCGCGGATGCCCTGGTTGCCGGCAAGCTGTCCGGCGCTGCCGAGGTTCAGCGAGTCGTAGTGACCGCTCACGTAGATGCGCCGCGGCGACTTTCCCGGCAGGACGGCCATCACGTTGCGCAGTTCGACGTCGCGCGTGATCCGCCCGTGCGCGGGAATCTGATACGTGTCGAAACTGACCTGCAGGCGGGGACTCGTGCGCGTCAGTTCGTCGTAGATCCACTGGCGCGCCGCGCCAATGCCGCGGGTCGTCGACGCCGCATCGGAGAGGGTATTGCGCGTCCCGAAAGAGACCAGCTTCTGGAGCAGCTGCTGGAGCCGCTCCTCCGAAACCGACGCGACGAGCTTTTCGATGCGTGGATCGAGAGCAGCCGTCGACGGCGACGCCGCTGACTGCGGCGACCCCATCCCGGCTGGCGCGTAGAAGAGAACTGCCGCAATGGTCGCAAGAAGAATCGGGGGCCGCTGTCGAGTCATCGCACCTTGACGTGTTCGAGGTAATCGCCTGACGGGATGCGCGGCGCCCGGCCGAGCGGCGCGTTGTAGAAGTAGACCCACGCGTCCGCGATCGTCGAGTCTGGAAGGAGGACCGGCGCGCGCGACCGCGTGTAGAGGCTCCGATCCGGATCGTCTTCCCGGTAGCCTTCGATGGCGTCCAGCGCCGGCAGCACGGCCGACGGATCGGTCATCTCGTAGACTTCGCCCCACACGTGGCCGTCAGGCCCGGGCACGGCGGCCGGATACAGCCCCAGGTCGAACAGCGCACCCTGGATCGCGCCGCGGCCGATGTAGTGCAGCTTGTCGTCGATGCCGGCCCGCCGCCGCCGGTCGAAGCCGGCCATGAGCGTGCCGTAGAAGAAAACGAGGTCGGACACGGCGATTGGTGAACTGGTGAATCGTGGGCTGGTGAATTAAATCATCAAATGATCAATTCACCAATTCACGAACTCACCACCTCACCAATTCTGACTATCTCTCCTCGGCGTGGTGGGCCTTGGCCATCATCTGAAGGAGCTCGGCGGGGACGGCAAACGAGACGGCAACCGTTTTTCCGGTCCCGGAGGTCTGCAGTGACTGCATCATCGCCGCGACCTTCGGGTCGTTCTGCCCCTGCATGCGTCCGAGCGCGAGCAGGCCGTTGATGACCTGGCGGAGGTTCTCCGCCGACTGATCGTCGCGCGCCTCGGCGCGAACCGTCCCGCTCAAGCCGCCGTCGATGTGGGCCATCACCGCGAAAGTCTTGACGGCGGGGATCCGGCTCTGAATGTCCTGCGGCAGCTTTGCGTGATTTGCGATCGCATCGAAACGGCCGACCGCCCAGGCGTTGTTGCCGGAGTCGATCTGGGAGACGAGCTCCATCATCTCGTCATTGCTCGTGATGCTGTGGGCGGAAAGCTGCGCGTCGATCGCGGTCTTGATCGCGTCCTCGCTGCCGATACCGACGAGGCCGGACTCGAGAAACGCCAGGGTAATCGAGTGGACGCCGCGAACGTTGCTGGAATCGGAAGATCCGTCGTGATGTTCGGTGACGGTGACGAGCCGCTTGCCCTTGTAGTCCTCGACGACGCCGCCGTGGTTCCGGGCGAGAGTTTCGAGCTGCGTGTTGTTGAAGCGGCCGCGGGCGACGACGAGGCCATGGGCGTCGTTGGGTCCCACCGACGTCATGGCCGCAACGACGTGGTCGATGTCGTGCTCGATGTCGATGCCGGTTTCCTCCTGGAACTCCTTCTGCCCGTTGGCGTGATCCGCCACCGGGAGCGCCTGTTTCAGCTGCTGGCGGAGTTCGGAGTCCATCACCTCGCGAACGTTTGCGAAGGCGACGACGCCGGCATCGGCCGGGACATAACTCAGTTCCGCGGGACCCGTTCGGGACGCAAACAGCGCCGGTCCACCGAGTTTGAACGCAATGAGGCCGGTCGTGAGGCCCGCGACAATGATCGCGGCCGAGCCAGCCAGGAAATATCGAGTCTTCTTCGTCATCCGAAGTCCTCTAAGAGGATTATACCGATCGACCGGGTAAAAAGTTCCACCACCGGTCGGTCGGTGTCCGAAACCGGACAGTTCACTGCTCGAGCACGTACTCCCGGCGTTCGACAACGGCGGCCGCAAGGGCAAGGAAGCCGACCACGATGACGGCCAGGGCGAAGAGACTGACGGACAACGACGGCGTTTCGCGGAAGATGCTCTGGACCAGGCTGATGATGCCGTCGTTCGGCATCGCGTGCGGAACCAGCGCCTGCAGGTAGTACGCGACGGTGAACTGCTTCATGTACCCCGGGAACGCGAGCGCGGCTTGCT
>Ga0310810_10009739_pt1 | contig 11137 bp, 10 predicted proteins | sample NCmetagenome_FD_207641 | JGI IMG/M metagenome (GOLD analysis project Ga0310810, IMG submission 207641) | Soil microbial communities from experimental microcosm in Duke University, North Carolina, United States - NC | ecosystem: Engineered > Artificial ecosystem > Soil microcosm > Unclassified ... | reverse complement strand
TTTTATTCTTCCAAAAATTTTGAGAACCGTCGGGCAGCGGTTGCACATTTAGAAACATTGAGTCAATGAGCTGCTTAAGATGATTATCGTTTGCATACATTGATTTTAGTTTTATAACAGGCGGACAATCTGTTTGAGCATTTGCAAAAAAGCAATGCATCATTATTATAAGAAAGATTTTAATTCTTTGCATAACTAGCTATCTGAACGATAAAACTAAAGTAAATAGTGTATTGGTATCTCTACTTTAATAGGGCCGCCAAAAAAATTACGCCCAACGTTAGGGCTTTGCGTTCGGCGGGCATTTGAAAAATGTCCCGCCCGGAACTGAACCCGAATAAAGTTATAAAAGATCAGAACATATTCTATTGTTCATCCATGTCAGGTCGGGCACGATGTGCCACTAATCGTAGTACAAAAGCTCAGGGTTTATTCGTCGCCACGCTGATGCAAAACCTCGCTGTTAGCGGTAGTTATTTATTCTGCCATTGACTTACGGTAACCGTATCACCAATTGAAAAGCTCATCAAATCTTCTCCTATAACAAATCGCCCCGAATAATTTGCTTTTGTTCGCCTTAATAACTCTTGTTCATTTCGTCCATAAATTTTTACAATATGCGAATAGGCAGCGAGCTTTGGTTTTACTTCATTAAAAACCTTCGCAGCCTCCTCAACGGTAGTGTGATGAGCGAGTATCGGATACATAGGGTCTGATTTGCTCAATGTGTCAGGAGCAATGGCTACTTCATGTACCAGTAAATCAGTTCCCTTTGCAAACGTGATTAAGTTTTCTGAATACTTAGTGTCACCAGATAATACAACGGAATGTCCGTTGTATTCCACACGATATCCAAAGGCGGGTTTAACATAACCGTGATCTACTAAAAATGCAATTACTTTAACGCCGCTTTTTTCATATACAACTCCTTGCTGTATTTCCTTTACCAAAAATTTACTGCCTTCTTCAACTCTTCTATCATCTTCTACTCTCATTTTGATATCAAAAGCATAAGCCTTTCGTAAGTAATTCATCATTTCATTGGTGCCTGCCGGTCCAAACACATTCAGTGGTATTGTCCGCCTTGAGATAAGCCATCCTGTAAGCCACAAATCAGGCAAACCCACAGTATGATCTGAATGAAGATGTGTAAGAAACAATGCATCAATTTTACCATAAGAAACATCTATTTGCAGTAACCTTTGCAAACAGCCACGCCCTGCATCAAAGAGTAAAGTTTCACTGCCGGCCTGAACCAGTGTGCTTGCACTAAACCGTTCCATAATTGGTTGAGGAGTACCTGTGCCAAGGAAGGTAACTTTTATATCGGGTCCATTAACCGGAAGGCTATCTTTATTTGGTTTGATTTGCCCAAAGGAAACAAGAACAAATAAAGAAATGATCATAGTTAAAGAAAGTCGTGTCATTTTGGTAGAATGTATAAACTGTGATATAATTCAATAATTACAGAAGGTCAGTATAATTACCGCTTACGGCCAGGGCTTTCTGCTGTGCTGATATTCCGTGTTAATTTCAGCCCAAACCGTTGCTGAGTAAAGTTAATACAGTTGATGTTATATTCTGTTGCTCGGCTTTATTCGTCCAGCCCGAACTGCAGTTGAGTAGCGAACGGGACGATCAGTATATATTCTTCAGCCAGCATAGCAGAAATGTTAGCGGTAGTTTTTCTCATTTCCTCGTCAGTTTATATTTTATGTGTGTTGTCAAGTTTGATGGAATTACTTCAACAATTTGAAAATCATATTTGTCTTTGTCAATGCCTTCAAATAGCCGGATACCACTACCTAAAAAAACAGGTGCAATGTGAATGAAAAATTCGTCCACAAGTCCTGCATTTAGAAATTGCTGAATAGTGTTTGCACCACCTTGTATTCTTATGTCCTTGCCTTTTGCTGATTGTCTTGCTTTTTTTAAGGCACTTTCTATTCCGTCATTAATGAAATAAAAGATTGTCGTTCCTTCCTGAACCCAAGGTTCTCTCTTTTCGTGTGTTAATACATAAACGTCAGCTTTATATAGGTCATTTGGCCAACTGACTTCGCCTTCCTCAAACATACGTTTTCCCATAATGAATGCACCTGTTCGTTCAATTGTCTCTCTAATATATTTACCATCAGGTCCATCTTCTTTGCCTCCATCAAACCCTAAGTAATCCCAGAAAGCTTTTTGATTAAGCATCCAGGTGTGAATTTTTCCAGAAACTCCTCCCATTGGATTGCTTGGACTTCTGTTGTCACCAGCGAAGAAGCCATCAAGTGATATTCCGCTGTCAAAGATAATTTTGCTCATAATTTTTATTTATTTAGTGTCTGTCAAATTTAATCTTTGTCCGTTAGTTTGTTTGTTACCACTGTCGTCATACAATTACCTTTTGTTGTACGTCCGCCCCTTCGTTTTGCTTTGTCAAACTGTTACTGTATTCAATGAAGCAGGGTCTGTACAAGTAAGGCCATGTAAACTTTTTCTTTAAATACTTTGAAATACAAAGCCGGTAATTTAACTTTGTATTGCAAAGTACTTTTTAGTCGTTGCAAAAAGTCAGTTCAATGAAGATTTCAAGAACTAAATTCGTCATCGCCTTTCTCATTTCGGCGTTTGTCTTTCAATTTATCTCTAATTCAGTTTTGGGAACTGAAGTCCGGCTCTTTCCTGCAAATGGGGATTGGTTTCCGGGAACTGAATCAACAATACCTTGGAAAAGCACCTTATCTACCATTTTATACCCTATCAAAATTGTTTTAATAGGAGCATTATCGTCCTTATTTAAGGGACCTGACCCGGCACCCCCCGTTTTAGTTATCGCCTTTGCTTTCTACTGGACAGCTATTGCATTAGTGCTGCATTATCTCCTCAGTAAAATAATTACTCGAAAAAAAACATGAACAGAATTGAAGAAATATATTATGAAGCAAAGTCTGATAAATGGTTTAAGGGATTTGCTGTTTTTTGCCGCATCGCTTTGGCAGCAAGCTTTCTTCCTGCAGGCGTTGTAAAAGTTATGGGTCAACGATTCGCCGAGGGCTTGCCGCACAATAATCCTCTAGGGCACTATTTTGATGCCTTACAACTCACAGGCAATTACTACACCTTTATTGGAATTGCCCAAATCATAATAGCTATATTATTGCTGATTCCAAAAACTTCCCTTCTTGGTGCATTGATGTATTTTCCCATCATCGTTAATATTTGCGTGCTTACTTATGCTACTCGTTTTGATGGTACACGACTTATTACAATGATGGTATTGGCGTGCCTGTTTTTATTAATCTGGGATTATGATCGTTTAAAATACATTTTGCCATTTAAACAACCCAACACGGATCCTCATGTTTTAAAAAAGCCATTAGGTAATCGCCTTCGGATTATATTTTTTGGAGGTTGCTTCACAGTCTTAGCCATTATCATTATCGGTACTTTCTATTTATATGAGATCGTACCGGGTAACTCTGAAGAAGAATGCAGGAATCAATGTGCTGGTAGCAAAAACCCTGAGGCTTGCAAAACTTTCTGCGATTGCATTTATAAACAAGGTGAACCACTGGATAGTTGTTTGGCGAAGTTTAATAAGGCAAAAAATATTCGCAAATCTAATACGAAGTAGAAAAGTCATGTAACTTGAATGTGTGTAGAATGCTGTTTAGGGTGACGTACAACGGTTACGGCTTGGCGATGTGGCGGTATTTGAAAATCGTCAGCCCGTAACCGCTGCTAAATTTATAACTAAAAGTTCATTGTTTATTCTATTGCTTGGCGTTATTCGTCGGCTGGAATTGAAGCCGGTTAGCGAACAAAAGCGGAGAATTTATTCGTCGCCCCGCCATATTGCCAATGCAATGTTAGCGGGAGTTTTCGGTTTCAATGATCACTCCAATTTTCCAACTTGCCGTCAACGGTATAAAAAAGTTCAAACACGACTTTTTCTTCGTAAGGCTTCCCGTTCCATTTTACGATGTCAAACTGGAGTTTTCCTAGAAGATGTCTAAACTTAGATATACACTTTTTGAGGTCTTTTTCACACTCGTCATTTTCTTTCTTGTCTAAGTATGAAAATAACTTGATTTGTCGAATTTTCCCCTTTGCATTAATTACAATTAAATACCGTTGGTCGCAATCGCAATCAGACCATTTTTTCCAGTCAAGTTTTTGAATAATTGAAAAGATGGTATCTGTCATAAGTTTGTAGTCTGCCTGATACTTCTCTTTGGAAAAGTCTCTTGAAATTCCATTTGGTAAATCAATATAGTTATTAATGATCTTCTTTTTTGATAACAAGCCTCCTTTGAATGTCAATAATTCTTCTTTATAATACGTCCGAGAAAAAACTCCATCCCATCTTAATAAGTCACCTCGTGGGAACGAAATATTTCCAATGTACCAGTCAACATATACTTTTTTGTTCACTACTTTGTCTCCAAAAATCTGTTTTATTTTTTCTTCTGAACTTTTGAGATCAAGGCTGTCTTTACGATAACGCAGTTCACCGCACAACAAAATGTAATTCAAAAAAAGGCTATCATTTTCGATAGTGTAGACTGCTTGGTAACCACGCCAACAACTGGTTGAACTATTATCTCTAAAACTCAACCCAAATAATTGTCCTTGGTCACCGTTCGGGACTTGCCGCAGGCCGTCGAACTTAATGACTTTTCCGACCGAGCCGCACAACAAATAAATTTTTATTTATCGGCGAGGCCAACACGATGCAGGCTTGGGGCAAGCCTCATGTGTGTGCAGCTTATTTTATTTGATGTCATGATAAATAATTGTCCTGTAGAAATAATTATAGGATGGGTCGCTTTTTTGCTTAAAACCTGTTAAGCGTCGGTAAGGGTAGTTCGCGGCTATCGTATCGGATTTGCCAAGGTGTTGGATAATTAGGAATTTGTCACTAGAGATATAGACCGGCCTTATAATGTCAGTTATGAAGACAGTCGATTTTGGCGGAATTGTCAAAGCGATTTTTCCATTATCTGCAAAAGCAGTGAGCGTATCATTTAAGAGCGATATAGTTTTTTTATTGATGCGCAGAATTTGATTTTTCGATTTTACTATAAAATTTGTGTCCAATGGATTATCCTCAACATTGTAAATTAAAGTTAGCTTGGCAGTGTCAAAGGTTGTATTTCGCATGTAGATTTTGTAATTGAGTGGAGGGCAGCCACAAAGCATGATCGCAAAAGCCACAAGGGCCAAGAAGAGACCAGGTCTATAAAATCGCATCATTAATTAGTGGCTTGATCAAGGTGCACACAACGTTTACGCATTTGTGCTGTTGGGGACTTCATCTATTCATCGCCCCCGGCGACGGCTGCTGAATGTTGTTACTAAAGATAAAAATTTATTCTAAAGCTTAATAGTAAATGTCAAGCCGGGACAAAAAAAGCAGAACAGCGTTACAGAAGTTGAACGACGCTTTGCGTAACACCCCAATAGCAAAAATGCGATTGTTGTGCGGTCGTGGCTACATATCTATTGTTTTTATTTAGATACAAATTCATACTGTTTAATTAGACTAATTTTTCCTTCTTTATTAATCCTGAATTGATGAAAGAAATCTATACTTTTAACAGTTCCATTTTCTTGTGTAGTTATCATGCTTCCATAAACAAACACCCAGTCTTCGTGACTGTCAGCGCTTTTTAAAGGAATTACGGACTGCAATCTTATTTTAAGATTATAAAAGCCAGATCTTATTTCTTTAAGCTTTACAATTGCACTAGATTTTTCAAAAAAATCATTTACCCCTTGAAAGCTTAATTCAATATATTCAGCCAACAAATCGTCACGTTTAAAACTATTTGTCTCAAAATCTTTTAAAAAATTCATGACTGCCTTATTGTAAGAAATATTTCCCTTTTCCCACACGTTTGAATAAACAGAAGTATAAATGTTTGGCATGTTTTCAGCGATAGCATTCCTTGTTTCTTCTTGCACTCTTTTGCTTACACTATCCATCTGTATTTTATCATTATTTGTAATATGCCCATATTTCTCTGCCCATTGTTCAAACCCTGGAGCAATCTGATCAAGTGCTATGATAAATGAAAGATCATCTTCATGAAATATTTTTACATTACTAAGCTTTCTTAGTTCTTCGAGGAAATCAAGACCATATTTCTTATACATTTCATGAGCTATGAGTGTAATATTTCCTTGCCACCAGACATAATTTTCCTGATTGCCATTATGAATGCCGCTGAATGTTCTATTGCTTGGCTTAAGGTTGGTTTCATACGCTTCCATTACCACTTGCCATAATAATGCATCGGAAGGAGAAACGTCTGTGAGAAAAGCATCTGCAATAAAATTAGCCATCATTTCTTGAAACCAGTGAACCGCCTGGCAGATTTCAAGTTCTCCTATATATTGATGCCCTAATTCATGTAAGCCAACAAGTGCGGTAAACCTTTGTGATATTTCCGGAATTGATAAGTTCAATTTTTTTAGTGATGGACTATTCCTAAGAGCCATTTGAGTCAAACTATCAAGAGCACTCCCGCCCATTGCAGGCAGACACATAACCTTTGGCGGTCCAGATGCAACAAAAGGTAAGAACTCATTGTATTGGTCAGCCTTACCGAATTTTTCTTTTGTATATCGTGCATATTCTTCAGGGCCGAAAAGAACAACTGAAATAGGGAAATCGATACCAAGCTTTTTGTTATAATAATCTACAGCCTTGCCCAATAAGTCTTGGATACTTTTTGCTTGTCTCTCGATGGATGCAGGATAATACGCTGTTACTTTCCCTTCACTTTTTTGAAGGCTTTCGGCTACTTTAAGAAGATCATTTTGTGCTTTGGCAAATTGAGGCCGAAAAAAAATGGCAAGAGTTATCCCTAACATAAAAAACCAAAAGTTATGTCTGGTCATTGAGTCTTGGTTTAAGAATTTTGGTAAATAAATTTTTAATTTAATTGAAAGAGTGATGCAGTTTGCCATGTTGGACACCGTTCACGCATTGCCGAAGTGCCGGAATAGAATTCTTGCAGCTCGGCCGCGGCGTAAATTTTTGAATACGCCGCTTTACTAAAATACAATAGGATTACGAAAGTTGAAAGTATGTGTTTTGTCGCCGGCATTTTAGCAATGCAATGTTGGTGGCAGCCGGCTTAATTTAGTTTACGTTCCGTTTTGACATCCTCTTGCACGTTTACCGAAAGAATAACTATTCTCCATTCGTTATTTTTCAAATTCCAAATGGAAACATACCTGCCTCCATTGTAATAATTTTCAGTGGGATGGATTGACCACCATTTGCCATAGACATAGCCCATATCACCAGAAGACGAAACTTCTACTTTTTCAATTGATATAGGATGTTGATCTAGAGAGTCGTCAAACACATGTTGCCATACTTTTAGATTTGCCTCTTTCCCATTTACAACTGGATTGTTGTGGTAAATTGCTACAACGGCTGTATCAAAAAAAGCAGTTATTAGGGAAACTTGTCTTAAGTCCATGGCTTTCTGCCATTTTTCCGCTGCATCTTTTAATGTATAACGTTGGGCATTTGCACAAACGCAAGAAGCCATTATAAACATGAAAAGGAAGATTTTCGAAATAGTGGAATGATATTTCATTTGACAGTTACGTTTTATAGTGTTGTCTTATTAGGGTTGGCTAGGTTGCCACCGACGGTCATGGCTTGCCGCAGGCCGCCGATTCTCTTTGAGCTTCGGGCGGAGCCAACACAATGCAGGCTTGCGGCAAACCAAGTATGTTGGCGGCAGGCACTCGTCATAAGTTCATAACCACCTGGGAGTTTTCCTCTTGTACTCCAGGTACGAATCACCAAACCAATTCTCCATCCATTTTTCTTCGCGAAGTATGAATTGAGAATGGAGGATCCAAATGACAATGGGTATCACAATGATAGGAGAGAGCGAACCTAACAGAATAGCAATACCAACAAGCATAGTTATAAGTCCGAGGTACATCGGGTTTCTCGTGTATCTAAAAGCTCCCTTGGTAACGAGTACGGTAGCTCTTACGCCCGGACGCGGAGGAGTTCCTAATCGCCTAAAGAGAGTCCCACTGCCCAAGCTAAGCACAAATCCGAAAACTATTAATACAATTCCCAAATATCTCCAAGGAAATTGCAGCCAATAGTAAATTGGAGCAAATGAATTAAGTATAATCATCACAATTATTCCTATCAAGAAGTAGACTGGAGGAACAATCCTTGGAATGGAATTATTCATTAGTTCAAGAATTATGGTAAATCTGCCAATTGTGTGCTTGCCGCTAACGTGACAGCATTTGTGAAGGCATGGCAATAGCGATTGGTCAGCCTGATACAAATGCTTAATTGAAAAACTGATGTTGAAGATAAATACAAATGTCGAATAGCGTAATGTCGGCCTGAACAAAAGATGATAGGAATTACTGCTGCACAAGTGCGGCTGGTCAGCCATGCTTTTACAAGTGCAACTGTTGTAAGCCGCTTTTCTCCCTGTTAAGTTATCTCTGATTGAGCGTATCTTCTGAGCACTTTAATCACCACTTCTAAGTTTTTTTAAAAAAATTTGGTTGAACTATAAAAATAGTTTTACTTTGAACTATAAAAATAGTTTTAATGAAATCTCTAACAAAAGCGGAAGAACAGGTGATGAAAGTATTATGGAAGCTTGGCAATGGATTACTGATGGAGATAGTTGAAAATATGCCTGCTCCTCAGCCTCATAAAAACACTGTTGCTACTATTCTTAAAACACTCGTAGATAAAGAATTTGTTGAAATTGAAAATGTCGGAAGAATCCATCGTTATCATCCTGCTGTTACTAAAGAGCAATATTCTAAAGCAACACTGAATAATGTTGCCAAAGGTTATTTTGAAAATTCCTTTAGCAACGTTATCTCGTTTCTTGTGGATGAAAATGAATTATCAGTAAAAGAAATTGAGCTTTTATTAAAGGAGCTGAAAAAAAGTAAAAAGTAATTTATGAATCACTATGTCATCTTTTTTCTGAAGTGTGTGGTCTCAAGCGGAGTATTGTTTGGCTATTATTGGTTTGCCTTACGTAATAAAAACTTTCATCAGTATAATAGATTTTATCTGTTAGTTACCTTAATAATATCTATTACCTTACCGTTTTTTGATTTAAATTTTTTTAGCTTTCAACAGCAGGTGGCTACTAATGTTACTACCTTTTCTCACGAACACATTTCAACAAATACAAAACAGTTGCCTACTTCATTCAACTGGTTAAACATTTTGTTGGGCGCATCTATAAGTGTAACCGTAATTATATTTTTGATGGTTTTGAAAAAAATTATCTGGATATATCAATTAAAGCACCGGCATAGGATTATTAAAATGCATGGATTTGATTTGATTGAAACCAATGTAAAGCAGGCGCCATTCTCATTTTTAAATAATTTATTCTGGCGATCAAATATTTCTATGCATGAAAAAAGCGGGGAAAAAATATTTAAGCATGAAATAACACACATAAGGGAAAAACACACTTATGATAAATTGTTTTCGCAGGTTGTGTTATGTTTTTTTTGGATAAATCCATTTTATTGGCTTATTCAAAAGGAACTAAATATTATCCATGAATTTATTGCCGATTCAAAATCAATCCAGCAAGGCGATACACAATCTTTTGCAGAAATGTTATTACAGTCGCACAACGAGGGAAGATATCTTAACCCATTTCATTCATTTTTTAATTCATCAATAAAACGTAGAATCACTATGCTTACAACATCAAAAAATGCGAGATACTCCTATTTAAGAAGAGTATGCGCTTTACCGATATTATTATCGGCAACCTTCCTGGTTTCATTTAAAATAGTAAATGCTCAAACCGATCCGAAATTAAATCCGAATACTTCAGTAAAAGTTGATAAAGTGTCTATCCATCAAATAAGTGATTCTGTAGCCAATATTGCCATCAACTACATTGATGCACAAGGCAAGCCAGCCTTGCTTAATCTGATGGCGGGTTATTCCAAAAATGATTCTAACAAAACAAATGTTGTATACGATGAAGAAAGTGGTGAAAGAAGAGAGGTAAGTATGGACGAAACAAGAGAAATTGTCAAACAGATTATTCAGAACCCACCTACAGAAGATGTTTATTTTGTAGATGGTAAGGAATATTCACCTCAAGACGTTAGAAAACTTGATCCTGCAAAAATAGTAACGATCAATGTTTATAATCGAAATGAAGCTTTGAAACGGTTTGGTAATAAGGCAAAAAACGGTGCAATTGTGTTTACGACGAAATAAATCAGCTGGTGAAAAGGGAATAGTATATGAAGAAAAACAAAGCTCGCCCATTGAAATATTTATTTGAAGGAAATAAACCAGGGGCACCTTATTCCTCCCGGAGTGCCCAGTTAGACCTGCTTGGGCATTTCAGTATATGCCCTCAAAACGTCAAGCAATAGACTACTTAAACCAACATAACGATCTTTCTTGCCCTTCGAATTTTCAATGCCGATCTGCATGCGCCACTATCAATGTCTGTATGTAAGCTTCATGTTTACAACTTCACTCACCCTTAATCCGGCAAGAAGCCATTTCAGTTACCCCGCGCATTCAATGAAAGGGAATTGCAAAGAATGTTTGCGGCTGCAACGAATTTAAAACACAAAGCGCCGCTATTTACCCCAAAAGAATTTCTGCCTCCCCAATACTTGCTCATAATAAAACTTCAAAGCGTTGTTTCTACTGTGCAAAGTATTTTTTTACGCCAGCGACTCAAGTTTATCTTGCCGGGCTTGGGAACGCTGACGGAATTTGATCAACGCTATATATCATTGATTGTTGTCAGAACTAAAAGTGACCACCGTCATTGACAAACCTTACTGCTACTTTTAATTTACTCCTAAATATGAGGCACATCAAATTAGGAAGATATTGTTCATGGATAGCTGCAATTGCTGCGGCGGGCTATACAGTATCGCAGTTATTGCAAATAACAGGAGCCCTGGTAAAACCTCTTGATGAAATTCTTATTTATGGGTTTTCCTTATGTATTGCTCCTCCATTTCTTTTGGCAATACTAGCACTTCATTATACGGTACCTGCGAACAAAAAAATATGGACACACGCTGCTCTTTTGTTTGGGCTCATGTATAACACGTTCGTGATCCTGATGTA
>Ga0310810_10009738_pt1 | contig 11138 bp, 8 predicted proteins | sample NCmetagenome_FD_207641 | JGI IMG/M metagenome (GOLD analysis project Ga0310810, IMG submission 207641) | Soil microbial communities from experimental microcosm in Duke University, North Carolina, United States - NC | ecosystem: Engineered > Artificial ecosystem > Soil microcosm > Unclassified ... | reverse complement strand
TCAAAGTCCCGCGCAACGGACGCATCAAGTTCGGCACAGAGAGCAATGGCGGCTTTCGCAACATAACCGTCTCCAACTGCGTGATTGAGGATTGCAGAGGCATTGCCCTCGAATCGGTGGACGGCGCGATCCTGGAAGACGTCGCCATCACCAACATCACCATGCGCGATATCGTCGATGTCCCGTTCTTCCTTCGGCTGGGCAGCCGCATGCGGGGCCCCGAGGGAACGCCGGTGGGAGAATTACGGCGGGTGCTGATCAGCAATGTTGTGGTTTCGAACTGCGCTTCCCGGCAGGCCACACTCATTACGGGGATTCCGGGCCACACCATCGAAGACGTCAAGCTGAGCAATATTCTGGTACTGCATCGCGGCGGCGGCACCAAAGCGGACGCCGCCATTCAGCCGCCGGAAGTGGAAAACGGCTATCCCGAACCCAATCGCTTCGGGCCCATGCCGGCGCATGGCTTCTACATCCGTCATGTGAAGCGGATCGAAATTATAGATGTCGAAATCCGGCCCATGCAGCCAGACATGCGGCCTGGATTCGTTCTCGAGGATGTGAGCGGCGCCGAACTCATTCACGTCAAACTGCCGCAAACTCCCGAGGTGCCGTCCGTGGTGCTCAAGAACGTCAAAGATTTCAGCGTGACGCAGAGCAAGCCGCTGCCTGATGCACAAATAGAAAGCGCAGAACAGAAAACGCTGTGATGTGGAGCGGGCGCCCTCGCCCGCCGCCTTTGACTTTGGCTTTAGATGTACTGCCGCCGCAGGCTTCACGTAACCGGCCCGGGATTAAACAGCGCCAGCGCGTTATGCAGTCCCCAATGGTCCGCCCAGGTCTGCTTGCGCCCGCTGGCCACGTCGAGAATGTAGCGAAAGATTTCCCAGCCAACTTCCTCGATGGTCGCGTTGCCGGTTGCGATCCGGCCCGCGTCAACGTCAATCAGGTCAGGCCAGCGCTCTGCCAACGCGGTTCGCGAAGAGACCTTGACCACCGGAACTAAAGCGAGCCCGTAAGGGCTTCCCTCTCCCGTGGTAAAGACATGCAGGTTCATGGAGGCAAGCTGCTGCGTACCGCAGATGAAATCGCTGGCCGGAGTCGCCGCAAACACCAATCCTTTCGCCGTGACCTTCTCGCCCTGCGCGGCCACCGCCATCAGCGCCGAACTTCCCGCTTTCGCGATCGACCCCAGCGACTTTTCCACCACGTTCGACAGTCCGCCACGCTTGTTGCCAGGAGTTGGGTTCGCGCTGCGGTCGGCTGAACCGCGCGCCAGATAGTCGTCATACCACTGCATCTCGCGAATCAGGGCGCGGGCCACCTTCTGGTTGATGGCGCGCGGGGTCAGCAGGTGGACGGCGTCGCGCACCTCGGTGACTTCGGAAAACATCACCGTGGCCCCGGCGCGCACCAGTAGATCGGCGGCATAGCCCACCGCCGGATTGCAGGTCACGCCCGAGAAGGCGTCGCTGCCGCCGCACTGCAAGCCGACCACCAGTTCGGATGCTGGCACGGCGTTCCGCTGCCGCCGGTTAAGCTGTTCGAGTCGCTTCTCGGCGGCGCGCATGATCGCGCTTACCACTTCGCCGAAGCCGTGCTCATCCTGCATGCGGACCAGGTACGGATCGCTCTCCAGCACCGGCAACTTCGCGAATGGTTTTCCGGGAAGCAATCGCTCCGGTTGCAGTTTCTCGCAACCCAGGCTCACCACCAGCGGAGTGCCGCCCAGGTTGGGATGCGTGCTGATGTGCCGGATGGTCCGGATCGGAATCTCGGCGCCGGGCGCGTCCATGGCGATGCCGCATCCGTAGGTGTGGGTGATGGCGATCACGTCATTCACCTGGGAAAATCGCGGAAGAATCTCATTTTTGATTCGCCGCACCGCATACTCCACCGTGGGAGCAACGCACTGCACGGTGGTGGTGATGCCGAGAATGTTCTTCGTTCCCACGCTGCCGTCGGCATTGCGGAAGCCGTCGAAAGCGTAGCCGGGCAGTGGCGGCTGCGGCGCCGGAGTTGCCGTAGCCAGCGGCAGTTCGCTTAGCGCAGGCGGCCGCGGCAATTCGATGGCATCCTCATGCACCCACGAACCCTGGGCGATGGGACGGGCCGCCAGTCCAATGATCTGGCCGTAGCGCCGGACAGCGTCCCCGGGATTAAGGTCATGCAGCGCCACCTTGTGCGCTTGCGGAATGCGCTCGCGAAGCGTCAGCCCGTCGCCAATCTGCGTGCTGGACGGCAAGCCCTCGGGATTAACGATGAGGGCAACGTTGTCCCGCGGATGGACCTGAATGTAGAGAGGTTTCACGTCGTCCCTTTATGCCAGCAGCGCTCACTTCCATGCTGCGATTCGTTCCTGAATAATTTGCCCGGTACGTTATCACAAAAGCGGAGAAGAACACCTGGTTCGGGCCATTGAGGCATGCCGCCACAGAAGCGGTTTCTGACGTGCTAGTCGGCAGGGGCCAACTGCTACGATCCGCCCTGAGCTCTGTTTACCCAAATCCGGAACGGGTGGGTTGTGGATTGGCATTTAATTCCTGTGGAACCTGGCGGACCGACGGCGCAGCCCGACGGATCGACGTCGGCTTGCTGTCATGGCCGGATTCTTCGTTATCTGACAGAAGAAGGGCAACGATGCGCAACGCGTCTACCTCTATTTTCAGCCTCGATATCTCAAGCTCTTTCTCTCTCAGAAGTTCGTAAATGTCCTCCATGCGCAACCCCAAAGAAACCATCAGAAAATCGAGAACACCTTCGTCTGCTCGTCCATTGTTTTCGTTTACCAAGACTCTATACTACTCTGCGGTGCGGCGACGAATCCGAAGTCAGCCTATGAATTCAACCGGGCTTTGTAGGTAGTCATGCGAACGACGACAACCTACTCCCATTGGGGGAGCCCGTCCAATCCTGGTGCTTTCTGAGGCGCATCTTTCTTAGCCCAGCTGATGCAAGTCTTCATGGCAGTCGGTGCACAGGGTAATCAGATTTTCTTCGGAATCGTCGCCCCCGTGGCTGCGAAATGCCTTGTGGTGAACCTCAAGGTTCGACTTGGATCCGCACCCTTGGCATCTCCAGCTATCGCGTCGAAGGACCTGCTGTCGAAGCTGCTCGTATGATTTGAGATCCAGCCGCAAGGGCGGTTGCTTGGGTCGAATGGGGTTCAAGAAGCCCTTTCGGTCACTTCGTGCAGAAAGGCTTGCCGTTGTTCGCCCGGTAGGAATTTGAAGAACCTCGACATCGACTGCAGCAGCACGGTTGTGTCTTCATTTCCGAGGTTCGCCCCCGCCAGGAAGTCCGCGCAGATCATTTCCAGGCAGTAGCCTCGAGATTTGTGCGTGCCCAGCATTAGACCTGCCGTTTCAATCGCCTGCTCGACGACCGGAATCTGGGTCTTGTACAGCTTGAAGTAGATAATCTCCCACGGTTCCGATTCCCGTCCGGTGAGCTCTTTCTCCACTTCCTGCTTGAACCGATCCTTCGGCAGTGAGCGCGCTTTGTGCAGCCAGGTTGCACAATCGAACTCCTGCCCATCCCTCCTTGCCACTTTTGCCAGCTCCAGTCCCTTCGTCCATCCCACTTCCTTGAGTTCCCTTCTGGCCTGCGGCGGCAGGTGCTCATGAATCGACATGAGGTAGTACGCCTTCCGCCTGGACTCCGGGAACCGCCTCGCCAGAAACTCGTCAAAGGACTTAAGTTTCTCCAGCCGCCAGTACTGACCCGCCCGCACTTCACACAGGTATCGTCCCAGTTCAACGAAACGGGTGTCCCTTTCCGCTTCAGACCTTCGCTCCCAGGCCAGGATCTCATCGATCTTGGTCAGAACGAACAGGGCCCTTTTGCGATTGAGCTTGGGCAACATGGGCGGAATCTCAGTATGTAAGCTCGTCAAGCCAACCAAGGTCATCTGCTCCTGGGCGCCGGGCGAGCGCTGATTCGGTCAGATCTGGTCGTCCCAGACAGAGTCCGATATAGGGACAGCTGGTGCAGGGGTTCTGGGGGAAGCGGATGCCACTGTGAGGCAGGAACTCGGCCGCTTCGATCCCGCGGATCGAGTCCTGAACCAAATGTCCAAATTCCTCCCGTTGTTCGTCGCTGATGGTGGTTCGGAAATACTGGATCTCGACCTGCCGTTTGCGGACAAACACTACCTGGGCCACGTCTGCGATGTCGGTGACCCATGAGTAGCAAGCCAGCTGCGGATCGAGAGCGAGCAATCCAGCCGGCTCCTCCGGATAACGCCTGGCAGTGGTCTTCCACTCCAGCAGGCATCGAGTGCCGTCGAGCTCCCCAATGGCGTCCACGTAGGCCACAAAGTCGTTCTGCCCGGACAGGGGCTTGCTGAACTTGATCTGCAAGTTCTGCCGAGGCTGGCGGATGCGAACCCGATCGTCCTGGACAAAGCGCTCGAGCAGCTGCACGCCCGACTGAAGCATGCGATCCCAGCTATCCCGCTCGGAATAATGGAGACCGCTGCCCTGGTGAATAGACCATTCCCGGTAAAGCACCGCGGCGGCATCCTGCCTTTGGAAGTAGGCAGCCACCGCCTGCTCGAACGCCCGCCCAAACAGCATGGCGGTCCGGGTGTCCTTCTCTTTCCAGCCGTCGAGATAGCGATGCTTGTAGCGACGTGGGCAGGACAGATATTGGCTGATCTGGGTATAGCTGTAGGTCATGAGGACACCTCAGAACCACGCTGATCACTGTCGGCAATGACTGAGAGTTCTTCCCAACGGGCCGCCGGCGCGAAGCCGTCAAGGTTGAAGACGGAGATGCCGTGCGCTGTAACTTCGCTGACCTTTACCACGCCCCACAGATCGACCAAGGCCTTGTCATCGATCTCATCTTTCCCTAGCAGTTCGGCGTCGTAGCCGAAGTCGCGCAGGAACCAACTCAGCTTCCACATGGCTCTGGGCGTGCAATACAGACGACCGGTGATGAAGCAGCCGGTCAGATGTTTGGGCTTGAGGACGGCGAAACGGATCTCGTAATAGGGTTTCTGCTTGTGCCAGCGATACTGGGCCCGATCCACACGGACCAGGAAGATCCCGTCCGGAACCGAGTGAATGGCTGACACATCCGCAGGGCGGAGCGACTCGAAATAGCGCCTCATGCTGCACCTTCCTTGCTGCCGAGATAGCTGTTCAGCTGGCAGAGCAGCGCGTTGCGGTCTTTGTCGGCCCAGTCGGCCAGATGGGTGACGAAGCCTTCGACCTGCTCGCGGGAGGCTTCGCGGAGGGTCTTGGTGCCACAGAAATCGACCGCGTACGACTTGACGAGGTTGGCATCAAGTTGATGCTGACGGATCAGCTGGCAGAGGCGGTCACGGACCTTGGGGCCACCGTAGTTTCCGTTCTTCCCGTTGACCGGCTGGAGCGGCACCTTTTTCGCCTCCCGGGAGGACGGAGCAGGTTCGGCAAAGGAGCCGATTTCCTCGACCGAGCAGATGCCGATGCCGTAGGCCTTGCGCAGGGCCCGGTTGACCGCCCGGGTTTCGGCCACTCGCATTTCGGCGCCGCGGACCAGGGGAGAGACATTGGACGGATCTGCATCGCCGTAGCCGACAAAGCCCCGACACTTTGGGGACTTATAAACTGTAGCCTCGAATGCCCAGCGCTTTACGGAAGGATCACAGAATGTCGTGACTGGCCTAACGTGAATGCCGGCGCACCGCTTGCGTCGGGCAACGCCCAACAGACCACTGTGAGTCACGTACCATCGCTCGCCAATCAGCAATACATCCCCTGCCGCGAGTGAGAGTTGGTGCGCGGTCAGTAGAGCAAAAAGGCCCCGAATGAGTGGTTTGCTTAGCTGTCCCCAGAATTGTCTTGCCAGTCGAATTTGTTCGTGATGGATCTTGGGCAAGCGCATCGCCCCCCCTCTCTCTATGCTAAGCGGTAAGCATATGCTAAGCGGCAAGCAATGTCAAGGACAACCTTGATTTTTTGGTCGATGGCCGAGTAAGTTCAAGGCACATGCCAAAGAAGAAGGACAAAGATCCGCACGCGGTCCATCTTGGACAACTGGGGGGAAGGGCGAGGACCCGAAAGTTGACTGCCGAGCAAAGAAGTGAAATTGCTAAAAGGGCGGCACAAGCTAGATGGGCCAAAGAGAAGAAACGGTCGGAATGATCACCGCTCTTCTGCAGGGTCAGCTTCTAGCCGGAGTCAGGACAGGACGATAGGCTCCGTGCAGCGAAACGGTGTCGCTTCCATACTTCTCCCACCGGCTTCTCCATCGCATCCCAACGGTTCGTCTACCGGCTGCTCGATCTCCACTACGGTTCCCGGATTTCGTTGGCCGATGTCCTTCCAAAGGGCTTGAGACACCGCTCGTTGCTGAGGTAGGGTATCGCCACCTCCTACCATGATGTTCACCCGACTCAACATCAAATCCAGGTTCAGGATTCGATCCTGCGGCCAGGGCGCATCGCCGGGCTGTCGCGGTTTCAGGATTTGACGCCCATGGTAAGCTTATATATAGCCTCAACCAGACTTCGAAGTATCGACCTGAACGCGGACCAGACTGAACGGTAGGTATCGTTTTTCCCCAACAATTTTTGATGGCGCACGGGTGTTCGCCTGTTTGCCTTGGTATCGAACCAGGCGACGAACGGGCGAGGTCGCGCGCCGTGCTGGCGGTGGAAATGAGAGCAACTACTTCGTTAGTCCCAGCTCGCGTACTGCCGGCCTTGCGAAAACTTGCATTTTGCGTTGGCGGACTTGTTGGGAGGATCTTGAAGATAAGGAAAACAGTAACTACGAAGGCAATTGCCGCAAATCGGGCAAATGCTCAGAAAACCACCAGACCACGGTGCTGGGCAAATCGCGCCGCACGGGTCCGAAGGCGTGTAAAACCGCGAGGGCTTTGGCTACAGGAAGGAGACCTCAATGAAAATCCGCAAGACCGTATCTGAAAAAGTTATCAGGGCAAACCGCACGAATGCACAGGAGTCCACCGGGCCGGGGGACTGCACGAACGTAAAACACAATGCGATCAAGCACGGCTTTCGCAGTAAGCAACTCATTTTCCAGAACGCGGAGGAAGAACAACGGTACGCCGCCTTGCTGGAGGAACTGGAGGAATACCACCAGCCCGATGGGCCGATCGAGGGGATGCTGATCGAAGAAATCGGGCGATGCCATTGGCGGCTGGAGGATTTAAACGGTTGGGCACTCCAGGAAATTACCAATCGGCGCCAAGCCTCGCAAGCCATTCTGCGGGGCGTGGCCGAGAACTACGACGAAGAGCGGCTCCCCTTGTTTACCACGGCAAGCGGTTCCGATTCTGCCGCTCAGCTTGGATGGGATTGCGAGCAGCTAATTGTTCGCACCGGCAGCAAGAATTTCGAGCGGGAAGAACTAAGGAGCCGCATGGAAAAGATGAGCAAGACCGATAAGAGCGGCGCCGTGCAGATCGAGGTGAAGCTCAACACATCGATGGACTCGATCTTGCGGTACGAGGCAGCGCTGAAACGGGATCTGTACCGCGCCATCCGGACCCTCCTCGAAATCCAGCGGCAGAGGCTGGGGGAGTGAAAACCATGCGCACTCCGTCATCGCGGGACAAAAGCAAGGCACCAGAAGTGCAGTCGGAAACACATGCCAGCCGCGGCAAGGCGGACCGGCCTGCAAAATCCGACGATATAGTCGATCCGCTCTTGCGCCACGCGGTCGAAAATAAAGTGATGGGCCTCGAAGGTTTACAAGCTGCGCGTCTTGCGCTCGTAAAGCTTTTTGGCCGGATCGAGCGAATGCATCAAAAGATCGACATAGCTTTCTGCGGTCAGCCTTTTCTGCAGGGATTGTCCCCTACCTGCCCTGCCAACCGCCGTCGGTTCAACACCTTCGTCCGCCAGCACGAGAAGGTTACCCAGCTGTTCGGCTACGCCCTAGAGTTGTGGAGTCTAGCTTGCGGCCTGAAGAGAGAAGACGATTGGACCCCGGTTTTAGTCGCGGACATCAACCGGAAGGCCTTCCAAGAAGTCTGGCGACAAGATCCGAACGAGAACACGGGCGTTGGCATTAGTTCTGGGCGGTTCCAGACTTCGACCCGAAAAACCGACAGAGCATCGGTGGTCACGCAGATTGATATCGGCCGTTCCAACAATTCTTCCCCCAACAAGAATCGAGCTGCCAGAAAGACGCGACGGGGAGCGCTAGCTTCTCCCAAGTAGGGTGGCAAGATATCATTTCTGCCAAACAAAGCCACTAAGTGCCACGTTTTCAATAGTGTTTTTATTGGCGTCGGCGGGTCGCTATGCCTCGTGACGCAAGGGCAGCAGGCAAAGGCCTGGGGCTCGATGATTGAAGGAATCAGGTGGAAGTGGACGTGAGTGGCAGCATGGACAAGAGCAACAGGTCTATGCGTTCTGACTACGTCAATGTCCAGCCACCCGCGGGCGTGCAGTTATGACTCGAACGAGATGCAGCGCATGGAGAAAACGGGCGTGATGATTCAGGCGCAAGCATCTGCCGAAACTGTTGGCTGGCTGCCAGCCAGCCCAGGAGGGCTTCCCGGACTCAACCTGTGGATAGCTGTTGCCGGAGATCAGGCAATTGAGGCTGCGCCAAGGGGCCTGACCAGCACCGTACGGACAGGCCGGAATGGCCTGTCCAGAGGGGCATTTGGCGTGGTCGAGTGTGCAAGAATTTGCATTGAATACACGGCGGTTCAATCGCAAAGATCTACCTTGTTCACAGCGTAATTCCATTGACAGGCGCTTCATTCGAGAGCAAAATTCTGTTACCTTCGTGGGGGCACTGCGCGACTTGAAAAGCGTAGCGCGAGTGTTAAGCGCGCGGATTCCTGATCGGCGCCAGCGAGCTTCTCACTGCTGTGTCTGCTCCCTCGGAAGGCTGTGACCCTATACGGGCGGCGGTTTTTGGATTGGGTGACGTTTGACTCGTGTCCCTCGCCTGCCTAAGATGAGAACGCTCCGGTTCCCCCGGCTTGGAGCGCAGTTGCGTTGAGAACGTAAACCCAGGATCAAGTATCTTTCTGAAAGAAATAATGCTCTCCGGCCCCACCCGAATGAGGCGAGTGCGCAGATGCGCGGCCACGCCCCGACAAAACGACCCGTTAAGGAGATTGCCATGATGTCGCACAAGCAATTGCTGCCTCTTCTTGTTCTGTTGGGGGTGCTTCCGACAGTAGGTCTCGCACAATCTCCTCCGCCGCTCAACTTCGGCAACAATTTTTTCGTGACCGGCGATTACATCGTCGCCGGTGCGTACGGGATGAATACGAACTTCCAGACGAACAAAAACGTTTCCTACGCTGTTGGAACGATCACAGTGCCTGATGGCAACCCGGGCATTCAAGGGACGAATCAGGTTCCGCCGGGCGGGCAGGTTGTTGCTGCCTTGCTCTACTGGCAAACCGTGGAAAAAGAAGCCGCGCCCGGATCTGGCAAGAATGGGTATTTCGGACCGCTGAGTGGCGGCCCGGCGGCACCGGGTTATGCGATTTCAGGAACAGACCTGACCACCACCAGCCCTGTTGCCTGGAGTTCCGGCGGATGCTCCGGCAGTTCGCAAGGAGGGAAGGTAGTTCGGACCTATCGCGCCGATGTGGCGGGCGCCCTGCCTTTGGATGCCAGCGGCAATGCGATCGCAAACACCAGCTTCCAAGTCTGGCTGCCCAGCGTGGGTGCCCAGGCCCCTCTGACCCTGGGCGCATCCCTTGTCGTTATTTATCGAATTCCTTCCGGCGCCAACGGGCCTAACGTTCCGCTGAACTCGATTGTCATCTACGACGGTGTTTACGGCCAAACAAACGCGCAGACTGTCATGACCCAACAGCTGCAGGGTTTCTATGACGCTGCGCCTAACGCCGTCTCTCGACTGACTCACATCGTGGGAAGCGGACAAAGCAACAAGCTTGAGACCGTTTACCTGGGAAGCGTCGCACTTCCGTCTTTCTACCCCAACGGGCAGCCCGCATTCCCCGGGTGGTACGGAAGCTGGGACAATCCCACATGGACATTCCCCAGCGCAAATCTGCCGAATCCAATCCAGGCGAAATCTAGTTCCGCGACGACGCAAGTCGTGCCGGCTTCCAGCAACTCGGGCTGCGTCTCCTGGGGCGCAGTTATTCTCAGCACCACTGTGGAAAATAGCGATGGCGACGGCATTCTGGACTCGTGGAAAGCTGACCAGGGATACTGCGATGCCGCTTACAACAATGGGGTGTGCCGCCGAGGAGATTTAGCAGATCCGACATGGGTGCCCCTCCCCGAGGCACGTAAAGGCCAAAGGGACATCTTCCTGCAATACGATTACATGTGCAGTACGGTAAACGGGCCTCCCTCACCGGGCAACACTAAAGACATCAACTCTTGTAAGACAGGAGGCAGTGATTATTCGTTTGACCCGCGCCTGGGGGTCGATCCTGCTGACGGGAAAACGGCTGTCGAGAAGGTGGTTGACGCTTTCACCAACCACCTCAGCCCCGGCGAGCCTTTTGTTTTGCATGCGATTCCCGGCAACGCTATCTCAGAAACGCTAACCTATGACATTAATGGCAAGATCGTTCCGGCCACGTGCAGTGATACCGATCTTACGTGTCCATTCCCCAATGAGCCCGGCACGATTGGATTCAGGGAAGGTCTCTCATATATAAAGAACCAGACAATTGAGCCACAGACGGGCCTGATTGGGTGTGATCCCGCTACGGATCAAAAGGCCTGCGTTGCTGTTTTCCCGCACGGCAAGAAAGACAGCTATCACTACGCATTGTTTTCCCATGGAGTAGGCCTGCCGAGCTGGTTCTTGTCAGACGGATCGTTATCAAGCGTGACACAATCCGGCAACACGGTTAAGTTCACCACTTCTTCGCCCCATGGCCTTGCCCAGATACTGTCGCAGCCGACAGGAGCTACCGCGAATGACAAATCATGCCGGTCGGGCCGGGTCACCGTCATTTTCGCGATCAGCAACATAAACTTGAACGGCACTTACTGCGCAACGATCGTATCGCCAACCGAATTCTCGATAACCGTAAACGGCAGCGCAAACGCCACCTACACTTCCAAGACCGATCCCAACCTGGCGGTGGCGAACGGGCAGGTCACCAGCATGTCCGGATTTTCCGACGTGGGTGGTCAGAACTCGGTTATCTCGCTGGGTTACGGG
>Ga0310810_10009736_pt1 | contig 11138 bp, 7 predicted proteins | sample NCmetagenome_FD_207641 | JGI IMG/M metagenome (GOLD analysis project Ga0310810, IMG submission 207641) | Soil microbial communities from experimental microcosm in Duke University, North Carolina, United States - NC | ecosystem: Engineered > Artificial ecosystem > Soil microcosm > Unclassified ... | reverse complement strand
CAGCCAGTTCAGGCGGTAGCCGAAAACCAGGAGCACCGAGGCCAATCCGATCTGCGCGATCAGCTTGGTCGCCGGTTTGAGCGACAGCACGTCGTCCAGCAGCCCGACGATGAACACGGCGAAGGCGGCGCCGGTGAGTACCGGCTGCTGACGGGCGACGCCGAGCGCCGCGGCGCAGACAAACAGGACGAACGCGATGCCGACGCCGCCGAACAGCGCCACCGGACGGCGATGCCAGCGATCCTCCCTTGGCCGCGCGACGAAGCCAAACCGGCTGGCTGTCAGCCGGCACAGCGGAGTCAGGGCCAGGGAAAGTGCCAGCGCGAGAAGGAAGGGCGCGCCAATCTGCGTCAGCATTTCGGGGACGCCGGCATGGTACCAAGAAGCATACAGAGCGGCAAGCACGTCAGCGGGCGACGCCGAACCGGCATTTCAACAGCACGTAGACCGCGTCGAGGCCGTCGGTCCAGCGGATCTTCTTCCCTTCGTCGACGCGCCGCGGGTTGTAGGTGACCGGTACCTCGCGGATGCGCCGGCCGGCGAGCAGCAGCTTGGCGGTCAGCTCGGGCTCGAAATCGAACCCGACGCACCGCAGGCTGATACCGTCGAGCGCCGAGCGGCGAAACACCTTGTAGGCCGTCTCCATGTCGGTGAGCCGCGCCGCGAACATCACGTTCGTGAGCGTGGTGAGCACCCGATTGCCGATGCGGGTCCGCCAGGCGATCCGGGTGACCGGCTTGAGAAACCGCGAGCCGTAGACGACGTCGCTCTCGCCGGCCAGAATCGGCGCGAGCAACCCGCCGTACTCCGCCGGATCGAGCTCGAGATCGGCATCCTGGATCAGCAGAATGTCTCCGGTCGCGGCGTTCAGACCCAGACGAACCGCGCCGCCCTTGCCGACGTTGATCGGATTCTCCAGCATCTTGATCCGCGGATCGCCGGCCCAGCGGCTCGATTCGATCGTCACCTGCGTGCCGTCGCTCGAGCCGTCGTTGGCGATGATGATCTCCTTTTCGATCGCGCCGATGTCGACGGCGCGCACGCGCTCGACGACTTCGCTGATCGTCTGTTCCTCGTTGTAGACGGGGATGATGATGGAGAGCTTCACCGGTATGATGCTGGGGGATGCTGCAAGCGATCGATCGCGCGTGGGACAGCCCGCGGACCGTCTACGCGGCCTGCGCGATCTCGCTGGCGATCGGGCTGTTCTTCATTTTCGTCTGGGCGCCGCACCCGTGGGGACGGGAAGGCTTCGATCACTACCATGATATCGCGATCGCCCTCGCCGGCGGCGCTCCGTTCCCGACGATGGAAGTGCCGTGGGCCTACGCGTATTTCGTCGCGGCATTCTACCGGCTGTTCGGCGTGCGTCCGTGGATTCCGCTGACGGTGCAGGCCGGCCTCAACGCGCTCGCGCCGCTGCTCGTCTTCGCCCTCGCGCGCACCTGGTGCAACCGCCGGACGGCCGTGCTCGCGGCGGTGCTGACCGGGGTTTTTTCCTTCAACACCATCTACGCCTCGACCGAATCGTCGGACGCCGTCTGCACCGTCATCTTTCTAACCGCGATTGTGACGTTCACCAAGGCACTCGGCGACGGCGGACTCGGATGGTTCGCGATCACCGGCGTCCTTGGCGGTCTCGCTCCGCAGTTCCGTCCGAACCTGATCCTGGTGGCGCCGCTGCTCGCCGGCTACGCGGTCTGGATCAAGCGGACGCGAGAGACGGTCGTGCGAGCGGCGGCATTGCTGGCCTGCTTCGGCGCGATGCTCGCGCCGTGGATCGTCCGCAACTACCGTCTCACGGGGATGGTGCTGCCGACGAGCGTCCACGGAGGTGTGCAGCTATGGTACGGCACGCTGCAGGTGGGTCCGGCGCTGCAGAGCCGCGCCCGCAATATCCGCTCGGTGTTCGAGGCGCCGGCATTCGAGTACACGAGCCTGGACGAGGTCCCGATCGTCGTCGAAGGCCAGGTCAATTGCACCGAGGAAGTCCTTGACGAGGTCGCGCTCGCCTACTGGTCCGACCGCGATGAGACGGAGCGGCGCCTCGCGCCCAGCCGCACGGAGGCGCGACACTACACGTTCGAGATTCCGGCGCCGCGCGCCAGGACGGTCATCTACTACTACTTCGTCACGCAGTGGTCCGGCGACTCGCGCATCATTCGTACGACGCCGCGCGCCGGCCGCCGCGCACCGTTCGTCTATTTCGTCAATGACGATCACTTCGGCGATCTCGACGTCCATGGCGACCTCGTCGACGTCTTCGACGTGGCGCGGCTCATTCGGCGCCAGGCGTGGCATGAACCGGTGCCAGACGAGGAGCGGTTGTCGGCGGCAGGCGTGACCGACGCAGCCGCGGCGGCAGCCCTGCTGCTACCCCCTGTCGCCGCGGCGGCCGTGATCGGCGTGGAATCAGACCAGACGATCGCCCGTCTCACCTTTCGCGACGGCTCGTCGATGGCCGTTCCACGCGAATGGAGCGGCCGCATCACGGATCTGGCGTTCACGGAGGGAGCGGCCGCGGCTCTGATGAGCTCGCACGTGCCGTTCCGCACGCTTGCCGCGAGAACGCCGGCCCGGGTCTCCTCGATCGACTCGTGCACGCAGGTGACCGACATCGCCGTCAACCAGGTGTTTTACCGGCGCGAGCCGCACATGATGCGGCGCTACTCGGCGCTGGCCTTCGACAACATCCGGCGCGATCCCGGGGGCTTCGCCCTGGCTGCCGCCTATCGTGCCGTCCGCTTGTTTCTGATCCAGGGCACAGCCGACAAGGACACAGCGCAGCAGTTCAACGGCAGCCGGAGGGTCTATGCGGCCGCGACCGGCATCTCGATCGTGTATCTGACCCTGCTGGTGATCGGAGCGATCGTTGGCTGGAGACGCGGCTACCAGGTCGGCCTGCCGCTCTTGTTGATCGCCTACGTGCCGGCGACGTTGGCGCCGGTACTGACCAACATGCGCTACACCGTCACGGTGCAGCCGCTCATGTTCATCTTCATGGCCATCGCGATTAGCGCGCTGACCAGCCTCGCGCGCGCGGATGCTGCGACGGAGCGGATCGGTTAGCTCTGCTTGCGAAGGATCGTGGCGGAGTTCCCGCCCGCGACGTCGACGATCTTCTTCGCGACGGAGCACGTTCCGGAAGCTACCAGCGCGGGCACGTTGGGATCATTGCCGTAAAACACGATCAGGCTGCCGCCGGGCACCTGGGTCATGTCGAAGCGCGCGATCGAAAAATAATGCGTCCGCGCGGCCAGATCTCCGCGGCCGTGCTTGGCCAGATAGAACCGCCACCGCGGCGCCACATCGTCGAGGTCCTGGCTGAAGTACACGGCCGGCCCCCGGTCGGCTGGAATCTGGGCGATCAGATACTCCGCCACATCCCGAAAATCGATCGGATCGAACCACGTGGCGGACCGGACGCGATACGCCGTGAAGTAGTCGTGCGCGAAGTACGCGAACTCGATCGGCATCGACAGCAACAGGACCGCGGCCGCGAACTGCAGACTTCTCCGCGGCTGCCGCAGCAGACGCGCGATGCCGACGACGCCGATCAGCACGCCGAATGGCAACACGAGCAGCGCCCGCTGGACCGCGTAGCGCTCGTCGACGAGCGTGGCGGGAAGCGGTGACATCGCCAGACCGGCCAGCAGGACGAGACTGATCGGTTCGCGGCGCCGCTGCCAGAGATCGTACAGGCCGACGACCAGAAACAGGGCCATCGGCACCAGAAACACACCGGCGCGGCGCGTCGCCGTCGTCAGGTTCGAGCCGCCCGCAAAGAACAGATACGCGGGATTGAAATAGTCCCAGTAGACCGAGATGCGTTCCTGAACGTTGTTGTAGTTCAGAAAATCCTTCACGCCCTGCAGGGCCGAGAGATGGCGCACGTCGTAGACCTGGTACCGTCCAACGGTGTCGCGCAGCATATCGGGATGCGTCCACAGCCACGGCGCCAGAGCCAGCACGGGAACGGCGAATCCGGCCGTGGCCCACAGCGCCGCCCGCCAGGCGCGGGGCCGCGTTCCGACGTGCACGACCCATGTCAGCACCAGGCATGCCGGCATCAATATCCACGCGGCGATGTAGCTGTAGAACCCGACGCCGAGCAGCAGGCCGCCCAGGAGCGCCAGGCGAGCGTCGGGAATGTCCATGTACTTCGTCAGGCAGACGAGCCAGCCGAGCACGAACGGCAGCAGACAAATGTAGTCGAGCGCCTGCCGGCTGAAGATCAGATGGGCCGGGGCCAAGGCGAGCAATGCCGCAGCCATCGCGCCGTACCATGCGCTGCGAAACAGCCGTCTCGCCACGACGAACATCAGGAGTATGTCGAGGATCCCGATGAGCGCCGTCGGCAGCCGGACAGAGGCTTCCGACAGCGGAAGGACCGTCAGCACCAGCGCCACGAGATAGAACAGAGCCGGCTGATACCAGCGCGTGCTGCCGTCGTTGGCCGCAATGCTGTCCGGCATATGGAAGAACAGCGGCAGACGCTCGCCGTCGACGTTCCGGCCGGACGAAGCGATCGACGCGGCCTCCGTGGCAAAGCGCGCTTCGTCGCCGCCAAGATAGATCGGCGTCTCGCCAAACGCGTGAAAGTACACGACGCTCGCGACCAGGAGGACGGGCAACACCGGCCACCAGGAGAGCGCCCGGCTCGGAAGGGTCGCAATCATGGAAGGAGCGGAGTCACCTGGGCGCGCAGAAAATCGAACAGCACGTCGGCTTTCACGACGTTGGCGTTGCCGATCGAGTGTCCGCTGGCGTTCGGCATCTGCGAAGGCCTGACGTGAAGGTAGGCGTCGTAGGTGCTCACGGCCGGCGTCCCTTCCGACATGACCCGCAGATAGAGGCGATCGATGCTCTTCGATCCGCCGTCGTAGAAGACGTCGCCATCGGGACACACCGGCGGCGTGTCGTTCAGGAAGAACACGACGCGGTATGTGCCCGCCGCATTCAGCTGTTGAAATCCTCTGACCGCGGCGACCCAGGCTGGAAATCCGCTGGCGTGCTCGAGCGCCGGAATGAGCGCCGGGTTCGGCTTCATGCCGTAGACGCAGTTGACGTCGCCCACCTGCGCGTCGGTGAGCCGCTCGAACGAGGTCAGTGTCTGCTGCGGGAGGGTGCTGGCATCCTCGACGTTGGCAATCAGCGCCTCCTCCGTGCCCAGATGGTCGACGCGGCGGCGGTACTCATCGGACTTCGAGAGCCGCCACACCAGCGTGAGATACGCCCGTTTGTACAGCTCGAGTGAATACACATGACGGCGCAGGAACGACAGGGCGTGTGCCAGCGCCTTCGCTGTCACGCCGGGAGAGCCGATCGGGCGGTTGTCGATCAGATCGTTTTCGAAAAATCCGACGACGACGAGATCGGGTTGGAAGCGCGGCCCGACTTCGAGGAGATGGGCCAGCTCCTGGCTCGTGTTGTATCCGGGCACCGCCGCATTCCAGACCTGCCAGTCGATGTCCGGACGCCAGGCTTTGAGGCGTTGTTCGAGAAGGAACGGATACGTGTGCTCGGACGTCGAGCCGTGCCCGAACGTGACCGAGTCTCCCAGCACGAGGATGCGGAATGTATTCGGACGCTTGGCGAGATCGTACTCACGCGAATCGCGCAGCTCGAGGCGATTGATGTGGACCGGGACGCCCGCGAACCATCCGTCGTAGTTCGCGGCGAGCCGCTGTCCGCGCACCGCGTCGGTCAGAAAGAACCCCGGGCGTCCCCGGCGCGGCTCCCAGGTGGCCCTGACCCAGACCTCGATGGCGGCCGCCATGACGAAGGCCATCACGCCTATCGCGGGGATCGTGATGACCATCAGCTTGCGCCAGGCGGCCCGGCTCACAACCAGCCGCGCCGCCAATACGCAAAGATGGCCACGTATTCCTGCAGGATGCCGCGGATCTGGCTGAGCGTGGCGCCGGCCCGTGGATGGTCGTAGAACTGGCTTTGCGGCGGCGGCGACGGGATCACCGTCACGTCCGGCGCGATTTTTCTCCAGACCATCGTCGCGCGGCGCATGTGGTACGGCGAACTGACGAGGAGTATGCTCCGCCAGCGGTGATCGCGCAGGATCTCGTCCACGAAGGTGACGTTCTGATACGTGCTTGCCGCCCGCTGCTCGAGCACGATGACCGACGGCGGCACACCGTTGTCCACCGCCAGGGCGCGCATCACTTCGGCTTCTCGGAACGAATAAACGTAGCCGGACGAGAGCACGAGATACCTGGCGTAGCCGCCCTTGTAGAGATCGAGCGCCTGCTTGACGCGTTCCTGGTAACCGCCGCCCGCCTGCCCCGATTCGCCGACGCCGCCGGCAAAGACGACGATCGCGTCGGCCGGCGCCGGCGGCGACGACAGCGTCAACGGCGTCGCGGCCCACCAGACCAGCGGTGTGTAGAACAGCAACAGGTATGCGGCGGCGAGGCCAACGATGATCTGGGCGGCCCGGCGCCGTGTCGCTCGATATGCGCGCCGGAGTGTCTCTTCCCATCCAGCGTCTGACGATCCCTGGGCCGCGATCGCCGTCTCGATCAAGTGTGACATCGCCGCAATGCGCGCGCTCCAGCTGTTGGTCCGTGCCACGGCGATGCGCCGCTCGCGCTCGGCGGCGGACGACGAATGCAGCGCGCGTCGGATCGCCGCGACGTATTCCTCGGGCGATGCGGCGACGGAGACGACGCCGCCGTGGTCAGCGTTGAAGCGCCGGATCTCCGCCAGATCGGTCGCGACCACCGGCGTACCCATCGCGAGGTATTCGTTCAGCTTCGTCGGGTAGACGTTGGCGGTGTATGCGCTCAATCGGTACGGCACCAGACCGACGTCGAAGGTCTTGACGTAGCGGGGCACGTCCGAGTGCGCCTTCTTGCCGAGCAGGTGGACGTTGGGAAACTTCCGCAACGCCGACATGTCGGCCTGCTCGGGACCGACGAGCACGATGGATGCTTCGGGCATCCGCCGCGCCACCTCGCAGAGCAGGTCGCAATCGACCCACTGATGCAGTCCGCCGACGTAACCGACGATGGGGCCTCGAATCGACGCGACGTCAGCCGGCAGGGCGTCGTTCGATTCCCGGACGCGCTCGAACCCCTCGAGGCTCACGCCGAACGGAAACAGATGCACGCGGGTGCTGAATCGGGCGGCGCGCTGGCGCAGCTGCTCCGAGGTGACGAAGACCAGGTCCGCGTCGTGGAACAGCCGCTCCTCGCTCGAGGCGATGCGCCTGGCCTCGGGCGAGCTCGACGCGAGATCGTCGATGCAGTAGTAGATCGTCAGCTGGCTGTCGAGGCGCGTCACCAGATCCCGCGCGAGCGGCGTCGGCAGGAACGTCCACGTGATCGGGCGGTTGAAGCCGGTGGCCGCCATCCAGCGGCGCAGGCTTCGCAGCAGGAGCGATCGATTGACCCAGCGCGCCAGGCGCGAATACGGCAGCGGGACGATCAGCGGCGAGTACACGAACAGGTTGTCCTGAACCTGCCGGAATCCTTTGGTGCTCCGCCACCAGTTGGACAGGCGCTGGCGGACGCGCGGCAGATCGCGCATCTGCGGCGGCCGGACCCCGGTGTTCTCGATGAAGAGAACGCGGTATCCCTGCGCCGCCAGCGTCGACATGATCTCCTGGTGTCCCTGCCAGATGAAGTCCCAGTCGATGGACGACACACACAGGACGTCGGCGCGGCGGTTCATGAGGTGGAAGCGGCCTCCGCACCGTGACACGCGCCGAGCTCGCAGTAGGCGGCCAGCCAGTCGGGAGCGGTGCGCGCGATCGAAAACCTGGCATTCACGCTCGCCCGCGCCGCCGCGCCCAGCCGTGCCGCCCGCTCACGATTCGACAACACTGAACGGATGCCCGCCGCGAATCCGGCCACATCGTCGGGTTCCACCAGCAGGCCGTCGACTCCATCTTCGATGATCGCGTCGGTCGATCCGCGCAGACGCGTGGCCAGGCACGGCAGCCCGGACGACATGGCCTCGAGCAATGCGATGGGAAAGCCTTCGCGGACGGACGGCAGGACGTACAGATCGACCGCCCTGAAATACTTCTCGATCGTGTGGCTCGATTCGACGAAATGCACGCGAGTGGTTACGCCATCGGCTGAGGCGCGCTCGCGAATCATGGCGGCGAGCCCAGGGTCCACCTCCTGGTAGCCGGACCTGGTCGCGCCGATGAACAGCAGCTGCGACGCGTTCTCCACTGTCGTCTGCGCCCAGGCGTCGTAGAGAAGGTTCGGACGCTTGTCGCGCGAAAAGAAGCCGACGAACAGCACGAGGGGAACGTCGTTCGGCAGGCCGAGCTCGCGCCGCAGCGCATCGCGCTCACCCTGGACGGCCGGACGAAATCGTTCGGTGTCGACGGCGTTACTGATTTCCCTCAGACGCGACACCGGAAGGCCCGCGTCCCGATACGCGCGCGATAGGCCGGGACTGACGCTGATGTAGAGGTCGGCCTGGCGGTAGGCCCAATAGGCGAGGGCGCCAATTGCGCGAACACCGGCGGGCTCATCGTGGACACCGGTCTGCAGCGTGAGGATGAATCGCTTTCCGAGCAGCCGGCTCAAGATCACCAGCAGGATCGCCTTTCGCGAAAAGCCATGGAGATTGACGATCTCGAATCGGCGGGCAGCGCGCACGAACGAAACTGCAAGCTTGACCGCCGCGCGCAGCTGCGACGCGCCGCTCCGCGGCTCGACGAAGACGCGGCGGATGCGCACTCCATCTTCGTCGCTTCGCGCCGGCAACCCCGCATCCGCGGACGTCGTGAGGACGGAAAACGCGACGCGGCCGGCGAGCGCTCTGACCACCGCCCGCGCCTGGAGGCCGCCCCCGCTCAACTCAGGGAAATAGGCACCCGTCACCATCAGCACGCGAGGTCTCACGCGCACTGCACCAGAATCTCGGCGAACGCGCCGGCGGTTCGCCGAATGTCGTATTGCGCGGCGACCGCATCGTGTTGCGAAGAGCGCGACAGGCGTCCATCGTGTTTCGCAGTGAGCAGTTGCTCAATCGCCGCGGCGATCCCGGTCTCGTCGTCCGGCGCAATAACTGGGTAGCCAAGCGCGCGGACGACGTCGGCGGAGGCGCCGCGTTGCGGGGTCAGCGCCAGAATTGGCTTGGCGGCCGGCAGGTAATCAATCAGTTTGCTCGGAAGGAAGAGGCTCTCGTCGGCAGGCGCGTCGATCAGCAGCAAGACATCGGCGGCCGCCGCCCAGCGCGCGCTTTCGGCGAACGGTACGCGGCCGGTGAACTCGACGATTCCGTCGAGGCCGAGCGATGTCGCCAGACGTCGATGCGCTGGTATCGGTGTACCGACGAATACGACGCGCAGCTCGCGCGCGAGCGGACGGCGCGGCGACAGCGCGGCCAGCGCGCGCAGGAGCGCGTCGGGCGTGCGGGCGCCGTCGTAGAACCGGCCGGTGTGGACGATCGTCAGCCGCTCGTCGCGTGGCGAGGGAGCGGCACCAGGCTCGCCCGTATCGAAGCCGTGTGGAACCACGTGCGCCTTCCGTCGCCACGCATCGGGATACTTCCGCATCACCCGCTCGGCCGTCTGGCTGTTGACGAACACCAGCGCGTCGGCGTCGCGGACGACATCCCCCTCGAGACGCTGCCACAGGCGCCGCTGCCAACTCGCCCCCTTCAAGTACGGATTGTCGATCCAGGGATCGCTGAAATGCGCGACCCATGGCAGCCCGGTGGCGCGCCGCACACGGAGGCCGATCAGGTGATCGGAGAACGGCTGCGCGAACGACACCAGCACGTCGAAGCGCCGCTCGGCCGCGATCCGCCGCGCGGCGCGAGCTGCGGCGCCGATCCAGACCCACTTCTCGTCTGGCAGCAGCTTGAGTGGCGGCGCGATGCGCCACAGCGAACGGAACAGGAGATGTTCTTCGAGCGAGGGCACGTGCACGAGCGTCACACCGGCCGGCGCGCGCAGCCGCGATGCGAGCTCGGGGTCCTGGTTGTAGCGATTGGAGCGCGGGCCGAAACAGACCACCCACGATTCCCAACCAAGCGGCACGAGCTGCTTCAGCGTTCGGCTGACCTGAACGGCGCGCGGTCCGGACATCGGCGGCATGTCCCAGCTGATCGCGAGCAGGCGCCGGCTCATGCGGCGGTCGCGCGAACTCTCGCCTCCAGCGCGGCAAGTGTTCTCGCCACGTGGGCGTGCCAGGTATGGTGTGCCAGTGCCTCACGGCGAGCGGCGGTGCCCAGCCGTGTCCCCAGCGCCGGGTCGTCAACCAGCCGGCTCATGGCGTCAGCCAGCGCCCCCACGTCGGCCGGCGGCACCAGCCACGCGGTGTCTCCGTGACGCAGCACTTCGCCGATCTGGTCGAGATCGGACGCGATGATCGCTCGTTCCATCGCCATGTATTCGAACAGCTTCGTCGGTGATCCGAAAAACGGCGAGCCGTCGGCGTTGGGCACATGTGGCGACACGAGGATATCGCACGCCGCCAGATACGAGGGACCCGCTTGCTGTTCAACCAGTCCGGTGAAATGAACGGCCGCCGCGAGACCTGCGCTGGTGAGGATTCGTTCCGCCGCGGCACGCCGGGGTCCGTCACCGATCAGCAGCAGCCGCACCGATTCCCGCAGCGCGGGACGCTCGCCAATCAGGCGCACGAACGCCTGCGCCAGCACCTCGGCACCATGCCAGGGCTGAAATGTGGAGATGAAACCCAGGACGGTCGCACTGTCCCATCCGAGAAGGCGTCGCGTCGGCTCGCCACTCATCGCCGGCGTGTAGCGCTCCGGATCGACGCCGTTCGGGTTCACCAGGATGCGCTCGGCATCGATGCCGCGGCCGATCAGCTCGTCACGCATCGCGCGGCTGACGACCACGACGAGATCCGCGCGTCGCACGTTGATCAGCTCAATGCGGTTCGCGAGCGATTCGTAGCGGAGCCGACGGCCCCAGTGCCGGCTCATCCAGATCTCCGAGCCGTTGTACTCGAGAACGAAAGGCACGCACAGCCGCCGTGCGACCTCGAGTCCCGCGTAGTTGTGAAGGCTGTATCGCTGATACACGAACGCGATCGGGCGGCCGTTCATCGCGCGGCCGGCGGCGTCGACAATCACCTCGTTGAGCACGAGCGCGGGCAGCTCGGGGAAATTCCAGAACGCTTCCGGCGCCG
>Ga0310810_10009735_pt1 | contig 11139 bp, 10 predicted proteins | sample NCmetagenome_FD_207641 | JGI IMG/M metagenome (GOLD analysis project Ga0310810, IMG submission 207641) | Soil microbial communities from experimental microcosm in Duke University, North Carolina, United States - NC | ecosystem: Engineered > Artificial ecosystem > Soil microcosm > Unclassified ... | reverse complement strand
GGTGATCGGCGGCGATGCCAGCCTGAGGTGCACCTCGCGCGCGCCGGCGGCGCGGATCATCTGGACCAGGCTCTGGCTGGTGTTGCCCCGGACCAGACTGTCGTCCACCACCACCACCGACTGACCGTGGATGACGTCTCGCACCGGGTTGAACTTGATCTTGACCTTGGCGACCCGGAGGTTCTGGGTTGGATTGATGAAGGTCCGACCCACGTAGTGGTTTCGGATCAGGCCATACTCCAGCTTGATCCCCGACACCTCGCTGAAGCCCAGCGCCATGGCGTTGGAGCTGTCGGGCACGCTGAAGACCACCTCGCCGCCCGGCGCGGGCTGCTCGCGGGCGAGCTGACGCCCCAGCTCCCGGCGGACCCGGTCCACCGACTCGCCGAAGACCGTGCTGTCCGGCCGCGCGAAGTACACCAGCTCGAACACGCAGCGGCTCACCGGCCGGTGGGCCAGGCGGGGTAGCTCGGTGACTCGGCCGTCCTCGATCCGAACGAACTCGCCGGGTTGCAGCTCGCAGGCCATCGAGGCGCCCACCAGGTCGAGGGCGCAGGTCTCCGACGCGATCACCATCCCGGTCCCCAGCCGGCCCAGCACCAGGGGACGGAAGCCGCGGCTGTCCACCACCGCGTAGAGGGTGCGCCCGGCGCTGACCACCAGGCTGTAGGCGCCCTCCACCTGCTCCAGCGCATCCCGGATCTGATCCTCGACGGTCTCGGCCTCCGAGCGGGCGATCAGGTGCACCAGCACCTCGGTGTCCGAGGAAGTGGTGAAGATGGCGCCCTTTTCCACCAGGTCGCGCTTGATTTCCGCGGCGTTGGTCAGGTTGCCGTTGTGGGCGATGGCGAGGGTGCCGCAGCGGGTGTTGACGCTGCACGGCTGCGCGTTGGCCAGGACCGTGCTGCCGGTGGTGGAATACCGGGTGTGGCCCACTGCGACGTCACCGGGGAGCCGGCTCAGAATGGGGTCGTCGAAGTTCTCCGAGACCAGTCCCATGCCGCGGTGCGCCCGGGCCATCCCGTCCCGATCCACCGCCACGATGCCGGCGCTCTCCTGCCCCCGGTGCTGCAGGGCGTAGAGACCGAGATAGGTGAGCCGAGCCGCCTCGGGAATGCCGGACACGCCGATGATGCCGCACATGCTGCTATGCTCCCGTCGAGCGATCCGCGTCGGGCTGCCGCATCCGACGGGGAATCGCCTCGAAATAAGTCTGCCGCAGCGAACCGATGCCCCAACTGAACAGCCGGCCGCCGGCGCGGAGTTCCAGCGAGCCGCCGACCGGGCCCACCCGGCCCGCTTCGAACGCCGGCACGCCGTGCTCGCGACAGAGGGCCAGCAGGGTGCCGGCCTCGCCGACGGCGCAGGACACCACGACCCGGCCCGTGTCCTCTCCGTAGAGCAGCGCCTCGAGCGGGACGTCAGGCGCGTAGCCGTCGAGGCCGATCGCGGCGCCGCAACCGCCGGCGGCGTACGGGCCGCCGATCGCCGCCTCGGCCAGGGCCACGAGGAGACCGCCCTCGGCGCAATCGTGGGCCGACCGGAGCAGGCGCCGATCGGCCGCCGCGACCAGGAGCCGCTGGAGACGCGTCTCGGCATCGAGATCGACCGGCGGCACCGGGCCGCCGATGAACCCGCGGAGCTCGGCCCAGTACGCGGACCCGCCCAGCTCGCCCCGCGTTGCGCCCAACAGCACGATGGCGTCGCCGTCGGCGGCGAAGTGGCTCGGCACGCGCCGGTCCACCTGCTCCAGCAGGCCGATCATGCCGACGGTGGGCGTGGGATCCACGGCCCCCATCGGGCTCTCATTGTAGAACGAGACGTTGCCGCCGGTCACCGGAGTGGCGAATGCCCGACACGCGTCGGCGATCCCGCGACATGCCTCGCGGAACTGGAAGAACACCTCGGGCTTCTCGGGGTTGCCGAAGTTGAGGCAATCGGTGATGCCGAGCGGGCGTGCGCCGGTGCAGGCGACGTTCCGCGCCGCTTCGGCCACGACCGCCTTGCCTCCCTCGTACGGATCGAGGGCGACCAGCCGGTTGTTGCAGTCCACGCTGACGGCCACCCCGAAGCCGGTGCCCGGAACGCGGAACACGCCCGCGTCGCCGCCCGGGCCCAGTACAGTCGAGGCCTGCACCGTGGAGTCGTACTGCTCGTAGACCCAGCGCTTGCTCGCGATGTTGGGTGCGTCGAGCAGGGCCGGCAGCGCGGCCTCGAGATCGAGCGGCGTCTCGGCCGGGGGGCGGGCGGCCCGGCGAGCCACCGCGTCGGCCGCTTCCTTCGCCTCGGGATCGTAGATGGGGCAGTCGTCCACCAGGCGCTGTCCTGGAATCGCCGCGACTACCTGGCCATGGTGCCGCACCCGGAAGATCCCGTCGTCCGTGACCCGCCCGATGGACGTCGCCGAAAGCTCCCACCGGGCGCACACCGCCTCGACCTCGGCCACCCGGGCGGGCTCGGCGACGACCAGCATGCGCTCCTGGCTCTCGCTCAACAGGATCTCGTACGGTGTCATCCCCTCCTCACGGGTGGGGACCAGCCCGGTGTCGATCTCGACGCCGACGCCGCCGCGCGCGGCCATTTCCGCGCTGGAGCTGGTGAGCCCCGCCGCTCCCATGTCCTGGATCGCGACGATGAGGCCCGAGGTGATGAGCTCGAGGCTCGCCTCGAGGAGCAGCTTCTCGGTGAACGGGTCGCCCACCTGTACCTGGGGCCGCCGCGCCTCGCTCTTCTCCGACAGCTCCTCGGAGGCGAAGCTGGCGCCGTGGATCCCGTCGCGCCCGGTCCGTGCGCCGACGCAGAGGAGCACGTTGCCCACGCCATGCGCCGCGGCCCGGATCAGGTCGTCTTCCCGGAGCAGGCCGACACACATGGCATTGACCAGCGGATTGCCGGTGTATCCCGCCGCGAAGCCGACCTCGCCGCCCAGCGTCGGCACTCCGACGCAGTTGCCGTAGTCGCCCACCCCGCGCACTACCCCGGCGAAGAGGTAGCGGTTCCGGGGAAGGTCGAGCGGACCGAACCGCAGGCTGTTGAGGACCGCGACGGGGCGCGCGCCCATGGTGAACACGTCACGCAGGATGCCGCCGACCCCGGTCGCCGCTCCCTGGTAGGGCTCGACCGCCGAGGGATGGTTGTGCGACTCGATCTTGAACGCCACCGCCCAGCCGTCCGGCAGGCGCAGGACCCCGGCGTTCTCGCCCGGGCCCTGGACCACGTGCGGTCCGGTGGTGGGGAAGGTCTTGAGAATCGGCTTGGAGTGCTTGTAGCTGCAGTGCTCCGACCAGAGCGCCGAAAACACGCCCAGCTCGGTGAGCGTGGGCGTGCGGCCGAGCAGCTCCAGAATGCGCTCGTACTCCAGCTCGTTGAGGTTGTGCTCGCGCACCACCTCGGGGGTGACCGGACGCTCGCCGGGGAAGGAGGTCGCCTCGGGGGCGCCGGCCACCGCGGGGCTGCTCACGTACCGGTCCTCCGCCGCTTGGCGCCCAACGTCTTGAATGCGTCGGAGAGCACCCGGGTGAGCAGTGCGGGGTGCTCCTCGTGGACGACCTGGGCGAGCTCACCGGCGTCGAGCCACACCCCGCCACAATGGGGACAGGTCTCGATCTGGACTCCGTGGAACTGGGTGCTGGTGAGGTCGTACCCGTCCTTGGGGCACTTCATGTAGTGGGTCTTCCGCTCCGACTCCAGCGCGGCGGCCTCCTCGAGGCTCCGCTGCTTGCGCAGGATCTCGGCGTTCTGCTGGGCGAAGTATCCGCCCTCGTTGCGACTGGGCTTATCGGTACTCATCGCTTGGACACTTTCGGAAGAGGAGACTGGGGCCGGCGGGCCACCATGGAGGTGAAGAACCCGAGCCCGTCGGTGCACCCCACGGCCGGATCGGCCGCGCGCTCGGGGTGGGGCATGATCCCCACCACCGTGCCGGCCGCGTTGCAGATCCCGGCGATGTGATTGGCCGACCCATTGGGATTGGGCTGGAGCGGCGAGTCCTCCGTGGCCGAGACGTAGCGCAGGACGACCCGGCCCTCCGCCTCCAGCAGGCGCAGGGTATCGTCGGTGGCGACGTAACGACCCTCGCCGTGGGCCACGGGAATGCGGAGCCGGTCGCCGATGCCGTAGGCCGAGGTGAACGCGGTCTCGGTGCGCTCGACCACGACATCGACCGGCTTGGCGACGAAGGTGAGGCCGGCGTTCCTGAGCAGCGCGCCGGGGAGCAGGTGCGATTCGCACAGGATCTGGAACCCGTTGCAGATCCCCAGCACGGCGCCGCCCTCGGCAGCGTGCTGCTGGACCGCCTGCATTATCGGGCTGAACCGGGCGATGGCGCCGGCTCGGAGGTAGTCGCCGTAGCTGAATCCGCCGGGCAGGATCACCACATCGGCACCGCCAAGATCGGTGTCGCGATGCCAGACCAGATAGGCGTGGGCGCCGACCGCTTCGGCCGCGCGGACCGCGTCGAGATCACAGTTGCTGCCCGGGAATCGGACCACGGCTACCTCGAGCATCAGCGCTCCTCCACGTCCAGCAGGTAGTCCTCGGTGACCGGATTGGCCAGCAGCTTGTCGCACATCTGGCGGGCGCGGGTCTCCGCCTCCTGGCGCGAGGGCGCGGCGACGTCGAGCTCGATCGCCCGGCCGACCCGGACCGCGGCGGCGTCGGCGAACCCCAGCGCGCCGAGGGCGTGCTCCACCGCCTGGCCCTGGGGATCCAGCAGGCCGGCCCGCGGCATGACTCGAACGTGTACCCGGTAGCTCATCGGTCGTCTGGCTCCTGCCGGCGGTCGGGCCAGGCGCTCCGCCGCTCGTGGGTGAGAGAAGGCAGCTCGGCGGCGTTCTCGTCCGCCAGGTGCTCCGCAATCGGCACCGCGGGCTCGGGCCGCTCCATCAGCCCCAGCACGGTGGCCCGCGCGATCCCAAAGGCCATGTAGAAGAGACCGAGCGGAAACAGAAAATACTCTGGGGCGAGGATTCCGCCGAGCAGAATGCCGAGATAGACGGCGGCCCCGAACAGCCCCCGCGCGCTGCGCAGCCCGACCGGCGGAAACTTGGGATACTTGACGTTGCTCACCATGAGCACGGCGAGCAGCAGCATCAGCACCACCAGACCCTGGTGCTGCAGGTCGAGGTAGGCGAGCGACGCCCGGTACCACTCGGTCTGGCTGAAGGGGTAGTACACGGCCAGTGTCATCCCGGCCGATGGCGAGGGCATACCGGTAAACCAGCCGGTGGACGGCTTGCCGGCCGAGAGTACGTTGAACCGGGCCAGACGCAGGGCGACCGCGGTGACGTAGATGTAGCACAGGATCCAGCTGAACCGTCCGGCGCTCGCGAAGTCGAGGAAGTAGATGAGGAGCGCGGGCGCGACGCCGAAGGAGATCACGTCGACCAGCGAATCGAGCTCCGCGCCGAAACGGGTGCCGGTGTTGGAGAGCCTGGCTACCCGGCCGTCCAGCATGTCGAGAATACCGGCGAATACGATGAACCACCCGGCCCACCGGAAGTTGCCGTTGAAGGCCGAGACCACCGCCCAGAAGCCGAAGAACAGGTTGCCGAGGGTGAACGCGCTCGGCATGACGACCACCACCTGCCGCATCGACGGGCGCCGCAGGCCCTCGCGCCGCGGAATCAGCTCCATTCGGCCACCACCGTCACGCCCGCCCGGGTCTTGCCCCCGACCTGCACCAGCGTCCGGGTCCCCGGGGGCAGAAAGAGGTCCACCCGCGAGCCGAAGCGGATCATGCCCATCCGCTCGCCCTGCTGCACGTCCGTCCCCACCTCGTGGTCGGTCACGATCCGGCGCGCGACCAGCCCTGCGATCTGCCGCACCAGCACCTTGCCGCGCGGCGTCTCCAGGCCGACCGAGGCCTGCTCGTTGCTGAGGCTGGCCTTCTCCGCGCCCGCATGGCCGAACTGGCCGGGGTTGTAGTGCCGGTAGGCGACCCGACCGTCGAGCGGGTATCGATTCACATGGCAGTCGAAGACGTTCATGAAGATCGAGATCCGGAGCGCCCGGCCGTGCAGGAACGCGGGCTCGTCTACCTCGAGCAGGCTTACCACCTCGCCGTCGGCCGGCGACACGACCAGTCGGTCGCCCCGGGCCCAGGGCCGCTCGGGATCGCGGAAGAAGGCAACCACCCAGATCGCGAGCACGGTCCAGACGACCGCGCCGATCCACCACCCCAGGGCGCCACTCCGAGCCGCGGCCACGATGAGCACCAGCGCGATCGCCCAGGCGCCGAGAATGAACCAGCGGCCCTCCGGCGCGGTCCGGATCATGCCGAGTCCGCCAGCGGCCGCCCGGTGAGCAGGCGGTACGCCTCGAGATAGCGCGTGCTCGTCGCCGTGACGACCTCGTCGGGCAGCGGGGGCGGGGGTGCCTCGCCGTTCCACTCACCCGCGCGCTTGATCTCCGCCAGGTAGTCTCGCAGCGGCTGCTTGTCGAAGCTGGGCTGCGCGCGTCCCGGCTGATAACGCGCCGCCGGCCAGAAGCGGGACGAGTCGGGGGTCATGACCTCGTCGATGAGCCGCAGAGTGCCGCCCCCATCGCTGCCGAACTCGAATTTGGTGTCCGCGATGATGATGCCCCGGGCCGCCGCGTGGTCTCGTCCGGCGCGATACACCGCGAAGCTGGCCTCGCGGAGCCGCGCGGCGAGCTCGCCGCCCAGCGCCGCGGCCATGGCGCCGAAGGTCACGTTGATGTCGTGACCCGATTCCGCCTTGGTGGCTGGCGAGAAGATCGGCGGCTCCAGCCGCCCGCTCTCGAGCAGGCCTGCCGTAAGCGGCTCCCCCGCCAGCGTGCCCCGTTCCCGGTACTCCGCCCAGGCCGAGCCCGACAGGTAGCCGCGAACCACGCACTCGAACGCCACCGGCGTGGTCCGCCGGACCAGCATGGACCGCCCCGCCATCTCGTCGGCGTGCGGCCGGAGCGCGGGGAGGCGCGTCAGGATCTCCTCCGTGCGCGCGGTGATGAAGTGAGAGGGGAACACCTCGGCCAGGCGCTCGAACCAGAAGGCGCTCACCTGGGTGAGCACCGCGCCCTTCCGGGGAATCGGCTCGCGCATGACCACGTCGAATGCGCTGACCCGGTCGCTGGCGACCAGCAGGAGCTGGTCGGCGTCCACCTCGTAGACCTCCCGCACCTTGCCGCGGCGGAGGAGCGGCAGCGGCAGCCTGCTTTCGGCGAGCGCCGTCATACCCGGATCTCCGCCGCCTCGGCTTCGGCGGCCAGTGGACGCGCCCGCGCGAGCAGGGGGTGCAGGTACTCGGCCAGGAACTCGCCGACCTGACGCTCGGCGCGTCCGGTGTACGTCGCCGGCTGGAGCTCGGCCCGCAGCGCGGCGGCCGGCACCCGGGCGAACGCGGGATCGCCGGCCAGGCGGTCGAGCAGGTCGTTCGGCTCTCCCCGGCTCACCGCGTCGGCCACGGCCAGACTGTGCCGGCGGATCACCTCGTGCAGCTCCTGCCGATCGCCGCCGGCAGCGACGCCCAGCATGAGCCAGCGCTCGGTGGCCATGAACGGCATCTGCGCCGCCACGTGGCGGCGGACGACATCCTCCCGCACCTCCAGCCCGGCCGCGATGTTGGTGGCCAGGATGAGGATTGCGTCGGTGGCGAGGAACGCCTCGGGCAGAGTGAGCCGGCGGTTGGCGCTGTCGTCGAGCGTCCGCTCCAGCCACTGCGCGGCCGCGGTATGCGCCCCGTTCGCCTGGAGCGAGATCACGTGGCGGGCGAGCCCGCCGATCCGCTCCGCGCGCATCGGATTCCGCTTGTAGGCCATCGCGCTGGATCCGATCTGCTCCGACTCGAACGGCTCGAGCAGCTCGCCCTCGTGCTGCAGCAGGCGCAGATCGACCGCCATCTTCGACCCCGACTGGGCGATCCCGCTCAGCGCGTCCAGCACCATGCTGTCGGCTTTGCGAGGATAGGTCTGCCCCGTCACCGCGAACTGCTCCCGGAAGCCGAGCTTGGCGGTGACCCGACGCTCCAGCTCGCGCACCTTGTCGTGGTCGCCCTGGAAGAGCTCGAGGAACGCCGCCTGGGTCCCGGTCGTGCCCTGACAACCGCGGAACCGGAGGGACTCGAGCCGGTGGGCGATCTCCTCCACGTCGAGCCCGAAGTCCTGCATCCAGAGCGTGGCCCGCTTCCCCACGGTGGTGAGCTGTGCCGGCTGGAAGTGGGTGTACGCCAGGCAGGGCAGGGCCGCGGTCCGGACGGCGAAGGTCTCCAGCGCGCCCTCCACGGCGATCAGTCGGCCCAACAGCAGCCGGAGCCCCTCTCGCATCACCAGGAGATCGGCGTTGTCGGTGACGAACGCGCTGGTGGCGCCGAGATGCAGGAACGGCCGGGCCGCCGGCGCCTGCTCGCCGAACGCGTGCACGTGCGCCATGACGTCGTGCCGGAAGCGGCGCTCGTACCGGGCCGCCGTCGCGAGATCGGCATCGTCGAGGTGGGCCCGCATCTCGGCCAGCGCCTGCTCGGGAATCGAAAGGCCCAGCTCGCGCTCGGCTTCCGCCAGAGCGAGCCAGAGGCGGCGCCACAGCCCGATGCGGTGGGGCTCGCCCCAGAGCGTCTGCATCGCGGGCGAGGCGTAGCGGGTTCCCAGCGGCGAGCGCCAGCGGTCGTCGCTCATCGGAAGACCAGGTCGGTGAAGGTGATCTGTCCGTCCCGCTCGAGGTACACCCGGATGACCTCGCCGGGCCGCACGTTGAGCAGCTCCTGCACCTGGGCGGCGGTCCGCACCGGCGTCCGGTTGATCGCCAGGATCACGTCGCCCTCCTGCAGCCCGGTCGCCCGCGCCACCTCGGGGGCGAGCTTGAAGATCAGGACGCCCTGTTCGCTCCGGATGTTGCGCTCCGCCTGGATGGCCGGCGTCACGTTCACCAGCTCGAGGGACTCGAGCACGGTGTACTTCTCCGCGGTGACGGTCGGGAGGTCGCCGGTCACGATGCGGCGGCTGGTGCTGTCCCGCCCGCTCCGCACTTCGACCATGATCGAGTCACCGACATGGAGATCGAGCTTGACCGCCTCCCAATCGAGATAGTTCCGGAGCCGGCGCCCGTTCGCGGTCATCAGCACGTCGCCCTTGGCCAATCCCGCCTTGGCCGCCGGGCCGCCGGGAGCGACGCTCGCCACGGTGACGCCGCCGGCGCTCTTCCAGTCCCGCATCGCCGAGGCCCCCTGGACCTCGAGTCCCACCCAGGCCCGGCGCACCGTGCCGTTCTTGATGATCTCGTCGGCCACCCGCAATGCACGCTCGATCGGGATCGCGAAGCCGAGGCCGACGGAGCCGCCGCTGTTGCTGAAGATCGACGAGTTCACCCCGATCACTTCGCCCAGCGCGTTGGTGAGCGGGCCGCCCGAGTTGCCGGGATTGATGGCGGCGTCGGTCTGGATCATGTCGAAGTAGAGGCCGGTCTGGTCGCCGCTGGGGAGGATGTTCCGCCCCGTCGCGCTGACGACACCGACCGTCACCGTGGGCTCCGCGTTGCCCAGCATGTAGGCGTAGGGGTTGCCCAGGGCGACCACCCACTCGCCGATCATCAGGTCGGTGCTGCGGCCGGTCGTGACCGCGGGGAGCCCGTTCCGGTCGACCCGGAGCACCGCGATGTCGGTCAGCGGGTCTTGGCCCAATACCTTGGCCGGCAGGTCACTGCCGTCCGGCAACGTCACCACCACCCGCTCGGCGTTGGCGACCACGTGCTGGTTCGTCAGGATGATGCCGTTCGGCCGGATGATGAAGCCGGTGCCGTAGCCCTCCAGCACCCGCGGGCCCTCGGGGACGAAGAAGAAGTCCCACGGCGACTGGGGCCGCGCTTCCTGGCGGCTCCGCACGCTGATGGAGACCACCGCGCCGCTCACGCGCTCGGTGGCGGAGACGAGCGCGGTGCGTCGCGCGACGTTGACCGCCGTCGTCGCCTTGGCCCGCGCGGCGGGCGCCGCCGGCGCGCTGGGCACGCTCGCCTGCCCGGCCGACCGGCTGACCCGCAGCTCCGGCGCGTCGCTGCGGTTGCACCCGATGGCCAGCGCCGCGGCGACGAGGGCGAGCCTAGCGCGCATCGGCGACCGCATGAGCCGGCTCCTCGTCATCGGCGAACGCGTCGGCGGGATAGGCCGCAGCCACGAAGTACAGGCCCTGCGGCGGCGCGGGCGGGCTGGTTTCCTGGTTGTCGCCCCGCTCGAGCAGGCGGGCCATATCGTCGGCCGGACGCCGCCCGAGGGCGATGTCCACCATGGTCCCGACCAGCATCCGGACCATGTGATGGAGAAAGCGATCGGCCTGGACGTGATAGCTCACGCCGCGCCCGTCGGCCCGCGGCTCCCAGGCGGAGAGCGCCAGACGGCTGCGGTAGTGGGGACGGGGGGCGCCCCGCACCGCGAAGGCGACGAAATCGTGCTCGCCCCGGAGCGCCGCCGCGGACCGCTGCAGCGCCTCGGCGTCGAGCGGACGGAGGAGGGCCCACTCGAACCGGCGGCGGAATGGCGACGCCGCGGCAGGATCGAGGCCGATGTCGTAGCGATAGCGGCGACTGAGGGCGCTCTTGCGTGCGTGGAAGCCGGGACGCATGGCGTGCACCGACTCGATCCAGCAATCGGGCGGAAGGAGGGCATTCAGCGCCCGATGCAGCGAAGTGGCGGTCCAGCTGTCCGGGGCCGTGAGGCTGACCCCGAGCCCGGTGGCATGAACTCCGGCGTCGGTGCGCCCCGCCGCGTACGCCACTGTGGGTCGGCCGAACAGCCGCCCGAGCACCCGCTCGAACTCCATCTGGACCGACCGGCCCGCCGGCTGGCGCTGCCAGCCCACGAAGCCGGTACCGTCGAACTGCAGCGTGGCGAGGAAGGTCCGGCTCATCGGGCCAGAATCTAGCCGGGCGCGGACCCTCCGGCAAGTTGCGCAAATCCTTGTCCCATTTGACAAAAGGCCCTTTCTTCGGGTACGTTTTCGAGACATTCCGACCCCCATCCTCGACCCCTCGCCGCCGTGACCGACGCCACCCCCCTGCGCTACGCCCTCGGCCAGCTGTCTCAGGGCCGGTCCCTGTCCGCCGAAGCGGCCGGGGCGGCGTTCGACGTGCTGATGCGAGGGGATGCGACACCGGTGGAAACCGCGGCGCTGCTCATGGCGCTCCGCGTGAAGGGCGAG
>Ga0310810_10009734_pt1 | contig 11140 bp, 11 predicted proteins | sample NCmetagenome_FD_207641 | JGI IMG/M metagenome (GOLD analysis project Ga0310810, IMG submission 207641) | Soil microbial communities from experimental microcosm in Duke University, North Carolina, United States - NC | ecosystem: Engineered > Artificial ecosystem > Soil microcosm > Unclassified ... | reverse complement strand
CGGCGAAGATCGAGAGCGAGATGAGCATTTCGATCATCGTGAAGCCGCGTTGCGGAGTCGAAAGTCGAGAGTCCAAAGTCGAAAGTGCGCTTCGACCGCGATGCCTCTCGACTTTAGACTTTCGACCCTGGACTTTCATATGGTCAGGCTCAGGTACCACGCCAAAATGCGGTCTCCCCAGAGCAGCGAGACGATGGATGCGGCGGCGAGGAACGTCCCGAACGGGATCTGGCTCTTCCAGGACGACTTCTTCCTGGCCAGGAGCGCCGCGCCAACGATCGCGCCGGAGACGTACCCGAGGAAGAGCGCGACGAGGATGCGCGGCCAGCCGAGCATGATGCCCATGAGCGCGCCCAGGTGGATGTCCCCGCCGCCGATCCATTTTCCCTTCGAGATCGCGTGCTGCAGCCAGAAGAAGCCGCCGCCGATCGCGAGCCCCAGGGCCATCGACTGCCATGGCACCCCCAGGAGCAGCCCGCCGACGGCGGCGATCCCCATGGCCCAGCCCGTCACCTGCGTCGGGATGAGCATGTAGCGGAGGTCGTAGACGAAGATGAGCACGAGCACCGCCGCGAAATACCAGGAGAGGAGCAGGCCCGCGAGCGACTTCCCGTCGAGCAGTCCCGCGGCGATGACCGGCCAGGCGAAGGCGAGGAAGAGCGTCCCCATGGCGAGCTCCACCGCGAGGTACGACGGGTGGATGCCTTTGGCGCAATACCGGCAGCGCCCGCGCAGCAGCACGTAGCTCAGCACGGGCACGAGGTCCCTGGCCGACAGCATGTGGCGGCAGCACGGGCAATACGAGCGCCCGTACACGAAGCCTTCGCCCGTGCGGAGGCGCCACAGCACGGCGTTCAGGAAGCTCCCGATGATCGTTCCGAAACCGAACACGAAAATAGCGACGAGAGGCGTCATATGCGGGCATCATAGCATGAACGCCGCCGGAAATCCCCAGCGCGGCGCCAACGAAAAAGGCCCCCTTGCGGGGGCCCCTTCGCGGTCTATTGGATGCCGCTCGGAGAAGCGGTGTGTCCGCCGGCCGTGAGGTCGCCGACGGCGCCGCCGAGGCAGAACGTGATCGAGTACGTGGTGTTGTCAGCCGCAGTGTACTGATACATGTTCGACGGGAGCGTCGAGGTCGAGTTGCACGACCCGTCGTTCGGCGTCGGCTTCTGCGGGACGAGGCCCATGTACGTGGTGTCGCCCATGGCGCAGGCCGCCTTCCAGCCGCCGGTGCAGAGCGCGACCTGGCTGCCGGTGCCGAGTTCGACCGCGGTCGCCGCGACCGGGTAGCCGTTGGCGTCAGCGTAGTAGAGCTCGAGCGCGGTGGTGATCTGTTTGACGTCGGCCACGCGCTTCGAGTCCCTCGATTTCTGGCGGGCGCTGTTCAGGGCGACCACCGCGAGGGTCGAGAGGATGCCGATGATGGCGATGACCACCAACAGCTCGATAAGGGTGAAACCCCTGGCTGTCTTTCGCATAGGGCTGCGAGATGATAAGGCGGTTCTCCTCTAAATGCGGGAGGACCGGAGACGCTATGGAATAAGTATAGCACGAGACGACGATGCGCAAAACCCCCCTCAATTGATGCCGTCCTCGCTGGCCGCCCGGACGCCGGGGCCGAGATCCCCCACCTGCCTGCCGAGGCAGAAGGTCACGGAATAGCCCCCGCTGCCGTAGGTATAGGTGTAATCGTTCTGCCCGGATGTGCAGCCGCCGTCCGGCGGGTTCGGCGCGGCCGGCACGATGCCCATGTAGACGGTGTCGCCCATGGCGCAGGCCGCCTTCCATCCGCCGGTGCAGAGCGCCTTGAAATTCCCGACGCCGAGCACCACGCCGGTGTCGGCGGGATACCCGTTGGTGTCGGCGTAATAGAGCGCCAGCGCGGTGTTGATGCTCTGCGCGTCCGACGCGCGCTTGGTGTCCCTGGATTTGCCGCGGGCGTCGCCCAGCGCCACCACCGCGATGGTCGCGAGGATGCCGATGATCGCGATGACCACGAGCAGTTCGATGAGGGTGAAACCCCGGCCGGCCGCTTTGGAAGGATGTCGCATATGGACGATGAACGCGGACTGGCCGCGGGATGAATGCCGACAGTATAGCATGAAGAACGAAAAAGCCCCCTTCGAAGGGGGCTTTACGCCGATCCTCGGCGGCCACCGAGGACCGATGAACGGGCTATTGGATGCCGTTCGGAGAGGCGGTGTGAGCGCCGGCCGTCAGGTCGCCGACCGCGCCGCCGATGCAGAACGTGATGGTGTACGTCGTGCCGGCCGCGGACGTGTACTGGTAGAGGTTCGACGGGAGCGTCGAGGTCGAGTTGCAGGTGCCGTCGTTCGGCGTCGGTTTCGCCGGGACGAGGCCCATGTACGTCGTATCGCCCATCGCGCAAGCGGCCTTCCAGCCACCGGTGCAGAGCGCCTTCTGGCTGCCCGTTCCGAGTTCGACCGCCGTCGCGGCCGTCGGATAGCCGTTCGCATCCGCGAAATACAGCTCGAGCGCCGTCTGGATCTGCTTGATGTCAGCCACGCGCTTCGAATCGCGCGACTTCTGGCGGGCGCTGTTCAGGGCGACCACCGCAAGCGTCGAGAGCAAGCCGATGATCGCAATGACCACGAGCAGCTCAATGAGCGTAAAACCCTTGTTAGACGACTTCGTCATAGTTACACCCCCCTTCAAAGCTTAGGATGACTCCAAGATCTTGGAGCCTAAGCCGCGAATAAGGCTTAAACCTTATCCACAATATTAGGCTCTTTCAGTATAGCATTTTTTCGAGGCAAGGACAATCATCCACAACCAGGCCATACCCTCTTTTTCCGCTCAGTTGCAACGAAAAACGGGACCCTCCGAGGCCCCGCGGACCGCGCGACGGATGAGCCCCGCCGTTCTTACATCTGCGAGGCGAGGTTGTACATCGGCAGGATGATGGCCGAGACCATGATGCCCACCGCGCCGCCCATGACGAGCATGATGAGCGGCTCGATCGCGGACACCAGGTTCGAGACGCTGTTCGAAAGCTCGCGCGAATAGAAACCCGTGAGCCTTTCGAGCACTTCGCCGAGCCTGCCGGTCTCCTCGCCTACCGCCATCATTTGCGGGATCATCGACGGCACGGAACGGTCGCGCAGGAAGACGGTCGTGATCGAGTTGCCGTCGGACACCTCCTTCTTGGTCTCGAGGATCTGCTGGCGGTAGTACTCGTTGCCGACGATGTCGGCGCAGATCTCGAGGGCCTGCGGGATGTCGACGCCGCCGGCGAGCAGCGTCGACATGCTGCGCGTGAAGCGGACGATGTAGATGTGCTTGAGCAGGTCGCCGAACACGGGGATCTTCAGCTTGTAGCGGTCCCAGATGGCCTTGCCGCCCGGCTGGCTCGTCCACCAGCGGAACGCCACGCCCGCGAGGACCGCCGCGATGACGATCTGCACGGCGTAAGCCTTGAAGAACGAGCTCGTATTGATGAGCAGGGTGGTCGTCCACGGCAGCTTCGCGCCGGACTCGTTCAGCGTGGCGGTGAGCTTCGGCACCACGAACACCATCATGATGAAGCCGACGATGACGAGGCCGATGATGATGAAGATCGGGTAGATCATCGCGCCCTTGATCTTCGTCATGAGGTCGAAGTCGCGTTCCATCTGGTCCGCGAGGTAGTTCATGACGTCCTCGAGGCGGCCGGTGGTCTCGCCGGAGCGGATCATGTTCACGAAGAACGAACTGAACGCCTGCGGATGGTTGGCCATGGCGACCGACAGGGACGTGCCCGTCTCCACCTCGTTGGCAACGTCGATGACCATGCGGCGCAGACGCGGATGCTGGGTCTGGCGCGCGCTGGTCTTGAGGGCCTGCACCAGCGGCACCTTCGCGCCCATGAGCACGCTGAACTGGCGCGAGAAGATCACGAGCTCCTTGACCGGGATCTTGTTGAAGAACGGCAGCTCGAAGGACATCGTGCTGTCCTTGTGCTCCTCGATGGAAAGCACGAACAATCCCCTGTCCTTGAGGGTATCGGTCGCGATGTCCACCGAATCTGCCTCGACGAGGCCCTGCACGGTGTTGTTCTGCGCGTCCTTGGCGCTGTAGTCGTACCTCGGCATTTGAAAAAGTGGTGAAGCGGACGCGCGGCTGAGTGGCTTCGTCCCTTCTCAACCGCACGACCGCCGCACCACTTCACCGCTAGAGAATGGCCGCTCGGCCCTCAGGGCAAATTGAGCACTTTCTTGATCTTTTCGACGGCCTCGGCCGGGACGAAATGCGCCTTGATCAGGTAATCGACCGCGCCGTCCTGGAGGCCCTTCTCGATGTCTTCCTTCTGGCCGAGGTTCGTAAGCATGATGACCGGGATCGGCTTGGTCTCGGGGTCGGCCTTGAGCCTCTTGAGCACCTCGAAGCCGTCGAGCTTCGGCATGAGCACGTCGAGCAGGATGAGATCGGGCTTTTCCTTCATGGCCGCCTTCAGGCCCTCCTCGCCGTCGCGGGCCGTCACGACCCCGAAGCCGTCGAGCTCCAGCTTGGTCGCGTAGATCCCCGACAGGAAGGCGTCGTCGTCCACGATGAGCACTTTGACCGGTTTGTCTGGCATAAAAGTCGGTTCGTTCGGCGCGTTCATCATTCTGAAGTGATCCGCATGACCTCCTCAATTGTAGTGGAACCCTCCAAAGCCTTCAAGAGCCCGTCCTGGCGGAGCGAGATGGCTCCCTGTTTCCTGAGGACCTTCTGGACCTCGTCCATGGGGAAACCCTTGGTGATGAGCGCGCGCATCTCCTCGTCGTACTGGATCATCTCGCCGACGGCCACGCGGCCCGCGTAGCCGGAATCGCCGCAGCGGACGCAGCCCCGGCCCTTGTGGAACGGGAGATGTTCGCCGTCGAGCTTGAGGTGCGACATGTACTTGGCAGGGATCTCGGCGATCTCCTTGCGGACCTGGGCCTCGACCTCGGCGGGGATGACGATCGGCGCCTTGCAGCGTTCGCAGATCTTGCGGGCGAGGCGCTGCGCGATGGCCATGTTGATGGTGGCGGACAGGAGGAACGGCTCGACGTGCATGTCGATGAGGCGCGGCACGACGCCGAGCGCGTCGTTGGTGTGCAGCGTCGAGAAGATGAGGTGGCCGGTGAGCGCCGCGTGGATGGCGAGCTCGCCGGTCTCGCCGTCGCGGATCTCGCCGACCATGATGATGTTCGGGTCCTGGCGGAGGAGGGCGCGCAGGCCGCTCGCGAAGGTATAGCCTACCTCGTGGCGGATCTGCGACTGGTTGACGCCCTTGATGTAATACTCGACCGGGTCCTCGAGCGTCGAGATGTTCACGCCCTCCTCGTTCCTCATGTTGAGGATGGTGAAGAGCGTCGTCGATTTGCCCGAACCGGTCGGGCCGGTGATGAGGAAGATGCCGTGCGGCTTGCGGATCTCCAGCTTGATGGTGTCGATGTACTGCTTGCGGAAGCCGAGCTGCTCGAGCGTCGGCACGCCGCGGGTGGTGTCGAGGATGCGCATCACGACCTTCTCGGTCTCCGCGAGCGGCATGGTCGAGACGCGGAAGTCGATGATCTTGCCGCCGATGTTCTCGGTGATGCGGCCGTCCTGCGGGACGCGCGTCTCGTCGAGCTTGAGATTCGCGAGCACCTTCACGCGCGCGACGAGCGACGCATGGATGTACTTCGGCAGCGTGAGCGAGGTACGGAGCACGCCGTCGACGCGATAGCGCACGCGCGTCTCGTCGCCGAACGGCTCGATGTGGATGTCCGACGCTCCCCCGTCCACCGCGTGGCGGAGGATGACCGAGACGATGCGCGACACCGGCGCGCCCTTGATGACCTCCTCGAGCTTCTCCTCGAGCTCCTTGGGCTTCTCGACGGGCGTGAACTTCTCCTTGGCGACCTGGAGCGCCGTAGCCACGTCCTTGCCGATGGAGGCGTATTTCTTGAAAGAGACGGTGAAGGCCTGGTTCGAGATGATGTAGTACTTCGGCTTGAAGTTCGCGTTCTGGGCCAGGAAGTCGATCGCCTGCATCGAACCCATGTCTCGCGGATCGACGAGGCCCACGCCCACGTGGTCGTCGGTCTTCTCGAACGGGATGGCCTTGTTCGCCTCGGCGACGTTCTTGGGGATGAGGTTCAGCACCTGCGGGGGGATGTCCTTGCCCATCAGGTCGGCGTACGGGATGCCGAGCATCGTGCCCTTCGCGCGCGCCAGGAACTCCTCGTCGACGAGCTTCTTCTCGACCAAAAGCTTCTCGACGGGCTTGCCCGTCGAGTTGTGCTCGTTCGTGACCGTCCGGTACTGGTCCTCGGTGATGCGGCCGGCCTCGAGCAGGATGGTGAGAAGTTCGGCGGAAGCGTTGCCATCCATAGGATCATTGCTGAGCCTCGGTCTCCGACGCGAAGGGTTCCGGCGAGCCGCCGGTCTCGAGCGGGCGCACCGGCACGTCGCCGAACCGTTTCAGTGACTTGAAGTCGTCGCGCTTGTAGAGCGGGTTCGTGCACGAGGGCGTCCCGGACACGGCCTTGCAGGCTTCGTCGTTGGCGCAGGGCGTCTTGTCGTCCTGGCAGGTCCCGGGCGGCGCCGGGGGCACGGTCATGCGCGGGGGCGGCGTGAGCAGCACCGCTTCGCCGGTCGGCCTGGGCAGGAACTTGTCGCGATAGAAATAGATGAGCACGCCGGCGATGATCACGAGGACCACGACGAGCATGACGACCTGCTGTTGTTCCTTCTTCAACTTGGCCATAGGAGGAGCGTCAGGGGGTCGGCGGCGCCTCGCCGGTCGGCACCACGAGCTGGAGCTCGGGATGCAGCACCTTTTCGGCGTCGAAATAGTAGGCGTGCAGCACGAGGCCGTAGCTCGCGCTCGAAGGCGTGAAGACCACGTCCTGCACGTCGAGGATGCGCTCGGACCGTTCCAGGTCCGTGAGGAACAGCTTCATCTGCTGGTACGTTCCGCCGGCGACGTCGATCGTGACGCGCACGCCCTGGCGGCCGGTGGCCGTCGGCGGCTTGTCGTCCGGCAGCGCGTCCACCGAGACGAGCACCATGTCGTGCGCCCTCGCGATGGCGTCGATCTGCACGTACAGGCCCGGCGCGTCGGCAGTGACCGGCACCATGTTCTGGACGCGGGCGCGCCGCTCGGGGTTCACCTTGTTGAAGGCCGCGACCGTGGACTTGAGGCCGTCGAGATAGCCCTGCGTCTCATTGATGCGGTCCTCGTAGGCGGTCAGGTCGAGCTCGCCGCCCTTGACCAGGCGGCCGAGCTTCGGGAGGAACAGCATGACGTAGGCGGCCACGGCGAAACCGACGGCGGCGAGGCCGGTGATGATCGGCAGCATCTTGGCGATGCTTTCCATGGGGATGGCGCGTTTCGGTCCTGCCATATCATTGGGGGGCCCTCGCGGCCTTGAGCGCGTCCGCCAGCGGACCGGCGCAGTGCACCTGGTCGATGCCCTCGTTCTCGGCGGTGAACATGTTGCTCGCGAGGGTCTGCTGCGGGTCGAAGACGCAGGTCATGTCCTTGCCGTCGAGCTCGGGAGCGGAGGGGTCGCCGTACCTGATCCTCGCCTGGCAGCCCCCTTCGACGGGCCCGCGAAGCTCCAGCGCGCGCGTGACGGTCACGTCGCCCTTCACGAAGGAAGAGAGCGCGGTCGAGGCCGCGCAGGTCTTGAAGCGGTCGTTGATGCAGGCGGCGGTCTTCAGGCTCGCGGCGTCCATCTGCTCGGGCTTCTCCGACGTGAAGTAGGGGCTGACGACGCCTTTGTAGATGCCGCAATCCGCGGGCGGCGCGGTCACTCCTGACACCGCGGAGGGACCGGACATGGCCGCCTTGCGGTCCTCGGGCTTGAGCTGCCAGACCTCGGGCTTGAACTTCAGCACCAGCGTGAACGACACGCCGGTGACCTCGCCTTTCTCACTGATCTTGGCCGCCGCGGACGTCGTGCGGACGTCGGAGACCAGCGGGTACTCCTTGAAGGCCACGATCTGCTGCGCGACGTCGAGGTAGGACTTGCCGAGCGCGTCGAGCGTGACGATGCCCGAATCCGAATCGCCGCTGAAGTTGAGGTATTTGATCGTCGGATGGGTCTTCGATTCGAGCGCCGCGAAGAAACGCGACCAGAACAGGTGCTTGTCGAGCGCCTCCTTCGCCGCGGCGACCTGGCCGTTGTAGGCGGCCGCCTCCTTCGCGAGGGTCTCCTGCGCCGCGACCTGCTTGTCGAGATCGTCGACCTTCGTCTGCAGCTCGTCGCGCTTGGCGATGCGCGCGTCGGTGGCGCGCGCCGTCATGAAATAGAGGGCGCCGGCGATGATGGTCTCGACCACGAGCACGAGCCCGAGGATCATGAGGCCGCGCCCCATGTCCGGGCCGGTCCTGCCCTCGAGCTCGCTCGGCATGAGGGAAACGCGAAGGCCGGCGAAGGGCTCTCCCCCGCCACGTTCGGTCCGCGGAGCCGGCGGCGCCGCCGCTTCGGCGGGCGCGGCTTCCTTGGCCGCGGAAGGCTTCTTGGCGCGCCGGCGCACCGCCGGGGAGTACGCCTCCAGCCCCTCATCGCCGCTTCCGGATTGTTCTTGCGGCTCAAGAGCCATACGAGAGTGGAAAGTGGAAAGTGGAGAGTGGAGAGTGGCGCATCGGGCTTTCCACTTTCCACTTTAAACTTTCCACTCCGTCATTCGATATCGCGCATCGCGAGGCCGACCGAGACCGCGTAACGCGGCCCGATCTCCTCCAGCACCGGGCGGAGCTCGTCCGAATAGACGACGCGCGCCCAGGGATCGCCGAGGTACACCTTGATGTTGAGCTGCTTCGCGAAGAACCCCGCGAGCGACGGCAGCGCGGCCGATCCGCCCGTCAGGATGATCTTCTCGATCGTCTTGCCGGTGCGCTGGTCGCCCTGGCCGATGTAGAGGTTCATCGAGTACTGGAGCTCGGTGAGCATCGGCGCGATGGTCGTCTCGAAGATCTTCGGCAGGCCTTCGCCCGGGTAGAGGGTCGACACGCTCTTGATGTCGTTCTTCATGGCCTCGGCGTTCTTGAGGTCCATCGACAGCGTCTTGGCCATCATCTTCGTAAGCGTGACGCCGCCCATGTCGAGGCTGCGCGTCACGTACGGGATGCCGTTCTCGACGATGATGATGTTGGTGCGGATGGAACCGATGTCGACGATCATGGTCGTCGAACGGTCCTTGCCGATGAGCGAGCGGATGAGCGCGAACGCCTCGGTCTCGAGGCTGACGAGCTCGAGGCCCGCCTGCTTGAAGACGGCCGTGTACTTGCCGACCATCGACTTGGAAGCGCCGGTAAGCAGCACCTGGATGCTCTTCTGTTCATCCTTCTTGATCTCGCCCTTCGCGGCGGGCGCGGACGCTTTGGCGGTCTTCTCGCCGGGCGCCGTGATGATCTTGGGGTCGAGCACCATCTCTTCGAGCGGCACCGGGATGAGCTTCTTGGCCTGCCACTGGATGGCCTCGCGGACCTCGCGTTCGCTCCCCTTGGGCACGGTGATCACCGCGCTGAACACCGACGCGATCGGCAGTCCCGCGACCGTGCGCATGGTGCTCGTCTTGGCCTTCTGGACCATCTTCTTCAGCAGTTCGGCCGTCTCCTTCGGCGAATCGACGAGGTTGCCGGGCTGCGCCTCGGGAGGCCGCTCGGTGAAGCCGTACGTGAAAAGCCTGGCGCGACCCTTCTCGTTCTGGAGCTCGACGAGCTTGATGCCGCCCGCGCCGAGATCGATGCCCAGATAGCTTTGTTTCTTCGGTCCGAAAAGTCCCATACGGCGTGTCCGCGCCTCAAGGCGCCTGCGGATAAAATTCCACCCTTATTATACCCGTTTTTGGCCTGCAATGATATCCCCGCCCGTTGAAGGCGGCCGGACGGCCCTCAAGGCCCGGTCGGCGCGTCCCCGAAGAGGGGCAGCGCGCGGGTGAGGTCCCCGAAGCCGGGCGGCGGGTCGACCACCGCGCGGCCGTCGTAAATGAACCGCTCGGAACCCTGCGTCAGGCTCTTATAAGAACGGCTCAGGTGGAATTCGCGGGCGATCATCATGCCGTAGAGCGTGAGCGGGGCCGGGCTGTCCGAGTCGGGCGGCGCCACGGAATAGAAGCCGTCGGAGCCGCCGACGTAGAACGTGCCGACGATCGTCGTCACGGTCCCTTTGACGTACACGTTGCCTTTGGCGCCGCCGCTGTCGGGCACGACGATCCAGCCGAGCGAGGCGAGCTGGTCGAGCGAGGTCGGCACGGAAGCGCCGCTGTATTGGAGGTCGCCCTGGATGGTCAGGTTGCCGCCGTCGATGAAGACGGTTCCCGCGCCCCTGGCCGATCCGTTCAGGATCGTGTGGGCGCTGACCGCAGCGTCCCCCGCCACGCGGATGATCCGGCCTTCGAGCGCCGTGTCCAGGTAGGAGTCGAGCGCCGCGCCGCCGATGGTGGTGACGGCGCCGTACTTGCCGTTGCGCAGGCCGGCGACGTCCAGCCGTCCGAGCACGCTCGAATACGCGTTCGAGGCCTGCGGCAGCTCGTAACGCACCGATGTGTCGGTCGCGGCCGCGCAGCCGCCGAGCCCCTGCGACTCGAACTTCGTGATGGTGTCCTTGGCCGTGATGCAGAACGTGGCGTTGTACTGGTTCTGCGGCGGCACGTCCGCGCCGGTGATCTTCTTCTTCGAGAAGACGTTGCCGAAGACGGTCTGGAGCCACGGGAACAGCAGGTTCTCGCAGACGTCGGCGACGGCGCACTTCGGCGTGCCAGAGACGGCGCCGCAGTCGGAATCGCCCACGCACCAGGTCGCGTTGTCCTGGCAGCGGCCGCCGCACTTCGGCGTGCCGGTGATCGCGCTGCAATCGACGTCGCGCTTGCAGGTCGTCAGGTTGTCCTGGCAGCGGCCGAGGCCGTTGTTGGGCGGCTCGCCGGGGCACTCGGAGTCCTGGAAGCAGACCTGGCCGCCGAGCGTGCAGATGCCCCAGGCGAACTTGCACTCCTGGGGGTTCTTCGGCTGGAAGGCCGGGATCGCGGGCGAAAGGTCGTTGGAATAATCGATGCCGATCGACGGGCCCGGGCAGCACAGCGGGTCGCCGGGGCAATGCAGGGCGTTGTCCGAGCTGTAGCTGCAGACGATGTCGGTGTCGATCTCGCAGCGGCCGTACTGGTCGTTCGGCTCGCA
>Ga0310810_10009731_pt1 | contig 11141 bp, 12 predicted proteins | sample NCmetagenome_FD_207641 | JGI IMG/M metagenome (GOLD analysis project Ga0310810, IMG submission 207641) | Soil microbial communities from experimental microcosm in Duke University, North Carolina, United States - NC | ecosystem: Engineered > Artificial ecosystem > Soil microcosm > Unclassified ... | reverse complement strand
AAATCAAGATTCTAAGAGGCTACGACTGCCATTTCGTTTCGGGTGTGTTGCCGAGGGCATTGATCCAGCGCGCGACGACAAACAGAAGGTCGGAAAGCCGGTTCAGATAAATAACCGGAAGTTCTCCGATCGGCTCCTCACGCTGGAGACGGACCACGAGGCGTTCAGCCCGCCGCGAAATGGTTCTCGCAAAATGCATCATGGAGGCAGACCGGTTTCCGCCGGGAAGAATAAAGCTTTGAAGTGGGATTAATTTTTTTTCAATATCGTCGATGTGGCGTTCAAGGCGGGAAATGTCATCGGCTGAAATTCGGGTCACTTCTTTTCCATCCTTGGGAGTCGCGAGATCTGCGCCGAGGACAAAGAGGTCATGTTGAAGCTCATTGAGGATCGCATCAACTTCGCTGGCTGCGTTCGTTGACCGGCAGACGCCGAGAATGCTGTTCAACTCGTCAACGGTACCGTACGCTTCAATGCGCAACGTGTCTTTTGGGACACGCTTGCCTCCGAACAGTGAAGTCTCCCCTTTGTCGCCCGTCTTTGTATAAATCTTCACGGGTTCGCCGGGATTGGACTACCCACGTCGACGGGACCTGCCGTTCTTCATGTACGCCGGCAGCTCGTTGTAGAAATGAACCGCCGTACGGATGCCGCCGTAGAAGTTCGTGAGGTTGAGATGCTCGTCGGGGGCGTGGGCATTTTCATCGGGCAGGCCAAAGCCGAGAAGAACCGTATCGAGGCCAAGAAGCTGTTTGAACTGTACGACGATCGGGATCGATCCCCCTTCCCGCTGGTACAGCGGTTTCTTCTTGAAACCTTTTTCAAGAGCAGCGACCGCGGCCTGCACTCCGGGGCTATCAATCGGCGTCAGGGCCGCCTCGCCGCCATGGAGATATTTCACTCTCAGCTGCACGGTCTTTGGTGTGATCTTCCTGATATGCTTTTCAAATAATCTGGAAATCTTTTCCGAATTCTGGTTCGGCACCAGGCGCATGGAAAGCTTTGCGGAGGCTCTTGCGGGAAGAACCGTTTTCGCTCCCTCCCCGATGAAGCCTCCCCATATGCCGTTGCATTCCAGCGTCGGGCGCGCCCATACGCGCTCGAGGCTTGAGAATCCTTTTTCTCCGTAGAGCGCCGGCACGCCAAGATTTTTCGCATAGCTCTTATCGTTCCAGGGGAGCTTTTTATAGGCCGCGCGCTCCCGGGCGGTCAACTTCATCACGTCGTCATAAAATCCCGGAATCGTCACACGGCCGTTCTTATCATGAAGCTGCTCAATGATCTCCGCAAGCGCCTGAATTGGATTGTGAATGGATCCTCCGAACGAGCCGGAGTGGAGATCCCGGTTGGGACCGATAATCTCAATCTGCATGTAGGCAAGCCCGCGAAGGCCGTAACACACCGACGGGACCCCTTTCGCAAACATCGAGGTATCCGAGATGAGCGCAAGGTCGCTCCGTAACAGCTGTTTATGTTCCTTCACAAACGGAGCAAGATTTTCGCTGCCGATTTCTTCTTCCCCCTCAATGATGACTTTCAGGTTGATGGGAAGCTTGCCGCCGTTTTTCATGTAGGCTTCGATACTCTTCAAATGAACAAAGACCTGGCCTTTGTCATCCGCGGATCCGCGCGCGTAAATATTATCGCCCCTCACAGTCGCCTCGAATGGCGGGGAAGTCCAGAGTTCGATCGGATCGACAGGTTGAACATCATAATGGCCGTAGAGAAGCAGGGTCGGCTTCCCGGGCGCCCCCAGCCAGTCGGCATAGACAAGCGGATGGCCCGCCGTCGGAAATATACGGACGTTTTGCATACCGATCGACTTGAGATGATCGGCCACCCACCGGGCACAACGATCGATATCCGGCTTGTTTTCCTGATTTGTGCTGACGCTTGGAATCGCGAGAAATGATGTCAGCTCGTCGAGATACCGATGCTTGTTCGCGTCAACGTATTGTAGTATCTGATTCATGATGCCCTGGAGGTGGATGACTAAAATTCAATTGAATATAACAAAGAAGGGTGGTACATGCAACAGAAATTCGCAAGAATTGAGGAATCGTTCGGGTCCGAGGAGAGTTTTGTTAATCCCTGCGACTTTTTGTATCTTTACAGGCGAACGAAATAATCTATCATGTTTTTCCTTATCAATCTTCTCGAAATCCTACTTCCGCTCCTCTATTTTTTTGCGATTTGGGCATACGCTAAAGCGTTTTTCAGTGGAGTAAAGTTCGCAGAAGATCTTAAAAGCATTCTGCTCCGCGTCGTCCTTGGCGCTCACGCGCTCTATATTATCCTCCGTGCGACGCTGTTGCATCATCCTCCCATCACCTCCGTCTTTGAAATTCTCTCGCTCATCGCGTTTACCGTCGTTCTCGTGTATGCCTACATCGAGTTCCGAACCAAGAATTCAGCTACCGGGTACTTCATTCTCATACTTCCGTTCTTCTTTCAGCTCATTTCGTCGCTGTTCATCAAAGAAGTGCCGAATGTCCCCCCCATGCTCCAGAGCAATCTTCTGGGCTTCCATGTTTCAAGCGCGTTCCTGGGATATGCCGCGATAACCATCTCTGCAGTGTATGGCTTTCTCTATCTTATGTTGTATCACGATATCAAGTCGAAACAGTTCGGGGTGATTTATAAACGCCTTCCGAACCTTGAAACGCTCGAGCGGATGAGCCTGACGGCGGCAATATTCGGATTTGTCCTCTTGACGATCGCGATCATTGTGGGCATCATCTGGCTTCCCCGGGTATTCGAGAACTTCGATTACTCCGATCCGAAGCTCTTCGGTACGGCGGCCATCTGGCTCATTTATGCCGCCGGCCTTGTCGCGAAAAAAGTTGGGGGCTTTCAGGGAAGGCAGATGATGGTGCTTTCCGTCGCGGGATTTGTCGTCGCACTGCTTTCGATAACGATTATTAATATGTTCTTTACCGAGTTCCATAAGTTTTATTGATGCATGAATCTTTCCTGCCTCGGTATTAATCACCGCACTGCGCCCCTGGAAGTCAGAGAAAAAGTATGGTTTTCCTCCGATGAGAATCGCGAGATGATCGCGACCCTGAAGGAGCGCGGCATTTCCGAATGTGTGCTCGCATCGACGTGCAACAGGACCGAGCTGTATGTTTCGGTCGATGAGCACTCCAAGGCCCCAGTTCCTTCTTGGAAAGATCTCGTGGCATTGAAAAAGTCCAATGTGGAGGCACAGGATAGTCATTTTTATTCGATCCCCTCCCTCCATGCGGCCAGGCACCTGTTCAGCGTCGCATCCGGCATCGATTCCATGGTCATCGGAGATGTTCAGATCCTCAACCAGATTAAGGACGGTTTTTCTCTCTCCCAGGAACTCGGCTGCACAGGCCCGCTCCTGAACCGGCTGTTCGCCCAGGCGCTCCATGTGGGAAAACGGGCCCGGACAGAGACCGAGATCGGCGAGGGAGCCGTCTCGATGGGATACGCGGCGGCCGAACTCACCTCGAAAATCTTTGACGATCTCTCAAAGCGGACCGCTCTCCTCATCGGCGCCGGAGAAACCGGCAAGCTTACCGCACAACATTTGGAAAGCAGGAACATCGGATCGTTCGTCTTCGCCAACCGCACCCGCACACGGGCCGAAGGGCTCGCGCGCCGGTTCGGCGGAAGGGTCATCGAACTCCAGGATATCACAACTCATCTTAATTCCGTCGACATCGTCATATCTGCCATTGATTCCCCGGAATATATCCTCACCACAGCGCAGCTGCGGCACGCATTGAAGCAGCGAAGCAATATGTCGCTTGTCATCATCGATCTTGGGGTGCCGCGGACGATCGATCCGGGAGCGAATACGATCGGGAACATCTTTTTTCACGACGTCGATACGCTCAATCATATTATCGACCGCAACCTTGCAAACCGTGTCGCGCAGATACGCAGCGTCGAGCAGATCATTCTCGAAGAACTTACACTCTTTCATAACTGGCATCGCTCCCGTGAAGTTACTCCAACGATTCAGGAGCTCAGCAAGCAGTTTGAGGCGATCCGGACGTCGGAACTCGAGAAACACCGCCATCATTTTTCAACGGAAAAGCAGGAGGAGCTTGAACTCCTGACGAAGCGCATTGTCAATAAAATTCTCCACACTCCCATCACGAATCTTAAAAACGGATCGAACGCAGACGATGCCCCGACGGTCGGCGAGAAAGTCTCCCTTCTTCGCCACCTCTTCGGGCTCGATCGGAACGGAACTGAATGAACGACATTATTATCGGCAGCAGGGGCAGCCAGCTCGCCCTCTGGCAATCAAACTGGGTCAAGGCAGAGCTTCAGCGGCTCACTCCTTCCGTGAATGTCGTCATCGAAACCATCTCGACGACCGGAGACAAGATCCTGGACTCTCCTCTTGCAAAGATCGGTGACAAGGGACTCTTCACGAAGGAGCTTGAAGTCGCGCTCCTGAATCGTAGCGTCGATCTGGCGGTCCACAGCCTGAAGGATGTGCCGACAAGGCTGCCCGAGGGGCTCGTGCTGGCCGCGATCACATCCCGTGAAGACGTCCGCGATGTGTTCATCGCTCACCCGAACAAGCAGGTCAAGCGTCTCGATGACGTCCCCGAAGGCGGAACGATCGCAACCGGAAGCCTGCGGAGAAGTTGTCAGCTCATGAGCTGGCGGCCCGATCTGAAGATCGTGAACATCCGTGGGAACCTCAACACCCGGTTCTCGAAACTCGATGCGTCGGACTGGGACGGGATGCTTCTCGCGCGCGCAGGCGTAGTGCGCCTCGGATTCGAACACCGCATTTCCGAAGTCATTTCGCTCGAGCGAATTCTTCCGGCCGTGGGCCAGGGGGCGCTTGCGATCGAATGCCGCGCCGATAATACGGAACTGCGGAAAATGCTGAAGCCTCTTGAAAGCCCTGCAACCACCGCCGCAACGTTGGGTGAACGCTCGCTGCTGCGCCGGCTCGAAGGCGGCTGCCAGGTTCCGATCGGAACGCACGGCAGAATTGAACATAACGTTTTCTATCTCGATGCGGTTATCGGCAGCCTCGACGGAAAGAAAATTGTTCGGGGGAAGGTCCACGGGGATCCGGACACATCGGAAGAGCTCGGCGTGAAGCTGGCAGAAATCCTCCTCAAGGGGGGCGGCAAAACAATTCTCGACGGAATCCGCGCTTCGGAGCAACAGGCTGCCCCCGCGGTATGAGCCTTTCAAAAAAAAGGATCCTCATCACGCGCTCAGCGCACCAGGCCCGCGAACTACTCCTCATGATCGAAGACAACGGGGGAATCGCTGTTCTCTTCCCCACGATTGAGATTGTCCCGCCTGCGGATTGGGACGCATGCGACCGGGCACTGCACGCGCTGACCATGTATGACGGCATCATCTTTACCAGCGCAAACGGGGTGGAATTTTTCTTCCGGAGAATGGAAGAACTCAAGTTGGATTCTTCCGGGCTGAACGCGAAGCTCGTCTGCGCCGTGGGGGAAAAAACAGAACAGGCATTGTCCAGGCATGGGCTCGCAGTCACCGTTATGCCAGAGAACTTCACTGCCGCCGACCTTTCACGGAAACTTGAATCGGAGGATCTCCGTGAAAAAACATTCTTGTTCCCGAAGGGAAATCTCGGCTCGAACATCGTACAGGACAATCTCAAACTCCTGGGAGCGAGTGTCGACCCCGTCATTGTCTACCGCACGATAAAACCCGAACAACACGCTGTCGACGAAGTTCGCGCGACGCTGATGGACGGGGGAATTGATATCGCGACCTTTACAAGCCCCTCAACATTCAAGAATTTTTGTACATTCTTTTCGCATGGAGATCTTTCAGACATTTTTATGAAGACCAAAATAGCCGTTATCGGCCCGGTGACAAGCGAAGCTGTCAGGAACGCGGGATTCGAACCCGCGATCACCGCGAAGCAGCAAACGATCGACTCGCTTGTCGAGTCGATAAACGAATATTGCCAGGCGTTGGAGCTTAAATGAATAATGATCTCTTTCTGAAGGCTTGCGTTCGCGGGGAGGTTCCAAGAACTCCACTCTGGATCATGCGGCAGGCGGGCCGGTATCTTCCGGAGTACCGGGCGGTCCGCGCGAAGGCTGATTTTCTCACACTGTGTAAGACTCCGGAACTTGCAGCCGAGGTGACCATTCAGCCCGTAGATATCATCGGTGTGGATGCCGCCATTATTTTTTCCGATATCCTCGTAGTCCCGGAAGCGATGGGGATGGAGCTCATTGTGGAAGAGGGCAAAGGCGGCCCGAGATTTCCGTCTCCGGTCCGGACACCGGCCGATATTGCCGGGCTTTGCCTCCCCGATCCAAGCGACAAGCTGAAATTCGTCATGGACGCCCTTCGTTTGACGAGGAAGCAGTTGAACGGAAGAGTGCCGCTGATCGGCTTTTCGGGTTCGCCGTGGACTCTCGCCGCATACATGGTTGAAGGGCACGGGTCTAAAGATTTCCGGTATGTCAAAGAGCTGATCTACCGCCAGCCGAAGGAGGCCCACCTCCTTCTGGACAAGATCTCGAAGGTCGTGTCGCGCTATCTTACGGCACAAATCGAAGCCGGCGCTCAGGCCGTACAGATTTTCGATACCTGGGGCGGAATTCTGACGCAGGATGCATTTCAGGAATTTTCATTGAGATACATCTCGCAGGTGATCTCGGAAGTGAAGACGAACGGCGCACCGGTTATCGTGTTTTGTAAGGACTGCGGCCATTCGATCCAGAAGATCGCGAAGAGCGGATGCCAGGTGGTAGGATTGGATTGGACGATAGATATCGGTGAGGCGCGCCGTCTCGCAGGAGACAGCGTCGCCGTCCAGGGTAACCTCGATCCGACAATTCTCTATGCGAGTCCCGACGCCATTCGCAAAGAGGTGAAGAAGATTTTGTCGAAATATGGAAAAGGCACGGGACATATTTTCAATCTCGGGCACGGTATCTTGCCCGACATTCCTGTTGAGCACGTGAAGGAACTTGTCAAAGCTGTGAAAGAAGAAAGCGCGGCGTATCATTGAGGCCGGGCTACAGTATTATCTGATGTCGAATTCAATTCACCCTAAACATCCAGGAGACTACAATGGCTGATAAAAAAGCACTTCTCGCGGGACTGAACGAAGACCTCGCGAACGAACTCGGAGCATCGATTCTTTATCTCTACCAGACGTCGGTAGCGACAGGCTGGGACGGCGAAGAGCTGCGGGAATTTCTTACACCGGAAATCAACGGAGAAATGGCGCACGCGGTGTTCCTCGCAGAAAAAATCGCCGCGCTTGGCGGCAAACCGACGACGCAGCCGGTTCAGCACAAATGCCCGAAGGATGTTAAGGGAATGCTGAAATATGATCTCAAGCTGGAACGCGAAGCAGTCGAAAATTACCGTCAGCGGTGCATGCAGGCTGAAGAAGCCGGAGAAATCGGCCTGAAGATTCAGCTTGAAGGGCTCATCGTGGATGAAACGACACATGCGGAGAGAATTGAACGCTTCCTGAGAGGAATGTGATCTCTCAGACCTGGAGCTAATCCTGGAACTTCATGCCAACTGAACCCACCAATATCGTGTTTAAGCGCCGTGTCGAAGACTACGTCAAGAGCCTTCAGAATTCCATCTGCACGGCGCTGGAACAGCTTGACGGCAAAGCCAAATTCTCGCAGGACGTCTGGGCGCACAAGGAGAGCGGCGGCGGGAAGACCCGGATCCTTCAGCAGGGAAATGTGTTCGAAAAAGCGGGAGTGAATTTTTCCGCAATCACGAGCACGCTGTCGCCGACGCTCGCCGTCAGGCTTGGCGTCAAGCCGCAGAATATCTTTGCGACCGGAATTTCCCTGGTACTCCATCCGGTGAGCCCCATGGTCCCTATCGTCCACATGAACCTTCGCTATCTCGAGCTCGCAAACGGCGAGGCCTGGTTCGGTGGCGGTATGGATCTTACCCCATGCTACCTCTTCGAGGAGGATGCGCGGCATTTTCACCAATCACTCAAAGAGGCGTGCGACAAGCATGATCCGACGTTCTATCCCGTCTTCAAGCAGTGGTGCGACGAATACTTTTTTATTAAGCACCGCGGAGAGACGAGAGGTGTCGGGGGGGTGTTCTTCGATTACCTGAAAGAGGACAGAGACAAGACGTGGGCATTCGTTCAGGAGCTTGGTAACGCATTTGTCAATGTCTACGTCCCGATCGCCCAGCGCCGGAAGAGTGAGGCGTGGGGGCAGCGTGAGAAGCAGTGGCAGTATCTGCGCCGCGGCCGGTACGTCGAGTTCAACCTCGTGTACGACCGGGGAACGCTGTTCGGGCTTGAGACCGAAGGCCGGGTGGAATCGATCCTGATGTCGCTTCCTCCTGAAGTTCACTGGCGCTATAATCATCAGCCCGAAGACGGATCGCGTGAGGCAGCGCTCCTCTCGGTCCTGAAACAACCGCGTACGTGGGTCTGATGGCCGAACAAAAGTTAGGCGTCGTGTTGTTTCAGCTCGGAGGCCCCGATTCGCTGGAGGCAGTCGAACCCTTTCTCTATAACCTCTTCTGCGATCCGGACATCATTAATTTCCCGGGAGCCTTTCTTGCGCGTAAACCGCTTGCAAAGTTCATTTCGTCGCGCCGGCACAAGAAAGCTGCGGCTCATTACCGGGAGATCGGCGGAAAATCTCCGATCAAGGATCTTACCCTCGAGCAGGCGTCGGCGCTCGAGCGTGAATTGAACAAAACCGTTTCCTCAAAGGTGTTCGTTGCCATGAGATACTGGAACCCGCTGACGGAAGCCACGATCGCAGAAATGAAGAAGGAGTCGTTCGCACGGATCGTCCTTCTCCCTCTTTACCCCCACTTTTCGAAGGCAACCACCGTATCCAGCCTGAAGGAATGGAACCTCCAGACCCGTTCGCACGAATACACCTCCATTCCCATGCAATCCATCTGCTGTTTCTTCAACCATCCTTTGTACATCAAGGCACTGGTAGAGAACATCAATAGTGCGTACAAGAAATTTTCCAGCGTTAACCAGCATGCCGTAGATATTGTCTTCAGCGCACATGGGGTGCCGCTCAGCCTTATAAAAGCAGGTGATCCCTACCAGCATCAGATTGAGGAAACAGTCCGGCTCGTCTCCGGCGCCGGCGGCTGGACCTCCCCGCATCACCTCTGTTATCAAAGCCGCGTAGGGCCCGGCGAGTGGCTGACGCCGTCGCTTCATACAAAATTGCGCGAGCTTGCGGCCCAGGGGCGTAAACATCTTTTGGTGGTACCGATCTCGTTCGTCACCGACCACGTCGAAACTCTCCACGAGATCAATATCGAAGCGCGTGAAGAAGCACATGAGTTGGGAATAACGCAGTTCGAAATGATGCCGGCGCTCAACGCCGGCGCAACATTCATCTCCTGTCTCACCGATCTCGTCATCAACAAAGCGATGAACCCGGCGCTCGGCTTGCCGACCTGCAGATCGCTGTTCCAGAAAGATCCGGGCCGGGTCGCTCCGACGATGTGCCCGTACTGGACCTCTGAAGGAAGGTAATATGGAAGACCGGCCCCACGCGAACAAATCTGCCGTCGTTATCGGCGCCGGGATCTCCGGTCTCTGTGCCGCATATTGGCTGAAGAAACAGGGGATCACGGTTACCGTCCTCGAACGCGACGCCTCCGTCGGCGGCACGATGAAAACTTATCATGATGGCGGCTGGCTGGTAGAGACGGGGCCAAACAGCGCTCTCGAGACAACTCCTCTCTTCGGCAAACTCATCGACGAACTCGGAATCACGGGCGACCGGGAGTATGCCAACGAAGCCGCGGATAAACGATACATTCTGCGCGACGGACTCCTTCACACACTTCCGACGAAGCCGGGAGCTTTTCTCGCCTCATCCTTGTGGACGGCCGGCGGTAAATTGCGGCTGCTGAAGGAACCGTTTGTCGGCCGCGCCTCAAAAGAAGAATCGATAGCGGAGTTTGTCACGCGCAGGCTCGGCAGGGAATTTCTGGAGTATGCGATTAATCCTTTTGTGGCCGGGGTCTATGCCGGAAATCCTGAACAGCTTTCCGTGCGCTCCGCCTTTCCGAAGCTTTACGCGCTCGAAGAAAAATACGGCGGGCTCATAATAGGCATGATCCGTTCGCGCAGGGAGCGCAACGCCCGCAACGAGGTGGCAAAAGACCGCGCGAAAATGTTTTCATTCAAAAACGGCATGCAAACCCTTCCGAACGCGATCGCAGCTGCGCTTGGCGATGCAGTGAGGCTGAACTGTTCCGTGGAGAGGATTGTCCCGATGCGCGCCGGGAAATTTCCGGTCTACACTGTCTTCTGGAAGGAAAACAACGAGCCTCGCACCCTTGAGGCGAACGCGGTCATTCTTGCCACACCGGCACACGCGGCGGCTGCAATTGTTCAATCGATCGACCCCGAAATGTCAAAGACTCTCTCATCGATCTATTATCCTCCCGTGGCGGAAGTATTCCTGGGGTTCCGTCAGGAACAGGTGAAGCGGCCGTTGGATGGTTTTGGATTCCTGATACCAGAAAAAGAAAAGCGCAACATACTCGGAACGATTTGGTCCTCCTCCCTCTTCCCGGATCGCGCACCTGCGGGCCACGTCGCAACGACGTCGTTCCTGGGAGGGGCGCGGCAGCCGGATCTCGCGTCGAAGAACGAAGCAGAGATACAAGAGATCGTCCTTCGTGAACTGCGTTCCCTCATCGGCGCGGAGGGAAACCCCGCATACGCGAAGATTATCCGCTGGGAAAAAGCGATCCCGCAATATAACGTCGGTTATTATAAGACGCTTCAGGCAATCGAAAGGTTCGAGCAGAATTTCCAGGGAGCGTTTATCTGCAGCAATTATCGCGGGGGGATATCGGTAGGGGATTGTCTGATGAGTGCTGAAAAGATGTCAACAATCGTGAGCAGTTACTTAGGCTCCTGAGGTGGGAGCACGTGCCTGGGAAGAGATTGTCGCTCCTCTGCAACAGCGAGTATCACCGCACAGCCTTTCTATTTCTTCTTCGTTTTGGGAGTCTTGTGTTCGTCTGCTTGTTTCTTCATCACAAGGACAAAATCGCCAAGCGCTTGCCGCCGCTGGAATAAATCTTTCACGTTTGTGTAAAAGTCTTCCGAAAATATTGTTTCGCGAAGGGCGTATTTGGAAGAGACGCTG
>Ga0310810_10009730_pt1 | contig 11144 bp, 9 predicted proteins | sample NCmetagenome_FD_207641 | JGI IMG/M metagenome (GOLD analysis project Ga0310810, IMG submission 207641) | Soil microbial communities from experimental microcosm in Duke University, North Carolina, United States - NC | ecosystem: Engineered > Artificial ecosystem > Soil microcosm > Unclassified ... | reverse complement strand
CAACTACCTGCCGGTGCGTCCGTTCTCCACGTCGCGCATCCTGGAGATCGCGGAGCAGGCCCGACCCTACGCGACGCGCGTGGGCCTCGTGTCGATCGCGCTCTGCGACCATCCCGACATCGAACTGATCCTCGAGCGGCTGGTCGCCATGGGCTATGGCATCAGTCCGGCGTCGCTGCGCCTCGACGATCTGACCGAACCCATCGTCCGCCTCCTGCGGGAGAGTGGTGAGCGGTCGATCACGATCGCGCCGGAGACCGGATCCGATCGGCTGCGTCGGGTGATCAATAAGACCGTCACCAACGCGCAGATTCTCGACAAGGCCGACCTGATCTTTTCCGCCGGCATCGAGAACCTGAAGCTCTACTACATGCTCGGGCTTCCGACCGAGACAGACGACGACCTTCTCGCGATTCGCGATCAGACGATGGAATTGCGCGATCGGATGAAGCGAGCGTCACGCGGCACCATCGGCCGGATTGTCGCGTCGGTCAACCCCCTCGTGCCCAAACCCGGGACGACGTATCAATGGCTGCCGATGACGCGCGCGTCGATCATCGACGACAAGAGCCAGCGTCTTCGGGCGCTCGTCGCGGACATCGACAACGTGTACTTCAACATCAAGTCCGAGCGCCATTCGTACTACCAGGGCCTGCTGTCGCTCGGCGACCGGCGTATCGCCGACGTCATCGAGCTGGCCGAACGCAACGGCGGTCAGTGGCGGGCGGCCGTGGCCGAATCCGGGGTCGATGCCGACGCGTACCTGTATCGGGATCGCTCATCGGATGCCTTTCTGCCCTGGCAGATCATCGACGGCGGGATGAAGACCACGTTTTTCCGCGCCGAGTTCGAGAAAAGCCTCAGGGCCGAATGGACACTGGCCGGGCCGGCCCCTGCTCCTGAGCCGGTCGCCTGACGCCGCGGCGTGTTAGACCGCTTCGGCCATCGCGGCTTCGTGCTCCTTATAGGCCTCGAGAATCACGTCGCGCAGCCGATCCTGAGACGACGCGTCGACGATGGCCCGGAGCAATGCGAAACTGCGGCGTTCGCCGTTGACTGAGTACTGACGGGCTGGAAACGTGACATTGCGCCCGCCATTCTTCCGTTCCCAGATGGCGAAGCCCAACAGTTTGAGTCCGTCGAGCGGTCCGCCAGAGAAGTGGAGTTCCGCGTCGGCGAGCTTGCCGGCCGGGCTGCCTTTGTCGTTTGGAAAAAATTTCATGGTCATCGTTCGCGCCTCCGTTGGTGCGATGCACTGCGGCCACAATGAGAGCAAGCGGGGCGCCAGGATTGGGCGGCGTACGACAAACGGTCGCAAGTGCTAGCCTGAGCCGTGGTTATGCCGCTGACGCTCGAAGCGTCTCGCGCGCGAATTTCTCCTTTTGCAAACCAGAGTTCACGATGAGGAGCAGGAGCGGCCCGTGAGGGAGACCGAAGTGGACGCAGGATTCATGTGGGCGAGCGGTCCCGCAGGGCGCGTCATGCAACTGCAGGCGCTGAATCCGCTTGCGACCCACGTGTTCACCACACGGGCCCGATCGTTTCGCGGTGAGACCGAGGCGACCGACTACCAGGATCTTGCGAAAGCGTTCGGTGTGGATGAGAGCTCAATCGTGCGGGTCAGGCAGGTGCACGGCCGGGCGGTCGTTCGAATCGGTCCGGGAGACAGCGTAACCGGTGCGATCGACGCCGACGCGATCGTCTCCACCGATCCGTCGCGCGTCGTGACCGTGCGCATCGCTGATTGCGTGCCGATCCTGCTCGCCGACAGGCGGCATCGGGTGGTGGCTGCCGTGCACGCTGGCTGGCGCGGCACTTGCGCAGGCATCGCCGCGGAGGCGGTTCGGGCGATCGCGGCGTCGGGAGTTCCGCCTTCGGAGGTCGTCGCGGCGATCGGACCGAGCATCGGGCCCTGCTGTTACCAGGTGGACGATCGGGTCCACGGGACGTTTCTTGGCGTCACGCCGGACGCCGCGCACTGGTTCGGCGCGGATGGCCCCGGCCACTGGAAGCTCGACTTGTGGCAGGCGAACGCGGAGCAACTGGAAGGGGCCGGCGTGCCGCCGGCGGCCATTCACGTCTCGAAGTACTGCACGCACGACCACCTTGACGCGTGCTTTTCCTATCGCGCTGAAGGCCCCTCGACCGGCCGAATGGTGGCGGCGATCAGGCTGCGGCCGGCTGCCTGATCGGCAGCTCCCCTGCAGCGCCACGGGGCCGGTCAGAACTTGAAGAGATCGTCGAAGGCTTTCTTCGCGCTCGAGGACGGCGCGGCCGTCGAGCCGGTTTCGCGCTCGACCGTGCGGCGCGGTGAGAAGAACGTGCAGTCATTCGCCGCGTCCTTGGGACTGACGCGGGCTGCGATCTTCTGCCGGCACTCGAACGTGGCGCCCGGATCGAACGACTCGCAATGGATGCAGGCGCGGAGCGCGACGCCGCACTTCCCGCACTTGCTGAGCGATCCGATGTCGAGGCTTTCGACGTGTCCGCAGCGGGTGCAGCGGAAGACTTCGCGAAACCCCGGCATGTTCGGGACGCGCGGGTCGCGCGGCAGCCGCGGATCGTGCGGCTCGGGTTTCGGCTTTTGAGATCCCGCCGGACGCCTGTCGCGTCCGCCATCGTCCTGGTAGCCGCGCTGGCGGTACTTGCGGTCGTCAGACATCTATTCTCCGGGGGGCTTCGCCCCCGCGGACCCCCCTACGCGGTCACTCGCGCCGCGCTTCGTCGCGGCGCTCCGTTTCCCGCGGCTCACGTCGCTGCGCTCGTTCGCTCTGTCGCGAGCCGGGCTCCTCACCCCTCATCCCTCACCCCGCGCTCGGCCTCGTCCATGGCCTGGTTCGCCAGGCGATCGGCGTCCTTGTTCAGCTCGCGGCGGATGTGCTCGAAGGTCACGCGTCCGATCTTCGCGGCGGTCAAGCGCGCGCGGCCGTAGAGGGGCTTCAATCCTTCATTCTTGATCTTGTAGCGGCCGAGCATCTGCTGCACGAGGAGCAGGGAGTCCGATTTGACATGGACCGCCGAGGCTCCGTGATCCAGGCACCAGTCGAGCGCGGCGACCAGACCGCTGTACTCGGCGACGTTGTTGGTCGCGTGAGGCAACGCGCCGCAGAACTCGGCGGCGATCTCCCCGGCTTCATTCGAAATCTGCACGCCCCAGCCGGCCGGCCCCGGGTTGCCGCGCGCGCCGCCGTCGATGTGCGCCGTGAATGTCACCGGCGCGAATTATACGTTACGATACCGGCGCGCATGGCGAAGCAGGAGCCCACGACGCGGCGGCGGCTCGGCGAGATTCTGGTGACGACCGGCGCCTTGACGCCGCAGCAACTCGCACACGCGCTCGCCGAACAAGTGAGCCTGCAATTGCCGCTCGGGCAGACACTGATCAAGCTGCGGTACACGACCGACGAGGTCATGCGCCAGGCGCTGAGCACGCAGCTCGGCATTCCCTACATCGATCTGCGCAACGTGATCATCGATCGAACGCTCGGTCCGCTGATCGATCCGGCGTACGCGCGCCGGCACGCGTTGTTCCCCGTGGCGCGCGTCGGCCGGACGCTGACGGTTGCGATGGACGATCCGACGGCCGCCGCCGTCGTCGAGGAACTCGAGCGGCGGACGGAACATACGGTGACGGTCGTGACCTCGTCCGAGCAGGCCATTCAGCAGGCGCTGCATCGACTGTACGACCATCCGGATGCTGCCACGGCGGTGCGGTCGTCGCCGACGATGTCGCACCCGCGGTCGCCGCTGCCGCCAGGGCCTTATGCGCATGGCGCGCTGCTGGGACTGTCGCCGCTCGGATTCTCGGAACTGCTGGCCGCCGTCGAGGACGGATTTTCGTATGGCGCGTTCGAGGAGCTGATTCAGCAGACGGGCCTCTCGCGGGAGCGCGCCGCCGACTTCGCCGACCTCTCGCTCGAGGCGCTCTCGCGGCGTGAACGCGGCGTGCGCTTCACGCGCGACGAATCCGACCGGCTGCTGCGCGCGGCGCGCATTTTCTCGCTGACGCTCGACGTCTTCCATGGCGATCGTGCGGTGGCGTCCGCGTGGCTGCTGAGCGAGCAGCCGGCGCTGAGCGGCCGCGTGCCGCTCGATCTGGCGCGCACCGATTTCGGGGCCCGCGAGGTGGAAATCGTCATCTCGCGCCTGACCCACGACCCTGTCAACGCTTGAGGCGGCCGAGCCGCTCACTTCAGCGCGCTGGTCTTCGCCTGAATGTTCCGCATGGCGGTTTCGATCTCGACCGCCGACTGGCTGCGTACGAGAATTGACACGCGCCGGTTGCGCGGATCCAGCGGCTGATCGGGAATTCGAAGTTCCGTATCGGCAAACCCGCGCACGGCGCGGATCTGATCGTGGCGGAGGCCGCGGTCGGCCATCACCCGGCGCGCGGCGTTGGCGCGATCGGCCGAGAGCTCCCAGTTGCCGAAGCGGTCGGCGGTGGTATACGGCCGGCTGTCGGTGTGTCCCTCGATCACGACGTCATTGGGCAGCGTGCCCACTTCGGCGGCGATGACGGTGAGAATCCGCTCGCTCTCGCCGAGCAGCGCGCTGCTCCCGTTGTCGAAGAAGCTGGAGCCGTTGCGATCCACCAGCTCGATGCGCAGCCCCTCGGGAGTGACGGCGAATTCGACCTGATCGCGCAGCGAGTCGAAGTCGCGCGATTGCACGAACCGCTGTTTGATGTGCTCGGCGGCGACGACCAGGGCCCGCTGCTCGGCCTCGAGATACTCGCTGGGCTTGTGATTCAGCACCGCCACCCCGCTGGCGTCGACGCCACCCGGTCCGCTGGCCATGATGCTGTTGGACTGTTCGTGCGGCAGCACGCCCGGTTCCTTGAAGTAGCCCGCCACCGCCGCGCGAATGCGGCTGTCCTGCGCCGAGAGCCACATCACGAGGAAGAACGCCATCATCGCGGTCACGAAATCCGCATAGGCCACTTTCCAGGCGCCGCCGTGATGCGCCTGATGTGCCTTCGTCCGGCGGATTACGACGATGGGATGTTCCTTGGCTCGCATGATCAGGCGGCCGCCGCGCTCGCCGCCTCGCGCGCGCTGCGGCACAACTTCTCGGTTTCCTCGAAGGTCGGGCGGACGTCTTCGGGCACCACGCGGCGCGCGAACTCGATCGCCACCGCCGGCGCGAAACCCTTGTGGATCGCCAGCACGCCGGCCTTGATGCACTGGTCGAGGCTCTGTTCCTCGTTGACGCGGTGCTCGAGCGTGGTGGCGACCGGCTGGCAGAATCCGTACGAGAGGAAGATGCCGAGGAACGTGCCGATCAACGCGGCGCCGACCTTGTGGCCGATCTCCTCGACGGGCCCATCGATCGCCTGCATCGTGATCACGACGCCCAGCACGGCCGCCACGATGCCGAGCCCGGGCAATGCGTCGCCGACCTTCATGAGCGTCGCCGACGGCTGCAGCTGATCCTTGTGCCGGACCTCGAGGTCTTCGTACATCAAGTGCTCGAAGTCGTGCGGCGAGATGCCGCCGACGATGATGACGCGGATGGAATCGGCGAGAAAGGCGAGCGACGACTCGCGCTTGAGGAACTGGGGGTACTTCGACAGGATCGGGCTGTCCTTCGGGTTGTCGAAGTGCGGCTCGAGCGCCATGAGACCGGTCGACTGCACCGCGCGGAACAACTGGTATTGCAGCACGAGAAGATCGGCGTAGTCCTGCCGCGACGGCGATGGCGTGAGCAGGCGCTTGAGCTGGACGATCAGCTGCCGGACCACGGGCATCGGCGTGCTGACGAGCAGGATGCCGAGCGCCGAGCCCGCGATGATCGCGAACTCCGCCGGCTGATTCAGCAGTCCAAGCTTGCCGCCCTCCCACATGTATCCGCCGGCGACGGCGGCGAGGACGGCCACGATGCCTACGAACAAGAGCATGTCGACACTCCGGGCCGGGCGCGGATCGCACCCTGACGCTTAGAGAATCGGCCCCGGCCGCCCGCCCTTGAGCCGCCGCCCGACAGGGCATGGTCCTTGCTGTTTCCGTGGCGATTTTGGCCAGGGCGCGGAGGGCTTCATCAAAATGCTCCGGAATCGCGCGGCGGGCGCCGGCGAGACGGCCGTGGATTGTCGGCCCACCGACAGCCCGTCGGTCTGGCGACAAGGCGGTTCAGTGAGGACGGTCGTGCTGATCGGCGCGGGTTCCGACGAGGTGCGCGCGTTGTTGAGCGACGCGCACGACGGCGTGCGCGCCGTGGTGTTCAGTCCCGACCGCGACGCTGCACGCGATCTCGAGGCAGACCGCGCCTGGGCGGGCTGGATCACGGCCGGCCGAACGGCGTTGCTGGTGGGACCCGACTACGCCGGCGCGTCACGGGTGGCGCGGGATTTCACGGATCTGCACGAGGCGCCCGTCATCGTGAGCTCCACTCTTCAGGCGGATCGCCCCGACGAGGTCGATCGCGCGCGTCAGGCGATCGCGCGCGTCGCGTTCCAATCGACCGCCAATTCCGGTGCGCGTCGCGCCTCGGCGGCCCGGTATCTGCTGCAGACGCTGGCCAATGCGCCGCGATTGGCGCGCGAGAGCCACACGGGCGCGCTCGTGAACCTCGCCGCGGGTGTGCCTGCGGTGATCGCGGCGGCCGGACCATCGCTCGATCGCAACATTCATGACCTGGCGCCGATTCTCGATCGCGCGCTCGTGATCGCCTGCGACACGGCGGCGCGTCCGCTCGTCTCGGTGGGCGTCGAGCCTGACTTCATCGTGGGCACCGATTCCAGTCGCGCGAACGCGGCGCACCTGTCCAGCCTGCCGGCCACCAGAAGCGTGCTCGTCGCGGAGGGCAGTCTGCATCCATCGGCGTTCGTCCACTTCGACCATCGCACGTTCATCTTTCGTGTGGCGGACCATGAGCCGTGGCCCTGGCTGCGATCGCTCGGGCTCGAGGCGCCCACGCTCGAGACGTGGGGCTCGGTGGCGACCTCGGCGTTCTCTCTTGCGCTCACGCTCGGGTGCGACCCGATCGTCTTCGTCGGCGCGGATTTCGCCTTCACCGACGGCCGGCCGTACTGCCGCGGCACGTCGTTCGAGGCGCTCTGGGCCGTCTGGATGGCGGGCGGCGCGCGGCCAGCCGAGATCTGGAGCCAGCTTATCGACCGCTGGCCGGCCGTGTGGCAATCCGGCGTCACCGGCGAGTCCACGCGTACGGCGAGTCATCTCATCTCGTTCCGCGACTGGATTGCCGAGCGTGCCGCGGCGCATCCGTCCTGCCGCGTCATCAACGCGACGGGCGCCGGCATTCTCGCCGGCTCATCGATCGAGCAGGGTTCCGCCACGGCAGCGCTCGCCGCATGCGCACCGCTCGATCGCGACCTGCTCCGGCGGGAGATCGCGCGTACGCATCGGGCGCATCGCGGCGATCTCGAACGAGTACTGACCGGCGTCGACCGCGTGCTGGACGGACAGGAAGCCGTCACTGTCGATCGCTGGGTCGAGTTCGGCGCACCGGGTGTGTCGCCTGCCAGCATCGCCGTGGTGCTCCGATCGCACGAGCACGACGCGTGGAGCGCGGCGCGTATGGGCACCGCTGCCGGGAGCCGCCGATCGTGATCCGGCCGCTCACCATCTGCATCGCCACCTGCGACATCGTCGGTCCGATCCGCAACGGCGGTATCGGCACCGCGTATTACAACCTGGCGCTGGCGCTCGCGCGGGCGGGACATCGGGTCACCGTGCTCTACGCGCTCGGTGACTTCTGCGAGACGAAGACGATCGATCACTGGCGCCGTCACTATCGACGTGAGCGAATCACGTTCGTGCCGTTGCCCGCACAAAAGGTTCACGGTCATAGCGCGATGAAGATGTCGTATGGCGTCTTCCAATGGCTGAAGGGGCGGCGATTCGATGTCGTGCACTGCCATGAATGGCGCGGCCTCGGCTTCTATACGGCGCTGGGGAAGCGGCAGGGCCTGTGCCTCGAGCGGGCCGTGCTCTGTATCGGTGCGCACAGTCCCGTCCTCTGGCATCTCGAAGGGATGAACGAACTGGCGGACGCCGAGGCGCTCGAGGTCGATTTCATGGAGCGCGAGTCGGTTGCGCGCGCTGACGTGCTCTGGACCCCGAGCGCGCACATGCTGGCGTGGATGCGGCGGGAGGGATGGCGGCTTCCGAAGAGGATCGCGCGCAAGCCGTACATCCTTCTCGATCTCGAGCGCGGCTCCGGCGCCGCTGCGCCGGGGGCCGAGCTCGTCTTCTTCGGCCGGCTCGAAACGCGCAAAGGTCTCGATCTGTTCTGCGACGCGATGGATCGGCTGACCGCACGCGGCGTGACGCCGCCACAAGTGACGTTTTTGGGTAAGGTGGCGTCCGTCGAAGGCATTCCGAGCGACGAGTACCTGCGACGCCGGTCCGCACGATGGACGTTCCCGTGGCGGATTGAGAGCGGTCTCGATCGCGACGCCGCGATGGCCTATTTGCGCGGGCGGAACCGCGTCGCCGTGCTGCCGTCGCGCATCGACAACCTGCCCTACACCGTCCTCGAATGTCTCGGCTCGCGCGTGCCGTTCGTGGCGGCCGACACCGGCGGCATTCCGGAGATGATTCGACCCGCCGATCGTCCGCGGGTGCTGTTCCGGCTCACCGCGGACGCCATGGCCGACCGGCTGGCCGGCGTGATCCGCAACGGACACGCGCCGGCGCCGCTCAGGATTCCGCCGGGCCGCATTCTGAAGGATTGGCTTCGGTGGCACGCGGCGATCGGCGCACGTTCCGCGCGGGTCACGGCGCGCCGGCGACCACAGCCGCTCGTCAGTGTCTGCATGACGCATCGCAATCGTCCTGCGATGCTGACGGCCGCGCTCGATTCCATCCGCCGCCAGGACTATCCCCGCATCCAGGTCGTGCTGGTGGACGACGGCAGCGATCGGCCGGACGCGACCGCGTGCCTCGATCGGCTCGCCGGGGAATTCGCGCGAAAGAACTGGACGCTGATCCGTCAGCCGAACCGCTATCTGGGCGCGGCTCGCAACGCGGCGGTGGCGGCGGCCCGCGGTGCGTTCGTGCTGTTCATGGACGACGACAATCTCGCCGATCGGCGCGAGGTGAGTACGTTCGTGCGTGCCGCGACGAACAGCCGCGCCGATATCCTGACGTGCTGCCTGGAGGTGTTTCAGAGCGCCGCGCCCGTTCCCGATGGCGCGCCGGTCTACATCTGGCCGTTCCTCGGCGGCGCGCTCGCGCCGGGTCTGCTTCGGAACGTCTTTGGCGACGCGAACGCCTTCGTGCGTCGGGACGTGTTCGACAGGATCGGCGCATTCACCGAAGACGTCGGCGTTGGTTGCGAGGATTGGGAATTCTTCGCCCGCGCGGCGCTCAAGGGCCTCCGCATCGAGGTCGTGCCCGAACCGCTCGTCCGGTACCGCCAAAGCCCGCAAGGCATGCTGCACTCGACGTCGCAGCATGCGAACCGCATGCGCGCGCTCCGCCCGTACTTCGGCCTGCTTCCGCCATCAGTGCGTCCGCTCGCGCACCTGGCTGGCGCTGAACGAAAGGCGATCGCGGCCGAATCGGAGGCACGCCTCGATCACGTACGTCGCGCCGTCGTGTTTGGGTCGGGAGAGGCAGGCCGGATGGCGCTTGGGCTGGCGGCCCGCTGCGGCTGGTCGGTGCCGTGGATCGTCGACAACAATCCGGCCACATGGAACACGAACGCGCACGGCCTGCCCGTACGCGCGCCAACGTCCCTGGCCGAAAACCCGATCGACCTCGTCATCGTCGCCTCCCTGGCGGGCAAGCAGGCCATCTCGAATCAATTGCGGGACATGGGATTCTCGCCGGGAACGAACTTCGTGCACTTCCTCGATGCCGTCCGAATCGGCGAGACGAGCGTGCGCCTGTCATTCCCGTGACGCGCTTGACGCTGCTGCTGCTCGTCGACGCGTTTCGACGCGATTATGTCGGACGCACCCGATTCATTCGGCAACTCGCCGCGTGCAGTGGCCTCGGCTCGCTGCGGGAAGATTTCGGCTTCGTGCCCCGCGCGGCCTACTTCGGCGGTCTCTCGCCGTCCCTGTTCGGGTTCACGAACATGTACTGCTTCGACCCCGAGCGTTCGCCGTTCGGGGTCGCGCGCGGTCTGCCGCAAAGCCGGCGCGGACGCGCCGTTGAGGAAGAAGTGGGGCTGCGCTCGTGGGTCGAAGCCGAGGCCCGTACGCGCGTGCCGCCGTACGCCGCCACGTATCTGAGCAGCGCGGACATTCCGCTTGCCCTGTTGCCGCAGTTCGACCTGGCGGAAAAACGCGCGCCATGGGACCGGCGCGTCGGTTACCGATCGATCTTTCACGAGCTCGACGATCGATCGATTGCGTACTTCTGCTGCGCCTGGCCGGAAACGAACCGCCTGTCCGATCCGTCGGACGATGGCATCGTGGCGGAGACGTTGACGAACGTGCACCACCCGGTGCGTTTCGCGTACGTGCACCTTCAGCAACTCGACGCCATCGGCCATGCGCACGGCCCGGAGTCCGCCGAGCTGGGTGACGCGCTCGCGCGCGTTGACGCCCTCGTCGAGGCCATGCTGAACACCCTGCGGTCGCGGTTCGATGCGGTCGACGTCGTTCTGTTTGGCGACCACGGCATGGTGTCGGTCACGGGTTCCACCGACGTGTGGGCCGCTATCGAACGGACAGGGTTGCGAATCGGCGACGAGCTTCCCATGTTCCTCGACTCCACGATGGCGCGATTCTGGCCGCCCACCGCCGCCATTCGCGCACGGGTGGAACAGGCGCTCGAGAGTCTTCCCGGCCGTGTGTTGGACGACGAGGATCTGCAGCGTTTGAATCTACGCGGTTGCGACCCACGGAACGGCACGCTGATCTTCCTCGCCCATCCGGGCGTCCTCATCTCACCGAATTTCTTCCAGCGCGAAGGCGATTCCGTTCGTGGCATGCACGGCTACGATCCTGACTGTCCCGACAATCAGGGCGTCGTCATCGTCAATGACGGGCAAGAGCGTGCGTGCGATCTCGGGATCGTCGCGCCGACGAGAATACATACCGAGATTTCACGCCTGCTGAGCGAATTGGGATCAAGACCGGAGCCCGTCTTTACGCAGCATCCGGATCCGCGCGCGGACGAGATTGTCCAGCAACACATGACTCGCATCGTCGACGAGGTCCTCGGGGCGGT
>Ga0310810_10009729_pt1 | contig 11144 bp, 8 predicted proteins | sample NCmetagenome_FD_207641 | JGI IMG/M metagenome (GOLD analysis project Ga0310810, IMG submission 207641) | Soil microbial communities from experimental microcosm in Duke University, North Carolina, United States - NC | ecosystem: Engineered > Artificial ecosystem > Soil microcosm > Unclassified ... | reverse complement strand
CTATTCCTTCACGTCATCCTGCAACATCGGCGATCGCGTCGAAGCAGGCGACGTGCTCGGAACGATCGAGGAACGCGGTGGATTCGCGCTCAAGCTGCTGGTGCCGCCAGGCCGGCGCGGAGTCGTCCAGGAGGTGCGTCGTGGCGAGATCACGGTGACTGACGAACTCATTCGACTCAATGACGGCGGTGCAGTCGTGGCGATGCAGAAATGGCCGGTGCGTCGGCCGCGTCCCGCAGCCGCACGCATCGAGGCGACGCGCCCGTTCCTCACCGGCCAGCGCGCGCTGGACTTCCTTTTTCCCGTGGTTGAAGGCGGAACGGTTGCCATGCCTGGTGGATTCGGCACGGGCAAGACCGTCCTCGAGCAGACGCTGGCCAAGTACGGCGACGCGGATGTCATCGTCTATGTGGGGTGCGGCGAACGCGGCAACGAGATGGCCGATGTGCTCCACGATTTCTCGACACTGACCGATTCGCGCAGCGGACGGCTCCTGCTCGACCGCACAGTGCTCGTCGTCAACACGAGCAATATGCCCGTTGCCGCTCGCGAGTCATCGGTCTATGTGGGACTGACCATCGCCGAGTACTTCCGCGATATGGGTTACCGGGCCGCGGTCATGGCCGATAGCCTCTCGCGCTGGGCCGAGGCGTTGCGCGAGGTGGGCTCGCGGCTTCAGGAAATGCCCGGGGAAGAGGGCTATCCGACCTCGCTGGCAAGCCGGACCGCCAAGTTACATGAACGTGCAGGCCGGATGACATGTCTTGGGTCTCCTGAACGAGAGGGCAGTGTCACCCTCATCAGTGCCGTATCACCGCCAGGTGGTGATTTTTCGGAGCCGGTGACGCAGGCGTGTCTGTTCGTCGCAGGTGCACTGTGGGCTCTGGATTCGAGCCTTGCGCACCAGCGACAGTTTCCGGCCGTCGATTGGGAGACCAGTTTCAGCTTGTACAGCGATGCCATCGGGACCTACTTCGACGCTTCGGTCAATCCAGCCTGGTCCTCGACCCGCGCACGTGTGCTCGACCTGCTGCAGCGCGACAGCGAGCTTCGTGAAGTGGCGAGCGTTGTCGGACCAGAGTCGTTGGAAGACCGGGACCGCCTGTTGCTCACCGTTGCAGCGGCCGTGCGGGAGTTCGTGCTCGGACAAAGCGCCTTCGATCCGAACGATGCGTTTTCGTCGCCGTCGAAGACGTTCGGACTTGCCGACGCCGCTATTCGCGTTTTCGACGCTGCGATTGACGCACTGGGGCGCGGAGCCGCATTCGCGGACATCCCGTTCGATCAGGTGCGGCGGGCGCTCGCACGTCTGCGCGATGCGCCGGCGGTCGATGGCGAACAGGCGCGTCGGCAGATGGACGATGCGATCGCGGCCATCACATCGGCAGCGGCGCCCGGCGAGAACGAGGAGCGCTTGTGACCGTCAGCCGAACCTATCGCGGCGCGCGATCGGCAGCGGGTCCATTGCTGTATCTTGGCCCCTCGCAACGTGTCGCCCTTGGTGAGTGGGTGACGGTCCAGCTTCCCGGCCAATCCGATCTCCGCGGCCAGGTCATCGATGCTGCGGAGGATGTGACGGTGGTGCAGGTGCTGGAAGACACCCTGGGACTGGCGCCCGCCTCGGTGAGTGTCACGCTCACGGGCGACCTGGCGCGCGTGGTGGTCGGGCGCGATTTGCTGGGTCGCGCGCTCAGTGGCGTGGGCGACCCGCGGGATGGACTACCTCCTCCAATTGGTGAAGCGCAGCGGCCGCTCTGGGGCGAACCGATGAATCCGACGCGGCGCGTGCCTCCGCGTGATTTCATCGAGACGGGCATCTCGGCCATCGACGGCCTCAACACGTTGGTACGAGGTCAAAAGCTTCCCGTCTTTTCAATCCCCGGTCTTCCGGCGCTGGACCTGGCCGCTCAGATCGTCGAACACGCGCGTGCACCCCGCGACGAGCCGTTTGCAGTGGTGTTCGCGGCGATCGGGATTACGGCCCGCGAAACGCGAACGTTTCTCCAGCGGTTCGAGCAGAGCGGCGCGCTGGAGCGCAGTGTGCTCTACCTGAACCAGGCGGACGACCCGACGATCGAGCGACTGCTCGCGCCGCGTGCAGCGCTCGCCTGCGCCGAGCATCTCGCATACGTGCATGGCCTGCACGTGCTGGTGGTGATGGCCGACATCACGTATTACTGCGAGGCGCTGCGCGAAGTCGCGGCCGCGCGCGAGGAGGTGCCCGGACGCCGAGGGTATCCAGGCTACATGTATACCGACCTCGCGTCGCTCTTCGAGCGGGCGGGAGTCGTGGCGGGTTCGACGGGAAGCGTCACGCAATTACCCATCCTGACAATGCCCGATGGCGATATCACGCATCCCATACCCGACCTGACCGGCTACATCACCGAGGGGCAGATCGTCCTCAGCCGTGACCTGCACCGACGCGGCGTATTTCCACCGATCGACGTGCTGCCGTCGCTGTCCCGGCTGATGAACGCGGGGATCGGACCCGCGCACACCGTGGTCGAACATCGTCGGTGGGCCGATCAGCTGTATGCGGTCTACGCGCGCGGCCGCGAAGCGCGCCAGATGCTGGTGATTGTCGGCGAAGCGGGACTGTCGCATGCGGACCAGCGGGCGCTCACCTTTGCCGACGCATTCGAGCGCACGTTCGTCGGGCAAGGCCGCACGCGTCGAAGCCTGGCCGAGACCATCGAAACCGGATGGCGATTGCTCGACAGGCTGCCGGTGGAAGACCTCCTCAAGCTCACCGCGCAACTGATTGCGGGACGCGAGCAGCAACGTCGCGTTGCGGGTGCGGCGGCCTCATGACGCGCACGACGCACGCGCCGGCGACGCGATCGAACCTCCTGCGCTACGCCCGCCGCCTCGAGCAGGTGCGCAAAGGCGCGGCGCTGCTGAACCGAAAGCGGCAGGCACTCGTTGCGGAACTGTTTGCACGGGCTCGGCCGGCCGTTACGTCGCGCGAGGCCATCGATGCGCAAGCGCGCCGCGCATGGTCGCTGCTATGGTTTGCTCTGTCGTCGACCGGAAGCGACGGGTTGGCGCCTCTGGGATGGCCGACACGGGAAATCGACGTGCAGCTGAAAGAGGTGGAGCTGTGGGGCATTCGATCGGCCGAACTCGTCAACGGACCGACGCTGATTCGCAGCCTGGCTGCGCGCGGCCTGCTTCCGGGCCCGGGCGAAGCGTCGAGCCATGAAGCGGCGCGCGCATTCGAGGCGCTCCTGGAGCAGGTGCTCGAGGCTGCTCCCAGAGAACACGCGATGCGAAGCCTGGGGCAGGCGTTGTCGCAAACCACGCGGCGCGTCAATACGCTCGAACAACGAGTGGCGGTCAGGCTCGCCGCCGACCTCTCCGACATCCAACGAGCGTTATCCGAACGCGAGCGCGAGGAGCACCTTCGCATCAAACATCTGATCGCACGGCGTCGTGCGGCGCGCAGGGCGTCGCCATCGTGAACCCGGGAGAAGCATGACCGACGTTGTCCTCATCGTCTGAGCAGGGCACACGAGCGCGGATTGCCGTGCCCCGCCCCGGGTCGGAGCGAATGTCCAGCTGGCCCTCGACGGCCCGCAGCCGTTCTTTCATGCTGACCAGGCCCAGCCCACGAACCTGAGTTGAATTGAGGTCGAACCCGTGACCACAGTCATCCACCGTCAACTCGACGCAGTCGGTCGCGCCACGGAGCGACACGTCGATCTTTGCGGCGCCGCTGTGCTTTACGGCGTTCTGTAACGCTTCTTGCAGCACCCGATACACACAAGTCGCGGTGCGCATTGGCAGCTCGTTCGGAACACTCTCCGCATGGAATATCACGTCGACACGGTGCTGACTCGAAATGTCGCGGCACATCGCGGCCGACGCCGTCGCGAGTCCCACATACTCCAGCTGCGGTGGATGCAGCCGGTGCGAGAGCGCCTGAACGTCCTTCAGAAGCCCGATGACCTCGCGCTGCGCGTCGACGACGTCGCGGGTGAGCTTCGTGATCCTTCGCCTGGTTGTGAACCGACCGAGTCGCGCGGCGACCAGTGCCAGCCGTTGATTGACGTCGTCGTGAAGCTCGCGAGCGAAATGCGCGCGCTCTTCCTCCTGCGCTTCGATGAGTCGCTGGCTGACCGTTGACAGCGCTTCTTCGGTGAGGGCGCGTTCGATCAGGTCGGCCGCCTGCCGGGCCAGCACGTCGAACAGTCTGAAATCGTCCTCGGTCGGCGTATGCGGCCGCCGCCAGTGCGTGGAAAGCATCCCGAGTGGCCGGCCCGATCGCGATCGCAATGGGGTCGATTGCACGGCGCGGATTCCGGAACGACGATACGCGTCGAGGTCCTGCGTACCAGCCAGGAACCTGCAGTGCTCGACGTCGGAGACGAGGACGCGCTCGCCGCTACGCAGCGCACGTCCGCAGGTGCTGCTCGCGTCGGCCGTGACGCGCCGCCAGAACGCCGCTGACTCATGGTGAAACTGTCTGCAGTCGAGGAGCGTCAGTGAAACGGCGTCCGAGGCGAGCATCTGGAGACTGCCGGCGTCAGCCGCCATCAGCTCGATTGCCGCGTCGAGGATCTGCGCGAACACAGATTCCTGCGTCGATTCCGAAATCAGTCGTGTGCTGATTGATTGCAGCGTCCGAGCCCCGGCAATCTCGGCTGCCAGGCGCCGCTCGCTTGCGCGCAGAGCCGCTTGAGCTCGTTTGCTCTCCGTAACGTCGCGCACGATTTTGGAGGCGCCGATGATGGCGCCGCCTGCGCCTCTCACCGGAGAGATGGTGAGCGAGACATCCAGACGCCGTCCGTCCCGAGTGATGCGCACCGTTTCATGGCTTTCAATGCGCTCACCAGCTCGCAGCCGTCTCAGGATCTCCCGCTCTTCGTCGTACAACTCCGCCGGAATGATGATGGTGATCGGTTGCCCGACCGCCTCCTCGGCCGAATATCCAAACAGTCGCTCGGCAGCTGCGTTCCAGGTCGAGATGACGCCATTCAGGTTCTTCGAAATGATGGGATCGTTCGATGAATCGACAATCGCGGCGAACCAGTGATGAATATTTTGGAGCTGGCGGTCAACGAAGACGTCTACCGATGCATGGGTGTGCCGCTCGTTCATGGCACTCCTCCGACGACAGGGCGAGTCGATGGACCGTCCGTCCTTCTTGCCGTCAAGAAAGCACGATCCTAGCACCGACCGTCAGTACGGTTGCTGACGGATTCCTCGAGTGATCGTGAGACGCTCCGCGGCCAAAAGCCGCGGACCATCAGAACAAATACAGCAAACGGACGAAGGCAGTGTGCCCACGGTACGGTCGGTTACCGTACCCGGTTGAGATCTCTCCGAGATAGTCGATGCGCGGGACACCAGGCTGACCGGGGATGTCTATGGTGTTGAAGTCGCGCACGTTGAACCGCTCGTACCAGTAGTCCACGCCGACGCCGATGCGCGGAACGAAGAAGTACTGCACGTCAGTCGCGAGCCGGTGCCAGCTGTTGGTCACGTTCGGCAGCGGAATGAACTGGCCCGCGGCGGCAAGCGACAGGATGCGAGGGCCGCTGAAGGCGAACCCGTTGTCTGAGTCGCTGAAGTCGTAGGTCACCCTTGCCGTTGTTTTTCGCGCCAGCTTTGGCAGATCCGCATAGAGGTTGAAGTTGTTCACGTTCTCCGTGTTCTTCAGCATCCAGTCGCGGCTCGGATCCGTGAACTGCGGATCGGGCGGTGGGTTTGCGTTGCGTGACTTCTGGTTGGAATCAAAGTGGTCGCGCCCGTAGTTGGCGCCGAAGTTCACGACGTTGGAGGGATACAGATTGATGCCGACGTTGTACGCCTGGAGGTTATTGTCCAGGAGCCCGAACTCATGTCCCGGGCCGCTGTAGGTATCGGAGCCCGCAACCAGCGAGAACGTGAGGTCCACGGTCTGCGTCGGGGTGACGTCGAACGTGAGCGTGCCGCGGTGGCGGGTCCGGTCCGCCTCGTCATAGAAGCGTAGGCCTGGCTGCGACCCGCCATCCTCGATGGCGTCTTCCGAGAAGCCCGAACCTCTTCGGTCGGTGAACTCGTAGAGTGCTCGTATGGTGACCCATTGGTTGCCGACTGTGTCGATCGACGTGCGGATCGTGTGGTCCGTCATGTTGCTGAACGAACGTCCCGTCCGGTCGAACGAATCGAAGCCGTAGCCGACGCGCAACGTCGTGTAGCGCAGCACGTTGAAATTGACGTTCACATCGGCAAGATTCTCGACAATGTTGAACTGCTCGGAGAAACCGCCGGTTTCCTCCGGAACGGCGTCGAACCGCACGTATTCGGTGCCGTTGAACGTCGGCGTCTTGTTGGCGTGGTCGTTGTACCGGTACCGGGCGGTGATGCCCCACAATCGATTCGGCCGGGTCGTGAAGTTAAGGACGGCGTTGGTGTCATTGACCTTTGCCTCCGCCGTCGCGCGCGGGACCGCCGCCAGGTTGGGGAAGGCGGCGAAGATAGCCGGCGTCTGGAGAACGGGATTGATCGTCCATGGGATGAGCGGGTCATTCGAACTCATGCGCGTGAACGTCAGGGCGCCGTTTACCACCGTACTCCGCTGAATCTTGTACATCCCCAACGCGGTCACGGCGTTCAGCATGTTGTCCGGCGGGACGGACATGCGGCCGCGTGCCGGCCCGTTGCCGTTCGTGTAGCCGCTCGGATCGAACGGGTTCGTGTCGGTCGCGCGGAACGGGTTGTCCCACACCAGACTGTCGATGTGGTTGTCGTAAAACGACCCGTACCAGCCGACCCGGAACATGCCGCGCGGCCGCGTCCACTCGAGGCCGGCATTCGCGTCGTTGGTGCGGCTGTTGATGGCGAGCGGCACTTCATCGGCGACGTTGAACGCAAACGACGCACCCCAGGGCTGGTGTCCCTCACGTTTGGACGACAAGATGCCGCCGTCGAGCGTCAGGTTTCGGGAGAAGTCGTACGCGCCCGTGAACGCACCGGTTTGCCGCAGCGATTCCAGCACGAATGGGTTGGCGATGCTGCGATAGATCGACGGCGTCGTGAGCTGTGCCGGGTTCTGCGGGACGCCGACGACCGTACCGGCCTGGACCTGCTGCCGGGCAGCGAGGTCGAGCGTCAGCTGCCCCGGAGTTTGTTCCACCCACGGCGTGCTCGTCAGATTGCTGTAGTTCAACGGAATGGATTCGAACAAGCCGTAGAACCATCCTTTGCCACCCATGTAATTGGCATCAAATCGTTGGTCGCGATAGCCGACGTTCTGCGCCTCGGCGCCGAACAGGTATCTATCGGTGTTCTTGTCGAAGAGCAGTCGCGACCATGACCCTGTACGCAGGTCGCGGTAGCGCTCGTAGGCAGCCGCGTTGCCTGATGTGGTGGTCCCGCGAAAGCCAAGATCGATCGACCCGTACGTGACGGGCGCTCCGGCCGGCGGCGGCTCGGGCGCGGGTGCGCGCGGTTCGGGCACCAGTTCGGGGGGAGGCTCCAAGGACGGACGCTGCGCGTGGGCCGCATGCGCGGCCAGCAGCACGGCGATAACGGCGGAGGTGACTGTTCGACGCATGAGACCTCCTCAGCGCAGGAAAAACTGCCCGGACGGCGCATTGGAGCCGTGAATCTGCTGATGGCAGACCGTGCAGGAACGCCCGAAGATCTTGTTGGCGTTCGTCGAGTTGTTGAGGAGGAATCCTTCGTAGACCGTCGGCGGATGTCTCGAGGTGACGTGACACCGCTGGCACAGGAACGGTTCTTTTGCGACGAGCAGGCGGTCGTTGTTCGTGCCGTGCGGATCGTGGCACGTGACGCACGCATTCGCGACAGGGGCGTGCTCCCACAAATACGGTCCGCGTTTCTCCGCGTGACAGCTGGTGCAGCTCTCGTCAATGGTCGTGCCGACCTTCAACAGCCGCACGTTCTGGGAACCATGAACGTTGTGGCACGAGGAGCAGGTGAGCGCCCCTTCGCGGACCGGCATGTGGTGGAAGCGCTGCTCTTTGTTGACGATGTTCTGATGGCAGGTGGCGCACATCTGCATTTCCGACGGCGCCTTCAACTGGTGAGCGCCTTTCGGATCGTGGACGCTGTGGCACGTAATGCAGCCGACGTTGCGCTGATCGTGCTGGCTCCCCGTCCAGAGCGCGTGCGTGGCGCGGTCGTGGCAGGTCACACAGTAGGTGCTTGCCTCCTGCGGTCGCATGTTCTTGAAATTGATGATCTTCGCGGGGTCGCCCCCCGCGTCCACGTGCGCCTGGCCGGGGCCGTGACAGCTTTCGCACCCCATGTTGGCCGCCGGAGTCCGCTCGTTCGACGTCAGGGCGTGGGCCGTCCCTGAATATTTCTGGTCGTGGCAGCCGACGCAGGTGCTTTCACCCACATATCCATTGGGGGTGGGCGGCGCTGCAGTCTGACCCGCGCGCGGTGCCGCGGTCTGACCGGCGGCCGGCGCTGTGGACTGCGCGCGATTGGTGGCCTGGCTCAGATGGCCGGCGATCGGTCGCAACATTTGGGCATCTGCGGACGTTGCGAATCCAGGCATCGCGAGCGCAGTGCCCGCAAATGCCAGCGTCGCAAGGAATCCAATTCGCGAAGTCATGGCGCTCCGTGTGGGATGGAGTGGTGGTCTCGCGCGCTCGTGCAAGATCGATGCACATTGTGATGGTAGTCAAGACAGCGCCGAGGCATGGTGTGCCCGGGAAATTTTTCGCTGAACTCTGGAAAATTTCGCGGGGCGCGACGCAGTCGACCGAAGCGTTGGATCATCGAAGCGACGGAACGATCACGGCAGCGCCGTTCAGGCGTCCTGACCGGAGATCATCGAGCGCAGCGTTCGCCTCACGCAGCGGATAGGGTGTGGTGGTCGTCCGCAGAGGCATCGCGTTCGCCAGTTCGAGGAATGCCCGGGCATCGGCTCGTGTGAGGTTTGCTACCGAACGGATGATCCGTTCTTCCCAGAGCAGAGCGTACGGAAACGACGGGATATCGCTCATGTGAATGCCGGCGCACACGACCGCGCCCCCCGGTCGTGTCCGTGAAAGCGCTTCCGGTACGAGCCGACCGACGGGAGCGAAGATGATGGCGGCGTCAAGCGGTTGGGGCGGGCCGTCGGTCGACCATCCCGCCCAGTTCGCGCCAACCGATCGCGCGAACTCGGCGGCGGTCGTGTCTCCCGGCGTCACGAACGCGTAGACTTCCCGACCCTGATGGGACGCGACCTGCGCGATGATGTGAGCCGCGGCGCCAAACCCATAGATGCCAAGGCGCTTCGCGTCGCCGGCCATGCGATAGGCGCGGTAGCCAATCAATCCCGCACAGAGCAGCGGTGCAGCGTGTTCGTCGTCGTAGTTGTCCGGGAGTTGGAAGCAGAATCGCGCATCTGCAACGGCCTGCTCCGCGTAGCCGCCGTCGATCTGATACCCCGTGTAGCGGGCCGTGCGGCATAGGTTTTCCCGGCCTTCTCGACAGAATTCGCATCGGCCGCATGCGTACCCAAGCCACGGAATGCCGACTCGATCTCCGGCGGCGACGCCCGTCACCCCTGGGCCGATACGCTCGACGCGCCCGACGATCTCGTGTCCCGGAACGACGGGAATGGCGGGCGAGGGCAGATCACCGTCGACGACGTGAAGATCGGTTCGGCAGACACCGCACGCAAGTACCGACACGACGATCTGGCCGGCACCCGGTGCGGAGATCGGCTTGTCAATCGGTTCCACGCGACCGGCTTTCGGTCGCGTGAGCGCCATGGCGTGCATTTGCAGGTCGGCTCAGGGCTCATGGGCCCAGGCTTCGGCGGGAACCCCAGTCCCCAGGCCCTAGTCCCCAGGCCCTGTCGCAGAGCCCGCAGTCTACACCGCTACGGCCACAGGCGTCCGCATCTCGACAGCGTCCATTGCGACGTGAGCCACGGCCTCATCCGCAACCGCCGCCTGTCGCACCGTCAGGACCGGACATGGCGCGGTGCGCACGACCTGCTCGGCGACGCTGCCCATCAACAGGTGCGCAAGGCCGGTGCGGCCGTGTGTTCCCATCACAATCAGGCTCGTTCCCGTCGCGCTCGCGAACTCGATGATCGCTTCGGCTGGCGTGCCGACGATCGCATCCGCGTGCGCGCGATAGCGGGACCTGTCGACGAGATTCATCAGATGATCGAGCCGCGTGCGCGCCTGCTTCAGCAGCCGGTTTCGGATGTCTTCCGTGGACGGGGCGAAGCCGTCGGCGACGAACTCCGACGTTGCGCTCGGGTCGTCGATGACGTGAAGGATGCGCAGCGTCGACCCGAACGTCGCGGCGAGGATGCGCGCGTATTCGAGCGCTGCGTCGGACGGCGGACTGAAATCCGTGGGGACGAGAATTCGGCTGAACATTGCGCCTCCCGCGTGTGTATTGAGCGTCGTCGCAGCAGCGTCCATGCCAGACATGGCGGAGAAGAATTCGCGAGGGTGGCACCAAGTCACGCACGCGTTCAGCACGCGCGCGGGGATTTTCTCACGCGGCAGCGCGTGATCTTTCCCGCAACAGTGCTTTCTCACTCTTCTTGACGCGCGATCCCTTCGCAATCATTCGCCTCCGACCGTCAGTCTGCACGGCACGGATGTTGATGACTGCGAGAAGTCGCCCAGGGAGACCGGCCATGTTCAAACGTATCGCGCTCGTCGGCATGCTGCTGATTGTTGCGGCGGGTCCGACACCCGCGTCCGGCGACAACCGGATGCGCGAAATCATGCGCACGAAGCTGTCGAATGCGCAGGTGCTGCTGCAAGCCATCGTCACGGTCAATTACAAGGACATCGATCGATCAGCCGCCGCCTTGAACCGCATCAGCGAGATGGAGATCGTCTCGTGGCAAAACCCGCCGAGACGTGAATACACCGAGCAGGCGATGCTCTTCATCGCCTCGGTCGACGACCTGCGCGCCGCCTCGCAGAAGCATGACATCGAAGGCGTGGGCGCTGCCTATTCCACGCTCATCACCACCTGCGTCCACTGTCATGCATATGTGCGCGACGCCCGCGTCGCGTCGCTGTTGCCTTTGGGGGCACACCACGAATGACGCCGATGCTGCTCTGGATCCAGCACCTGCCTGTGTTCGTCACGATCGCCGAGTCCGACACCGTGTGGGCGTATCCGACCGTGCTCATGCTGCACACCGTCGGGCTCGGCTGGCT
>Ga0310810_10009728_pt1 | contig 11145 bp, 6 predicted proteins | sample NCmetagenome_FD_207641 | JGI IMG/M metagenome (GOLD analysis project Ga0310810, IMG submission 207641) | Soil microbial communities from experimental microcosm in Duke University, North Carolina, United States - NC | ecosystem: Engineered > Artificial ecosystem > Soil microcosm > Unclassified ... | reverse complement strand
ACAATACCGCGCGGACGGCGTTCAATCCGCCGGCGACCCTACCCGGCACCGACGTCGCCATCCCGCAGACGCTGTACATTCCCGACCTGTCGGCGCGGCTGGCGCAGATCGGCAGCGGCTCGTCGTACGTGATCGCCGAGCTCGACGGCGCGTTCACCCGCTACCGCGAGCTGACGATCGAATCGGAGTACCGCAAGAACCGCACGTTCGTCCGCGGCTCGATGACGTTCAGCCGCTACTACGGCAACTTCGACCAGGACAACTCGTCGATCGGCAACGACGACAACATCTTCATCGGCTCGTCGAACATCGGCGACGGCGCCGGCCGGCAGCTGTGGGACAACAAGCTGGGGACGCTGCGCGGCGATCGGCCGTTCGCGATGAAGGTCTACGGCGCCTACGCGCTCAACTGGCATGCGTCGGTCGGCGCCTTCGTCGTGGCGCAGTCCGGCCAGCCGTGGGAGACGTGGAACTACGAGATCTACAAGCCGCTGGTCGGCACGAGCACGAGCGACACCAACCGCTACGCGGAACCGGCGGGATCGCGCCGGTCGCCGAGCCACTACCAGATGGATCTCAACTACATGCAGACGATCCCGCTGCAGCGCTATCGCGCCGTGTTCAGCGCCGACCTGTTCAACCTGTTCGACAAGCAGACCGGCTACAACTACCAGCCGAGCGTTCACTCGGCGACCTACGGGCAGCCGCGGAACTTCTTCGATCCGCGGCGGCTGGAAATGACGCTGCGGTTCGAGTTCTGATCCGCCTTCAGGGCTGACGGAACAGCTCTTCGTGCTCGATGAGCGGACGCGTCACAGCGTCCGCTCTTTTTTTGGCCAGCTCGATGCGCGCCCGCGCGTCGGGCTCACGCAGCAGGACGCTGACCTGCGCGCGTTTGAAGAGCGCCATGGCGTCGGCGGGATGCGCGGCCAGCGCGCGATCGAGCGCCGCTCTCGCGTCCTCGAACCGTCGCGCCGCCAGATAGAGCACGCCGAGCTCGAGATCGTTCGCGAACGTCGACGGCGAGAGCTGCCGCGCCCGCTCGAACGCCGCAATCGCGGCGGCGGTGTCGCCGCGATCCATCGCCTCGCGTCCCTGACGGAGCTCGAGGCCGGCCAGCGCGTCCACCGCCGTCAAACGGCCTGGACTCTCGGCCACGATGGCTTCGAGCAGCGGAATCGCGCGCGGCCACTCCGGCGTGCGCGCGTAGTGCAGCGCCAGGTAGGTGCGGACATCCTGCGACTGCGGCGCGATCGCGGCCGCGACGCGGAACGCCGCGATCGCCTGGTCGGCTTCACCCAGAATCGAATGCGCCGTTGCCAGCCGCAGCGCCGCGTCGAGATTGTGGGCGTCCGCGGCGAGGATGCGCTCGAGCACGGGAATCGCGGCGCGATATTCGCCGGCCGCGAACAGCGCCGAGGCGCGCTCGATCACCGGGAACAGCGCCGTCATGTCGGCCGGGCGGGGCGCGTCCTTTCGCACCACCGGCGCGGCGCCGGCGCTGACGTATCCCAGCGCCGCCAGGCGCCGCTTCGCCTCGGCGTCCAGATTGTCCGGCGCGCGCGCGACATCAGGCGAGGGCGCCGGGTAGGCCTCGAGCTCCTTTCGCATGCCCGACGGAACCGCGGCCGCCGATCCGAGGTCGTGCGTCTCGCCGGGATCGGCGGCGACGTCGTAGGTTTCCACCGTACCGGCCAGGATCGATTTGAAGCGGCCGGCAACCGCCATCACCTGCGGCTGCCACCCATATTCGAGGAACGGCTTCATCGCCTCGCCGAGGACGGTCTCGTCGCGCCCCGCGCGCAGGCTGCCCTCGGCGCCGAGCCCTGCCAGATCGAGGATCGTGAAGAAGATGCGGCGCGTGCTGACCGGAACGTCGCTCGTGCCCGGCGCGATGCCAGGTCCGGCAATCACCAGGGGCACGTGCATGGTGGACTGGTAGAGCAGCTGGCCGTGCTGAGCCTCTCCATGATCGCCGAGGCCTTCGCCGTGATCGGCGGCGACGACGATCGCCACAGGACCTGGAGCGTGCTGCTCGAACCCGCGCACCAGTCGTCCGAGTTGCTCGTCCATCGCCGCCACCTCGCCGTAGTACGGCTTTCCGGCGAACCGCGATCGGAACGGCTCGGGCGGCGCATACGGCGCGTGCGGGTCGTAGTAGTGCACCCACATGAATCGCGGCGCCGTCGCCGGTTGCGCGAGATCCGCGAGCGCCGCATCGGTGGTCGCGCGCGACGGCCGCTCCGATTGCGCGGCGGGAAACGTCTCGTCGTAGACGTCGAAGCCGCGGCCGAGGCCGAACCGCCGCGCCAGCGCGAACGCGGAGACGAAGGCGGTCGTCCGATACCCGGCGGCGTGGAGCCGTTCGGCGAGAAGCGGCGTCGCGTCGGCAACGTAGCGCGCGTTCTCGTGTACGCCGTGTCCGGCTGGATAGAGGCCGGTCAGCATCGAGATGTGCGACGGCAGCGTTTCCGGCACCGTCGCATACGCCTGCCGAAACCGCAGGCCGCGCGCCGCGAGCTGATTGAACGAGGGCGTGTCGGTCGAGGCGTCCGGACCGATGGCATCAGCCCGCGTCGTGTCGAGCGTGACCAGCAGGATCGAGGGGCGGGCCGCCGCCGCCGACTGCCCGGCGTCGCGCGCGCGGCAGCCGCTCGACACCGCCGCGACGGCGAGGAGCACCAGCGCCGCAGTCTGTCTCATCGGAGCAGTCCAAGGAATTGGCGGGCGCGCTGATAGCCGGGATTCAAACGCAGCGCTTCTTCCGCCTGCGCGCGCGCGTCCGTCTTCCGGCCTGCCTCCGCGTACGCCACCGCGAGGTTCAAGTGCGCCGCGGGATCGGACGCGTCGAGCGAGACCGCCTGCTCGAACTGCGCGATGGCGTCGGCGGAGCGCCCCATCATCGCAAGCGCGAGACCGAGATCCTGCCGCGGCTTCGCGGATTGCGGAGACGCGGCGATCGCCTGGTTGAAGAACGCCGCGGCGAGCGACGGCGATTGCAGCTGCAGCGCCAGCTGGCCGAGCGCCTGCCATGCCTGCGCCTCCGATCCATTTTCCGGCCGCACGCCCTGCAGCACCTGCAGCGCGCCGGCGCGATCGCCGGTCGCCGCGAGCGCGCGCGCAAGATCATAGCCGGCGAGGTTGCCGCGGCTCCCTCCCTGCAGCGCCGCGCGCAAATGCGGAATCGCCTCCGCCGGGCGCCGCGCCTCGACGAGCGCCTGTCCGATCGCGAATTCGACGTCCGGCTCGCCGGGCTCGAGCTGCAGCGCCCGCTGCAGGTGCGCGAGCGCCGCGTCCGGCCGGCTGTGGACGATCAGCAGACGCCCGAGCCGGAAGTGGACGATCGCCGGCCGCGGATGGATCGCTGCGGCCTTCGCTCCCCACGCTTCCGCCGAGGCGATGTCGTCGTGCACGATCATCGCTTCCGCCATGCGCGTGCGCTCTTCCGCGCGCCCGTCGTCGGCATGCATCGGCCAGTTGGCGCCAAGCGCGATGACCAGAACGGCCCCGAGCAGCGCCGCACGCCGGGCTCGCGTCATGCCCGCGCGCGCCGGTTCGCGCACAGCCAGGATGAGCCGATCCACCGCCGCCCCGGTCCCGGCACACAGCGGCACCAGCAGCGGCAGCCGATAACGTTCGGTGACGAAGAAGAGGGCGACGGACAAGGCGTACACAGGCACGAACGAGAGCCAGATGACGTAATCGGTCCGGTGTGCGCGCGGCACGCCGGCCGCGAGGCCGACGAGGCCGAGAGGCAGCAGCAGCCAGGGTCCGACGAACATCCACGCCAGCAGCGTGCGCTGATCGTAGGCGTAGAACGGGTAGCTGTAGTTGAGCGAGATGTATCCGGCGTTGAAGGTGTAGGCGAGCTTGCGCAGGAACAGCCGCAGCGCGGCGCGCGGGTGCAGCCGGATCCACGTCCAGCCCAGATCGTAGAAGTAGGCCGAGACCTCGCCGTCGTCCAGGCGGCGGCCGGCCGCCTGTTCGGCGACGCGGCGGGCATCGTTCTGCTGTCCGCTCACGTCGGCGGTGATGCCGGGCACCGGTGCGTAGGCGCCGTTCGCGTCCGCGTTGTTCCCGATATAGAAGTTGAGGCCGCCATGCGACGAGACCGGCGACCAGTCTCCGGCGATGGCGTAGTTTCGCGCCGCGAGCGGCGCGACCGCGAGCAGCAGGCCGGCCGCCATGGCCAGCGAGGCCGTCGCGCGGCGTGCGGCGGCGAGCATGGCGACAACCGCGATCGCCGGAATCAGCACGTTCGGACGATTGAGCGCCTGCACGCCGAAGGTCAGTCCCGCCGCGGCGAACCACCCATGCGACGCCGCATGCGTTCCCTGCGGCAGCCGCGACCAGGGCATCGGCCGGCGCACGAATGCCAGCGCGAGGCATGCCAGCGCCGCCGCGGTCAGGAAGGGATCGAGCGCCGCCTGCAGCAGCAGTACTTCGTGAAAGGTAAAGAGACCTGTCAGCCCGGCGGCGATCGCGCCGGCCCACGCGGCACGCTCTCCGAACCAGGCGCGGGCCGCGACGAACACGCAGCCCACGGCCGCGGTGCCGAGGACGATCTGCAGGACGCGCGCCGTCGCCATCGTCTTGCCGATGACATAGGCGAGGGCCAGGAAATAGATGTAGAGCGGCGAGACGAAGTAGAGGCCGGGACCGAGCCAGGTGTTGCCGGAGGTGACCTCCAGCGCCAGCCGGGTGTAGACGGCCGTGTCGAGGCCGGTATCCGGCTGCAGCAGCGGGTGGTCCCGCAGCTGCAGCAGCACGATCAGCTTCGCGGCGAACACCGCCGCCAGAAGCAGGAACAGCCGGTAGCGGCGCACGCCGGGTCTGCGCCGCGCCTCAGCGCGCCGCCGTCGACGTCGGCTTGCGCAGCAGCTGTGCCATCCCCGGCTCCGCCATCAGCTTCTCGATCGCATCGATCTCGACGGGTGCGAACCCGGACATGTTCTCGTAGCCGGTGGGAGTAATCAGCAGCATGTCCTCGAGCCGGATGTAGACGCGGTCCTCGGGGATGGTCAGCGCGGGCTCGATCGTGAACACCATGCCCGGCTCGTACACGTTGAAGTTCTTCGATACGTCGTGCACTTCCATGCCGACCATGTGGCCGAGGGTGGCGCCCGGGCGCGGCGAGGCGAGCCGGGTGCGGTAACCCTCGACGAAGCGCGCCGCCGCATCCTTGTACTTCGGGTTGCGGAACGTGTGCGAGGCCATCGCGGCGTCCATCTTCGCGACGACGTCCTTCATGATTTCGCTCGTCGGTCCCGGACGGATCGACGTCATGATCGCCTGGTACAGCTTCACGTAGATGCCGTACAGCTCGCGCTGGTCGGCGGTGAACTTGCCGCTGACCGGGAACATGCGGGTCACGTCGGACGTGTAGTAGTGGTAATCGGGCGCGTAGTCGAACAGCACCAGATCGCCGGCCTTCATCTGCGTCTGCGCCGCGTGGTAGTGCGGCCACGCGGAGTTCTTGCCCGCCGCCACCAGCCCGAAGTACGCCGGACCGAGGGCGTTGTGCTGCTTGAAGATGTAATCGCCGATGGCTTCGATCTCGTACTCGTACATCCCGGGTTCGGCCGATCGCATGGCTTCCATCATCGCCAGCCCGGCGATGCGCGACGACTCGCGCAGCAGCGCGATCTCGCGCGGGCTCTTCACCATGCGCAGCTGGTCGAGCACGTCGTCGAGATTCTCGAACGTCGCGCCCGGCGCTTTCTCCGCCAGCCGCGCCTTGAAGTAGGCTTCGCGCGAACCCTGCAGATCCCAGGGATCCGCCTCACGCGCGCGCGCGTGCGCATTGGCGCGGTCCGGCGTGCCCATCAACACCGTCTCGCCGCGAACCGGCGCGTAGACCTTGCGCCGCGCGAGGGTCGGCACGAACGTGTCGAAATCGGCGCGCGGCAGGACGTGCTCGATGCCGGTGAGCTGTTCCGCGGCAGGGCCGGGACCGAGCAGCGGTCCTTCCGATCGCTCCATCGCCTCGTTCGTCGGCAGCAGGTAGAGCGTGGTGCTGCGCGCCTGGCCGTCGAGCACGACGATCGCGCGCGGCGTATCCACGCCGGTCAGGTAGTAGAACTGGTTCGCCTGCCGGAATTTTTCATACGACGAGGTTTCGGTGGCGCCTTGAAGCACGGCGACGCCGTCGCCGATCTTGTCGAACACCTTGGCGCGCCGGGCGGCGAACTCTTCCTTGGGCAGCACCGTCGAGAACAGGGGAGGTCCGCCGGCGGCCGCCTGCGGCGTCGTGGCCGAGCCGGGGGCCCGCTGCGCCGAGAGCGTCGAGAGAAGCACGAGACCGGCGGCCGACGTCAGCACGAGCAGTTGGCGTTTCATAGCCAGGGATTATAGTGGCTGACGGGTGCGCTTTCGTTATCCGCCTTCGCGGGTCGATCCCCTCGTTGAAAACCTGCACGGCGTGCCCGTGCCCGACCCTTACCGCTGGCTGGAGGACGGCGGGAGCCCCGAGGCGCGCGACTGGGTCGAGGCCCAGAATGCCTTCACCCGCGCCATGCTCGACGGACCGGTTCGCGACGCGTTCCGCCGCGAGCTCAGAAACCGGTTCGACTATCCGCGTACGGTGGCCGCACAGCGGCGGGCGGGCCGGTCGTTCTTCAGCCACAACCCCGGGCTCCTCAATCAGCCGATCCTCTACGTGCGCGATCGCGGATCGCCGCGGGTCCTGGTCGATCCGAACCCGCTCAGCGCGGATGGGACGACGGCGTTGACCGCCGTCTTTCCGTCGCCCGACGGCTCGCTGCTGGCGTATGCGCTGTCGGAGCACGGCAGCGATCGACAGGTCATCCGGGTCCGCCGGGTGGACGACGGCGTCGATCTCGACGATCGCCTCGCGTGGGTGAAGTTCGCCAGCGTCGCGTGGACGCGGTCGGCCGGCGGGTTCTATTACCTCCGGTTTCCCGAACCCGGCACCGTCGCGCCGCAGGACGAACAGTATTTCGGGCGCATCTACTTTCACCGTCTGGGCGAACCGCAGGCCGCCGACGCGCTCGTGTTCGAGACGCCCGACGCGAAGGAGGTCGTGCCGCTCGTCGACGTGACGGCGGACGATCGATACGCCGTGATCACGGCGCAGCGCGGCGCCAGCGACGACAGCGAGGTGTACATCGTCGATCGCGGCGCAGAAGGCGCGCGACCGCGCGCGCTGTTTCGTGGATTCGACGCCGCCTACGCTTTCATCGGCGCGGCCGGCGGACGGCTGTTTTTCCGCACCACCCGCGGGGCGCCGCGCGGACGCATCGTCTCGATCGATCCGTCAGACCCGGACGGGCGCGCGCTCCGGGAAGTGGTGGCCGAGTCCGCCCATCGCCTGTCCGCCGCGGCGATGCCGCGCGGCTCGCTTGCCGCGGTCTACCTCGAGAACGCCAGCGATCGGATCCACATCTTCGACCTGTCGGGCGCGCCGCTCGGCGCGATCGAGATGCCGGGAATCGGCACCGTGGTCTCGCTCGACGCGGATGCGGATGACGAGGCGCTGGTGTTCGTCTACACGTCGTTCACCGAACCGCCCGACGCGTGGATTCACCGCGAAGGCGTCCGCCGTCTGAATCAAGAGCCTCGGTTCGCGGTGGCGCGTCCGCCCGATGCTCCGCCCTACACCACGCAACAGGTCTGGTACGCGTCGAAGGACGGCACGCGCGTTTCGATGTTTCTCGTCCATCGCGAGGGCTTGTCGTTCGACGGCAATCGGCCCGTGCTGCTGAGCGGCTACGGCGGCTTCAACATCAGCCGCACGCCTGCCTACGATCCGGGAAACCTTCCACTGCTGGATCGTGGCGGCATCTTCGCGCTCGCCAACCTGCGCGGCGGCGGCGAGTACGGCGAAGAGTGGCACCGCGCCGGAATGCTGGAGCGCAAGCAGAACGTCTTCGATGATTTCATCGCCGCGGCGGAGTTTCTTCTCGCCGGCGGATACACGCGGCCGGCGCGTCTGGCCATCGAAGGGGGCAGCAACGGCGGGCTGCTCGTCGGCGCCGTCATGATTCAGCGGCCGGAGCTCTTTGGCGCGGTGCTGTGCCGCGTGCCGGTCGCGGACATGCTCCGCTACCATCTGTTCACGATCGGACGCTTCTGGATTCCTGAGTACGGGTCGGCCGATGACCCGGCGCAGTTCGTCTACCTGCTGCGCTACTCGCCGTATCACAACGTGCGCGACGGCGTCCGCTACCCGCCGGCGCTGGTGATGACTGCCGATACCGACGACCGCGTCGCGCCCGGCATGGCGAAGAAGTTCGCGGCACGTCTCCAGGCCGCCGGCAGCGGCGGTCCCATGCTGATTCGCGTGGAGACGAAAGCCGGGCACGGCGCCGGCAAGCCGATCGCGAAGATCATCGACGAGGAGGCCGACATGCTCGCGTTCCTCGCCGCGAGCGTCCTCCGCGAATAGTCAGACCCGCGCGCCCCGCGGCCTGGCTTAAGATGCCCTGCGTGGCGCGCGTCCTGGCGATCGACATCGGCACGTCCTCCATCCGCGCCGCCGTCTACGGCGCCCGTCTGCAGCCGGCGCGCCGCGGGGCGCAGGTGCGCTACCGCTGGCGCAGCGGCAGCGACGGCAGCGTCGAAGCGGCGCCTGCCACGATCGAACGCGCCCTCATCCAGGCGATCGACGGCGCGCTGTCGGACATCCGCTCGCCGATTGACGCCGTCGCGATCGCCGCGTTCTGGCATAGCCTCGTCGGCGTTGACCGCGGCGGCCGCGCGCTCACTGGCGTCGTCCCCTGGACCGACACGCGCAGCGGCCCGCAAGCGGCGGCGCTCCGCGACGACCTCGACGAACGCGCGATTCACGCGCGCACCGGCTGCCGGATCCATCCGACGTACTGGCCGGCGCGGCTGCGCTGGTTCGGGGAACGCGATGCGAAGACATTTCGCCGCGTGCGTCGGTGGACCTCGTTTCCCGCGTACCTCGAGCGGCGCTGGCTCGGCCGCGCCGCCGAGAGCCGATCGCAGGCCTCGGCAACCGGGCTCTTCATCCACGACCGCGGCGCGTGGGACGCGGACCTCTGCTCCGCCTGCCGCATCGATCCCGGCCAGCTGAACCCCATCGTCGATCTCGACGACCGCGGCGCGGAGCCGTCCGGCACGATTGCGCGGCGATGGCCGCAGCTCAAACGCGCGCTCTGGATTCCGCCGGCGGGAGACGGCGCGCTCAACAACCTCGGCGCGGGCTGCACGGCACGAGGCGACGCCGCCCTCATGATCGGTACCTCTGGCGCGCTGCGCGAGCTCTGGACCACGACTGCTCCTCCCGCCGTGCCCTTCGGCCTCTGGCGCTACTGGCTCGACCGCCGCCGCGTCGTCGTCGGCGGTGCCCTGAGCAACGGCGGCAACTTTGCGGCGTGGATGCGCGCGACGCTTGGATTCGCCGCGGCGGACAGGGACGCCGCGCGGCTCGACCACGCCGTCGCCCGTATTCCGCCGGACTCCCACGGGCTCACGGTGCTGCCGTTCCTCGCCGGCGAGCGGAGTCCCGAGTATCCGCCCGATGCCTTCGCCACCATCGCCGGATTGCGCCTGGCGACGACCCGCGAGGAGATCGTCCGGGCCGGCCTCGAAGGGATCGCCTACCGGTTCCGCGAGGTGCTGCAGGAGTTGATCGACGTCGCGCCGGTGCGAACGCTGATCGCGACCGGCACGGCGCTCACCGCCTCGCGCGTCTGGCCGCAGATCCTCGCCGACGTCCTGGGCTGCGCGCTCGCGGTGCCTCGCGATGCGGAGCTCACCAGCCGCGGCGCGGCGATCGTCGGATTCGAGCAGCTCGGGCTTCCGCTACGCGCGGCACGGCCCACGGTGGCGCGCGTCTATCATCCGGACCGGCGGGCGCACGGCGTGTATCTCGCCGCGGCCGGGCGGCAGCAGCGGCTGCTGCGCGTGCTGTGCTAAGTTCGCACGAGATGAGCGCTCCACTCGACATTCGCCCGGCGGGCGCGCTGGATTTTCTCTCGCTGGGCGCGCTGATTCATCGCCTCGACCCCGGCGTCGTGCCGTTCCGCAAGGCCTCGAGCTGCTCGGTCCATGTCAGCGGCGGCGAATTCAACTGCGCCGCGAACCTCGCCGACTGTTTCCGCCTGAAGACGGGGATTGCGACCGCGCTCGTCGACTATCCGATCGGCGAGCTGATCGCGGGACAGGTGCGCGCCATGGGCGTGACGCCGTTCTACAAGCGCTTCGCTCACGACGGCGTGCGCGGCCCGAACATGGCGGCCGTCTACAGCGATCGCGGATTCGGCGTCCGCGGTCCAGTGGTCTTCTACAACCGATCGAACGAAGCCGCGGCGGCGCTGAAGCCGGGCGACTTCGACTGGAACGCGATCTTCGCGGCCGGCGTGCGCTGGTTCCACACCGGCGGGATCTTCGCCTCGCTGTCGGAGACGACCTCGGCGCTGATTCTCGAGGCGATGCGCGCAGCGAAGGCGCACGGCGCGGTCGTGTCGTTCGACCTCAACTACCGCGAAAAGCTCTGGCGCGCCGCAGGGGGAGCCGAACGCGCGGTCGCGGTACTCGGCAGCATCGTCGAGCACGTCGACGTTCTGGTCGGCAACGAAGAGGATCTTCAAAAGGGCCTCGGCATCGCGGGTCCTCAGGTCGCGGCGACCTCGAAGCTCGATCCGGGTGCCTTCGTCGACATGATGGAGCGTGTTCTTGCGCGCTTCCCCAACATGAAGGCGGTCGCCACGACGCTGCGCGAGGTGCACTCGACGAGCCGCCACGCGTGGGGCGCCGTGGCATGGATCGGCGGCAAGACCTTTGTCTCGCCCACCTGCGAGCTCGACGTCTACGACCGCGTCGGCGGCGGCGACGGCTTCGCCTCGGGGTTCTTCTACGGCCTCATGAGCGGCGAGTCGCCGGAACAGGCGGTACGCCTCGGCTGGGCCCACGGCGCGCTGCTGACGACGTTTCCCGGTGACACGACGATGGCGACCCTGGAGGATGTCCGCGCGTTCGCCAGCGGCGGCTCAGCGCGCATCCAGCGGTAGGGGAAGGAACTCCCAACTCCCAATTCCACAACTCCCAATCAACTCACAACTCCCAACTTCACAACTCCCAATCAACTCCCAACTTCACAACGCCCAACTTCCAATGAACTTCCAACGCCCAACTCCCAAGTGGCTTGGGTCTAGTCAA
>Ga0310810_10009727_pt1 | contig 11145 bp, 7 predicted proteins | sample NCmetagenome_FD_207641 | JGI IMG/M metagenome (GOLD analysis project Ga0310810, IMG submission 207641) | Soil microbial communities from experimental microcosm in Duke University, North Carolina, United States - NC | ecosystem: Engineered > Artificial ecosystem > Soil microcosm > Unclassified ... | reverse complement strand
GAAGGTTGCTGGCCGGTCGATGTCGTCGATCGCTTGCGGCCTGTCGCCGACCTGATCGCGATGGCCGTTGAACGACAGGCATCGTCGGCGGCCGACACGCCAGCCAGGGCCGACCCGGGCCACGCAACGCCGGACCCGTGGCACCGGTTCGACCGCGAGGCCAGGCCCTCCAACTTCGATGAGATCATCGGCGACAGCCCGGCCCTGCGGGTGGCGATCTCACGCGTGCAGGAAGTGGCGCCGACAGACGCGTCGGTCGTGCTGTTCGGTGAAACGGGCACCGGCAAGGAACTGTTTGCGCGGGCGGTTCACGCGCGCAGTCCCCGCAGGAATCACCCGTTCATCTGCGTGAACTGCGCAGCCCTGCCGCCCACGCTCATCGAGAGCGAATTCTTCGGTCACGAGCGCGGCGCGTTCACCGGTGCCATCGGCATGCGCCAGGGGCGTTTCGAGCTCGCGCACAAGGGCACGATCTTCCTCGACGAGATCGGCGATCTCGCGCCCGACGTCCAGGTGAAGCTGCTGCGCGTGCTGCAGGAAGGCGAGTTCCAGCGTGTGGGCTCCTCGCAGCCGCGTGTCGTCGACGTCCGGATCGTGGCCGCCACCCATCACGATCTCGAAGCGGCGGTAAACGCCGGTCGCTTCCGCGCGGACCTGTACTACCGGCTCGCCGTCTTCCCGATTTGGCTCCCGAGCCTGCGCGACCACAGCGAGGACATTCCGCAGCTTGTCTGGTTCTTCGTGAACAAGCGGCAGCGCGCTCTGAATCGCCACTTCACCCGCATCGAGAATTCAACTCTCGCCGCGCTCCAGGAGTACGCGTGGCCGGGCAACGTCCGCGAGCTCGAGAACGTCATCGAGCGCGCGATGATCCATTCGACCGGCAACACCTTGTCGCTCGACGAGGTGCCGGGCATCCGCGTGTCGGCGCCGGACGTGTCGCGCGGTGTGGGAACGCTCGAAGAGATGGAACGGCGCCACATCGAGGGCGCTCTGCGCCGATCCGGGTGGCGGATCAACGGCCCCGGCAATGCGGCCGAGAGTCTGGGCATTCATCCGAACACGCTGCGCTTCCGGATGAAGAAGCTTGGAATCAGGCGTCCGGTGCCCGGCCCGGCGGTCGTCGTCGGCGATTTCCGGCGCGTCGACGTCGGCTAGGACGCCGTTCACCACCCGTTGCAGCCGGCTCACCGTACCTGGTGACCGGACGGGAAAGCCGCGCGTTTTATCTCCGAATTTTCACAGGACCGGTTCTTGCCTGCGACGCGACGCATGCAGTGCCGGATAGACGCCCGCCGGAACGAGCAGCGGCTGATTCTGCACCTGGCCGGCGATCTGACCGAGGAGTACGTGCCCGCCTTTCTGGAAGCCTGCGCATCCGAAGGAGCCCGCCTCGTCGTCGAACTCGATGAACTGCTCTCAGCGGACGCAGTCGGCGTCGACGCCTTGCGCCGGGTCGAAGAACGTGGAGCGATGCTGGTGTCGTTGCCGTTCTATCTCCGACTGAAGCTGGACAAACTCGAGAGCTCCCGGCGCAGGGAGCACGTCGACTGAGCCTCCGCCGGATGCTGAAGACAGAACAGAGTTGGACGTGAGGCGCGCCGATGAAGTCCGCTCCCCGCCGGCTGCTACGCTCACGTCATTTGGTCAGGGATTCCTCGGTTCTCTGGCTCACGCCGAGTCCAATCGGTTGATTTCGGCCATTTCCCGCGCTCGTCGGGTGAGTGCGTGTGTGGCCCGCGCCTTGCTCGCTTACCGGCAAGTCCTCCGACCGTAAAGAGCTGTCTGTAGATATCCATCCGACCAACGGGATGGCGAGGCGCCGATCGCAGAGGTGGCGCGAACCCGGCCGGCGGTGAAGTACTCCGAACAATGTCCGTATTGAGAACGAGAACCTGAAACAACCGGTCGGCAATTGGCCGCTCGATCGCGAGACCGCGCGACGGTCATTTTTCTCACCGGAAGGGAGCGGAGGAGCCATGTCAAAGAGAGAAGACGCGAGAGACCACGACCGCGATCCGCTCGACCCGGTGGCGAAGGTGCCAGCGGAGATTCCGGCCGGCCTCGATCGCCGGAAGTTCATCATGCGGAGCGCCGTGATCGGTGCGGCTGCCGTGATGAACGGCTGCACCCGCTCGGAGACCGAACAAAAGGCCCCTCCGCCCGCAGCCGAAGCCGCGCCAGCGAACGCCCCGCCTGCAAACGCGCCCTCCGTCCCGTTGTCTGCCGACCTGAACGTGGTGAAGCAGGAAAAGGGGCCGGTGTTGACGACCGTTGACGAGTTCTACAAGGTGGGGCCGGGTCCGTCCAGTTCGCACACGATCGGTCCCATGCGCATCACCTACGATTTCTACCAGCAGGCAGCCAAACTGCCGGCGGACAAACTCGATAAGGCGACGAAGCTTCAGGTGAACCTGTTCGGGAGCCTCAGCGCGACGGGCAAGGGGCACGGCACGGAACGCGCCGCGCTCGCAGGGCTGGTCGGGAAAGAGCCGGCAACGGTCGATCCGAAATTTCTGGATAGCCTGCGCGACAAGCCGGATCAGGTGTTCCCGGTGAAGCTCGGAAACAAATCGATCGATGTGAGCCTCAAAGACGTCATCTACGACGCGACCAAGGGCGACTTCAAGCACCCGAACACGATGACGGTCAAGCTCCTCGCCGGGAACGACGTGCTGCTCGAGCAGGAGTACTACTCGGTCGGCGGCGGATTCATCGAATGGAAAGGGTATACGCCCCCGAAGAAGAACGCGCCGAAGTACCCGTTTGCGACCATGAAAGAGCTCCGATCACACGCCGATACCAACAAGACCACCATCGCCAAAATCATGCTGGCCAACGAAATGTCGATCTCGGGCCGATCCGAGGCGGAGGTGAATGCCTTCGTCGACAAGATCATCAACGCGATGATCGCGACGGTAAAGTCGGGGCTGTCGATGCCGGAGGACGATGTGCTGCCCGGCCCGATCAAGCTGCACAGCAAGGCGGCGTCCGTTTACAAGCGCGCGATGGACGACAAGTTTCAAGCCGACCGCGGGATCGGCACGCTGTCGGCATTCGCGTTGGCGGCATCCGAGGAAAACGGGCGCGGCCACCTCGTGATCACAGCCCCGACCGGCGGTTCCGCCGGCGTCATGCCGGCGCTGGTCTACGGCCTCTCGGAGGTCCGGAAGGTCGATCGGCAGAAGATCCGCGACGGCATGCTCGCCGCTGCGGCGATCGGCTACCTCTGTAAGCATCACGCGACGCTGTCTGCGGCCGAGGGTGGCTGCCAGGCAGAGATCGGTGTGGCCTCGTCGATGGCGGCCGCACTCACGGCGACGGCGTACGGCGCAGACTCGCTGGTGGTCGAGAATGCGGCGGAATCAGCGCTCGAGCATCACCTGGGGATGACCTGCGACCCGGTCGCCGGCTATGTGCAGGTTCCGTGCATCGAGCGGTGCGCGTTCGGCGCGGTCAAGGCCTGGACCGCATACGCGATCGCCAGCAACGAGATCGCGTCCCGGCATCGTGTCGGTTTCGACGAGACCGTGATAGCGCTGGCCCAAACGGCCAAAGAGATGAACAGCAAGTACAAGGAAACCAGCGAGGCCGGCCTGGCCCTCTCCGTCGTTCTCTGCTGATCCAGTTGGGCTCCTCGCTCGAACCCGGCTCGAACGGTTCTGCGAGGAGCCTGGCGCAATCGCAGCCGGTCGCGCTACGAGACCGGCCGCACGTGCGCCCGTTCCCACGCCCGCACCTTCTGCCTCGCGGCGTCGAACAGCCGCTCGTAGTTGCCCATGCGGAACTTGCGGCTGACATCCGGCGGCAACGCCGCGAAGAGCGGCGCGTACATGTCGTAGACCTTCAGGTATTTCTGCTGGTCGGACGGGGCGACTTCATCGGTGCCGAAGAGGAACCGATCGGGATAGCGCTTGAGAAGATCCGCCGTGGCCTGCACCGATTCCGGCGTGGCGACGACGTACTTGGCAACTTCGTCCCAGGAGAGGTCGATGTAGAGATTCTTGAAGTCGGGATTGGCGAGCCCGCGCTCCATGATGGCCAGTTGATCCTTCACGGGCCGCACCACACGCCCGAGCCCCGCGTGTGCCCAGATGATCGTCGTGTTCGGGTGACGCTTGACGAGATCCCTCAGTTGCTCCACCTGGTAAGGATCCTGTCCCGGCTTCGGGAAGGGCATATCGACGTCGTTGTGCAGGATCGCGACGAGACCGGCCTCGCCGGCGAAGTCGAGCAACCGATCGAGCGCCGGGTTCAGCAGGCTGGCTGTCTCGCCCGCAATCTTCGACGAGACGAACTCCTTGTGGATGCTGAACTCGCCGATGCCCGAGAACACGCCCGGGAACGTCAGGAGCACGCGCTTGATGTGATCGGCCGCGTACATGTCCGTCGGGTTGAAGCCGGTGATCATCGGGTCAAGGCGCGCTTGATCCGCAGGCGGCAGCGATCGATAGGCCATCGCGATCGCCGCGTCCGTGAACGAGTAGTAGTAGAGCGGCGCGTCGGTCTGCAGGTAATAGGTCGGTGCAAAGTCGCCCGTGTTTCCGTACGACCATTGCTGCTGCAGGGGGATTCCGAAAAGGGTCGAGCGGCCGACCTTGTTCCCCATGATTTTCAGGAGGTCCTGGACGGTGATGCCTTCCTGGATGTAGTTGGTCAGGTGGAAGTGCGAGTCGTTCACCACGTAGCTGCTGGCCGCCGCCGTCCCCTGCGCCCGGGCGATGACGCCGCGCCCGACGACGAAGGTCAGGAGGGCGACGCCGGCGATTGATCCGAGCAGCGCTAATTTCGAGCGCGTGTGTTGGTCAATCATGGACTGCACCTCAGAAGTTCATCTCGAGGTTGATGTGGAAGATGTTGCCTGTCGCACCGACTGGCATCGGATAAGCGGTGTAGCCGACCGGGCTGTGGTTCACGTGGATGTACTCGCCGTTGACCCGGAGCCCGCGCTCCTTCCTGAAGTACCAGTTCGCGCCGCCGCGCACTTCCGACGGATCGGCGTAGTCGCCGAAGATCTGCGAGCCACTCAAATAGACCTGCAGGACGTCCTTGATCGCCATTGCCGACGACTGCAGCTGATAGCCGGTGTCGTTGATGTTGGGAATGCCGGCGGTATTCACTCCGGAGAAATTCGACAGCGTGCGCCAGTAATACTCGCCCTCGAGCGACATGCCGCGCTTCTTGATGCCCGCGTCAACGCTCGTCATGTTGTAGTCGACGTTGTTGACGGTGACTCCGTCTCCGAACAGGTTCGGCGTGAAAACGATGCTGCCGTCGGTGAGCCGGATCTGGCTGTTTTCGATCCCGTTCGTGTTCGGCTGGCTCTGCTTGTCTTCAAGACTGTGGGAATAATGCACGGCGACGCGCGTGGCCAGCTTCTCGTGGTAATCGAAGTCGCCGAACGTACCATACAGACCGAACTCGCCGGTTGTCGGCAGCCACTGCAGCGCGACGGACTGAGTGTCCATCTTGTTGTCGATCTGCGATGCGCTGACGCCGAGGATGCTCAGGTTCGTAGCCAACATTGCGTTGTATTTCAGCTTCGCGCCGATGTCGCCTTTTGCCCAGACGCCGTTGGTGTATGAGCCGCGGAAGAACTCGTCGGCGATCAGTCGATCGTCCACCCCAAGCCAGTAAGGGAACTGACCTTCAGTGCTGCGCACCGTGGGCAACGACGTGATACCGCCACCGACGGTGAAGAAACGATTGAACGAGTAGCTCAGATTTCCGGCGCCGACGACCTGCGCAGGATCACCCTGAGATGCGTTCGACGACCAGACGTACAGGTAGTAGCGGAACTGCGGTGTCAGGAACCAGCCGGAGAACGGCGCAAAGAACTTGGCCAGCTGAATGTCCTGGCGCTGCTGAATGGTGTGCTCGACCCCGTTGAAGTCCGTATAGGACTCGTTGATGTTGCGCTGATTGAGGTAGCGCACATAGCTGAAAAGGCGGAAATAGATCTGCCCCTTCTCCCCGTTGTAGAGCAGGAAGCCGGCGTTCGGAATATGTTCCAGCGGCTTGGCGCTCTGCTGCGCGCCGGTCGTGTGACCCACGACGAATTCACCGGAGCAGCCTTCGGATACCCAGATGGTCTTGTCGTCGTAGCCCCACGTCTTGCCGAGCAGGCAGGCCGCACTTCCGAAGGAACTCGAGAGTACGACGCCGGACGAGGTGTCCGCGTCGCACTCTGTGCGGGCGTTGCCCGTCGACTCGCAGCGGATCGTGACCGGCGTCTGGATGGTCCCCGGACTCCCCGCAGCTACCTGCGAGGGATCCGGGGTGGCGTTACCTTGCGATTGGGCACTGCTCGATGCGGCGACCAGCAGCATGGATACGACCGACCCGAGAATGAATCTGCTGCTCTTCACACCGATATGTCCAATCTGCATGCGTGACCTTTTGAAGGGTTTTACTTGGGCGCGTACGGATTGCCGCCGAGCGCGTTCGAGATGTCGGCGATGGCGCGCTGCGCGCGGATGCTGTTGCCGGCATCGTCGAGCGGTGGGGACACGACCGCGATCCCGAACTTGCCGGGCGAGACGGCGATGATGCCGCCGCCGACGCCGCTTTTCGCCGGCAGGCCGGTGTGATAGAGCCACTTGCCGGAGTCGTCATACAGGCCGGCGGTCGCCATGACGGCGAGCACACCCGGAACCTTCGCGGCGTCCATGACCTGCTTGCCGGTCACCGGATTCTTGCCCTGGAACGCGAGCGTCGCCGCCATCGTGGCCAGGTCCTTCGCGTTCACGCCGATGGAGCACTGGCGCGTGTAGAGGTCCACCGCCTGCTGCCAGTTCGACTTGATGTAGCCGTAGGCCAGCATGAGCGCGCCGATGGCCTGGTTGCGCTGGTTGGTGTCGGACTCCGACTTGTAGACGTCCTGCAGCACCGTCAGCGAACGTCCAGCGGCGTCGTTGTGGAAGCCGATGATCTTTCTCCACACCTCGTCGGAGCTGTTCCCGCTCACCATGCTGGTCGCCGAAATCGCACCAGGGTTGACGAGTGGGTTCATCTCCGGCGAACCGGTGCCGACGACCGTCTTCACCGCTTCGACGGCGATGATCGAATTGAACCGGGCGCCTGTCGCGTCGACGCCGATCCGCTTCTCGATGGAATCGAGCCCCTGCTCCTGGATGACCTGCGCCATCGTGAAGACTTTCGAGATCGACTGGATCGACACTGCGGTCGAGACGTCGCCGGCAGTGTAGACCTTGCCGTCAGGCGTGACGACGGCGATGCCGAAGAGGTTCGGATCGACCTTCGCGAGTGCCGGGATGTAGTCGGCGTTCTTGCCTTCTTTCAGGTCCTTGTATTTCGCGAAAGCGGCATTCACCGCTCCCTGGACGTTGTTCTGGGCACCGACCGGCTGCGTCGTGCCTGCGGCAACGGCGCCAACGGCGACGATCGCAGCGAGGGCGACGTATCGAATGCGGGCATTCATCACTAACCTCCGATTTTCCCTGAGAAGCTGTACTTGAACGTGAACTGGAGCCTGGCCTGATGCGAGCTGAAGCCGTCGGAGTTGTTCTCGCGGGTGGCGTACTGGAACTCGCCGCCCATCAGGACGTTCTTCACGGGAGCCTTCAGCAGGTTCACCGCGAAGTACTGGCCGTTCTTGTAGGCGTCCGGCGTCTGCAGGTCGCTGTTGGTCACGTCGACGCGGGAGTAGAAAGCGGCGGTCGAGAGCGTGTCGCTCCAGTTGTGATCGAGCGCGACGACCATGCCGAAGATCGGCAGCGCCTCGCCGGTCACCGGCGTGACCGTATTGCCGCCGTTGCTCTTCAACCCGACGTCAATCGGTGCATCGTTGAAGTAGTTCTGGATGCCTTCGCCGTAGGTGAACTGCAGCCGGAGCGTGTCGGCCGGCGAGACCTTGAGATTTGAGCTGCCCGTGATGCCCCAGCCCCACGTGCTGCCGTTCAGGTCGAACTGATCGTTGGTGATCAGGTCATCCCACGCGATCTTGCGGACCACGCCTCCGACCTGCACGTAGCCCCATTGCTGTGCCGCGCGGTAGTGACCCGTGAAGTCCGGCAACGGGTAGCGGCCGCGGACGTTCTGCAGTTCGACACGGTCGGCGAAGGTACCCGCGTCGCCACTGGCGCCCGGAGCCTCGACCGCGATGCGCAGGTTCGTGCCGTCGGCTTTCGCAATCGGCTCCCAGAAGACCTGCGGATTGCGCACGAAGAGCATGCCGTTCGGTCCCCAGTACTCCACCGTGTTCGGGAAGACGTCGACGTCCATGAACTGGGTGTTGGTCTGGCCGCCGCCAATCTGCTTCCACTGGCCCCACGCATGGCGCAGGCGGATGGTCGTCAGCCCGGCATCACGGCCGACGCCGGCCATGTCGAACTCGAACTGCGCCTTCACGTCACCGTCGGAGGTCGGGATCGTCGCCCTCGTTCCGAGGCGGCTCTGGCGCGCACTCAGATAGAAGTGGCCGTCCTGGCCGAATTCGTCCTCGTATTTCGGCAGGCGTGAGGGCCGGACCGTGTCGTACCAATCCGGGTTGTTCTGGTTGAAATCCGCAATCGCGTCCGCCTGGCCGAAACCATAGATTTCGACGCTGGGCGCGCCCTGGGCCCAGGCGCCAGTCGCGAAGCCGACAAACGCACATGCGAGCGACAGGCGCCGCATGGTGTTCGCGGACATCACCCGTGCTGAATGTAATGACATGATCGAAATGCCTCCTTGCCGCCGGCTGTCAGCGGCAGCCCTTTGTCAGGTGCTGACTGACGCTACCGGCGACGACAGCGCCGGCACTATGCAGATTCGGCAGGCCTAGGGTGAAGACCGAGGCCCTGTGCTGTGAAAAGGAGGAATTGCCTGTTCTTCCTACACGATTTCACATCTGCGTCACACGAGTTCGACCGCGCGCAGGGGATCTCAGCAATCGTCGACGCGATTTGATGTCGCGGCCGCAGCCTGATACAAACAGCACGATCACTCACGTCAGCGGAGTGAAGGAGAAGTGATGAAAACGCGAACCATGTCCGGATTGCTCTCGAAGTGGCTGATGGCGGGCGCGATGACTGCCGCAGCGTCGCTTGTTTTCGCGGCGTGTTCCGGGCAACAACCGCAGCAGGCTGCACCCGCAGGCTCGGAAGCTCAGCCGGCCGCGCTGGCGCCGCCAGCGTCCGCGCCGCCCGACGCGACGACCACCGCCGCGGCGCCAGCGGCTACCCCGCAGCCTGGGGCACCAGCGTCAGCACCGACAGCTGCTCCCGGAACTCGCGCGGCTGCAGCGCCACCCGCGACTGCAGCCGCTCCAGCCGCAGCAGCCGGAGCTGCCGCGGCCGCGCCCGCTGCTGCAGCGCCGGCACCAGCGCCACCGCCGCCACCACCTCCCCCCCCACCGCGCGTTGCGAACCTCAAAGCGGGTGACCCCATCGTCGTCCGGACCACACGTGCGCTGTCGACGAAAACTCTGAAGAGCGGCGACGCGTTTTCGGCGATCGTCGAAGATCCGATCGTCGTCGACGGATGGACCGCGATTGCGAGCGGTGCACGCGTCGACGGCCGCATCGCGGAGTCCGACAAGGGCGGGCGCATCAAGGGCAAGGCGAACATCTCGCTCGAGCTGACGAGCGTCACCGACAGCGCCGGCAGGAAGATCGAGATCGTCACCACACCGGTCAGTGCCGAAGCCGCATCGAAGAAGGGCAAGGAGGCCGCGAAAGTGGGTGTCGGCGCTGGCGCGGGCGCCGCGGTTGGCGCGATCGCCGGCGGCGGAAAGGGCGCCGCCATTGGTGCGCTGGTTGGCGGCGGAGCCGGTGCCGCGATGCGCGGTGACGCCGCGGAAATTCCGGCCGAGACCGTGCTGACCTTCGAGCTGCGCTCGCCGGTGACGATCAGGGAAAAGAAATAACGCTGAAGTTAGAAGTCAGATCTCAGAAGTCAGAATTTGACGAGGTTCGACACACGTTTAAGTTCTGACTTCTGACTTCTGAGTTCTAAGTTCCTCCAGTGCGTTTCAGCATGTGTCGTTCTGAAACGCGCCGTTAGAAGGTCCAGCCCAGCGACAGCGAATAACCGATGTCATTCGTGTTGGCGTTGGTTGATTCCGGCCTGTTGTCGTAGTTGTCGTACCCCGACACCGCAAGCGACACGTCGTGGTACACCTCGCGACGGAACGTCAAATTCATGTTCAGACGGATGCGCCCCGGGTTGTTGAGGCCGGGAAACGCCTGCACCGTGAAGCCGAGCGTCGTCTTCGGGTAGTCGTAGGTGAACAGCGCCGCATCGAATATGCCCATGCCGTCGACGTTCACCACCGGTTCACCATCGACAGGCAACTCGCGTCCAAGCGCTGCGCCGCCCGTAACCAGCACATATCCGCGGTTGGTCTGCACAAGATAGCGACCGAGCGACAGTGCGCCCGTGTAGCGCGCCTTGAAACCCAGGTCCTCGTTGGCCTCGAAGAGCGCGAATGGGCTGATCACCCACCGGTTCGGCCGGTACCGGATGTATCCGATCTGCGCCGACGCTCTCGTGCTCGCCCCTGAATCCGGGTCGGATGTCAGCGTCGTCGATCCACGGGCAAACACCGCGAAGCTTGGCTGGCGGTAGTTCGCGTTGCCGTTGAACGAGGATTGCGAGACACCGCTCGACTGCGTGTAACTTCCTCCCACATCGATCGCGCCATCGATCCTGTCAAAGAACCCTGTGCGGATTGGCGCCAGCGACACCACTTCTTCGAGCAGATATGTGTGGATGTCGCCGCTTACCGGATCGACGATCGAGATTTTGCCGTCTGCGGCGGCATCGAGCTGACCGACCAGACGCGTGCCGTCGCTCATCCCGACATCGAAGAGGCCGAGCGTGGTGACCGACACGATCTTGTCCCACTTGATGGTGAGCGTGCCCTGGTCGTCGGTCTTCGCCTTGAGTTGTCCGCGGCTGAGCGTGGACACCTCGCAGGTGATGCGATCGCCATTCACCATCACCACGGTGTCCACCTTGTCGGCTGCGCTCGCAGCCGCCGGGTGCAGCACCAGGAACAGGGCGAGTGTGGCGAGCCCGGCCGCGCGCATCAGTGCTCTGTGGATTCGCACACTGGTCCGATCGATGTCATGTTCGGTGTCCGTCGCCGGAGCGTTACGAACGGAGAGTACGAATGAGCCGCCGCCGCCGGCTATGCAGTTT
>Ga0310810_10009725_pt1 | contig 11145 bp, 7 predicted proteins | sample NCmetagenome_FD_207641 | JGI IMG/M metagenome (GOLD analysis project Ga0310810, IMG submission 207641) | Soil microbial communities from experimental microcosm in Duke University, North Carolina, United States - NC | ecosystem: Engineered > Artificial ecosystem > Soil microcosm > Unclassified ... | reverse complement strand
GGCAATGTGATCTACGACGACCCGACCTGTCCGTCCCGTGTCCGACCCGTGGTAAATGACGCCGGAAGCGTGTATTTGATCAGAGAAAGCCCCTTCTTCAGCCTCCATATCGACAAGGCAACAGAACATGCCCGTGCCGCAGAGATTGCGGGAAACCAAGGGCAAGCTATTGATTTGCTGGATCATGCCCAGATGTCGTTGATGCAAGCCAAGGAAGCGCAGCGCGCGGGAAATGTGCCGGGACTTAATGAGGGGATTATTTCTCTTACAGAAGCGCTGAGACTGCCCGAAGGCTCTTCTGTCCGAGATGCGACCGCCTACGTCCGAGATGCCCGCAAGAATCTGCATCAGGCTGCTGGAACGAAATACAAAGAGATTCAACCCCAGGGAATGGTAGCGGTCTCCACCGAGAAATAAGTTCTAGAGATGGGGTGCCGGTACTGATGAGGGGTGAGTAAGGCGTGACAGCCTGCTCACCCCTTTGTCATATGACCTGGTCATAACCGCCCGTTAATTTTTCGAGCAGGGAAGAATTCCATCCTCAAGCCAAGCATATTTACCGCTCATGATGGCCTTTGACAGGCGATATACATCTGAATCCTTCTTGTGCCGCCGTATTCTTCCTGACAGGGAAGAGGGAGGGCGGAGCCGATCAGCCATCTCCTGGCAGAAATAATTGACCAGCTCGCGCATACCCGGTCTCGTTCGCATCTCCGGTTGAGAAGCAAACCAGAGTATTGCAGCCATGGGGAAGAGCAACAGACTGTCGTTCACGAGATGTTGCAGCAAGAGCTGTTTATTGTGCAGCGATTGACGGTGGCGGAGCGTGGCAAACAGCGTGGCTCTGGTCAGGCCTCTGGTGGAAGACTCAATAAAGCGCACCCACTGCCCATATTCGTTTCCACAAGCTAGGGTGGAGGAGCGGTCATGGACCGAAGGGAGGCAGGAGAAACGCGACATGCGCGCGTAATAGCGTGCGGCGGCAACCTTCTGCGAAACCGACCCTTGTAAGATGGCAAGACCTTGGTCCAGATACGGTGAAAGGGACTCACGCGCCATCCAGATGCGAAGAATCTCACTCGTCCCTTCCCATACGAGATTGATCCTGGCGTCGCGCAGCATGCGCATCACTGGAATAGCTGGTTCACCACTCTTATGTTGCGACTCGACAGTCATGAATCCACGGCCGCCACGGACCTGAAACAGATCGTTGACGGTGTCCCAATACCATTCACTTCCGATAATTTTGGCTCCCGCCGACTCTAGTCGAAGATCTCCCTTTTTCTGAGCCCAAGCTCCGCAAAAGGCCATTACAGCTTCTAAGGCCAAAGTATGGGCGGCCGCCCGGCAAAGCTTTTCTCCGACCAGATTGTGCTCGCCGATGGGCTTGTTCCACTGTACGCGGGTTTGCGTCCACCACCGCATGGTCGCGAGGCACTGTTTCAGCCCTCCCAAGCAGGCTGCTGGAAGCGTCAGCCGTCCGACCGTGAGTGTAGCAAGGGCGATCCTGAGGCCGTCTTCTTCGTTCCCGAGCCGGTTATCAGCGGGAACGTAGACGTTGTTGAAACGTGGAACGCCATTATAGATCCCTCTGACGCCCTCGAACCGTAGACGAGTGACGGAACATCCGGGCCATTGAGTTTCGACAATAAAGGCGCCGTATCGTCGCTGCGCTTGTGGGTCTCGAAGTTCTTCTGGCCGATCGACAATGCGGGCGATCACCACAAGCATCGACGACAGAAACTCGCCGTCTTGTTTGGCAGAATTGGTAATGAAAAATTTCTCTCCTGTGATGCGATAACCGACAGTCCTGTCGGCCTCTGCCACTCGAACGGCGTAGGTTTCGACTTTAGAGATGTCGCACCCGACATTGCGTTCGGTGAGCGCAAAGCCGGAAATTTCCCCCCGTGCGAGCCGGGGGAGGTACTTGGCCTTCTGTTCCTCGGTTCCGAAGAGGCGCAAAGGCTCGGGAACTCCAATCGACTGTGCTGCCGACAATAGCACCGTGAGCGAAGCGTCCACGCTGCCACAGAGGGTGGCGACCTGTTGGTACTCGTATTGGGTAAATTCCTGTCCGCCAAAAGCTTTGGGAATCTTGATGCCCAGCGCTCCTAGGTTGGCTAACGACTTCAGGACCGATTCAGGGAGTTCTCCCTCACGGTCTACCCGGTCGGCATCCAGCGAGAGAAGAAGGGGTTTGAGACTTTCCAGAAAATCCGAGGCGGCGGGGGTAAGGGTAGGAATGCTGATGGTGCTAAAGAGGTCCCAGCGGACGTCGGCTTCGAACAAACCTGCAAGAAAGCCGGTATACGCAGCTTTGTCCCGAGCCGCTTCAGCGATGGCCTCGGATCCTTGGAACAACCGCGACTTTCCCATGCCGCCTACTTCCGACGTGAGCTAGTAGCGTAGCGGTCGGGTCATCAGTCTAGTGTACCACCATTTGGGACGAACGTAGCTATCGAAATGAAACGACCTGCGCTGACCCTAATGAGGGATACGATCCCGCGCTCTAAAAGGATGAAAATCGCCAAGTGCGTGGTAGGATGTGATGGAGGGCATTACTCCCGATTTCTTACGGGGTTTGCACCATGCGAAATGTCGTTGTCGTTGAGGGATTTCGCACCGCCTTTTGCAAGGAAGGAACAGAGTTTTGCGCGATCGATGCCGATGTCCTGGGCGCATGGGTAGTGCGCGAAATGATCGCGCGGTGTCACCGCTGGAATCTTCCGCTAAATACGATCGATTGCGTGTTAGGAAGCAATGTGGCCACGCCGATGCATGCCGTGAATCCCACGCGTGTCGCTGCCGTCACCGGCGGTCTTCCTGTCACCATTCCCGCCGACACCGTCGCCGGTAAGAATTGCGGCTCCGGCGTCACGGCTCTGTATTATGCGAGTCTCCGCATCCGCAGTGGCGACGTCGATACCGTGCTCGTCCTCGGCATGGAGGCGATGAGCCGGATTCCTGTTGCGTACGACCGCACGGTCGCTGAGCTGCTTCTGCAATACGGTAAAGCGAGAACCCTTGGTGACGGTGCGGCCACCGCGGCGTCTCTCATTCCCAAACTGCTCAATCTGAAGCGCTATCCCCCTCGTGTCGGCATCGTGATGGGTCTCACTGATCCAATGTGCGACCTGATCATGGGACAGACCGCAGAAAATATTTCCAAAGATCCCTCCTTGGGCATCACACGCGAAGACCAGGACGCGTTCTCGATTCGATCGCACAGGCTGGCAGGAGAAGCTTGGAAACGTGGGCTCTTTGCTGATGAGGTCGTGCCAATGTTCGTACCGGAGACCCACCGCTGTGTCGAGCGGGATAACGGCATACGAGACGATGCGGATCAGAAGGTTTTTCGGGATATCAAGCCGGTATTTGATAGGCGCCATGGGTCAGTCACTCCGGCGAATTCCTCTCAAATCACCGATGCCGCTGCCGCCATGCTGTTGATGGAGGAAGAAAAAGCCAAATCGCTGGGTCTGCCAATACTCGGCTACGTGAAGGACTATGCGGACTTTGGCTATGAACCGTCCTGTATGGGCCTGGCTCCGGTAGGGGCCATCGCCAAAGTCCTGTCCAAGGCGCGGCTGCGGCTAAAAGATTGTGCGGTCTGCGAAATCAACGAAGCCTTTGCGTCGGTGGTGCTGGGGATCAAACGCATCCTCGCCTCATCGTCTCTCATGGAACGCAAGTTCGGCACCTACGGTTGGACGGAGTCGTTAGGAGAGATTCCTCCCGACGACCTCAACCCGCACGGCGGAGCGATTGCGCTCGGTCATCCGGTGGGCGTATCGGGTCTGCGGCTGGCCACGACCTCGTTGCTCGAGCTCAAGCGGCGAAATGCCGAGCGTGCGTTGATTAGCGCCTGTGTGGGCGGTGGACAGGGCGTGGCCATGATCCTGGAACGGAGATGACGATGCGAGGCGATTTCAAACATTTCCAGACAATGACGCTGGATGATGGACTCTTGTTGGTAGGCTTTGATTACCTCGCCAAGTCGGTCAACGTGCTGAATGCCGAAAGTCTCTCGGAGTGGGAGGGAATCGTCCGCTTCGCCCAAGAATCACCCATGGTCACAGGTGTGCTCCTCCTCAGCCTGAAAGAGGGGATCTTCTGTGCGGGAGCCGATTTAGAGCGGCTGCATGAGGCGCAACAGCAAGGGGCGTTTCAGGAGGTGGAGCAGCTTGTCGACACTGCCCATAGGACCTTTGACATGATGGAGCGATCCTCGAAGCCGTTCGTTGCGGCAGTGGAAGGCGTCTGCCTGGGGGGGGGCCTCGAACTCGTGCTGGCCTGCCATTCCAGAATCGCGAGCAGTCATGCGAAGACTTGTTTCGGCCTGCCGGAAGTCAAACTTGGCATCATTCCAGGATTTGGGGGCACTCAACGTCTGCCGCGGCTCATTGGGGTCCCGGCATCATTGGAAATGATGACCACGGGCAAGACCCTGTTCCCACGGCAGGCTCTAAAACTTGGTCTGACTGACGCCACGGTCACCTCGATCCCTTCCTCCATCAGGACGCTTCAGGAAATACAAAAGGAAACGCTTATCCAAGTTGCCATTGCCCATGCCCGTGGACTCTCGTCGAGGGCCGCTCGGCATCGACCTCGCCCGAGTCAGAGATGGCTGAGCGCGCCGGGGATTCGTTCGCTCGTCTGCCGGTATGTCAAAGGTCAAGTGGTCAAACGAGTCCGGCATTTCTATCCTGCTCCGCTGAATGCCATCGAAGCCGTGGAAATGGGAATGCGTTCGGACGTGCTAGAGGCATCGCTCGCAATTGAGAAGCCAAGATTGCTCGATCTGTTGGCCGGCCCCGTCTCTCGGCATTTGGTTAGCTTGTTCCTGGCCGGTGAAGAGGTCAAGCGGAGGGTCGGCGCCGTTCCCGAGGCAATCACGCACGTGGGTGTGCTCGGGGCGGGGCTCATGGGTTCACAGATCGCCGGCCAACTCGCCGAAAAAGGTTATACGGTCATGCTGCGAGATGTGGCCCAGGGCATTCTCGCGACGGCCATGGGAAGAATCCAACACAGTCAGGCCGCTCAAGTGCGCAAACGAATCATTCTTCCCTCAGACCTTCGCTATCGAATGATGCGCATCACTCCGACCATGCACACGAAAGATCTCTCTACTGTTCCGCTTGTCATCGAAGCGGTGTCCGAAAAACTCGACGTGAAGCGAGCTGTGTTGGCGGAGTTTGAATCGCAGGCGTCTCCCGACGCGATTTTTGCCACCAATACCTCGTCCTATACCTTGGCTGACATAGCCGCCAGAGCGACCCATCCTCAACGATGCGTGGGACTTCATTTCTTCAATCCTGTCGCCAAGATGCAGTTAGTCGAGATCGTCCGTGCCCCATTCACGTCCGACAGGGCCTTGGCGCAGGCCTGCGGTCTCGCCAAACGGCTCGGCAAGTTTCCGCTCGTGGTGCGTGATGGACCAGGATTCCTCGTGAACAGGATTCTCGCGCGCTACCTCGCCGAGGCCGTGATCATGGTGGCAGAGGGTGTTTCGATCCGGCGCATTGACAGAGTCGCGAAGGACTTCGGCATGGCCGTGGATAGCGGGCGTCCCATGGGACCACTCGAGCTCCTGGATCTGGTCGGCCTCCCTGTCGCGATGCACGTGCTCACCTCCCTGGCGGTGCTGGGATCCCGCATTGAATCCCGCGACGCATTGTTGCGTATGTTTGTATCGGGGAAGAAGCCAGTCACGTTTTGGTCATCAGGGAAAGAGAACCCACAGGCCGTCGAGCTAGTCCGACAGTATCGCCGAGCGCAATCCGCTCCAAGTGGGGCGGTCTCAGACGACCTTCTTCATCAACGCTTGTTTCTCCCGATGGTCGACGAAGCGGTGCGCTGTCTGAACGATAAGATTGTGGACCATCCCTGGCAGGTGGATTTTGCCCTCACCTATGGCATTGGATTCCCCGCCTTTCGCGGAGGGTTGCTGGCCTGGGCCAGGCAGGAGATGACGCCGGAGCAGATCACACAGGCACTGGAAGCGTTGTCCGACACCTACGGGAAACGGTTCGAGCCTTATCCTGGGCTCTCACGCGGAGGATGGTAGCGGCCGAGTCACAATCGAAGGGAGCACGTCATGCTCGAACACCCTTGGCGCATCTATTATCCCGAAGGAGTTCCTAGCGAACTCTCGTTCAGTCAAGAGACGCTGACGGCGATGCTCGCTCGGAGCGCGCAGCGGTTTTCGCGCAGGCCCGCCCTCTATTTTTTCGGAAAGACACTTTCCTATCACGAATTGCACAATCACGTTGAGCGATTCGCCTGCGGTCTCGCCTCGTTGGGCATTCGCAAGGGCGATCGCGTGGCACTGTGCTTGCCGAATTCCCCCCAAGCCGTCATCGCGTACTTTGGCATCTTGCGCGCAGGAGCCATCGTCGTCGCCTGCAACCCGACGTATACGGAATATGAGCTGGCACATCAGCTGCACGATTCCGGGGCACGGGCCATTGTCGTGCTCGACCTCATGTATCCGAAAATTCAGCCTCTCAATGTAGAAATGGTCATCGTCACCCGGATCACCGATTTCATGACGACGATCGCGAAATATCTCTATCGGCACCGAAACGGCCATCCGGCCCCCGATATACAGCCCAGCGAAAAGATCCGGTGGTTCCATGTTGTCCTCGATCACCAGGGTCCTGTCACGCCGGAAAATCTACCGATCGCATCTCCAGACGATATCGCGCTGTTGCAGTACACCGGCGGCATCACGGGACTCTCCAAAGGAGCGATCTTGCTTCATCGCAACCTGACGGCCAACATTCGGCAGCTCGTCAGTTGGTTTGCTCCCGCCGAACGCGTGGAGAGCTTCCTTGCAGCGCTTCCCCTGTTCCACGTGTTTGGCATGACCGTCACGCAGAATATCTGTCTTGGAATCGGAGGATGCATGGTGTTGGTGCCCGATCCCCGCAATATCCCTGTGCTGATCACATTGCTACGCAAGAAGAGACCCACCGTGGTCACGCTGGTTCCCGCGTTTGTCCGAAAACTCCTTGAGCACTGTGAGGCCAAGGACTTTGCGTCGACGCGATTCGTCATTTGCGGCGGCGCGGCATTGCCCTATGACCTTTTGAAAAGATTCAAGGAACGCATGGGGCAAGTCATCTGTGAGGGCTACGGTCTCTCCGAAGCGTCGCCCGTCACGCATTGCAACATTCCTCATGGCCTCTCTGTCAAACGATCCATCGGATTGCCCATTGGAAACACCGAAGCCAAACTCTGGGTCCGCGGGCCCCAAGTCATGGCCGGCTACTGGAACAACCCGGTCGAGACGGAAAACGCATTGAAGCCCGGTGGCTGGCTCGCCACGGGAGATATTGCCCGCATGGATCAAGACGGGTTCTTTTACATCGTCGATCGAAAGAAGGACATGATCTTGTCGACTTCCGGGTTGAATGTGTATCCCGCAGAAATCGAACAGGCGCTGTTACTCCATCCTCAGGTACGTGAGGCAGCTGTCATCGGCGTCCGAGCCTTGGACGGAGGCGAGTCCATCAAGGCGTTCATCGTACCGACTGTCGAATCCTGCTCCACCGAGGATCTCCTCGCGCACTGCCGGAGTCATTTGGCCTCCTATAAGGTGCCGAAGAAGATCGAGTTCCGGGTAGAACTACCCAGGTCGATTCTTGGAAAGACACTTCACCGGGTCCTGCGCGCAGAGGAGGAGGCGCAACAACACATTCACATCGCTAACGGCTGTGAGCAACAGCAAAAGAATCGCTCGGCCGAAAACGTTGTTGAATGCAAGGCAGGTCACTGACGTGCCTTGCAAGCGCCAGCGCGGCGGAAAGGCCTGGCGATTCAATGCCGACAAGATTGATGAGCAGAGGAGTGTCGTGGTCGACCGACACGATAAAATCGCTCTTTTTGTGCTGGCCGATCATAACGCAGGGCCGGATGCCGGAATAGCTCCAGCGGAGGTCCGATTCGTCCAGAACGGGGAAAAACTTTCTCAAGGCTTCGATGAATACCGCCGCCGGCGTTTTTTGCGACAGGTAGTCCGACTTGTCGTGAACCGGCACCTCGTTGGGTCCCACGAACAGCTGCCCGTTCGGCCGAGGACTGAGGTGGATCCCTTTGCCCGTCGCCTGAGGCGGAAGGGCGGGATACACCAGGCGTCCAATCAGGCGCTTTTTAGCCTCAGTGACCACTTCATAGTACTCCCCTCGAACTGGTCGAATGCTATATTTCTGGTAGGACAAGGCGAGGGCGGAGATATCATCGGCATGAAGGCCTGCCGCATTGATCAAGCAGGCGACCCGGATGCGTTGACGGTCGGTCGTAATGTGGTACGCGGCCTCATCGGCTTCGATACCAAGAACCCGGTTATTGAAGGCAAAACAGACACCGTCAGCTGCTGACTCATCGTGAAGGGCTTGCACAAACGCGAGTGAATCGATGACACACACACTTGGGATGACAATTCCGCATGAGGCGCGAAGATGTGGCTCCCACGCTCTCAAGCCGGATGATGTGACGAAGGACATCCGGATCTTCGATCTCCACGCATTCATCCAGAGCCGCCGGAGCATGGATATCTCTCGCCAGAGACCTCGACGGATATCTTCCCGCGCAATGGCGATCACCATGCCGCTGCGAAGCAGGGGAATGTGGTGCCGGACCGCGTATGTCAGTGCCAAGGCGCTGCCTTCATGTGCCAATCGCGCCTTCAGTGAACCCGGACGTTCGTGGATGCCGCTGTGGAGCACGCCGCTGTTGCGCCCGCTGGTCTCTGCTCCTGCGCGATCGTGCCGTTCCACTACGATAATGCGGAGGGGCCGATGCCAGCGGCGACCTGCCAGTTCCCTGGCGATGGCGCATCCAACGACGCCAGCACCGATGATGCACACATCATACGTATTCATCCGAGTGGAGTCTTTCTGGTCGATGACCGGTCACGTTTGCGGCAAGGAGTTCCGAGATGTCCGATAGTCTCTCGGCGAAGTACGGCACCATCCTGTTCGTGTTTTGCGGAGGAGGGTGCAAAGCCATTCTCCAAGCGGTCGCGGCCGCCGAAGTGGTCAAGGCCGGCTTCACTCCATCGCACATTATGAGCTCGTCGGCAGGATCATGTAATGCACTGGGATTTGTGGAGAACCCCGGTCCCGCCGGAGCCGAAAAAACCATCAGCATATGGGAAAACTATATCACCTCGCCGGAGGCCATTTACGAGGTACATCCTTTCCTGCGGGAAAAACTCACGCGCCTCTTAGGAGTGGTGCCGCAGGCGACGCAAGATTGGGGGCCCTCCGGATCGATCCTGAATGACGTGAGAAGGGCCATCACGTTTCTTCCATTGGTGCTCTCATTCTGTATTCGAATGCCATTGCGTGTGGCCGGGCGCACGGTCAGTTTTCTTTTTCGCCTCATGGATGCCTTCGAAGCTCAACAGCAATCGTTCCGGCGGCTCGTCCAGGCCCCCGAAATTCTAGAAGCCTTCGATGAGGTGGACAAATTCTTTGAATTCAAGCGAATGAAAGCCTTTCTCGACCCGTTTCCGCTCCTGGCGAGGCTCGGGGAGCAGATCGACCTCCAGAAAGTGCTCACGAGCTCTATTGTGTGGCACATTCTTACAGAGCGCTACGAAGATGGCGCAACCGTCATCTTTTCAAATAAGGATGCCGACCTCGCGATCCACGAACAAACGGACGCGAAAAGTCAAAAAGCCAAGTACGATTTGTTCTACAAACGAATCCGCGCCTCCATGGCACTCTATCCATTGTTTGAAATGGTCGAGATGGACGGGTTCCGGTATCTGGACGCCGATCTTGCCAATCCACTGCCGGTTGAGGAAGCGTTCAGGCTTGGCTGCAATACGGTGTTTATTTTTCTGAATGTTCCCAAGAGGAGCGTTCGCGTCGATCCCCATCCGTTGCGTGACCTCGTAGAATTAAATGATCTCGTGCGATTGAATGAGCGATACATCAATCACCGGCTCAAGGAGGCGCAAATGAAGGCCAAGCAGGTCGGGGTCAATCTGTTCGTGATCCGTCCAGACGAGATTCCTCCGGGGCTCGGATTGCTGGAAATTGACAGTAAGGTAATCGAGTTCGTGAAGGCGCAGGAGCGAAAACGAATGAAGGAATATTTGGACGATCTCCAAGCCCACAATCTGCGATTCGCACCGCCCTTATCGTGAGTCGTACCCCATAGCCGACCGCTTTTTCGTGTCGGGTGGGGAACCTGCCATGGCTCGTGTCGTGAAAATCGGACATCGCGGAGCTGCCGGGCACGCGCCGGAGAGCACTTTGGCCGCTGTCCAGAAGGCGATAGCGCTCGGAGCCGATTACGTGGAGATTGATGTGCGCCGGACGGCAGACGGCGTTCTGGTCGCGCTTCATGATTCGACGATCAGTCGAACCACCAACGGCAGAGGACGAGTCGATGCGCTACCTTTTCGGGAGTTGAGAGCGTTCGATGCCGGGAACGGGGAGCCTATTCCCACGGTTGAAGAAGTGCTGAAGACCGCAGCGGGTCGAGCGGGACTCATGCTGGAACTGAAGATCTCTGGAGTCGCTCAGCTGACTGTGGAAGCCGTTCGAAAGGTGCAGTTTGATAAACCCGTCATCTATGCCTCCTTCCTGCATCGGGAGCTTGCAGCCGTTCGGGCGGAAGATCCACAGGCTGTCCTGATGGTGCTCTTCGACAAGCTGCCTCGAGTTCCCGTGCCCTATGCTATGCAATATGGGCCCACATATGTGGGCCTCCGGCATGATCGGGCGAACCGACGTCTTATCGACGCCTTTCACCGTGAACAGGTGCTGGTGTGGGTCTATACGCCTAATAGCATTGCTGACATCAGGCGTGCGCTGGCCCTCGGCGTCGACGGCGTGATCTCCGACTTTCCTGAGCGCATCTCCCAAGTCGATGCAGACGTCTTGACCTGACACCTTCCCCGCTAGGCCTGCCGCTTCCTCTCGGTCATCTGGCTCGGATGACGGCCAACCCCTGGCCGCCCATCGACACATACACGGCCCGAGGAGTTACCGTCGGATCCACAACCACGCGACGGACGTTCGAGACACCGGGCCACACCTGTACCGTTGACGTGGAAGGTGTGAACCGGAGCAAGCGGCCGTTGCTATCGACGATCCACAGCGAGCCGTCCGGGTCTGCGGCAATGTC
>Ga0310810_10009723_pt1 | contig 11146 bp, 9 predicted proteins | sample NCmetagenome_FD_207641 | JGI IMG/M metagenome (GOLD analysis project Ga0310810, IMG submission 207641) | Soil microbial communities from experimental microcosm in Duke University, North Carolina, United States - NC | ecosystem: Engineered > Artificial ecosystem > Soil microcosm > Unclassified ... | reverse complement strand
GGCGCGTCGAGCCCATCCAGGCGAACTTGTTGGGGCGCAGGTCGGTCGCGGGACGAAACACGTCCGTATGCTGCGCGCGGATGCGCGAATTGATGCCGTCCGCGGCGACGATCAGGTCGGCATCACGCGGCTCCGCGGGATCGATCTCGGTCTGAAATTTCAGCTCGACGCCGAGCGCGCGGGCGCGCTCGTGCAACAGCTTCAGCAACGTCACACGTGCGCAGCCGCAGAAGCCGTTTCCGCCGATGCGGTGCACCGTACCCTTGAAGTGGATTTCGATGTCGTCCCAGTAGGCGAAGTTCGCCGTGATCGCGCGGTAGCTTTCGAGATCGTATTTCTCGAAGGTCTCGAGCGTCTCGTCGGAAAAAACGACGCCAAATCCGAAGGTGTCGGCGGCGCGATTGCGCTCGTAGACGGTGATGCGCATCGTGGGCCAGGCCTTCTTCGCGAGGATCGCGAAATAGAGGCCGCCGGGCCCGCCGCCGATGACGTCGATTTTCATGAGGCTCTCTCCACCTCTCTGCGATTACTTTAAGCTTAAAGTAATTTGGCGACAAGCCATCCGGACTGCTTGAAGCCTAGAAATTTGAAGCTTAAAGTAATTCGACTTCGATGGAACCGGTGCGCCTTATGGCCATTCTCGACGGACGGCATGCCTTGGTAACCGGCGGCGGGCGCGGCATCGGCCGCGCGATTGCGAAGTCGCTCTCCGGCGCGGCTGCGACCGTGACGGTGCTGGGGCGGAAGGAAGCCGCCCTGAAAGACGCGGTCTTGGCGGGCGATGCCAAAGGCTATGTCATCGCCGACGTCACCGACGAGGCCGCGATCAAAGCGGCGGTGAAGCAAGCGGTCTCGGCACGGGGCCCGATCGACATCCTGATCGCCAACGCGGGCACCGGCGTCAGCGTGCCGTTCATGAAAGGCACCGCGGCCCAATTCCGCGACATGTTCGAGCTGAACGTGATGGGTGTGGTTTACGCGACGCGCGCGGTGCTCGGCGACATGATGCAGCGCGGCTTCGGCCGCATCGTGGTGAATTCATCGGTCGCGGGGCTCAAGGGCTATGCGTATGTTACGGCCTACTGCACGGCCAAGCATGCCGTCGTCGGTTTCGTGCGGTCGCTTGCGCAGGAGACGGTGAAGAGCGGCGTGACCGTGAATGCCGTTTGCCCCGGCTACACCGACACGGACCTGGTGCAGGGCGGCATCGCGCATGTGATCGCCAAGACCGGCCGCACGCGTGAGCGGGCACTCGCCGACATGCTCAAGGACAAGCCGAATGGCCGGCTCATCACGCCGCAGGAAGTGGCCGAGGCCGTGCTGTTCCTCTGCTCGCCGGGCGCGAGCGCGATCACCGGCACGACGCTGACCATTGCGGGCGGGGAGATCTGATGGACGAGCAGGCAACCATTCCGCTCGACGCCGAAACCAAGGTCGCGGAGCGCCCGGCCGATCACGAGGCCGAGCTGCGGCTGTGGCTGCGCCTGCTCACCTGCACGACGCTGATCGAGGGGGAAGTGCGCCGCCGTTTGCGCGACGAGTTCGACGTGACGCTGCCGCGTTTCGACCTGATGGCGCAGCTCGACAAAGCGCCGAACGGGATGACGCTCGGCGAGTTGTCCCAGCGCATGATGGTGTCTAACGGCAACGTGACCGGGCTTGCGGAGCGGCTCGTCGAGCAGGGCCTGCTCGATCGTCGTCCCTCGCCGAACGATCGGCGCGCACAGATCGTGAGCCTCACGGCGGAAGGCCGCCGCACCTTCCGCGCCATGGCCCGTACGCACGAGGACTGGATCGCGCGGCTCTTCGCCGGGCTCGATGCGGCCGAGATCGATCAGCTCATGGCGCTGCTGGCGAAGACCAAGGCCTCCGCCCGCAAGGCGGTGAACGGGGGCGGCCAATGAGGCCGCTCGCTGGCTACAAGGCGCAACACGTGCGTCTCGCGATCGACGGCAAGGTCGCGACCCTGACGCTGAACCGGCCGGAAAAGAAGAATCCCCTCACCTTCGAGAGTTACGCCGAGATCGCCAACATCTTCCGCGCCGCCGCGAAGGACAAGCAGGTGAAGGCCTTCGTCATCACCGGCGAAGGCGGCAACTTCTGCTCGGGCGGCGATGTGTTCGAGATCATTGGGCCTTTGGTGGAGATGAACACGGTCGAGCTATTCGACTTCACCCGCATGACGGGCGAGGCCGTGAAGGCGATGCGCCAATGCCCGCAGCCGATCATTGCGGCGATCGATGGCGTGTGCGCGGGCGCGGGCGCGATCCTTGCGATGGCCTCCGACGTGCGGCTTGGCACGGCGAAGGCGAAAGTCGCCTTCCTGTTCAACCGTGTGGGCTTGGCGGGCTGCGACATGGGCGCCTGCGCGATCCTGCCGCGCATTATCGGTCAGGGGCGCGCATCCGAACTCCTCTATACCGGCCGCGTGATGGGCGGCGAGGAAGCCGAGCGCTGGGGCTTCTTCAATCGCCTCGTAACGCCCGAGGCCATGCTCGCCGAGGCGAGCAAACTGGCGCGCGAACTGGCGGACGGGCCGACGTTCGCGAATGGCATGACCAAGCGCATGCTGGAAATGGAGTGGGCGATGTCGGTCGAGCAGGCGATCGAAGCCGAAGCGGTCGCACAGGCGCTGTGCATGGAGACGGAAGACTTCGCGCGCGCCTATCGGGCCTTCGCCGCGAAACAGAAGCCGGTGTTCGAGGGCAACTAGATGTCTCTCGCCGAAACCTTGAGCTGGCCGTTTTTCGAGGAGCATCACCGCCGCTTCGCGAACGAGCTCGCGCGCTGGGCAGATGCATCCCTGCCGGGCCTACCGCACGGCGACGTGGACGAAGGCGTCCGCGCGCGGGTTAGGGCGCTCGGTAAGGCCGGGTTCTTGAAGGCCTGCGTGCCGGCGGAGTACGGCGGGCTCTACCCGAGGCTCGACGTGCGCACGCTCTGCATCGCGCGCGAGACGCTCGCCTTCCGCGACGGCCTTACCGACTTCGCGTTCGCCATGCAGGGCCTCGGCACCGGCGCGATCACGCTCTATGGAACGCCGGAGCTGAAGCAGCGCTACTTGCCGCCGGTGCGCGACGGCAAGGCGATCGCGGCATTCGCGCTGTCCGAGCCGGAGGGCGGCTCGGATGTCGCCGCGATGGCGACGACCGCGACGCCGGACGGCAACGCCCATGTGCGCATCGATGGCGCGAAGACCTGGATCTCGAACGGCGGCATCGCCGACCATTACGTGGTGTTCGCGCGGAGTGGCGAAGGTCCCGGCGCGAAGGGCCTGTCGGCGTTCATAGTCGACGCCGATGCGCCGGGCCTCACGAGTGCGGAACGGATCGAGGTGATCGCGCCGCATCCGCTCGCCACCCTCAAATTCGATGCAGTTCGCGTGCCGGTGACCAATCGCCTCGGCGGGCCCGGCGAAGGGTTCAAGGTCGCGATGGCAACGCTGGATATTTTCCGCGCGACCGTCGGGGCGGCCGCGCTCGGCTTCGCGCGCCGCGCGTTGCATGACTCGGTCGAGCATGCCGCCACCCGCAATTTGTTCGGCGCGCCGCTCGGCGATCTGCAGATGACGCAGGCCGCGCTTGCAGACAGCGCGACCGAGGTCGATGCCGCAGCGCTGCTCGTCTATCGCGCGGCCTGGATCAAAGACAAAGGCGCGGCGCGTGTCACGCGCGAGGCCGCGATGGCAAAGATGTTCGCGACCGAAGCCGCGCAGCGCGTGATCGATCGCGCCGTGCAGCTGCACGGCGGGCGCGGCGTCACCAAGGGCGAGAAGGTCGAGGAGCTTTACCGCGAGATCCGCGCGTTGCGCATCTACGAGGGAGCGACCGAGGTCCAGAAAATCGTAATCGCGCGCGAGGCGTTGAAGAACCGGCCGGCGAAGCCGGCGCTGGCGGCGGAATGATGGAGCACGCGATGAATCCATCGGCACACGTCGACAGCTTCGCGCGCGACAATCTGCCGCCACAGAACCAGTGGCCGGAGTTCAAGTTCACACTGCCGGAGCTGCAGTATCCTGAGCGGCTCAATTGCGTGACCGAATTTGTCGACAAATGGGTGGCCAGCAGCCAAGGCGACCGCATCGCCATCGTCTCACCCTACGAGACCTGGACATACGCGGAGCTTGCCGCGCGGATCAACCGCATCGCCAATGTGCTGACGCGCGATCTCGGCTTCGTTGCAGGAAACCGCGTGCTGTTGCGCGCCCCGAACTCACCGATGGCGATCGCCTGCTATCTGGCCATCATCAAGGCCGGCGGCATCACCGTCGCCACCATGCCGCTGCTGCGCGCCAAGGAGCTGTCGTACGCGGTGGCGAAAGCGAACATCAAGCTCGCGCTCTGCGACACACGACTTTTCGACGAAATGGAGAAAACGAGGCCGCTCGCGCGTGAACTCGAGCGCATCGTTTATTGGGGTGAGGGCCAGCTCGAAAACCTCATGGCGCGACGGGGCTATGGGGATTTCACCGCCTGCGACACCGCGAGCGACGATGTCTGCCTGATCGCGTTCACCTCCGGCACCACCGGCCAGCCGAAGGGCACCATGCATTTCCAGCGCGACATGCTGGCGAGCGCCGACAGCTATTCGAAATACGTGCTTCAGCCCCATCGGGACGATCGCTTCATCGGCTCGCCCCCCCTCGCCTTCACGTTCGGGCTCGGCGGCCACGTGTTGTTCCCGTTCCGCATTGGCGCGACCTCGATCCAGCTCGAGTCGGCGCCGCCCGACGTGCTGCTTCCGGCCATCGCGAAGTACAAGGCAACGATCTGTTTCACAGCGCCGACCGCCTATCGGGCGATGCTGCCGAAGCTCGCCGAGCATGACATTTCCTCGCTGCGCAAGTGCGTGTCAGCCGGTGAGGCGCTCCCGAAGGCGACCTTCGAGGCCTGGCACAAGGCGACCGGCCTTAAGATCCTCGACGGCATCGGCGCGACCGAGATGATGCACATCTTCATCGGCTCGCCGGAGAACGAGATTCGCTCCGGCGCGACCGGCAAGGTCGTGCCCGGCTACGAGGCGAAAGTGATCGACGAGAACGGCCGCGAGTGCCCGTCTGGGACTGTCGGGTACTTGGCAGTGCGCGGCCCTACCGGCTGCCGTTACCTCGCGGACTCACGGCAGACCAAATATGTGCAGAACGGCTGGAACGTCACCGGCGACACGTACCTGCAGGATGCCGACGGCTACTTCTGGTACCAGGCGCGGTCCGACGACATGATCATTTCGGCGGGCTACAATATCGCGGGACCGGAAGTGGAATCAGCGCTGCTCACGCACCCGGACGTCGCGGAGTGCGGCGTGGTGGGCGTGGCCGACGAAGAGCGCGGGCAGATCGTGAAGGCTTATGTGGTGTTGCGGCCCGGCCAGAACGGCGATGCCGCGATGGCGCGCGCACTGCAGGACCACGTGAAAGCCACCGTCGCTCCCTACAAGTACCCACGCGCCATCGAATTCGTCGGCGAATTGCCGAAGACCCAAACCGGCAAGCTGCAGCGCCATGAACTGCGCCGCAGGGCCGCCGAGCAGGCGGCCCACAAGCTCGCTTCTTAGGATCAGGCCAATGACCCATAAGCCCACTTTGTTCGTCAAGCCGCCCAAGGATGATGAATTGCCCCGCGCCCTCGAGCCTCAGGGCTGGCCGCGTCCCTCTGGCTACGCCAACGGCATGACGGCGAAAGGCCGGGTGGTGGTCACCGGCGGCGTCGTCGGATGGGACGTGATGGGCAATTTTTCGGAGACGTTTGCCGCACAGGCGCGGCAAGTGTTTTCCAACATTCTGAAGATTCTCGCCGAGGGCGGCGCGGGGCCGGAACACCTCGTGCGCCTCACGTGGTACGTCACTGATCTTGATGAGTATCGCGGGAACCTGAAGGAGCTGGGGCGCGCTTATCGCGAAACGATCGGTAGCTATTTCCCCGCGATGGCTGTGGTGCAAGTCGGTGGGCTGGTCGAACCGGCCGCCAAGATCGAGATCGAGGCGACCGCGGTTGTTCCCGAGTAGCCTTTCCGGATGTGAAAGGCCCCGCCTCCGCCCCATTGATGTTGCGCGACCGCGCGTTATGACTGGCTGACCAACGGAGGCCGCGCGTGGATCAGGAAACTCCCGAGCACGAGCATCAGTTCGAACCGCGTGTCGAGGACGACGCGCTCATCCGGGGCCGCGGGCGTTTTGTCGAGGACGCGCCGCAACCGAACCAGGCCTATGCCGTCTTCGTGCGCTCGCCCCACGCGCATGCGCGCATCCGTGCGATTGACGTTGAGGCTGCCCGCGCCGGGCAAGGCGTCGTCGCAGTGCTGACCCACAAGGACTTGGAGGTGGCTGGTGTCGGCTCGACGTCGATGCACCCGCCGCTGATCGGCCGGAACGGCGCCAAGCTGATCGCGCCGTTTCGTCCGTCGCTCGCGGCCGAACGCGTGATGCATGTGGGCCAGACGGTGGCGCTGGTCGTCGCCGAGAACGTTGCACTGGCACAGGACGCCGCCGAAAAGGTCATGGTTGATTACGAGGAGCTCGACTCTGTCAGCGACACTACCGCGGCGCTCGCGGATGGCGCCCCACAGCTCTGGTCCGACGCGCTTGGCAATGTGGCGATCGATTGGCCCGGCCCAGTGCCTGACGACGGCAGCAACGCCAAACAGATCGCGAATATCTTTTCCGGCGCGGCCCATGTGGCGCGTGTGAGATGCCTGAACCAGCGGCTCGTCGTGGCCTCGATGGAGCCGCGCGGCGCGACCGCCTGGTACGACGCGGCGAGCGACCGTTACACACTGCGTTCCTGCTCGCAGGGCGTTGGGCCGCTACGCGATCTGTTGATCGCCGTGATGGGCTGGCCGAAGGAGAAGCTGCGCGTCGTCAGCGAGGATGTCGGTGGCGCGTTCGGGCTGAAAACGTCCGTCTACCCCGAATATCCATGCCTGTTGGTGGCGGCGAAAACAACTGGACGGCCGGTCGCCTGGATGGCGACGCGCTCGGAGTCGTTCCTGTCTGATCAGCAGGCCCGCGACACCGTCACCGAGGCTGAGCTTGCCGTCGACGATAAGGGCAAATTCCTGGCGCTTCGGGTGAAACATCTCGCCAACCTGGGCGCCTTCATTGGTTCGGTGGGCGCCCACATCCAGACCAACAATTTCTCGCGCTGCTTTCCCGGCATGTATGCGATCCCGCGAGTCCAGGTCGACGTGCAATGTGTGTTCAGCAACACGCTGCCCACCGGTCCCTACCGCGGCGCGGGACGGCCGGAAGCGAACTACACGCTGGAGCGACTCGTCGATGAGGCGGGGCGCGTGACCGGCATCGATCCGATCCGCCTGCGGCGGCGCAACCTCATTCCGCGCAAGTCGATGCCCTACAAGACCGCGGTCGGAACGACATACGACTCGGGCGATTTCGCGCCGATCCTGGAGAAGGCGCTGGCGCTTTCGCACTACGCCGGCTTCAAAAAACGGCGCCGCGAGTCATTCCGCGCCAAGAAGCTGCGTGGCATCGGCATCTCGTGCTTCCTCGAGCATGCCGGCGGCGTTCCGACCGAGAGTGCGTCACTTTTATTTCCCGGCGCCGACACACTCGTGCTCGGCATCGGCGTGCAGAACACCGGACAGGGTCACGCCACCATTTATCCACGGTTGGTTGGAGCGAAACTCGGTATTCCGGCCTCGCAGATTTCGCATCGGCATGGCGATACCGACCTCGACCTGAAGGGCAATCCTTCCGTCGGCTCGCGCTCGACCATGACCGTCGGCAGCGCGCTTTATCGCGCGGCCGATCTGATGCTCGAGAAGGCGAAGCCGATCGCGGCCGGCATGCTGGAAGCCGCGGAAGCCGACACGGCCTATCGCGACGGACATTTCGAAGTGGTCGGCACCGATCGCCGCGTGTCGCTGTTCGAAGTCGCGGCGCGCGCCAAGGCGAGCGGCGACACGCTCGACATCAAGGCGACGGTCGACACGCCGCAAACCTTCCCAAACGGCTGCCACATCGCCGAAGTCGAGATTGATCCCGATACCGGCGAAGTTCGCATCATCAGCTATGCGGCGGTGGACGATGCCGGCGTCGTCCTCGATCACACACTGGTCGAAGGCCAACTCGTCGGCGGGCTCGCGCAAGGTATCGGGCAGGCCTTGATGGAGGCCGCCGTCTACGACGAGGGCAACGGTCAGCTCGTTACCGGCACATTCATGGATTACGCCATGCCGCGCGCCATGGACATGCCGCCGATCGCGGACGCCGGTCACAATGTGCCGGCCACCACGAACCCGCTCGGCGTCAAGGGCGTGGGCGAAGCAGGCACCACGGGCTCGATTGCCGCGATCATGAACGCGATCGCGAATGCGATACCGGACGGACGCGGGACAAACATCGACATGCCCGCAACGCCGGCGAAGATCTGGCGCGCCTGCCGCGCGCCGGCGTGAACCTTAGGCCGCGCTGTGCGTTGCGGCCGGCGCGCCGGCGACATGCTCCTCGCCTACCTCGATCGGTGCGAGTTCGACGCGGTTGCGGCCGCGCGCCTTGGCGAGATAGAGCGCCTGGTCGGCGAGCGTGATCAGCCTTGCGAGATCTTGTTGCGGATCAACGATCACGGACACCCCGATGCTTGCGGTCGCGTGAACCGCCTCGCCGTCGACCACCGCCGCGCTCACGGCAAATGTGCGCCGCAGCCGGTCGGCTACCAGATAGGCGTTGTCCATGCTCGCGTCGGCGAGCACGACCGTGAACTCCTCGCCCCCGAGCCGCCCGATGAGATCGGACTGCCGCAGTCCGGCCCGCATGGTTCTGGCAAAGATCTGCAGCACCTTGTCCCCGACCGCATGGCCGAAGCGGTCATTGATCGACTTGAAATGATCGAGATCGATGAGCAGTACGGCGATCGGGCGGTCGCGCGCGACCTGCTGCTGCAGCAGCACCTCCGCGTCGGCGAGGAAGGCGCGGCGATTGAGCAATCCGGTGAGCGGATCGGTCATCGCTGCGGTCTTGTGGCGCAACTCGGTGCGCTCCTTGGACATCGCGAGCAGGATGAACGCGGTCGCAATCGTCATCAGGAACGATTCGAGGCTGAGTACGCTCAGCCAGGCACTCCCCAGGAATGTGTCCGACTCCTGGCCATGCACAAAGGCATTGATGGGCGTGCGGAACAGAAACATCGCACCATAGGAGAAGAACAACGTGATGGCCGGCCAGCGCGACACCAGCGGCTCCTTGCGCGCGCGCCAGAATTCGTGCGCCGTCAGCCACGTATAGGTCGCGATGATGAGCGCGGAGAGCTGCCCGCGGATTTCCGGTCCCGACCCGAAGCCGGACCATTGGGCGGCAAGCAGCCAGACGCCGGCGCCTGCAATCAGCGAGCCGGGTAGCGGCTCGCGGCCATTGAAGACGCGCGCACCATTCCAGGTCACGCCGTAGGACGAGAACAGCAGAACGTTGGGAAGATCGATCGAGAGAAGGTCCGGCACCGAGCCGTAGAGCCCGTAGAGCAGCACCGAGGTCGCGCGTAAGAGATGTGCGCTCGCCCACCACCCAACGGCCTGCACCCGCGTGTTCTGCACCCACACCAGCAGCAGCAGCAGACCGAGGATCGCCTCGACGTCGATGGTAAGCAGGAACAGCGTGTTGACTTCAAACGACATCCAAGCTGGCCCAATGCTCGAACAGGCAACACCCCGCCTTTTGCTTAGCGGCGCACGCTCTACAAACGATGAAGGCTGCCGGCCGGATGCGGGGTGAGAAAGTTATGGTTACCGGAGCGTTTACAAGGCGCGAATTATCGACCGTGCAACATCTTGGCCTGTAGCCGGCGCGGGCGCCGAAATGAAAAACGGCGCGCGGCCCTGGCCGTCGCGCCGTTCCTCAAGCTCTTGATGTCGTTCAGCGGACTTCTTCGGTCGCGAGCCCTGCCTGCACCTCGCCCGCCTCGGCGGCGAGCGCCGCCATCAGGTGATCGAGCTTGTGACCGGCGCGCATCGCCTTCGCGGTCATATAGCGCCGGTTGTGCGCGTTGATCGGCGCATGTAACGGCTTGCGTCCGACGACCTCGATGCCCAGTCCGCTCAGCCCGTCAAGCTTCGCGGGATTGTTGGTCATCAGATAGATCGACGTGCAGCCAAGCTTCTGCAGCATGCGCGCCGCGATGCCGTAGTGGCGCTCGTCGTCGTCAAAGCCGAGCGTCGTGTTGGCATCGACGGTATCGAGACCCGCGTCCTGCAGCGCATAGGCGCGCATCTTGTTGGCAAGGCCAAGCCCGCGGCCTTCCTGCTCGAGATACAGGATGACGCCGCCGCCCTCTTCATTGAGGCGCTTGGTCGCGAGACGCAGCTGGTCCCCGCAATCGCACCGGCTCGATCCGAACACGTCACCCGTGAGACAGGCTGAATGCAATCGCACCGGCACAGGTTTGGATAAATCCGGATTGCCGACGACGACAGCGACCGAGCCACCGCCGACTGCGTCACGGAAAACCACAAAGCGGGTCGACAGTCCGCCCTGGAGGGGGACCTTGGCGTCGCTCGCGATCTCGAGCGAGTATTGTTCGTCACGGCGGAAACGCAGCACCGCATCAGCCGCCACCACAATCAGCGGCGGCTCGATCAACGCACTTGCGGGCGAAGCGATCTCGGCAACCAGCAGCGCCGGCAGACGCTGCGCGATTTTCGCGAGCTCGATGGCAGCGCCAGCACCGTCGCTGGCGGGACCGGCGAGGTCGGCGACCTCGTCCGGATCGGCGTCGGCAACAAGCGAGTCGATCGCTTTGACGTTCGTGCCTTTTGCAAGTTTGAGCGCAACGGGGCCTTCGGACTCGATGCCGAGCGCTCGCGCGCGCCGCGCTGTCACCACAAGTCGTGGCTCCGCGGGTGCGCAGAGTTGCTCGAACGCATTGAGACGCGGCTCGTCGAGCCCATCGACCGGCAACGCGAGAATGAACCTCTGACCTTGTGAGGAGAAAACAACTGGGCGGCCGCTTCGGAACTCTGCGAGGCCACGCTTGACCAGCACGCGATCCGGAGACCCGAACACCCCGCTCCCCGCGTGTCCGTTCCCGTTTCTTGATTTACTCATCTGAGCTGAGGATTCCATATGACAGGGTGAAAACCGCGAACTACAGTGTTATTTCCGTTGCTGTTCTTCGGCCTTCAAGGTTCTGCGTATCAG
>Ga0310810_10009722_pt1 | contig 11146 bp, 11 predicted proteins | sample NCmetagenome_FD_207641 | JGI IMG/M metagenome (GOLD analysis project Ga0310810, IMG submission 207641) | Soil microbial communities from experimental microcosm in Duke University, North Carolina, United States - NC | ecosystem: Engineered > Artificial ecosystem > Soil microcosm > Unclassified ... | reverse complement strand
GCTCTCCTCGCCGCTCGCCGCATCGATCTCGGCGATTGCGACGCGGGCGCCCTCGCGCGCGAACAGAATGGCCGTGGCGCGCCCGATCCCGGTGCCCGCCCCGGTGATCAGCGCCACCTTACCGTCGAGACGCGGCATCAGGCTGCCCTCCCTAGAGATGCCTCTTCACATATCCTGCCGCGTTGCGGCCGGAGATGCGGCCGAAGACGGCGCCGGCCATCAGACCGGTTCCGCTGGCGTAGTTGTGATAGTAGAGCCCGCCGACGATCTCGCCGGCGGCAAAAAGGCCGGGGATCGGCCGGCCGGTCGTATCCTCGACTTCGGCGTCGTTGGTGATCTTGAGCCCGCCAAAAGTAAAGGTGATGCCTGTCGTCACCGCATAGGCTTCGTAGGGCGGCGTGTCGAGAGGCTGCGCCCAATTCGTCTTATCGATCGGCAAGCCGGATGTGCGCAGCCCGTCATGGATGTTCGGGTTGAACGCCACATCGGGGCGCGGCGCCGCGTTGAAGGCGCGCACCGTATCGAGGAAGCCCTTCGGGTCGACACCCTCGAGCCGCTCGGCCAAGCCCTCCAGCGTATCCGCCTTCTCCTTGGTCGTGCGCGGGATGCGGTATTCGTCGCGCAGGAGGTGCACGGTCTTTTGGTCGAAGATTTGCCAGGCGAACATGCCGGGCTGCTTCAGGATTTCGCCGCCGTATTTCGCGTAGGTGTAGCTGTGGAAATCGGCCCCCTCGTCGAGAAAGCGCTGCCCTTTCGCATTGACCACGATGCCGAACGGGTAGCCGTGCTTCTGAAAGCGGTCGCCGACATCGAGATCGCCAAAAGGCGGCGCGTTGATGTCCCAGGCGCAGGCATGCGCGCCCGACCAATGCCCGTTTGGCGCCGCGCCGAAATCGAGCGCCATGCGTAGCCCCTGCCCGGTATTGAACCGGCTGCCGCGCACTTTCGCGAGATCCCAGCCCGGCCCGAGATAACGGGCACGCATCTCGGCATTGGCCTCGAACCCGCCGCAGGCGAGCACGACCGCCTTCGAGCGCAGATCGACAAGCCGCCCCTGATGGCGCACGCGCACACCGCCGACCCCGTCATCGCCCTGCAATAGCGCGACGGCAGGCGTGTCGTAGAGCACCCGGATCTGCTCGCGATCGGCGCGCCCCGCCAGCGCCTTCATCAATTCCTTGCCGCCGCCCCAGATATGACAGGCGAGCCCGCCCCAGAACTTGAACTTGCCGTCGACGCGAAACGCCTGCCGGCCGAGCCCCAACTCAAACCGCACACCCTGCTCACGCATCCACCGGGCGGTCTCGAAGCTTTTTGTGATCAGGATTTCGCTGAGGTCGGGGTCGCAGCGATATTCGGTAAGGCGTCCGATATCGTCGAAATACTGCTCGGCGGTGTAGGTGCCGACATCTACATTCTGCAATTCGTGGTCGTTGATGTCGGGAATGAGCTGCGCCAAATCGTCGAAACCGTGATAGACGACGCGGAACGCGCCGCCGGTAAAGGCGGAATTGCCGCCCCGCCAGTGCTCGGGTGAGATTTCGAGCTGCAACACCGAGGCGCCGTTTTCCTTGGCCGACAACGCGGCGCAGGTCGCGGCATTGCCGGCGCCGACGACGATGACGTCATGCTCGGGGATGTCCATCGCTGAGGCCTTCGTTACATCGTGCTCGCATGATGTAACTAGATTCCGCGTCCCGGCGAAAGCCGGGACCCACCCGGGCTGAGGCAAGAGCGCCTGAAGCGTGGGCCCCGGCTTTCGCCGGGACACCGAAATGTCGCGTCAGATCGGCGGGTATTTGAACCATTCCGGCGGCGGGCCGGCCTCCTCGCGGGCCTCGCGCAGCGGCGGGACAAGGCGGTCCAGTGCGGCAAACAGCCAAAACAGCACGCGCCGCGCCGCATGCGTCCGAGCAAAGGGAGGCGCGGCCACACGCTCCAATCCGGTTGCGATCACGGACATCAACTCCTCCAGAACGGTTTGTTGATCTCACGCCAGACATCGCCGCGCGTGATGCCGATATCGCGCAGCATGCGGTCGTCGAGCCGCGCGAGCTCGGCGCGCTCGCGGCTGCGCTGCCGCCATCCTTGCAACATCGCGCGAACGACATTCAGCGCTCGCCCGAGCGAGCCACCGATGGCGCGCCGCCGTGCTCGGCCGGGCGCGATGCGGGTAAACCGGCCCGATGTCGGGCCGAGCGAGATAGCCTTCATGGGATGCTCCTGTCTGATCGGGGCGCCGACACCGGTCGGCTGCGCTCCTATGCGCTGTCGCAGTGGAACCTAGGGACGCCGCGGGATCGCCTCTATCCGGTTCTTGCTGTGTTGTTCGCGCCGTCTTCACCTGCGCCGGATGATAGGGATGCGCGGCGCTCCTTGTTTCGGTTTCGGCCGTAGGATGCGTTGACCTCGGCGCGGGCCGAGAGACACCCATCATCGGAGATGTCGCGGCGTTCACGGTGCGTTACGCTGCGCTAGCCCACCTACGGCAATAGCGGAGGAAGGGATGGCCGGAGAGACGGTAAGGCTCGCGGAATACGCGGCGGGGCTGCGCTACGAGGATCTGCCGAGGGAGGTCGTCGCCGCCGCGAAGGACGCGATTATCGACACGATCGCCGCCTGCATCTGCGGCAGCGCATTGCCGTGGAGCCGCATCGTCATCGACTATGCCGAGCGCACCGGCCCGGGCGGCACATCGCGCATTCTCGGCCGCGGCAGCGCGGTGCAGGCGCCGGCGGCGGCGCTCGCCAACGGCGCGCTGGCGCACGCTTTCGAATTGGACAGCCTGACCCGGCCCGGCGCCGGCGCGCATCCCGGCGCGACGGTATTGCCGCCGGCGCTTGCGGTCGCGCAGCAGATCGGCGGCCAAGGACAAATTATTAGCGGGCGCTCGCTGATCGCGGCGTTTGTCGCCGGTAACGAGGTGATGATCCGCATCGGCCGAGCCACCGGGCACACAAACGAGGCGCGCGGCTTTCACGCGCCGGGCACGACGGGGCCATTCGGCGCCGCAATTGCCTGCGCGCATCTGCTCGGGCTCGACGCGACGACGACGACAAACGCGATCGGCATCGCCGGCTCGCTGGCGGGCGGGCTCCTCGAATTCGCGAAGGGCGATGGCGGCATGGTGAAGCGGCTGCATCTCGGGCGCGCCTCCGAGGCGGGCGTCTTGGCCGCGAGCCTCGCGCAATCCGGCTTCACCGGGCCAAAGACGGTGCTCGAAGGCCAGTTCGGCTTTCTGCGAGTCTTCTGCACCGAGTTCGACGAGACCTCGCTGACAAAGGGGCTCGGGCAAGATTTCGTCACCACCTCGACCGTGCTGAAGCGCTACCCCGTGCATGCGACGGCGCATGCCGCGGTGCGTGCCGTGCGCGACTTGCGGACCGAGCACGGTTTCACCGGCGTCGATGTCGAGGCGATCGCCGTCACCGGCAACCGGCGCATGGTCGAGCGGCACGCGATCGCGGAGCCCGCCGATCTGATGCTGGCGCAGTATTCGATCCCGTTCTGCGTCGCGCTGGCGCTTCACCGCGAGGCGCGTGACCCCGAGAGCTATGATGAGAGCGCGCTTGCCGACCCGCAGATCCGCGCGCTGACGCGGCGCGTGCGCATCGTGCCGGAAAACAGCGCCGGGCATGGTGCGATGGGCAGCACGGTGACGATCACGCTGTCCGACGGCCGGCGTTTCGAGAAACACGTCGACAGCGGGCTGTTGGAAACCGGGGAATTGCCGGACAAATTCACCCGGCTGACGCGCGGCGCGCTCGGCGACAGCGGTGCGGCACGATTGTTCGCGCGCCTACAAAAGCTCGAAGACGAAGCAAGCCTCGACTGGCTCGGCAGGCCCGAATGACGGCGCGTTACGGCGTGGCGGCCTGGTAGCGGCCCTTCCAGCGCCCGCCCCGGCCACGCCAGAACTGCACCGCCGAGCCGATCGTCGCGGCGGTGTAAAACAGCGCGACCAGCGGCAAGAGCGGCGCGATCCAGAGCGGGCAGCGGTAGAAGCGCAACATCGGCACATAGGCGAGGCTCATCGCCAGCCACGCCGCGCCGCCCAACGCCATCGCCGCAGGCGCGCCCGACAACAGCAGCAGCGGCGGCATCACGAAGATGATCGTCAGCGCCAGCACCATGCCGATCAGCGCGAGCGCGGAATAGCCGAGCTGCGCAAAGGCGCAGCGCGCGATCATGTCCCAGATCGGCCGCCACGACCCGTAGGCGCGGATGCTCGTCGTATCGTGCGCCATGCCGAGCCACACCTGCCCCGCTGCCTTGACCCGCCGCGCCAAGGCGCAATCGTCGATGATCTCACCGCGGATGGTGTCGATGCCGCCGATCCGTTCGAGCGCATCGCGCCGGATCAGCATGCAGCCGCCGGCCGCAGCAGCGGTGCTGCGATGCGGGTCGGCGACCCAGCGCGGCGGGTACAGCATAAAAAAGAACCACACAAAGGCCGGGATCAACAGCCGCTCCCAGAGGCTGGCGCAATGCAGCCGGACCATCAAGGAGACGAGGTCGTATCCGCCCTGTTCGGCGCGAGCGACGAGCCCGGCGAGATTATCGGGCGCGTGCACGATATCGGCGTCGGTCAACAGCAGGTAATCGGGCCGATGCGCCCCAGCGGCCACAACACCCTGGCGTACCGCCCATAATTTGCCCGTCCAGCCCGCCAGCATCGGCGCCGACGCGATGACGGTAAGCCGATCGGCCGCGCCCGCTTGCTCTGCCGCTTGACGCGCCACCGCCGCGGTGCCGTCGCCGCTGTGATCGTCGATAACGATGATGTGCAGCGATCCGGGATAATCCTGCGCGAGGAGCGAGCCGACCGCGCGGCCGACGACATCGGCCTCGTCGCGCGCCGGCACGACCGCGACGACCGCCCGCGCCGGAGCCGATGATGCGCCGGGGGTATCGTCGCGCCCATGCCAGAACCCGCCGCGAAACGCGATCAGGTACAGCCACGCCGCCGCCGCCAGAATGCCGATGACCGTCGCAATCATCCGTTCCCGTTCATCCACTAAGCCGGATGCGCCGACTCGCCTTTAGAGCAGATTTCGTGGATCGCACAAAAGCCCCGTGTCCCGGCGAAAGCCGGGACCCACCGTTCCGCCGTCCGTGCCTCGGGTAAGTGGGTCCCGGCTTTCGCCGGGACGCCGGTGTAGGACAGGCTCGGCCCAGTCTTGTTAGAGGATTCAGAACGCCTCAAAACCGAAGACAATTCGCGTCACTACTATCCGAACGGTGACCGTCATGACTACCGATACGCTCTCACGCGAAACCGCATCGCTCCTCGCCGGTTTTGGGATCGGCCCGGAGATCCTGACCGCCGGCGATTTCGCGGTTACTTCGCCGATTGACGGCAGCCGCATCGCCGCCTTGCGCCGCCACACCCCCGGCGATCTCGACCCTATGATCGCCGCCGCCGAACGCGCCTTCCTGTTGTGGCGCGCGGTGCCGCCACCCCGCCGCGGCGAATTGGTGCGCCTCTTTGCCGAGGAATTGCGCCGCCACAAGCCGGCGCTCGGCCGGCTCGTCTCGATCGAGGCCGGCAAGATCCTCGAAGAGGGCCAGGGCGAAGTGCAGGAGATGATCGACATCTGCGACTTCGCGGTCGGTCTGTCGCGCCAGCTCTACGGCAAGGTCATCGCCAGCGAGCGGCCCGGTCACCGCATGCTTGAAAGCTGGTGCCCCTTGGGCCCTGCCGGGATCATCACCGCCTTCAACTTCCCGGTCGCGGTGTGGTCGTGGAACGCGGCGCTCGCCTTGGTCTGCGGCGACCCGCTGATCTGGAAGCCGTCGGACAAGACCCCGCTTTGCGCGCTGGCCTGCAATGCGATCCTCGGTCAGGCCGTCGCGCGCTTTGGCGATGTGCCCGAGGAATTGCGCCGCGGTCTCAGCCAGGTGGCGATCGGCGGCTCGGAGCTCGGCGAGGCGCTCTGCGACGACCGCCGCGTGCCGCTCGTGAGCGCCACCGGCTCGACCCGCATGGGCGCCATCGTGGGCCCGCGGGTTGCGCAGCGCTTTGGCCGCACGCTCCTCGAGCTCGGCGGCAATAACGGCATGATCGTCGCGCCCTCGGCCGATCTCGATCTGGCCTTGCGCGCGATCCTGTTCGCCGCGGTCGGCACCGCCGGGCAGCGCTGCACGAGTTTGCGCCGCCTAATCGTGCACGACGACATCGCGGAGACGCTCGTCACGCAGCTGAAGCGCGCCTATGCGCAGGTAAAGATCGGCAACCCGCTGGAGCCCGGCACGCTGGTGGGGCCGCTGATCGGCGAGAGCGCTTTCACCGGTATGCAGCGCGCCCTCGACGAAGCGACGCGTGACGGCGGACAGGTGTTCGGCGGCGAGCGCGTCTTGGCCGAGCGCTGGCCGGATGCCTATTACGTCAGGCCGGCGCTCGTCGAGATGCCACGGCAGACGCAGATCGTTTGGCGCGAGACCTTTGCGCCGATCCTTTATGCGATGCGCTACCGCGATCTCGACGAAGCGATCGCGATGCACAATTCGGTGCCGCAGGGCCTCGCGTCGAGCATCTTCACGACCGATCTGCGCGAGGCCGAGTTCTTCACCTCCGCGATGGGGAGCGATTGCGGCATCGTCAATGTCAATATCGGGCCGAGCGGCGCGGAGATCGGCGGCGCCTTTGGCGGCGAGAAGGAAACCGGCGGCGGCCGCGAAGCCGGCAGCGGTTCGTGGCAGGCCTATATGCGGCGCATGACGACGACGATCAACTACTCGCGCGACTTGCCGCTGGCGCAAGGCATCAAGTTCGACATCGAGACGGCGCCGTAACTGCCGTCATGTCGCCGGTGTGGCGATGGCGGCGGTGACGACGCGCAGGCTCGGAGCTTCGTCGAGCTGCAACAAAAGGCGCTGCAAGCGCTCGACCTGCGCCGCTGACAATGCGCGGCCGGCGCAATCGGCGAATTTGCCGAGGAGCGCCTCCTCGGGCAGCGGATTGTCCGGACCGCGGCCGAGCGCCGCCCCGACGCGCTGCGCAATCGTGCGGCCGTCATCGAAGGTGATCCTCACTTCGGCGCCGAGATGCTCGTCGCCATCGGCCGCCATCTCGGGATGGGGCGCTGCCTGAATGCGCTGCATCAACGTGCGCACGACCGGGTCGCGGAACGCCTCACCCTCGAAATGCTCGAGCCGGATCCGCCCGTCGAGCAGCGCGCGAGCCAGGCAGTATTGAACGCTGAATTTCGCGTCGAGCCCGCTTTGCGGGTCGGGGCGGTCGGTATGCGCGAGACGCCGCGGATGCGTCCAGGAATTGATATGCGCGACCCGCTCGGGCGCGATGTCATGCGCGGCGCGCAATAGCAGCAATGCGTCGATCGCCGGATGCGTGCTGCCGCAGCACGGGTGCTGCTTCACGCCGAGCCCGGGCCGGACGATGTCGTAGGGCTGCCCCCAATCGCGCAAGATGATCTCGGGGTCGAACGTGCCGGCGCCGTTGAACACCATCAGGAAACCCTGCTTGTGTTCGAGCGCGGCGGGGTTGGCGCTGAAGCCGTTGCGCGCGAGGAGCGCCGCAAAGAGACCGTTGCGCGCGGTGTGCCCGACATGCAGCGGCTTGGTCATCGTGCCGAAATTCGCCTTGATGCCGGAGGCCAGCGAGGCGGCGATCGCCAGTGCCTGCGCCGTCTTGGCGCGGTCGAGGCCGAGCAGGTGGCATGAGGCCGCGGCGGCGCCGAACACACCCAACGTCGCGGTCGGATGCCAGCCCTTTTCGTAATGATGGAAATGGACGCCGCGCGCGATGCGCGTTTCGGTCTCGAAACCGGCGACATAGGCCGCGATGAAATCCTTGCCGGTGCAATCGAGCACTTCCCCAAGCGCAAACAAGGCCGGCAGGATCGGCGCCGAGGGATGCCCGCCCAAGGAATTGCTGACATCGTCGAAATCGAGCGCATGCGCCGCGGTGCCGTTGACGAGCGCCGCGTCGAGCGGCGCCGCCCGGTTGTCGCTGCCGAAAATGAGACATTCGCCGCTCGACTTCCCGAGCCCGAGCACGCCGGCGGCGATCCGGGCGCAGGGCTCGCCGGCGCCAGCCAGGGTCACTCCGACCGTGTCGAGGATCGCCGCCTTCGCCCAGCGCACCGCCTCGGCCGGCAGCCCCTCGTAACGGATCGCGCCGATGCGCTCGGCGATGCCGTCGATAATCGTCACCTCTACATCCTCCACGTATACGGCGCCGAGCGGGCAACTTTGCTGAGCGCGGCGCTGTTTGAGCCGACAGTGTTCGGAGCCGATGGGTTGTTCGAGTCTGCCGCATCATGCGCGCCGCGAAAAGCCTGATGCCGCCACGGACCGGTTCCGAGGCGGTGACATTGATGGGCCGGCTCGGCTACATCGCGCGCGGGGTCGTGTATTTGCTCGTCGGCGCCTCGGCGGCGATCGCCGCGATTTGGCCGGCGCATCGCCCGGCCGGCCCGAGCGATGCGGTCCAACTGGGCTCTGCGCAACTCGATGGCGGGCAATTCGGGCATGGACACCCGATCGGTGCAATCTTCCTCATCGCCGTCGCGTTAGGTCTCGCCTGCCTGGCGGGTTGGTTCACGATCGCCGGGCTCATGACAGCCCGGCGCGGCGGCGGACGCGGCTGGTGGCGCGGTCTCGGCATGCTCGGCGACGCCATTGTCTATGTCTTTTTTATGATCGATGTCGCCGGCATCGCGCTCGGGCTGTGGCGGGGCGGCGGCGACCGCAACGTCCAGTCCTGGATTGCCTGGCTGTCGGCCTGGGATTACGGCCGGCCGCTGATCGGGGTCATCGGAGCGGTCGTTCTGGTCGGCGGCGCCGGACTCCTCGTCTGGGGCATCATCGGCAATGTCGATCGCGAGGTGGCATTGCCGCAACAGGAGAAGCGGCTGATCCGCCCGGTCGCGCGATACGGCATCGCCGGCCGCGGCGCCGCGGTCGCGCTGGTCGGCTGCTTTCTGATCGCCGCCGCCTTCTACGGCAATCCGCGCGAAGCGCATGAGGTCGGCGGGATGCTGGCCGCCTTGCGCCATGTCACCTACGGCCGCGTCCTGATCGGCCTGTTCGGGCTCGCGTTTATCGGGTCGAGCCTGTTTGATTTTGTCGCGGCGTTTTATCGCCGCTTCGACCCCGCCGAGGCGTGAGCGCTGGAGAGGTCCAACTCAGGCGACCTCGAACAGCCCCGCCGCGCCCATCCCACCACCGACGCACATCGTGCAGACGACATATTTCGCGCCGCGCCTTTTCCCCTCGATCAGCGCATGCCCGACCATGCGCGCGCCGGACATGCCATAGGGGTGGCCGATCGAGATCGCGCCGCCATTGACGTTGAGCTTGTCGTGCGGGATGCCGAGCCGGTCGCGGCAATAGAGGACCTGCACAGCAAAGGCCTCGTTCAATTCCCAGAGATCGATGTCGTCGATCTTGAGGCCGTGCTGCGCGAGCAGCTTCGGCACGGCGAAAACCGGGCCGATCCCCATCTCGTCCGGGGCACAGCCGGCGACCGCGATGCCGCGGTAGATGCCGAGCGGCTGCAGCCCGCGGCGCTCGGCCTCCTTCTCCTCCATCAGCACGGCGGCGGAAGCCCCGTCCGACAATTGCGAGGCGTTGCCGGCCGTGATGCAGCGGCCCTCCTTGATGCGCTGGCCGTCCTTGAACACCGGCTTCAGCCCCGCCAAGCCCTCGAGCGAGGTGTCGGGCCGGTTCCCCTCATCCTTGTCCAGGGTCACCGATTTCTTTGAGGTCTCGCCGGTGTTGCGGTCGGTCACCAGCATGACCGATGGCAAGGGCGCGATCTCGTCGTCGAAGCGCCCGGCCTGCTGCGCCGCCGCGGTGCGCTGCTGCGAGCGCAGCGAGTATTCGTCTTGCGCCTCGCGCGACACGCCGTAGCGCTCGGCCACAACCTCGGCGGTTTCGAGCATCGTCATGTAAAGCGCCGGGATACGCTCGACGAGCGCCGGGTCCTGCGCCCGGTAGCGGTTCATATGCTCGTTCTGCACGAGCGACACCGACTCGACGCCGCCGCCGATCGCGACCGTCATGCCGTCATGCATGATCTCCTTCGCGGCCGTCGCGATCGCCATCATGCCGGACGAGCACTGCCGGTCGAGCGACATCGCCGCGACGGTATCGGGAAGGCCGGCTCGGATCGCGCTCTGCCGCGCGACGTTGGAACCTTGGCCGCCCTGCTGCAATGCCGCGCCAATAATGACGTCATCGACCTCGCCGGGCTCGACGCCGGCGCGCCGCACCGCCTGCGCGATCGCGTGACCGGCGAGCGCCTGCGGCTGGGTGTCGTTGAAGGCGCCGCGATAGGCTCTGCCGATCGGCGTGCGGGCGGTGGAGACGATGACGGCGCTGCGCATGGGCTTTCTCCTGTTTCGTCCTATTCGGCGGCGGCTTGCGGCTGGCCCGCGAAGATAACCGAGATGATGAAGTCGCGCTTGGTCGAGGCGTGCTGGACATCGTAGCCCACCGGCTCACCATCCTCGCCAAGATCGAGATTAATGTCGGGCTCGATCTCGCGCGTCCGCTTCGCTGGCATCGGGCGCAGCTCAATATAGAGGCTGTCTGTCGATTTATCGTAGGAGAGCCTCATTCGTAATCCTCGTCCAGAAAGGCGTTGTGAACGGTCTTTCCGTCAGAGAGTAGCACTACACGCAGGTAACCGCCGAGGCTTGCCGCATAGCCCCACACTCGGATGCGCCCGTCTGGCTGCACTTCCCGGCGGTCCGGCCGGCGAATGACTCGCCGGATTTCGATGGGATCCAGGTAGTCGCGCCTCGGCAGCACATCGAACGCGAAGTATTTGGTACGCCAGAACGGCGGCGGGGGAAGGCGTTCCGGCTCCTCTGGCACCCAGCTCGCGCCTCACGCAAATTGTTAGGGCGGAAAAGAACCTTGTTGATGATCTCAGCTGTAACGCGATCAACCCGTTAGAGGCACCTGGAACATACGCGCGGGAGGCGATGTTCGATGAACCGAGGTCATGGTGGGCGCGACAGGGATTGAACCTGTGACCCCACCCGTGTGAAGGGTGTGCTCTCCCGCTGAGCTACGCGCCCGGTTCTGTATCCGGCGCGGGCATTTAGGAGGGCGCCCCGAACCCTGTCAAGGCGCCGGCCCGGCTGACGGGCCAGGCGCCGCGGCGCGGTTGGGA
>Ga0310810_10009721_pt1 | contig 11146 bp, 8 predicted proteins | sample NCmetagenome_FD_207641 | JGI IMG/M metagenome (GOLD analysis project Ga0310810, IMG submission 207641) | Soil microbial communities from experimental microcosm in Duke University, North Carolina, United States - NC | ecosystem: Engineered > Artificial ecosystem > Soil microcosm > Unclassified ... | reverse complement strand
TGCTCCGCAACGGGCTGCATCTTGCGGCGCTGCCGTCGGAGCTCGCCGGGGTGCTGACGGGAACGCTGCTCGTCACGACGATCGCGATCGATCGCCTGAGAGCTGGCACAATCGGCCCTGCGCGGCGTGCGCCGGGTCGCGGTCCGGGAGAAACGGAAGACACGGGAGAAACAGGAGAGTTTGAGGTGAGGAACAGTCAAGTCGCCGTGCTCTGCGCGACGATCGTCGCGGGCTCGCTCATCGTCGCGGGTACGAACGTGTGGCTTGTGCGATCACTCCGGCCGCCGGGCGGAGCGGCCGCAACGGCCAGTCCGTCGGCTGCCGCGAATACGCACCGTCCCGTCATCGCCATGATGCCGAAGGCCAAAGGGGACCCTTATTTCGTCAGCTGCCGGGTCGGCGCGGAGGAAGCGGCGCAGGAGCTGGGCGCCGAACTGATCTGGGACGGGCCCACCAGCCTCGACGCGGCGCGGCAGAACGAGCTGGTGGAGAACTGGATCACGCGCAAGGTCGATGTGATCGCCGTCGCGGTCGAGAACCGCGGCGGCATCTCGAGCGTGCTGCGCAAGGCACGCGCGCGCGGGATTCGCGTGCTGACGTGGGACGCCGATGCGGATCCGGACGCGCGCGATTTCTTCGTGAACCAGGCTACCGCGGAGGGGATTGCGAACACGCTCACCGACGAAGCGGCGCGGCTGCTCGGCGGCACGGGAGAATTTGCGATCATTACCGGCGCGCTCAGCGCCGCGAATCAGAACGAATGGATCGCTTTCATCAAGAAGCGTCAGGCCGAGAAGTACCCCGGCCTCAAGCTCGCGACGATTCGCCCGAGCGACGACGACCGCGACAAGGCGTTCGCCGAGACGCAGACGATCATGCGCGTGTTTCCCAGTGTGAAGCTGGTGATGGCGATCTCGGCGCCCGCGGTTCCCGGTTCGGCGGAGGCGGTGCGCCAGGCGAACCGCCGCGACGTCAACGTCATCGGCCTGTCGCTCCCGAACATGAACAAGCCGTACGTGCACGATGGCTGGGTGCAGACGGTGGTGCTGTGGAACACCAAAGACCTTGGCTACCTGACCGTGCTCGCGGGATCGCTGGTGATGCAGAACAAGATTACGCCGTCGACGACGTCGTTCGAGGCGGGACGGCTGGGAACTATCCTGATTCGCGGCAGCGAGATCATCCTCGGCGCGCCGGTGATGTTCACCAAGGCGAATATTGATAGGTTTGATTTCTAACGCGGTTCGCGGTTCGCGGTTCGCGGTCGCGGTTTGCGGCCGGTGGCGGCCCGTAAAGGGCCGCCCTACGTAGGCCGGGGCTTTACGCCCCGGCGCCCGAAAGGACGGAATGGCAGACCAGCAAATCACCGCCGCCTACGACATCGGTAAGCAGCGCTACGCCGACCTTGGCGTCGACGTGGACGCGGCACTCAGGACGCTGGCGACGGTTCCAATCTCCATGCACTGCTGGCAGGGAGATGACGTCGTCGGGTTCGAGAAGGGCGGAGGCGAGATCGGCGGCGGACTCGCCGCGACGGGAAATTATCCCGGTAAGGCGCGCACCGCCGACCAGCTGCGCAGCGATGCGTCGAAAGCGTTGTCGCTGATTCCCGGCACACACCGCTTCAACCTGCACGCGTCGTACGGCGAGTTCGGCGGACGCGCGGTCGAGCGCGATGAGATCGGACCCGAGCACTATTCGCGATGGATCGACTGGGCGAAGCAGGAAGGAATCGGCCTCGACTTCAACCCCACCTTCTTCTCGCATCCGAAGGCGACGAGCTTTACGCTCGCGCATCGCGACAAGGAAACCCGCGAGTTCTGGATTCGGCACGGACGCGCCTGCCGGCACATCGGCGCCGCGATGGGAAAGGCGCTCGGAAAACCCTGCGTCACCAATCTGTGGATCCCCGACGGCATGAAGGACACGCCCGTCGATCGCGTGGGTCCGCGAGAGCGTCTGCTCGACTCGCTCGACCGGATTTTTGCCGAGCCGATCGATCGCGCCCACAACCTGGACTCGGTCGAAGGCAAACTGTTCGGCCTGGGGTTCGAGAGCTACACCGCCGGTTCCCACGAGTTCTACTTCGGCTACGCGCTCTCGAGGAAGACGCTCTACACGCTCGACACCGGGCACTACCATCCGACCGAGACGATCACCGACAAGCTGAGCGCCGTCTTCATGTTCCTGCCGGAGATCCTGCTGCACGTCAGCCGCGGCGTCCGCTGGGACAGCGATCATGTCGTCGTGCTCAACGACGATCTCGAAGCCATCGCGCTGGAGCTCGTGCGCGGCGGGTTCGTGGATCGCACCCACATCGGCCTCGATTATTTCGACGCGAGCATCAACCGGGTCGCCGCCTGGGTGATCGGCACGCGCAACATGCTGAAGGCGCTGCTCAAGGCGCTGCTCGAGCCGTCAGCGCGGCTGCGCGAGCTCGAAGCGCGCGAGGACTACACGGCGCGGCTGGCGCTGCAGGAGGAGTTCAAGTCGCTGCCCTGGGGCGCCGTGTGGGACTATTACTGTGCGCGCGCGGGCATGCCCCTTCGCGACGCGTGGCTGTCGGAGATCAAACAGTACGAAGCGGATGTCCTGGCGCTGAGGTGATCGGATGCGGTGGAGCGTGCTCGTCGGCCTGATGTTCGCCGTCATCATCATCCCGTTCATTCTGTTCGAGAAGCAGTTCGAGGCGCTGGGGGCGTGGCTTGCCTCCGGACACGCGTCGGGCTGGACCTCGGCGTCGATCATCGCCGGACTGCTTGCGCTCGACGTCTTCCTGCCGGTCCCGTCGAGCGTCGTTTCGACAGTCGCCGGCGTGCTGTTCGGTTTCTGGCGCGGCATGGCGGTCATCTGGGTGGGGATGATTTTCGGCTGCGTGATCGGCTACGCCTTCGGCGCGCGTGCGGCGGGCGCCGCGCGGAAGGTGGTGGGCGCCGACGGCCTGGTCAAAGCCGGCAGAGTGATGGAGCGCCACGGTTCATGGGCGCTCGTGATCTGCCGCCCGATTCCGGTCCTCGCCGAATCGAGCATCGTGTTCGCGGGTCTCGTCCGGTCGCCGCTCGCGCCGTTCATCTGGCTCACCACATTATCGAATCTCGGCATCGCGATCGCGTATGCCGCGGTCGGCGCGTTCTCGATGAAGACCGAGTCGTTCCTGTGGACGTTCGTCGGCGCGCTCGCGCTTCCCGGCATCGCGATGCTGCTCGGCAGGCTGTTTGTGACGAAGCGATTGACGACCAACGCATAACGAAGAGCGAAGCCGCCCAACGGACAGCGAAGGCGCATAACGGACAGCGAACGCGCATAACGGACAGCGAAGACTATGCCTCTTTATCTGGGACTGGATTCGAGCACTCAGAGTTTGACAGCGATTGTTCTCGAAGCCGGGAGCGGCCGCCGGCGCGTCGTCTTTGAGTCGTCGATCGCGTTCGACGACGCGTTTCCGCAGTACGGTACGCGCCATGGCGTCCTGCCGAGCGACGACGCCGCGATGGCGGTCTCGCCGCCGCTGATGTGGGCGGACGCGCTCGAGCTGATGATGGACCGCGTCGCGAAGAGCGGCGTCGACCTGCAGCGGTTGGCAGCGGTCTCCGGCTCTGCACAGCAGCACGGCAGCGTGTATTTGAGTGCGGCCGCCGCGACCGGACTAGCCTCGCTGGATCCGGCGCGTCCGCTCGCCGATCAGGTGGCCCCGATGCTCGCGCGCAAGGTCTCGCCCATCTGGATGGACTCCAGCACGTCGGCCGAGTGCGCCGAAATCGAGGCGGCGGTCGGCGGGGAGCGGGCGCTCGCGCAGCACACGGGGTCGCGCGCCTTCGAGCGCTTCACCGCCGCGCAGATTCGAAAATTCGCGAAACAGGATCCCGGTGGCTACGCGGCGACCGACCGCGTGCACCTCGTGAGCTCATTCCTCGCGTCGCTGCTCACCGGGGCGCATGCCCCGATGGATCCGGGTGACGGTTCGGGCATGAACCTGATGGATCTCGGCGCGTGCCAGTGGTGGCCGCCCGCGGTCGACTCCACGGCGACGGGGCTGGCCGCCAAACTTCCACCGATCACTCCTGCCGCCGCCTCTGTCGGAACCCTATCGCCGTACTGGCAGCAGCGGTTCGGGTTTCCCGCGGCACGCGTGATCGCGTGGTCGGGGGACAATCCGTGCAGCCTCGTCGGCGTCGGTCTGGTGCGCGAAGGTCGGCTGGCGATCTCCCTTGGCACGAGCGACACGGTGTTCGGGCTGATGCGCGAGCCGCGCGTGGACGAGACCGGCACCGGTCACGTGTTCGGCGCGCCGACCGGCGATTACATGGGGCTGACGTGCTTCAAGAACGGATCGCTGGCGCGCGAGCGCGTCCGCGATCAGTTCCGCCTGTCCTGGGAAGAGTTCTCCGGGATTCTCCGCCGCACTCCGGCGGGGAACGCCGGCCGCATCATGCTGCCGTGGTTCGAGCCGGAGATCACGCCAACCGTCCTCACGCCCGGGGTGCGTCGCCTCGGCTTCACCGACCAGGATGTCGCTGCGAACGTGCGCGGCGTCATCGAAGCGCAGCAGATGGCGATGGCGCTGCACTCGCGGTGGATGAACGTGAAGATCGATTCGATCCACGCGACCGGAGGCGCCGCAGCAAACCGCGACATCCTCCAGGTGATGGCGGACGTGTTCGGCGCGACCGTGTATCAGCTGCAGGTCGGCAACTCGGCCGCGCTCGGCGCCGCGTTGATGGCGCTGCACGGCGATGCCGCCGCCGAGGGACGGCGGCTGCCCTGGGACGAAGTCATCAAGGAGTTCGTCGAACCGATCGCGGACAGCGCATTGAAGCCGAACGCGGAGCATCACGGCCTCTACCGCGATCTGATCGAGACATACGCGTCGCACGAACGCAAGGCCTTGCTTTAGCGGACGCCGAGCAGAACCTCCATCGTCAACTGGTCCAGCCGCTCGTAGGCCAACCCCTTGCTCGCCAGTTGGACGCGATCCAGATTCGCGCCCAGCAGGGTGTCGCGCGACGACGAGGAGTATTTCGCGACGGACGGTGCGGTTCCTGCGGTTGACTCACGGAGCACCGCCTGGATCTCGGGGTCCGCGTTCCACTGCGCCGCGCGCGCCTTCAGGATCAAGTAGGTCCGCATGCAGCCGCGCGCGAAGTCTTTGACCCCGTCGTAATCCTCGGTGCGGTACGCATGCGCGTCGAAATGCCGCGGCCCGTCGTAGCCGACGTCCTCGAGGAATTTCACGAGCCAGAACGCGACCTTGATATTCGCCGCGCCGAAGCGGAAGTCCTGGTCATAGCGCCCCGGCTCCTGATCGTTGAGATCGATGTGAAAGAGCTTGCCGGCTTCCCACGCCTGCGCGACCGCGTGCAGGAAGTTCAACCCCGCCATGCGCTCGTGCGCGACCTCGGGATTGACCCCGACCATCTCGGGATGCGCGAGCGTCGGGATCAGGCCGAGATAGTTGCCGGTCGTCGCCATGTAGATGTCGCCGCGCGGCTCGTTCGGCTTCGCTTCGAGCGCGAACTTGAAGCCGTACTTCTTGTCCATCGAGTACTCGCACAGGAAATCGATGGCGCTGCGCAGCCGTTTGACGGCTTCGTCGGGGCGGCGGCAGGCATCGGTTTCCGTCCCCTCGCGGCCGCCCCACAAGACAAAGATCTTCGCGCCGAGTTCGGCGCCGAGATCCATCGCCCGCATCGTCTTCTGCACCGCGTAGGCGCGGACGCGCGGATCGTTGGACGTGAACGCCCCATCGCGGAACACCGGGTCGTAGAACAGATTCACGGTGGCCATCGGCACCACCAGGCCCGCCTGCTGGCAGGCACGCTGGAATCCGGCGACGATGCGGTCGCGCTCCGCCGGCGCGGCGTCGATCGGCACGAGGTCGTTGTCGTGCAGGTTCACGCCCCACGCGCCGACCTCGCCGAGCAGCGCCGCGGCATCATTGGGCGGCAGCGTCGGCCGCACGGCTTCGCCAAACGGATCGCGGCCGCGATTGCTGACGGTCCAGAGGCCGAAAGAGAATTTGTGTTCGGGACGAGGGGCGTAATCAGACATGAGAGGCGGTTTCTCCACAGACGGTCAATAAGCTCCGCGGCCAGGGGGCGACCGCAACGCAGTATTATGCCGCACCAAACCCCGCCGCGAATTTAGTATGCTGTGCGGTCGGGCGTTCTCTTTCCTCTCCAGAATCGGAGGCGCGTTGTGAAACGGATCGGGATGGGTATCGTCGGGGCGGGGTTCGTCGGACCCCATCACGTTGATGCAGTGCGGCGGCTCGGCTACGTGGACATCGTCGGCGTCGCGGGGAGCAGCCAGGCGTCCGCCGAGAAGAAAGCGGACGCGCTCGGCGCGCGCCGCGCCTACGGCAGTTATGAGGCGCTCCTCGACGATCCCGAGATCCAGGTGATTCACAACGCGACCCCGAACTACCTGCATTATCCGGTCAACGCCGCCGCGATCGCGAAAGGGAAGCACGTCATCTCCGACAAGCCGCTCGCGATGACCGCCGCCGAAGCCAAGAAGCTGCTCGATCAGGCGACCAAGGCCGGCATCGTTCACGCCGTCACCTTCAACTACCGCGGCAACCCGCTCGTGCAGCACGCGCGCAACGCGATCGTGCGCGGCGAGATCGGCAAGCCGAATTTTCTCGTCGGCTATTACCTGCAGGACTGGCTGCTGAAAGACACCGACTACTCCTGGAGACTCGAGCCCGACAAGGGGGGCGCATCGTCTGCGCTCGGCGACATCGGGTCGCACTGGTGCGATCTCGCGCAGCACATCAGCGGTCTGCGCATCACCGACGTCCTCGGCGACATCACGACCGTGATTCCGCGGCGCAAGCGTCCCAAGGGATCGCGCGAAGCGTTTGCCGCCGCCGGCGCGAACGAGGCGCTCGAGAATGTCGACATCAAGGTCGAAGATCTCGCCTCGGTGCTCGTGCGCTTCGACAACGGGGCGAAGGGATGCTTCTCGGTCGGACAAGTCTGCGCCGGACACAAGAACGATCTGGAGCTCGAGATCTGCGGCTCGAAGGCGTCGATCAAGTGGCGTCAGGAACATCAGAACGAGCTGTGGATCGGGCATCGTGATGTGGCGAATGAAATCCTGCAGAAGGATCCGTCGCTCATCGACGCCGACGCGCGCGGCTATGCGCATCTGCCCGGCGGCCATCAGGAATCGTGGGCGGACGCGTTCGCCAATCTGATGCGGGACATCTACGGCTTCATCGCGGCGGGCAAGAAGCCGGGCGACCCACATCCGCCGGCATTTGCCACGTTCGAAGACGGCTACCGGGCCAACGTCATCGTCGAAGCGATTCTGGAGAGCGCCGGCAAAGGAAGCGTTTGGACGAAGGTAGGCATATGACTAAACCGTTCGATCCGAAATTCATGAAAGTGGGCGTCCTGACCGCGGCGCTCCAGGAATTGACCCCTCGCGAAGTGCGCGATCCGGATCCCGACCGTGCGATCGAAGAATGGGTTGGGTTCGCGAAGGACCTCGGCGCGAGCTACATCCAGCTCTCGGCCGCGCTGCACCCGAGCGAGAGCGACGTCCCCCCCGAAGCGATGCTCGATCCGGTCGCCAACACGCTGGATCTCCGGAAGCCGTTCGACAAGGAGCGCGCCAAGCGCGTGCAGAAATCGCTCGACGCGAACAAGATCGGGATTTCAGAAGTCGGCTACTTCGACAACATGCTGCACGACGACCCGGCGATCCGGAAGAAGAAGCACGATTTCATGCTGCGCGCGTTCGACACGGCGCAGTTGCTCGGCGTCGACGCCGTCTGCGGGTTCGTCGGGCGCAACCAGAAGCACAGCATGGACCAGAACCTGCTCGACTTCGAAGAGCAGTTCGTGCCGCTGTTGAAGGAAGCGAAGAAGCGGGGGCTCACTTTCCGCGTCGAGCAGTGCCCGATGCCCGGCTGGACGACGCTCGACAATTGGCATAACAACATCGCCTACACCCCGGGGGCGTGGATCGCGCTGCATCGGATCTGCGAGAAGCACGGCGTCGGCGATCAGTTCCGCATCCACTACGACCCGTCGCACGCGATCCTGATGGGACAGGACACGCGCTCGATCTTTCAGTACTTGAAGGACGAGGGGTACAACTTCCTCATCGGCGGGTTCCACGTGAAAGGGCAGGTCGTCGATGCGAAGGGGTGGTCGGCCTGGGGCAGCGGCGGCCAGACGGTGGAGCGCGGCGACTGGAAGAACGGCAAGCCGTCAGAGAATCCCGCCGACCAGCTGAACGCGTGGAAGAAGCAGGTCGTGCTCGCCGAGCACGAGCTGCCGGGCACGGCCAGGCACGATCCGCTCGCCTATCTGCAGAACCGCACCGTCGATTGGCTCGATCATCAGCTCGCGGCGCGCGAGCTGCTGCAGCTCGACGTCTCGAACACCCACCTGGTCGTCGAACACGAGTATCCCAAGGCGCGCATCCAGGACAAGGCGCGTCTCAAGCCGATCCTCCAGGGATCCATCGCGTTTGTGCGCGCGATCGACGAGGCCGCCGCATGCATGTATGCGCTGCAACACGAGGTGCTCGCGGCACAGGACATTCCGGTGCAGGGAGTCGGACGGCAGGCGTATCGTAGCTGAAAGGCTCAAGGCTCACGGCTTAAGGCTCAAGGGGCTTAAGGCTCAAGGGGCTTAGGCCTAAGCCGCCTGAGCCCTGAGCCCTGAGCCCTGAGCCATGTGATCATAGAGAAATGACCGAGCAGCAGAACAAACTGGCGATCCTCGTGGGTGGCGGTCCGGCGCCGGGTATCAACAGCGTCGTCGGCGCGGCGACGATTCGCGCCCGGCTGGAGGGGCTCGATGTCGTCGGCCTGCGCGACGGCTTCGAGTGGGTGATGAAAGGGGACGTCGATCACGCGATTCCGTTGACGATCGACGCCGTCAGCCGGATCCATTTCCGCGGCGGATCGTTTCTCGGCATCGCCCGGGCGAATCCGACGAAGGATCCGCAGCTTCTCGAGAACACCGTCAACGCGCTCACGCGCCTGAACGTGTCGCAGCTCATCACGATCGGCGGCGATGACACGGCGTTTTCCGCGATGAAGCTCGAGAGCCACGCCGCCGGCCGGCTGCGGGTCGTCCACGTCCCGAAAACCATCGACAACGACCTCGACCTCCCGTCACACGTCGACACGTTCGGCTATCAGTCGGCGCGCCACTACGGCGTCGAGATCGTCAAGAACCTGATGGTCGACGCCAAGACGACGTCGCGGTGGTATTTCGTGATCGCGATGGGTCGAAAAGCCGGTCATCTCGCGCTGGGCATCGGGAAGGCCGCGGGCTCGACCGTCACGCTCATCTCGGAAGAGTTCGGCACGCCGATTCAACTGAAGACGATTGTTGACACGCTGGCGGGCGCGGTCATCAAACGGCTCGCCGAGGGACGGCTCGACGGCGTCGCGATCATCGCCGAAGGTGTGGTTCTCGACCTCGCCGAGGGTGATCTCGGGAATCTGGAGGGGGTCGAACGCGATGCGCACGGGCATCTGCGGCTCGCCGAAATCAACCTCGGCGAGATGCTGAAGGCGCGTGTCTCGGAGCGGCTGAAGGGGCTCGGCATCAAGACGACGATCTCGGCGAAGAACATCGGCTACGAGCTGCGCTGCGCCGACCCCATCCCGTTCGACATGGAGTACACGCGCGACCTCGGGTACTGCGCAACGAAATACCTGGTGTCGGGGGGGAACGCCGCCATGATTTCGATGCAGGGCGGCCACTTCGTGCCGATTCCGTTCTCAGAAATGATCGACGCGAACACCGGGCGGACCAAGGTGCGGATGGTGGACATCGCGTCGACGCGGTACGCGATCGCGCGCCGCTACATGATCCGGCTGCGGAAGGACGATCTGGACGATCCGCAGGAGGTGGCGCGCCTCGCGTCGACCGCGCATCTGACGGAGCAGGAGTTCCGGAAACAGTTCGAGTACCTCGTTGCCGATGAACCGCCACCGCTGGCGGTCGACGCGCACGGGGAACTGGCGACGTCTGAAAACTGAATCCCTCACCCCTAATCCGGAATCCGCTCATCGGTGGGTCTCTGGATCGGGAATAGGCCGGCACGCGGAGGTTGCGATGAAGGCCGCCGTTGCATTCGTTGTCGCCATCGCGTGCGTGCCCGCGTCAGCCCAGTCCCCGCGCGACGCCGAGCTCGCGTTGCGCCCGGCCCGCACCGTCTACGTCACCGTCACCGACAAGTCCGGCATTCCCGTCACCGATCTGAGCGCCGAGGATTTCGTCGTCAAGGAAGGCGGCAAGAGCCGTGACGTGATCTCCGCCGCGGTTACGAACGTCCCGCTGCGCATCGCGATCATCGTCGACGACAACGGCACGGGAATCTTCCGCTACGGCGTCGCCAGGTTCGTCGAGCGCCTGCAGGGCTTCGCGGAGTTCTCGCTGAGCGCGATCAACGTGCAGCAGATCAAGCTGGTCGACTTCACGTCACACGGCGACGATCTCAGTGCCGCGATCAACCGGCTGGTGGCGCGGCCGGCTGCGAACGACGGCGGCCAGCTGCTCGAGGGAATCTACGACACCGCGAAGGATTTTCAGAAGCGCTTCGCGCGGCGCCCGGTGATTGTCGCACTGACGGTCGGCGGCGAGGAGCACAGCACGGTGCCGGCGCATCATGTACTCGAAGAGCTCCAGAAGAGCGGCGCGGCGCTGCACGTCATTGCGGTCAACAGTTCGGCGCTCCGCGCCACGGCGGTGGCGCTGAAGCCGGGAGCGCTCCTCGAGGAGAACCTGAACCTCAGCGAGGTGCTCGGCGATGGGTCGAAGCAGACCGGCGGCACGCGCGGCGAGATCGTCGCCTCGGCGGGGATCGTCGCCGGGCTGCAGCAGCTCGCCGAAGAACTGCGCTCGCAGTACGCGGTGTCCTTCTCGCGCACCGACAAGCCGAAGTCGAACGACAAGCTGAACGTGGCGGTCAAGCGCGCGGGCCTCAACGTCCGCGCGCCGATCCGGCTGCGCGCAGCGACGCAATAAGGGGCTTCAGGGCTTCGGGACTTCAAGGATCCCTAATCCGGTTTCTCCTCCGTGAAGCCATGAAGCCATGAAGCCATGAAGCCCCTACCGCCGCATCGCCTGCGCGCGTGCGAGGTTCGCGCGTGCGGCGCCGAAGTCCGGCTTCAGCC
>Ga0310810_10009719_pt1 | contig 11147 bp, 9 predicted proteins | sample NCmetagenome_FD_207641 | JGI IMG/M metagenome (GOLD analysis project Ga0310810, IMG submission 207641) | Soil microbial communities from experimental microcosm in Duke University, North Carolina, United States - NC | ecosystem: Engineered > Artificial ecosystem > Soil microcosm > Unclassified ... | reverse complement strand
CGTCGGCGAGCCCTTGATGAACGGCATGGGCGGCGACCTCTTCGCCATCTACTGGGAAGCCAAGACCGGAAAACTCTACGGTCTGAACTCCAGCGGCTGGGCACCGCAAGCTTTGACCGTCGCGCACCTCAAAGCTAAAGACGTTACGCGCATGCCCGCTACCGGCATCGATACGGTTACGGTCCCAGGCGCGGTCCAGGGTTGGGGCGCGTTGCACGGCCGCTTCGGGAAGCTTCCTTGGAAAGACCTCTTTCGGCCCGCGATCTTCTACGCGGAGAACGGATTTCCAGTACCGGAACTGATCCACCAGTTCTGGGCCGGCGACGCCTCCGAGTTGCAGCAACCCACCGTGCTGCTTCCCCAGGGCAAGGCGCCCGCCCTCGGCGAGGTCTTCCATAACCCTGAACTCGCGAAGGCGCTTCGCCTGGTTGCCGACCAGGGCACCAAGGCTTTCTACCAGGGCGAGATCGCGCAAGCCATTCTCGCCACCTCGCAAGCCCTCGGTGGCACCATGTCAGCCGACGACCTCGCGCTGTTCAAGCCGGAGTGGGTCGATCCCATCTCGACCACCTACCGCGGATGGACTGTCTACGAGCTTCCACCCAACGTCCAGGGCATGGCCGCGCTTGAGATGCTCAACATCATGGAGACCACTCCACCCTCGCCCGACGGTCCCGGCAGCGTGGCTGAACTCCACAAGCGCATCGAAGCCATGAAGCTTGCCTATGCCGACCTCTACCGCTACAACGCCGACCCCCGCTTCGCCAAGGTCCCGGTCCAAGGCATTCTGTCCAAGGACTACGCCCGCCAGCGCGCCACCCTCATCGATCCACAGAAGGCAAACTGCGAAGTCGCACCCGGCAAGCCCCCAGCCAGTGAGACGACCTATCTCACCGTCGTCGATCGCGAGGGCAACATCGCATCCCTGATCCAAAGCAACTACGGCTCGTTCGGATCCGGCATCACCGTGCGCGGCATGGGCTTCGTTCTGCAGAACCGGGGAGCGCTGTTCACCCTCGATACCTCTCACCCCAACGTGCTCGCCCCGCGCAAGCGCCCCTTCCACACCATCATCCCGGCCTTCATGCAGCGCGGTGATCAGCACATCGGCTTTGGCATCATGGGCGGACCGAACCAGCCCCTGGCGCACGCCCAGTTCGTCTCCAACCTGGTTGACTATGGCATGAACATCCAGGCAGCACTCGAGACCCCTCGCTTCACCGTAGGTTCCGAACCCGGCTGCAAGCTGGTGATCGAGTCACGCGTAACACCGGAAGTGCGGCAGAAGCTCAGTGCCATGGGACACCAGTTCAGAGTCGATCGCGAGTACTCAACCGCCATGGGCCGCGGTCAGGCTGTACTCCACGACTCCAAGGCGCAAGTGAACTACGGAGCCTCTGACGCCCGCGCTGACGGTTCCGCCGAGCCCGAACCTCCTCCCGTCTCCTGGTAGCCCCTAAACGCGAAAGCGCCCCGGATCTCTTGCGAGATCCGGGGCGCCTCGGGCAGCCCTCCCCCAGAACTGCTCACCACCTAAGCTACGCAAAAGCGTCGTCATGGTAAATGCCACGGAGGTGCCATGTGCTGGCACGAGTGGGTGATGTCTGAAAACCACGATGGGCAAGGCTTCGGGCAGGTGCGCTTGAATCATGGTGTTAACTCAGTCACCGCTCCCGAGCCTGGAAGTCTGGCATTGTTGGGGACTGGCCTGGTCGGAGTTGCAGGCCTGATCCGTCGCAAGTTCCCAGGAGCTTAGATCAGCCGTCAACGCAGGAATAGCTAACTCAGGCCTCGCCTTCAGGTGAGGCCTTTTGAGCATTCGCGCCTCTGGAGTCCGGCACTCCAAATCGTTACGTCAGTAATCACGTCCAAGGTGATTACCGTTGACGCTCTCCACAGCAGCTCTTAAATTCCCCGAAGGGGGAATTATGAAGGACATTCACGAGGTTTTGCGCCGCAAGCAGGCGCAGTATGCGCAGCTGGCGAAGCAGATCGAGGCGCTGCAGGCCGCTGCCGACAAACTCCGGGAAGTAGCTCCCTTACTGTCGGACGGAGATGAAGAGGCCCCAGCCCTAGTCCTGAATGAAGGGGATGAAGAGGCGCGTGCCATGGCCGCCAAGGCCAGCAGCGGATCCGCCAGCATCCCTGCGGCAAAGCCGACGCGAACTGCTCCCCGGTGGCCGTAAGCCTTTGGCCCGAACGAGGGGGCAATGACCTTCCACGCACTCTTAGTATCGCTGGACGATAACTCGGCAAGAATACTCGTTGAAGTTTTTGACGAATTCTTCCTGGGACCAGAACGCTGCTCGCATGCCGACGCTGCACCCAAGTTTGAAGACCAACGCTTTGATGTAATCGCAATCGATCTTGATGATGCGCTCACACCAGACTGTATAGCCGACGTGCGGCGATCGTCGCGCGGTAAGACGTCGCTCATTTTGGGATTGCTCAGCCAACCGGATCAGCTGGCAAATGCATTCGGAGCCGGAGCTAATTTCATTCTGTACAAACCAGTGACACGCGACAATGCCGTGGCGACCGCGCGCGCGATGATGGCTTTGGCGAAACGCGAGCGTCGCCGTCAATTCCGCGTTCCGGTTCAGGTCCCGGTATCCTTGAGCTGGGATGGTTCGGCAGAAGTAGAGGGCATCATGCTGGACCTCAGTGAAGGAGGAATGGATGTTCTGTCGGCCAAGCCGCTGGAACCGAGAAAAATCATTGAGGCGCGATTCTCCCTTTCGAGCGCTGTAGATATGCGAGTTCGTGGACAAGTTGTGTGGGCGAATACGAACGGACAGAGCGGTTTGCAGATGATCGACGTAGCGGACGAACAAGGAAAGCTAATCAATCAGTGGTTGCAGGAGAATGCACCGGTAGCTGTGCCAGAGGATATCGAACCGCTGGAGGGATATAAACTTTCGGATTTAAGTTCAGGCGCCTGTTACGTAGAAACTGCTGCGCCCTTTCCGATCGGTACTCGCCTCGATCTCTGCTTCAAGGCACCCGAACTGGAGCTCCATCTGGACGGCAAAGTTCGCGTCGTACATCCCAGCTTCGGCATGGGGGTTGAATTCGCGCACAGCACGCAAGAACGCGATTTGATCGATAACTTCATAGCATTTCTTGGACAAAACCGGGGCATAAGTCCTAGTCTGCTCGTATTACCCAAGTCGATCGATTTTAATGAAGAGCCGCCTCCGGCAGGGGTTGAACAAGCCGAGATCAACGACGATCTTCTCCACCTCTTGAGGGTCAAGGCTGCTCTTGGCCGGGATGAATTTGTTGCCGAACTCCGCGCCCAACGCCATTCACAGGCCGAAGCCACTACAGCCTGATGCGCCCAAAGTCCTGCGGATGCCGTTAATCACAAATACCCGTGACGGCAAGCCTTGTTCACCACGAAGGCAAGTGCTAACTCCAAGGTAGACGGAACTGGAGTTAGCAAAGGAGGGACCCATGGAAGCGATCAAGGCAACATCACGCCTGACGGTAGCAAATATACTGTTTGCCACCGACTTTTCGGTGACATCAGATCGAGCGCTTCATGTGGCATTGGCGCTGGCAGACTGGTACGGGTCAAAGATTTTTGTGACTCACGCCATCACACCCGAGCCTCACTACAACATACCCCTCGAGCCGATTCCGGTGGAACTCGATCCTTTGTGGCAAATAGCCGATGAGAAGATGGAAAAACTCGACGCAAGTGAGATCTTGCACGGTGTGGCCCATGAAACGATCCTGGAACGGGGCAATCCCTGGCCGGTAGTATCCCGAGTGTCACGGCAGCACAAGATCGATCTGATAGTGGCCGGGACCCATGGCCGGACCGGCCTGAAGAAGCTGGTGCTCGGCTCGCAAGCAGAAACCATTTTCCGCCAGGCTAGTTGTCCGGTTCTGACCGTGGGACCGCACGTTCCGGTGAGCGACGCCAACCCATGGAATCCAAAGACAGTCCTGTTCACCACCGACTTTTCGGAGACATCGGTAAACGCTTTACCCTTGGCGTTGTCGATTGCGGAGGAGAGCGAATCGAAGTTAATGATGTTGCACATCACGACACTGATTCCAATTGATGACAAAGAGAAAGCGGAAATCGCTGTGGCCGCGCGACTGAAGGCGTTACTGCCGCCTGACGCCGAGCTTTGGTGCAAGCCTCAGTTCATGATGAAATGCGACTTTCCTGCCGAAGGCATTCTGCAAACTGCCGAAGAGTGCAATGCCGACTTGATTGTGATGGGGGTTAGAAGCAGGACGCTGCCCAATGCCGCTTCGCACCTGCCTTGGGCAACCGCGTCGGAAGTGGTAAGCCGGGCATTGTGTCCAGTGCTCACGGTCCGAGGTTGACGATAGACAACGAAACAGCTCACTGATTTCTCTACTCGGGCTATCTCTGCGGCCTCCGGTCCGGAATCGAAATCTGGGTACGATATCCTTTGGTTATGAACAGGAGGTCCTCTCGGCGCTCGATTCCCTCTTGTCAGCAGACTTCGTCCGAGGTGCCCGACGGTCGCAAAACTATTTGCCCGTTACCGGCTGTCGTGATCGCCACGGCTTCCCTGCTCGCACTGCTGCCCATGGTTCACTTCGGCATTCCCTCGGGACATGACCTGGAATTTCACTTGAACTCGTGGATGGAAGTCGTCAACCAGTGGCATGCCGGAGTAGTTCATCCGCATTGGGCAGCGGGCGCGCATTACGGCTTTGGCGAGGCCCGTTTTATTTTCTATCCACCCGCATCGTGGATGTTAGGAGCGCTGCTCGGAGCCGTTCTGCCATGGGCGATTGTCCCGGCCGCCTACATCTGGATTGCGCTGACGGCCGCAGGATTCTCCATGTACTTTCTTGCTCGCCGGTTCTTGCCAGTTCCTGACTCGGTCTTTGCTGCCGTCCTTTTCGCGATCAACCCTTATCATCTGGTCATTGTTTACTGGAGAAGCGCGTATGCGGAGTTACTCGCCAGCTTTCTGTTGCCCTTGCTTTTGCTGTTTGTACTTCGCGCCGAAGAGGACGGCAGAAAGAGCATCGTTCCGCTCGCGCTGGTCGTAGCAGCAGCATGGCTAACGAATGCTCCGGCAGGAGTGATGGTGAACTATTCATTGGCGTTAATCGTCGCCATGGTTGCGCTCATCAGAGGTTCGGCCAAAATTCTCCTGTATGGAGCCTGCGCCGTGGCATTGGGGTCGGTTCTGGCTGGTGTTTACCTCTTGCCCGTTGCGTTTGAACAGAAGTGGGTAAATATCGGCGAAGTATTTTCTTCTGGAGTACGGCCCCAGGACAATTTCTTGTTTACGAAACTGGCGGACACGGATCACAACCGCTTCAATTTCTTGGTCTCGATCGTTGCGGTCGTAGAAATAGGGCTGGTAAGCGGGCTTGCTTTCCTGGCACGCGTTTGGAGGAAGCGTCAACCTGATGTTTGGTTGGCAGCAGTTCTCTGGGCCGTTGCATCGGCCTGTCTTATGCTGTCGCCCACTCTTGTCTTGTGGCAATATCTGCCGAAATTGCGTTTCGTGCAATTGCCATGGCGATGGCTCCTGTGCCTCAACGTGCCGCTCGCGATTCTGATGGCGATCGCGTTCACCAGATGGAAAATCCGAGTCGCGCTAAGTGCGGTTTTCATTGCCGTGCTTGTGTTGGTGTGCGTCCGAATTCAGCCCCCATGGTGGGATGGAAGCGATGACCTGGCAGAAATGAACGACAATGTTGTCGAAGGAAAAGGCTACGAGGGCACAGATGAGTACGTTCCCGCAGGCATAGACCCCTATGAGATCAAGCAAGATACTCCCAACGTGGTCGTTGATTCCGAAAGGAGCCAGCGCGTCCGCATCATAGAATGGCACCCGGAAACAAGGGTATTTGTGTCTGAGGGCAGTAAGCCGACAGAACTCCATGTGCGCTTGTTTCACTATCCACGATGGAGGGTCCAGATTAACGGCGTGGCAGTTCAAGAAAGGTCAGACGAAAATACCGGTCAGATCGTGGTTCCGGTAGAAGCCGGGAGGAATCAGGTACGAATTGCGTTTGCGAAATCCTGGGATGAGTTAGCTGGGGTTGCAACATCGATCTCAGGACTGGCAGTAGTACTACTACTGATCATATTCTCACGCAAACAGGAAACGCCGGGATGAAGCGTGTTCTGATCGCAACTTCGAACCAGGGAAAGCTGCGAGATTTCGCAGGAGCCGCAAATTCGCATAATGTGGAGGTGGTCGGGTTAGATGCCGTCACTTCTCTTACCGCCGTGGTCGAGGATGGCCTTACGTTCGAAGAAAATGCCCGGAAGAAGGCGGAGATTTACAGCCTTCTGGTTCCGGGAGCAATCGTGCTGGCAGACGATTCCGGATTAGAAGTTGACGCGCTCAACGGCGTGCCGGGAGTCCACTCGGCGCGCTATGCCAACGACGAGCCACACCGAGCTACAAGTAATGCTGATGACGAGGCGAATAACGCCCGTGTGTTGCGCGAATTACAAGATATCCCCGCCGCGAGAAGAACTGCGAGATTCGTCTGCGTAGCGGTGGCGGCGCGCAATGGAGCCGCTCTGGCGACATTCCGGGGTGAAGCTGAAGGCATTATGCTTGACCAGCCTCGCGGAGTAGGAGGATTCGGTTACGATCCCCTGTTTTATCTTCCTGAAGCTCAAAAAACGTTTGCTGAACTCGCCGCAGAAGAAAAGGCGAGATACAGCCATCGTGGATCGGCTTTTCGAAAATTCCTGGAGTGGTACGACCGGCAAAGTGCTTGAATTCCAAATGACGAAACCTGCACAGCGGTTTCGATGCCATTCACTAGCCGACAACCGGTACGAACTGAGAGCGACTGTTGCCTTGACTTCACTTCTCACTGACCAAGATAATAAAAGGTTCGTTTGTCACTTCCGATCTCACTAGGAGAAGTTCTGTGGCAACTACGGCACCTCCAAGCTTTCCGGCGCGTGTAGCGGGCGGAGTCGCACCGCTGCGGGCGGGGCAAGGTCATACATTCTTTTGGCGCAGGCTTCATTCGTTAACCGGCATCATTCCGATTGGCGCGTTCCTGGTCGAACATTTCTTTTCCAACTTTGTTGCTATTGAAGGTCCAGCCGCCTACACCAAGCAAGTTGCATTTCTGGCGGGTTTTCCCTTCGTCTTCTTTCTAGAATTGTTTTTTATCTGGATCCCCATCGCCTACCACGCTGGGTACGGCTTCTACATCTGGTGGAGAGGGGATAGCAATATTGCTGACTACCCTTGGACTGGAAATTGGCTATACACCTCGCAGCGTTGGACAGGTGCAATTGCGTTTTTTTACATGGTGTATCACGTTTGGCATCAGCGATTCGCAGGGGTACATCTTCTGACAAATCCGGCGGCTGCGTTCGGCAAGGTGCAGCTCGAATTTCAGAACCCGTGGATTCTGGCGTTTTATGCGATCGGAATCGTGGCGGCATCCTGGCATTTCGCATACGGGCTTTGGCTGTTCTGTGCGAAGTGGGGAATTGTGAGCGGCTCGCAGGCCCAGCGAAAGTTTGGCTATGTTTGCGTGGCCATCGGAGTGGTTTTCGTGGCCACGGGAGCGGCAATTTTGTATGCGTTTATATCGACGCCACTCCAGCCTATTAATCCTGTGATGGGTACGGAATCATCCATGATCCGTTGATGCCCGGATTGCGTCGGGCAGATTGGAATCCGGTTTCATATGGCTTCTTCTAATCCGAAAATAATTGTCGTGGGCGGGGGCCTTGCGGGGCTTGCGGCTACCATCAAGATCGCCGAAACCGGCGGTCACGTGGACCTGTTCTCCATCGTGCCGGTGAAGCGTTCACACTCCGTATGTGCACAGGGGGGCATTAACGCAGCCAAGAATTTGAAGGGCGAAGGCGACTCCACCTGGAAGCACTTCGACGACACGGTCTACGGTGGTGACTTCCTGGCGAATCAGCCACCGGTCAAAGACATGTGCGATGCGGCGCCCGGAATTATTGATCTGCTCGACCGGATGGGCGTCCCCTTCAATCGAACCCCTGAAGGGTTGCTGGATTTCCGCCGGTTTGGTGGAACTCTGTTCAACCGCACTGCCTTCGCAGGAGCTACCACAGGACAACAGCTGCTTTATGCGCTCGATGAGCAGGTGCGTCGCTACGAATCCGAAGGCAAGGTCACCAAGTACGAAGGTTGGGAGTTTCTATCGGCGGTAATTGACGGTGGAAAGGTCTGTCGCGGAATTTGCGCGATGGATTTGCGCTCGATGGAAGTCCGCACATTTCCGGCCGAGGCTATTATCATCGCTACCGGCGGCATTGGCGCGATCTTCGGAAAGTCGACCAATTCAGTGGTCTGCACCGGATCTTCACAATCGGCTCTATATCAGCAAGGGGTGTATTACGCAAACGGCGAATTCATCCAGGTACATCCAACCTCAATTCCAGGAGAGGACAAGCTGCGGCTGATGTCCGAATCGGCGCGCGGCGAGGGAGGCCGGGTATGGGTACCGAAGACGCCTCAAGACAAACGCGATCCCAAGTCGATTCCGGAGGGCGAACGCTGGTATTTCCTGGAGGAATGGTATCCGAAATATGGGAACCTGGTGCCGCGGGATGTGGCGACGCGGGCAATCCACAAGGTAGTTTACGAGCACAACCTAGGAATTGACGGCAAGCCGATGGTGTACCTCGATTTGACTCACATTGATCGGAAGGTGCTCGACCGCAAGCTGGAAGGAATTCTCGAGATCTACGAAAAATTCGTCGGCGACGATCCTCGGGACACGCCAATGAAAATCTTCCCAGGCATGCACTACACCATGGGTGGCATGTGGGTGGACTTCAAGCAAGCTACCAACATTCCTGGGATCTACGCGGCAGGCGAATGCGAATACCAATATCACGGGGCTAACCGCCTTGGGGCAAATTCCCTCGTGTCGTGCATCTGGGGGGGATTTGTGGCTGGACCCGAAGCTGTCAGGTACGGCCAAAATGCTACGGCGGCCGCGTCCAACGGGCACTTCGAGGCTGAGCGCAAGCGGCAGGAAGAAATTAATGGCAAGCTGATGAAGGCCGATGGAAATGAGAATCCGTTTTTGTTGTGGCGCGAATTGGGCGACGTCATGACCGAAAACTGTACGGTGATTCGCTACAACAACAAACTGAAAGAGACTGACGCAAAATTGGTCGAGTTGCTGGAGCGCTATCAGCACGTGAATTTGAGCGACCGCACTCAGTGGGCGAATACAACAATAGCCTTCACCCGGCAGCTATATAACATGCTGCAGCTGGCCCGTGTCATTGCGCAGGGAGGTACGATGCGCGACGAATCGCGCGGAGCGCACTACAAACCGGACTTCCCGGATCGCGACGACAAGAACTGGTTGAAGACAACCAAGGCTACATTTGCTCCGGATGCGGATGAGCCGCGCTTCGAGTTTGAGCCGGTGGATATCTCGTTGATTCCGCCCAGAGCACGGAAATATTGATCGCGAGGAACTGAAGGCTAAAGCTAATGGCCGATAAAAAATCCGTCATCATAAAGATCAGACGCCAAGACACTCCTACCGCGAAGCCAAGGTGGGAAGAATTCGAACTTCCCTGGAAGCGGGGGATGAATATCACATCCGCGTTGATGGACATCGCTGCCAACCCAGTGACTCGAGATGGCAAGGCGACTAGTCCTATTACTTACGACTCCAATTGCCTGGAAGAGGTCTGCGGATCGTGCGCCATGCTGATCAACGGCGCCGCGCGTATGGCGTGCTCCGCGCTCGTAGACAAACTGGATCAACCCATCAAGCTGGAGCCGTTTTCCAAATTCCCGGTGGTACGAGACCTGGCCGTTGATCGCAGTGTTCTGTTCGAGAATCTGAAGCGGGTTAAGGCATGGGTACCGGTCGACGGCACCTATGACCTCGGGTCTGGACCGCGCATGAGCATGGAAGAGCAAGAGGCCGCCTATCCTCTATCCCGCTGTATCTCTTGCTGTTGCTGCATGGAGGCTTGTCCGCAATTTACCGAGAGTACCGGGTTTGTGGGTGCGGCCACCATTTCTCAGGTTCGGCTGTTCAATACCCATCCGACCGGGAAGGCTCTTAAACACGAGCGCCTGGCAGCCTTGATGGGAGATGGTGGCATCCAAGAATGCGGTTATGCCCAAAACTGCGTCGAGGTTTGTCCCAAAGACATTCCCTTGACGCGTTCAATCTCGCAGGTCGGCGGGGAGGTAATCAAGCAAGCGCTGGGCGATCTTTTCCGTAAGTGATAGAGTTTGCTACCTTGGGCACAACTGGTAACCGTTACTCGTCTTTCTCAGGCCGCTGCACCCGTATAACGTTGGTAACCACATTTTGTTATCTTCAGGCAATTGCCTCTTTCGGCCTTTGATTTAGAATCGAGGCCTGGTTGAAGCAAACAAAGGCATTTCATTCGAGGGGTTCGGTTTGGGATTAGGGCAAAAACGGCCGTACTCGCAGGTGGCACTTCTAGTTTTGGCGCTATGCGGCCAGGTATTTGGCCTGCATAGCCGAATTTCCTATCGTCGCACAAGCACGGTCCGCCGCAGCGCGCACCGCAGCCGGCGACACGTTCGACGCATCCTGTGGAACCCGATGTTCCGGCCTTCGCACGATTCCCTGCTCCGCCAGAATCAGGAAATTGACCGCTTGGACCTGCCCAGGATCGCGGATGAAGACGAACTCGAGTTGCTGAAGGAAAAGCAGGATCTGGTTCGCATCGTGGAAGGTCAGGCACTGCGATTTGACCCACGCCTGGATCCGGCCCGGCGTTACTGCCGCCCGTGGACCCGCAGTTTTGTGGAAGATCTGAGCGAAGCCTATTACCGGCGCTTTCATGAACAGATCCAGGTGAACTCGGCAGTCCGAACCGTTAAGGTTCAGCATAAACTTCGCCGACACAATCGAAATGCGGCTCCCGAGTGGGGAGAAACTGCATCGTCGCACCTGGCCGGGATCACACTCGATCTGCAGCGCCGCGGTATGAACAAGGAGCAGGTGCATTTCGTAGAACGATATTTGTTTTATCTCCGGGCCCTGGGATTGGTTGAACCAGAAGAAGAGCGGCATCAGTGGGTATTCCACGTGATGGTGTCCGATCACTATTCCGAATGGCGTGAGACCCAGTCGGCATTTCCCGTTGAACTGCCGAACACTCTTAAAACCGC
>Ga0310810_10009717_pt1 | contig 11148 bp, 12 predicted proteins | sample NCmetagenome_FD_207641 | JGI IMG/M metagenome (GOLD analysis project Ga0310810, IMG submission 207641) | Soil microbial communities from experimental microcosm in Duke University, North Carolina, United States - NC | ecosystem: Engineered > Artificial ecosystem > Soil microcosm > Unclassified ... | reverse complement strand
TCGACGCACCGCCAAAGGTATCCGTCTCAATCACATCCGCCCCAACTTCCAGAAAGCCTCTGTGTACCTTCTCAACCGCTTCTGGTTTAGTGACAACGAGATACTCGTTACAGCCTTCGTACTGTGCCCCTCCAAAGTCTTCTGCTGTCAGGTTTTGTGTTTGCAGAGAACTTCCCATCGCGCCATCAAAGACGATGACGGGGCGTTCTGGACTATGGAGACGAGTTAAGAAGGGGCTGTTCATAAGACGACTTCTGAAATAAGGATTTAGATTAGGCTTGGGATAATCGGCTTAATCTATATTTGCAAAAATTATAGAGTTTGGGAGCATAAAAGACGATGAACGCACAAACAGCAACTCCATCTACCTTTCCCCAAGAGTCAGTTCCCGCAGAAGCAAGAGTCCTTTTGAGAGGCGTTAGCTGGCAAACCTTCAAGGCATTAATGGCGGATATCGGAGAAGACCGCTCCTGTAGAATTGCCTATGACCAGGGAATGTTAGAAATTATGGTTCCATACGAACAACACGAAGAACCCAAAATATTGATAGCGGAGTTTGTCACAGCTACTGCGGATGAGCTAGAAATCGAGATTAGACAATTGGGTTCTCTGACTTTAGAACGGGAAGACTTAACTCGTGCTGTAGAACCTGATACTTGTTTCTATATTCAAAATGAATCGCAAGTTAGAGGGAAAGAAATTAAGTTACCCAATGTTCCACCCCCCGATTTAGTTGTGGAGTCAGACTACACCCATTCTTCTTTAAATAAATTCAATATTTATGCTTCACTTGGGGTTCCTGAACTTTGGAGATATCGCAAGCAGAGTTTACAGGTTTATCAACTGGTAGAGGGAGAATACCAGCCAATGGATAAAAGTTTAGCTTTTCCTTTTATACCTATTGTAGAAATCCCTGAATTTATTGAACAAAGTAAAACCATCGGTCAGAGATCAGCCGTGCGGTTATTTCGGGCAAGAATTAGAGAGGTTTTGCCCTCCTAGCCCTCCTCACTAAAGCTCCGGTTAAAAAGGGGGGAAAATACAAAATACTTTTAGCCCCCCTTTTTTAGGGGAACTTAGGGGGAGCTAATCGTCTGGGTTATTTGGCATTACATCAAAAACAATCTCATAGGGGACGCTGGGTATCATTTGCTTGAGAATTCGCAGGTGTCCCTCCGCGTCAATTCGGCGGCGAAAGCGTCCGACGATGATGGTACGCATATCGGGGAAGGGGCGGATGATACACCAGGGATTGAGGCGTTGTAAGTAAGTCATAACGCTGTCCTATTTGGGTTTGCGGGTTGCTTTTTTAGGGTGCTTTGAATGATGGTTTCAAGTGTGTAGCGTCGGGTGTCGTTGTTTTGGGGATAAAGTACCCAGGCACTGATGGGGGCAGGTTGATAAGTCAGCGTATAAAAGAGTTCAGGGGTGATGATGACTTTCCAGACGGGCTGTTTGGGTTGTTTACGAAGTCGGTAGCCGCGTTGATGCAGCGCTGCTTTGATGGCAGCAAGATCTGTCGCGACTCGGAGGGCTTCCGTCGCTTTGGATTTTTTCATTGGTAATCTAGTTAATGGAAATGACTGCGATTGCCCAGCAAGCGGTTTGCGCTCTAGGCAATTGCTTTTTTATTGAGGTCAACCAGAAAAGTGTCCTGTTTTCAGAACATCCTTATCATACCGCAATGTTCTGAAGATAGAACATTTACTCGGTTATGAGCCTCTGACAAGATCTGAGGCATGGGAAGAGCAGGCAAAGCCCTTAAGAGGGTACTGGAAGACTACGACATCACTCAGAATCGATTGGCTGTGGTGATGGGAATTACTCGCTCTAGTGTTCACCGATGGGTCTATGAGATTGGTGATCCTGTCGCTGATGCCGTGATTGAGATTCGGAATGCTCTTCAGAAAATTAATCCAGAAGCGGCTGAGGAGTTTATCAGACTTTATTTGGGTGAGTCGATTGAGAATGAGGAGTAGGGATAGTGGAAGAAAGTGCGATCGCTCGACTGCAACATGTAAGATGGGCACTGTTAGCTTCACTGCTGACAACCAAGTATTTTTACTTTGCAGTGCCCACTCTACAACTAACTGATTTTTCAAAAGGCTGATATTGAGTTACTTGCTTCATAAACTTTGACACTGTTGGCTTAAAACAATTGTCCTATAAAAAATCGACTCAATTAAGTTTAGATTGACTTAAATCAACAACAAACAGAGCGCTGGAGCTAAGTTATTGACACTTTGCTTTAGCAGTATAAATGTACTGTTATTTTACAGAACCTTCGACGCTGTAAGGGTTATTTTAGCTTAAACGTACAGGTCATCTTTGGTTCAGAGTTCTGAGCTTAAAGATGAAAAACAATCACGAAGATTGCCTTGCCCTTCTTGAACAAATTCGGTGGGGTGGAATTCCTCAGTGCCCCTATTGCCAATCGACTAATTCTACGGCTATAAAAAAAGAACACCGATATCACTGTAACGCCTGTTTTACTTCATATAGCGTTACAGTTGGTACTCTTTTTCATAAAACTCATGTGGATTTACAGAAATGGTTTGTGGCGATTCAACTTGTCCTAAATTTGCCAGGAGATATCAGTGTACGTCAGCTTGCTAAAAAGATTGGAGTTAATAAGAATACAGCTTTCTATATGCTCAAGCGTATTCAGCAGGCAAAAATTGAGGAGCAGGAATTACTCCAGAAACTTGTAGAGGTAGAGAGGTCATAAGTTAGCAACTAAACTTTTGGAGTGTTGATAGAAAATTTTAGTGGTCATAACGCTCCTGAAGTCTGTGTGAAATCTAATAAAACTGAACATAATTTAAGGTAGATAAACAATGGAAGCGCCAGTCACTGCTGCAATAATAACTGGAATCAGTGGTATTGTAGGCTCTATAGGAGCAGCGAACATAACCCTGAAAGCAAAAGAGGACACAAAGAAGCAAATTAGCAACCTTGAAGGAATAATTATAGACAGCGGGAAACAGACGGAACAGATATTCTCGGAGTTAAAAGGAACACTTCAAGAATTTGCAGAAGAAGTTATCGATCCAAAAAAGAAACAAGAAATTGAACAAAAAATAGAAGTATGGGGAGATCAAATAAAGACTTTAAGAGATATTTTTAAAGAGCTGGGAATATGGAAAGAGGCTAGTATATGGCTAGTTAATAACCGAGAAAGGCTTAAAAAAGAAGCGTACGCAGAAGTTATAAAGAAATGTGATTGGTTAAAAAATCCTGGTAGGGCGTTGGATTCAAAAGAAAAGATACAAAAATTTCAAGATAGTATTGATGCACATCTTCAATGGGTATGGGCAAACTTAGATCACGGGATTAGCGTTCCTTTTGAAAGAGGTAGACTGATAGCTATATCTGATAATGAGCCATATAGGGAAGCTTTTGAAGCTATTAAGAAAAAAATTGAGATAGAGCCGAATCAGAAAGGAAAAAAATCATGGTTCGGGAGAAGAGACAAAAATCAGAAGGAAAGCAGAAAAATATCAAATTCAGCAGCCAAAGTACTGCTAGATTTTGTTGGTTTCCTGATCAAAGAATACAGCTAAAAATTAGATAAAATATGTAAATCTAGCGATTCTTGTATCAGTGAGGTACGTCTAAGTTTCTTACCTATTCCCCATTCCCGAAAACCTAGAATTTCGTACCTCATCTAATTGAGAACCACTATAATTTAGTTGCCGCTCAATATTTTTTTCTCAAAATTTTCCAAGGTAGTTTTGAATAGTCGTATAAGAGCAAGCTTTTCTTGTTGATCTAATGGCTTAGGTTGCCAAGTTCCCTGACCATAGGCAGCTTCGTATGCTCTCTTCCTTTTCTCTTCAATCGGCTTAAGAACATCAGTTATCTTCTGTCTGACTTCTTGCACTCTTGAGAGGAGTTGTTCAGAATTGACATCTTGTGTCAACTCGAATAAAAAAAAGTCTATTCCTTTTAAAAGCTTTTCCAGTCGATCTAAAGGAGCCTCTGGCGGTTGATTCATAAATAATGTAGAAAAATTTTGGCTGAGGAAATTTACTATTACTCTGAATGTATTTAGCTCCTCTTAGAAAGTCACTACCGCTAACTAGGACACTGGAAGTTTACTCATTAACATTTATGAAGTAAGAAATCAACAGGAGCTGAACCAGCTTGACTCATGGGCGATCACATTCAGGTTAGCCCCTAAAAAGAGATAAGCTGCTCCACATCTATCGCTCTTCCATCACTTTGGGGTGAAACATTGAATCTTCGTGGGCTGTATCCTCGAAAAATCGTCAATTTATCCGAGAGTGATGGAAGAGCGCTATAGGAGTTCTCAATTAGATGAGGTACAGTTGCGACGGTCAGTAAAACAATGACGGATATCCTGTAAGAAAAGGCGTACATCACTGATTCGAGAAACGCTATGGTTTGCACTAGCGTTATTGACAAAAATCTTGTGGGATGGGCATCTTGCCCGTCCCGACGGGAGCAAGTTAAATGCTGAATGGCTTACCACATCTAGACCAAGAGCGATCACACTTCCTCCTCTAATCGCACTTTCTCTATTTTTTCTCAAAGACTCTAGCTGCAGCAGATCGGCTCAATTACCGAGAGTAAGAGACTCGATCGCCACAGCTAAGGATTTGTAATAATGGCTCACGCTGTCTGGTATCAGTTATAGTCTTAGCAACTTGAATCGCATTGCTGTACTGCCTTGCCTTAGCCTGCTGTTTAGCGATCGCAATCAGTATTTGGTCTTTCCCAGCAACCGGTTGAATCGTTTGGGCAATCTGCAACGCTTGGGGAAAGCGTTCGACTTGAGCATACACCAGAGCAAGCGACGCCAACGTCCGGTTCTTCAGGTTTGTCTCCACTGGATTCGTGCTATCCGGTTGCATCTTGGTTTGGATAGTGTCGGCAACTTGCGCAGCTTGCTCTAATTTCCCGGCGTTGGCATACTCCGTTGCGATCACCACCCGCGCCAAGTTGGCTAGGCTATTGTCCTTAATCAGTTCGACTACCTGCAACGCTTGGTCAAACTGTTTTGTTCTGGCATATTCACTAGCCATACTGGTGAGAGTTTGGTTCGCCCTATTCGAGTCGAGTGGCTCAATTAATTTGACCACTTGCAGAGCGTTCTCCGACTGTTGAGATAGGTAAGTCAGCGCAATGCTGTTCAAGACACCCGCTTTCGTGGCAGCATCCTGGAAGCGGTTAGCGATCGCCATTGCCTGATCGAACTGGTCGATGCGGGCATAACCAGTAGCAATTTGTGCTAAGGCGTCGTCTTTGGTTGAGGGTTCTGGGATGCGGTTGGCAAGGGTTAGTGCTTGTTCCAGTACGGTAGAGGCTTTGTCTTTTTGCCCGATGTTAGCGTAGGTGCTGGCGATCAAGTTTAAGGCATAAAGTTGCTTGCCAACGCCTGGAAATCGCGGCACAAAGGATTGAACCCGATCTAACACCTCTGGTACTTTGTCAGTTTGTTCAAAGGCACTGTAAAAGAGGATTAACCGGAGTAGAGCAGAAAACTGTCGTTCACCCTCTGGAATCGTACTGGCAACTTGTAATGCTTGGGCTAAGGCTTGAGCGGCTTTGTCTTTTTCTCCCTTTGCCTGATAGCCCCCAGCCGTTTCAACTAGTGCATCCGTCTTGCGCTCCGCATTTTGCATCGCATTCGCCGTTTGCAGGGCTAAGTCATAGTGTCCCGCCGCTCGGTAGCTTTCCGAAAGGCGAGTCAGCGCCCAATCTCTCTGTCCCAAATCTGCGATCGCTTGAACCAATTCCAACGCTCCCGGTAATGTCTCCCGTTCTCCAAATGAGGCGTAGTGAGCTGTTACCCTGGCTAACAGGGTGTTTCTCCGGTTGCTATATTCTAGAGAATTGAGAGTTTTCAGGACGGGTGTCAGAATAGTTCTAGCTTTGTCGGACTGTCCGGCGGCAGCGTAACGGCCTGCAATCCAACCCAACTCAGGGAGTCTCTCCTCAGCTTCCGAGATTTTCCGCACCCTCTGCTCACTGGGAGGTAGCACCCGAACGGCTCGGCTGGGTTGTCCGGCAGCCGTATAATTAGCCGCTATCCGAATGAATGGGTAAGCGTCCTCCAGCCTCTGAGCATCTTGCTCTGCCAATGCGATCGCTTGGAGGGCAAGATCCGGTTGCCCCACATGCACAGCCACTTCTGCAATTTTGAGCAAGTCTTCGACGCGACTCGTTTTCCCCCTCATTGCCTGAGCCATTTGAAACGCCGTGCGTAATTTTTCCGCCGCGTTTTCTTTGGGCATCATGAACATCTGTTGCATCACCAGCACACTCAGCAACTCATCACCCGCACCGGCTGACTCTAGGCTGGTAGCAATGGCGATCGCTTTGTCCGGCTGTCCCGCATTTACATATTGTGCAGCAACCCCACTTAAAAGACTGAAGCGATCAAAATTACTCTGCTCCGAGCCACTCGGAATCGCTTTGGCTGCCTCCACGTAGCACATGAGGGGAATGCCTTCGTATTTCAACTCAGGCGGTTGGGGGGTAGCTTGAGTCAACTGAATCCCCTTGAACGCCGCATCAGCCCTAACTGTAACTGTGAGCCAAACCATCTCCAAGCAAACGGTAAGCAGTAAACTCTTGATTTTTGGCATACACAGGTTTTTCCAGTTGGCGCTTCTGATCACTAGAATCGCATTATTCCAACCCAGAACTTAATATGAGTAGTCAGCGTCATTGTCTACAAATCCCTACCTTCAATCGGAACAATCGCATATCTGTGAGGTTTACTGATGACCAACGAAGAATTGCTCGAAATAATTGAAAAAGCCGCCAAAGACGAAGTAACATCCCTTGACCTCCACAAGCATCAACTGACAGTATTACCAAAAGAACTCGGCAATCTTACCAATCTGACCCGACTCTCTCTCTACGGCAACGAAATTGAAGCCCTGCCCCCACAAATTCTCCAACTCACCCGTCTCAAAGAGCTAGACCTCAGCGGCAATCAACTGACGGCGTTGCCAGAAGACATTCGCAATCTCACTAATCTGACCAATCTAGCTCTCGATAACAATAAACTGACTGTACTGCCAGAAACTATTGGCAATCTTACTAATCTAACTGGCCTATCCCTTGACAGCAATCAACTCACAGCACTCCCCGAAGAAATTGGCAATCTTACCAACCTAACCCGGCTATCTCTTTACAGCAATAGACTCACAGCACTCCCGAAAGAAATGGGTAATCTTACCAATTTAACTGTTTTAGCGATCGACAGCAATGAACTGACGGCACTGCCAGAAGCCATTGGTAATCTCACCAATCTGACAACTCTATCGCTCTACAACAATAAATTAACAGCATTACCCAAAGAACTTGGTAATCTTTCTAATCTATCCAAGCTATCGCTCTACAACAACAAACTAACAACATTGCCCAAAGAAATTGGAAAGATTGCCAATTTGACGAGCCTATCTCTCGACAACAACCCCCTGACTTCACCAGTGTCTGACATCGTTCAGCAAGGAACTCAAGCTATTTTGGCTTACTTTAGGGAATAATTCCGGGGGAGCATCCCATGTTTGCAGATATATTTTTCTTCCTCAGTATTAAGCTGAGGTGCATTGAAATTGCATGGATAGGGTTTGGGGAGTCAGGAGCCAGAATTCCGAAGGCAGAAAGCTTTTGCCCTCTGATTCCTGATTTTTGACTCCCTAACAAGTTTAAGAAGAATGGCACTGACTTAAGAACTTTCCTACTTTACCAACCAACCTTTGTGCAGGGGGTCTCTAGGTAGGCACTCCGTCCCCCAGTGGGGGGTTTGGGGGGAAACCCTCCAATCTGAGTTTTTCTCAAAGAACGACTACTTTTTGCTTAAGTCAGTGCCATTCAACTTAAGAATCAGTGAGGTACAGGCTTGTGCGATAGGCCATAGAAATCAAGCCGTTTTCATTGCAATTTTGGTGATACAACTCTGTTAATCCAGTTATCAATTGCTGCTGTGCTTCTCCTTTTCGTGGGATGTATGAAACACTCATTGCACGACCAATGAGTCCATCTAGGTCTAATTCTTGTTGATAGGAGAAGGTGTGGCAACGAACATCTGGGAAAAGTGGACTTGCCAGTAGGGCGTCTACTGACACAAGGCGCGACTCAGCAGGATGATTATGGGATGCAATTTGAACTAAGCGTGTATACTTTTGTGTGAATTCGTCATCTTTGTCGCGATCGTTCCACACCACCGCCATCCGCCCCGATCGCTTGAGAATACGCTGAAATTCTATTAGGGTTGGTTCCGGATCAAACCAATGAAACGCCTGAAAGCAAGTCACCAAATCGACGGATGCATCCGGTAGGTTGGTCGCTTCTGCTGTGCCATCACGAAACTCTACTAAAGGATGAGGCAACGCGGCTGCTCTCATTGCTGCGTTTGGCTCGATCGCAAAAACCCGCACTCCCCGTTGCGCCAACAGACGCGAGGAGATGCCTGTACCTGCACCCATATCTGCGGCTACCAGTTGCGCAGGATTTCCCAGCCCTGCCAAAATAGTTGCGATCGCTTCCTCTGGATAGCTGGGTCGATACTTCGCATAGTCCTCTGCTCGGTCAGAAAATCGACTCAGCGGGTTCATGGTGTGTAGTGGCGTTGTCTCAGCATTCGTTTCAGTCACAAGCATCACCCACTAATTCTGTTTTACTGTCAAGGTAGCAAAAAAGCATCTCTTGAACCCTGGAAAATTTAGACTCTCATGGCTTTTGGGGACAACGAAAAGATGAAAATCCCTTTTTCCTACTCCCTACTCCCTACTCCCCACTCCCTATTTTCAGATTAGGTTGAAGGATGAGGCACTCGGATGAGCTGATTCGCCTTGGGTGAGGAGATTTTAATCCTTGCCCCATCAGACCAGCAAATTTCGATTTGTTTAATCACTGGATTCTCACCCAGGCCGAAATGTGCGACAGGTTCCATTTGGCATAGATAACCACTACCCGCATCAATTACTCGTTTTTGGGTTCGTTCTTCCCCAACTAAGGTAACGCTCGCTCCCCGTGCAGGTGCGCCTCGCTCGGTTAAGGGGAGCACCCTAAGCCATGCATTATTATTCTCTGGTGAGGTATATAAGCTGATGGGTTGAACAGCAGCTTCTCCATGAGTGATGAAAAGCTCAAGTCTACCATCCTCATCTAAATCGCCCACAGCCGCACCAGTTCCCGCTCCGTCCGGTTCCCAAGCATCCCCTGTATCGATCGCTTTCCAAGTCCCATCCCGATACGCAAACAGACGATTAGGCTCACCAATATTATTGAAGAATAACTCCTCATAACCATCATTATCAAAATCGGCGGCAATTACCGTTCGGATGGGAGAAGGGATTGCCATATCGGGGGGGGCAACGTCTTTAAAGTGTCCCGGTACTCCTTGTAAATACATCCGGTGCGGTCCTAGCCAATTGCCGTAAACCAGATCAAACCGACCATCCCCATCCGCATCCAACGCCACCAAACCGCGACCATTTTCATCAGGGTCATCGATACCTGCGATTTCGGCAATCTCCTTGAAGGTACCATCCCCTTGGTTGCGAAACAAAAAGTTCCGTCCGTGTTCATTGACGGCAAAAATATCCATGTGATTGGACACCAAGGGGAGGGAAATGAGTGAGCGTCCACCTGTGGTTAAGTCCAGTCCCGCTTCTGCTGCAACATCCAGCAAACGACCCTGGTCATTCAGTTCATACAGCCGCATTGGCCCGCCATAATTGGCGACAAAGAAGCCGTATTGTCCAGTTCCCTTGCGGTCTACACATATCACCGAACGACCAGCCGTGAGATTGAGAGCATCTCGGTTTTTGGGTAAAGAAAATAGATCCACCCATTTACCCTTGGGGTAATCAAATAAGCGATCGCCAAACTGCTTTCGCCCAGCAAACGTATCTGTATTGAGGACATAGATTTCTTCTCGTCCATCTCCATCCATATCACCCGCTGCAACAGCGATCGCTCGGCGTCCAACATCGGCTAGGGTTTCATCAGCAATGTTGACAAACCCCTCGCCATTGTACTTGAGCACCAAATTCGGACCATTAAACCCTGCAACAAATAATTCAAACGAGCCGTCTCCATCGACATCCGTTACAGCAATGCCATAATTCATCTGCGTGGGGTTATCCAGCAAGAATTTGCTCTTGTTAGTAAACATCTTAACTGCTTATTTAGGTTCTTCCTCCGATCTTGCACCATTCTCAAGTAGATAAAAGAACCTGCCCACCGTCTTAACTCAGGACAAATCGATTGAATAGAGGGTGAGTCTAATTGGAAAAGTCTTTGATGCCGATAGTTTATGACTCAACAAAACCCACCTCTAAAAGTGGATTAAAATCTTGGGAAATTCAGCGTTTAGTCCTATAGGATAAAACGTTCTCCATTAGACAGAAAAATTAAGATGCTTCCTTTACAGGTAATGCAATTGGTCAAAATTTAAGTTAATATTAATACCCAATTATATTTCGGAAGATTGGGGACTTTTCAGGCATGACCTCAAGGACTTATCCCTGCGAGTGCTGCTTTTTATGCAAGACGTTTAATGCTCATTTTTAGTTTCCTGATGAGTCCAACGGTACCTGGGATGTTGATGGATTCAGTATAGGGGTGATACCAATATTATTGAGCGTTAGCCCCGCCGCTGAGCGATCGCCAACGGTTTGAAGGGTAGCTAGGGCTTGGGAATATAGCAGGTAGAGACTTAATTCCCTGACGGGCTTCAGGAAAATGAATCAACCCGGCTCCTTTGTCAGGTGGATTCGGGGCTCAATGTATAGCTGCTAGAGCCCTGAAATGGTATAAGACCAAGCCCTAATTCAATTACCCTAACCCTTGTATCGTTTTCTTTTCGCTCGATGCCGCAGTGTTTGTGCCAGTATTTGCGCTTCCCGTTCTGCCTTGAATAAATCCAAAGTTCGTGACGTTAGAACAAATGAGCCTGAGGATTTTTGTTGCACGATTGGGAGATGCACCGCCTGGTACCGACAAATGTCTGCTGCCGCACTCGTCTGTTCTTGCATTGCCTGAAGCGCTTTCCAATCTTGGTTTACTTCAGACGCGATCGCTTTAAACTCAAATACCGCCGCCTCTAACTCTGCTGACAGCCGATTGATACGTTCTGCTTGATGTTTCAGCTCTCCCAATCCC
>Ga0310810_10009716_pt1 | contig 11149 bp, 11 predicted proteins | sample NCmetagenome_FD_207641 | JGI IMG/M metagenome (GOLD analysis project Ga0310810, IMG submission 207641) | Soil microbial communities from experimental microcosm in Duke University, North Carolina, United States - NC | ecosystem: Engineered > Artificial ecosystem > Soil microcosm > Unclassified ... | reverse complement strand
GTCGTTGCTTACCAGCAAGATTTGCAAAAAGAACAGAACAAAGTGATGCAGGGAATTCTCGCTGACTTGAACGGCGTTGTTTCTACAATTGCCAAGAAGGATCAATACTCTCTGGTTCTTGATTCACAAGCTGTTGTATTCTCAGCTAATGGCGTAGACATTACCAAAGATGTAGCTTCCAAATTCAACAGCAAGAGCTAAGCTCTAACTGTTAATGATATTAGTTACAACTCCATCTCCCCCGTTTCGGGGGAGATTTGTTTTGGAGCTAAGGATTTGATGTAGGTTATGAAAATTTTGAATACTAGAAAATTTAAATTATCTGAATTAGTCAAAAATCTGGATGTCACTATTCAGGGAAATCCAGATTGCATTATTACAGGCATTTCTCCGGTGCATCATGCGCAGTCAGGCCATATCACTTTTCTCAGTAATTCACATTATCGTAAATATTTACCGGACACTCATGCTGCGGCAGTGATTCTGAAGAAAGAAGAGGCAGAAGGATGTAAAGTTAACGCCGTTATCAGTGCCAATCCTTATTACACTTATGCAAAGATTGCGGGTTACTTTGATGTGGTGCCAGAGATTGTTGCTGGCATTCACCCGTCAGCTGTAATTGGCAAAAACTGTCAAATTCATCCATCTGCGTGTATCGCAGCGAATAGTACTTTGGGTGACAATGTCACAATTGCAGAGGGTACGGTAATTGGGCCGAATTGTACGCTGGGCGATGATGTTGTTATAGGTGCGGGCAGCAGGCTGGATGCCGGGGTGTCGGTATATCGACAGGTGACGATGGGCAGGCGCTGTCGTATTGCCAGCGGTGTCGTGATTGGCAGCGATGGCTTCGGTTTTGCTAACCAGAGCGGTGTCTGGCACAAAGTTCCTCAGCTGGGCAGCGTAGCAATTGGTGATGATGTGGATATTGGCGCTAATACCACGATAGACCGCGGGGCGGTCGAGAATACTGTCATTGAGGACGGAGTGAAGCTGGATAATCTCATCCAGGTTGGTCATAACGTCAGGATAGGTGCCCATACCGTGATCGCCGGCTGTGTCGGAATTGCGGGTAGTACAATTATTGGTAAATATTGTATGATAGGCGGCGCGTCGAATTTCGCCGGCCATTTAAGTGTGGCAGACAAGGTCATTATTACTGGCATGACTGCCGTGACCAAGTCGATCACCGAGCCGGGTATGTATTCATCTGGAATTGTGGGGGCGGTGCCTAACCATGAATTCCTCAAGAATAACGCCCGTTTTCATCGGTTGGAGAATTTGATGCAGCGGGTTAAAGAATTAGAAACCGCCGTCAAATCAATGACAGAGAGAGAATAATAAAATGAAAACTATCATGGATATACACGAGATTCTTAAATTTTTACCGCATCGCTATCCATTCCTTCTCATTGACCGGGTCATCGAAATCGAGATGGGCGTGTCATTAACCGCCATCAAAAACGTGACCATGAATGAATCATTTTTTGCTGGTCATTTCCCAAACCGTCCGGTTATGCCAGGTGTATTAATCCTCGAAGCCATGGCTCAGGCTGGTGCTGTACTTGCCTACAAGTCTACAAACACGTCACCCGAATCAGGCGCCTTGTTTTATTTTGCCGGCATTGATAATGCGCGTTTCCGACGTGTGGTGGAGCCGGGTGACCAGCTACGTCTGGAAGTGAAGGTCTTACGCTCAAAGCGTGACATCTGGAAGCTGGAAGGTTCGGCATATGTAGGAGATGAATTAGCGTGCTCAGCTGAATTTATGAGTGCGCGCAAGGAAGGCTGAGAATAATCAAAGAATTGGAAAGGGGTTCACTGTGATACATCAAACTGCCATTATCGACCCATCGGCAAAAATTGCTGATAACGCGCAAATTGGGCCATATTCTGTGGTCGGACAGGATGTGGAAATTGGCGAAGGTACATGGATAGGGCCGCATGTTGTTATTAATGGCCCGACGAAAATCGGCCGTGAAAATCGAATTTATCAATTCTCATCTATTGGTGAAATTACCCAGGATTTGAAATACAACGGTGAGCGCACGTATCTTGAAATCGGCGATCACAATATCATCCGTGAATTTTGCACGATTAACCGCGGCAGTATTCAGGATAAGGCAATCACAAAAATCGGCAGTCATAATTTATTGATGGCATATGTGCATATTGCGCATGACTGTGTTGTCGGCGATCACGTCGTATTTTCCAATAATGCATCACTTGCGGGTCATGTACATATTGATGATCATGTGGTGATGGGCGGCTTTTCAGGTGTATTCCAGTATTGCCGTGTTGGTAAACATAGTTTTATCGCTACCAATTCTGTTGTTATTAAAGATGTGCCGCCATACGTAAAAGTTTCCGGCTATTATGCCAAACCATTTGGTCTTAATACGGTTGGATTACAGCGCCGCGGTTTTACCAGTGAACTTATTTCCGAATTGAAGCGTGCATACAAAATTATTTACCGCAATGGGTTAACTATTTCTAACGCTCTCGAAGAATTAAAAAACATGATCTCACCAGAAGTGCAGGCGCTTGCAGAATTCATTGAATCGTCCAGCGGCGGGATAGTCCGTTGAAAATAGCGATTTTAGCAGGCGAAGCGTCTGGTGATTTGCTCGGCGCGAAAGTCATTCGCGCGTTACGCGAACGTTACCCAGATCTGCAAGTTGAAGGCATCGGCGGTCCGTCGATGGCGGCTGAAGGTTGTAAGAACCTGTTTGATATCGAGCGCTTATCTGTGATGGGTTTGATTGAACCGTTGAAGCGGCTGCCAGACTTATTGAGACTACGGCGTGATTTTTATCATCATATCATCAAGCATCGCCCGGATATTTTTATCGGGGTGGATGCGCCTGAATTTAATCTTGGTCTGGAAATAAAGCTGCGTAAAGCGGGAATTCCAGTCGTGCATTATGTCAGCCCGAGTGTCTGGGCGTGGCGGCAAAACCGCATTCATAAAATCGGCAAAGCAGTCGATATGATGTTAACGCTGCTGCCATTTGAAGCGAAATTTTATGAGAAACATCAGGTGCCAGTGCGTTATGTTGGTCATCCGCTTGCTGATCAAATTCCACTGGATGTTGATGTTCTTGCTGCGAGACGTTCATTGCGTATTCCTGAAAATGCTCGATATGTCACACTGCTTCCTGGCAGCCGCAGTCAGGAAATCAAGCACATGGCAGAACCATTTTTGCTGGCTGCTAAAATACTCTGGCAGCAATTTCCTGATCTGCATTTTCTGACATCGCATATTAATGAAAAGCGTTATCATGAGTTTGTGGCGTGTCATAAGCGTCTGACGCCGGAATTACCGCTGCATATTTTCACGCGCCGCACGCATGATGTGCTAGCTGCCGCTGATGCTGTCATTGTTACGTCTGGTACGGCAACATTGGAAACGATGTTATTGAAAAAACCGATGGTGATTGCATACCGCATGCCATGGCTGACACATCAGATTGCAAAGATTGTCGTAAAATCACTTTATATCGGTCTGCCAAATTTACTCGCTAATGAATTGCTGGTTCCGGAACTCATACAACAGGAAGCAAATCCGGAAAATATCGCAAGACATATCGCAGAATATCTCAATTCACCTGAAAAAACTGAGCAATTGCAAAATCGATTTGCAGAAATTCACAAGTCATTGCGGCAAGATGCTGCGGAGTCATTGTCGGATTCAATTTTAAGTGTTATGCATCAGTCGTAACCTGTTGGGTTTCGTTTACGCAACCTGGAAGACAGTCTATTGTTGCAAGAATTCTGCTTGCGCGCGAAAGAAGGCCCTCTCCCGCCCTGTGTCAGCGATGAGTTGATTCTGGTTGCTGCGGGAGAGGGTAGGGTGAGGGTGAAGGCAGGAAAAAACTTAACGAAAATAAATATATTAAACCCCGATAAAATATCAATCATTTTACCCGGGCTACGTATCAATCATCTTTGGTATCTTCATCATCCTGCTTTGTCTCATCCCCCTCAATACGATGTTTCTCACTCGCCCAGTCACCGAGATCAATGAGTTTGCAGCGATCTGAGCAGAATGGGCGGAATTTATTATCCTGTTTCCAGGTATCTTTTTTGCCGCAAGTGGGGCAGGTGACGTCAGATTTGTTGGTCATGTGGTTGCCATCATTTGGGAGATCCCTCGTCGCGAAAAGCGCTCCTCGGGATGACCCCTTTCCGTGGTCAGTTACAATACTCTAATTCAAAATCCAGATTTTCATTATATTGCGTTGGACGTTTTTCAATATCTGGAATAAAGAAACGAACACTGAGGAAGTGGCGTCCTACGCTAATTTCCGGGAATGCGCTGATATCGCGGCTGATACGTATACGAAGCATACGCAAGTTGGATTGCGGATCCAGCAATTCCTGATGAAAGCCGTGCACCGCAGTTTTACGTTCAGATTTAACATTTTCGCGTACAAGGTTAAGTAGTACAGTGACCGATGAGCGAATTTGTGAAAAATCATTCAGCCAGCCTTGTATGGTTGTCATACGTGTCTGCACTGGTTGCTCCAGCCAGAAGTGAAACAGTGGTAAATCAAAACTGCAGCCGCCGCCGGGGCTTGCGAGATGCAGGCGCAATGTATTCAGTAATTCAGTGTCACGCAGGCGATAACCTATTTTGCCGCTGCTATCGATCAGTGCGCGCGATAAATCTTCCAGCTGGCTGATTAAATCACGCAGCTTTGCTGAATCTATATTTGGGGACTGGTTATAGCGCATGAGATTTGTTAACTGGTGCGTTAATTCTTTCGCAAGTTTTGCTTTTAAGTCGGGTCTGTCCAGCAAATGCAGAATATTAATGATATAGGTAATCAGATTGCGCGTGCCCTGTTCTGACGTATCAGGGAGTTGATGGTCAATTTGATTAAATATCTGCTCTAACCGCAGGCATACGCGGATGATTTCATTTAGCGGTTGTTCGTAGATAATCATTTCATTCATAATCAGCAGACTACGTCTTAAATATCAGAACATGATAGCACAATTTGCCTTGATATTGGACAGTGTTCTTTTCACGCCCCCAATTGTAAGTATTTTTTATGTAGGTTATCCACCTGTTTAATTAACTCGTCCGGCGAGCCGGCGTTATTTATCACGTCATCTGCTTTTGTGAGTCGCTGATCCCTGGGCAATTGTGCTTTAATTATGTTCTTGATTTGAGATGATGTAGATTTATCGCGCAATTTGGCGCGTTCAATTTGCTTGTCTTCGGGTATATCTACAACCAGAATTCGCTGCACAAATTCAGCGGCTTCAGTTTCAAGTAATAAAGGAATGACTGCGATGCAATAAGGAGCATCCAGTTTTGATATTTCTTCACGCATACGTTCCAGGATGACAGGGTGCAGCAATTCCTCCAGCCAGCGGCGCTCTTCCGGATTATGGAAAATAATTTCACGCAGGCTGCCGCGATCCAGTGTGCCGTCTGAGTTTACTACACTGCCGCCGAACCTGGCGGTAATCTCATCGTAAGCGGGTGAATGCGGCTCAGTAACTTCTCTGGCAATGATATCAGCATCGATAATGGGAACACCGTGATCCGCAAATAGGTGCGCCACGGTTGATTTACCTGCTCCGATACTTCCTGTTAGGCCGATTACAATCATGTGAGTATTAGTAAATATTTGAAATGTAATATTGCATAATTTCGTGTCCCCACAACAATGCCAGCCAGCCGGCTACCGCCAGATATGGCCCGAAGGGTAGTGGTACGCTTTTAAATTCACGTTTTATTAACATGTGAATGAATGTAAATATGATGCCGCTGATCGACGCCAGTAAAATAACTAGCGGCAACAACTGCCAGCCGCAGAATGCGCCGAGACCGGCGAGAAATTTGTAATCACCTTGCCCCATGCCAATTTTGCCTGTAGCCCAGCCAAAGAAAAATTGCGTGAGGGCGAATAACATGTATCCGGCTATGGCGCCGATAATGGCATCATGGCTGTCGTTAAACAAATAAAACAGGCTGAAAAAAAGACCGGTCCACACAAGAAGCAAGGTAAGTTGATCGGGAAGCAGGTGGTAATCAATATCAATAAAGGTTAGCGAAATCAAAATCCAGGTGAAAACGAGGCCGGCAAATGTCTGCCAGGAAAAACCAAAACGCCAGGCAACGTAAACTGACATCAGACAGGTGAGCGCTTCTACTAATGGGTAACGCATGGATATTGGTGCGGAGCAATAACCGCATTTGCCGCGCAGCCATAAGAAACTGACGATGGGAATGTTGTGCCAGGGGCGAATGGTCTTCTTGCAGTGCGGGCAATGTGAAAACGGCAAGGTGAGATTAAATCGTTCGATATCTGTATGAGGCTTTAGACCTAAATAGATGCGGCACTCTTCGCTCCAGCTTTGTTCCATCATGCGTGGAAGGCGGTATATGACTACGTTAAGGAAGCTGCCGATAAATAAAGATAATACCGCAGTGACGATTAAGAAAAATAAGGGATAATCATTTAAAAATTGTAAGGTTTCCATATCCTAGAGCGCGCTTCCCAGGTTAAAGACAGGTAAATATAAGCCGATCACTAACCCACCGATTAAAACACCAAGCACACACATAATCAAGGGTTCAAGCATATGTATGAAATGAAAAATACGCTCACGCAACTGAGTTTCAAGAATATTGGCAGATTTATCCAGCATTATATCAAGGCATCCAGATTCTTCTCCTGACTTCACCATTTGTCTAAGTAAGGGCGGGAATATACTGAGAGGTTCCATGGCTTGATAAAGACTGATTCCTGAGCTTAACGATGCCCTCAGTTTACGTGCTGCACTTACAATTTCAATGTGGCTGCAAGCGGATCCTGAAAGTTTAAGCGCTTCAAGGATGGTAATTCCTGAAGATAATGCCAGTGATAAATTGCGAATGAGTTGTATCAGTTCGGCTGCTCGCAAAATAGTATTAACAGGCGGAAATTCGAATATGCGTTTGCGGATGGTTGTCACCATCTGCCTGCCCCGTACCGTGAACGCGACAGCTGGTATAACGATCACTGCCATGAATAAAGCGGGTAATATACTTCGAATTACACTGGACAGATAAAATAGTATTTGGGTTGGAAGCGGCAGCGGTTTGTCAATTTCTTTAAATAATTCGGCGAAGGAAGGGATGACATAGATGAACAGGCATGCTGAAAGTGTGATGGCAGTTAATAAGATAATGGAAGGATAGAGTAATACCTGACGAATATTGCGTCGTAGTGAATCCTGATATTCTTGATGTGCAGCAAGATTAGTGAGTATGGCATCCAGGTTTCCAGTTTGTTCGCCTAAACGAATAATGTTTAAGGTCATGGGGTTAAACCATTGGGGTGCGCTGCTCAGACTGTCACTCAGCGTATGGCCAGCGAGGAGCATTTTGCGGATTTTATACATTTCAGTGCGAACTTCTGCCGCTATTTGTGATGATTCAATTGTTTCAAGGCACTTAGCGAGGGGGATTCCTGCGCTCAACATTACGGCGAGCTGCCGCATGAAAATAGCGGCATTCAGTTTGTTCTTGAAAGTCATCACAAACATGGGTCACCCGTCATGCGTAATATCTCTGCGCGCGATGTAATGCATGCATTCACTTTTTCCATCCCGCTCACGGCTAAGGATGAGTGTGACTCTTGCTTGAGCTGGAATTCAATTTCAGATAACCCTGCATCCGCAAGTAATAATTGCGTGACTTGTAGTGTTATGGGTACGACTTCGAAAATGCCTGTTCTGCCGTGATAACCTTGTCGGCAATATTCGCAGCCGGTATGGTTTGCGAATGAATCAACTGGCGGCAGACAGTGACGACAGAGTTTGCGCACTAACCTTTGTGAAACTATCAGTGTAAGCGCACCGGCAAGCTGTGATGCATGAATGCGCATAGACAGCAGGCGCTTAATTGTATCTGCGGCGCTGTTGGTATGCAGGGTAGATAATACAAGGTGACCTGTTTGCGCAGCTTGAACCGCAATTGCAGCAGTTTCAAGATCACGGATTTCGCCAATCATGATAATATCAGGATCTTGCCGCAGGAATGCACGCAGTGCTACAGCAAAATCAAGGCCTGCACGCTGATTAATATTAACCTGAGTGATTCCATGCAATGCAATCTCTACCGGGTCTTCAACACTCATAATGTTTTTATCAGATTCGTTTACGGTTTGCAGAGCTGAATAAAGCGTTGCAGTCTTGCCGCTGCCGGTAGGTCCGGTCACTAATATCAGGCCTTGCGGACGCTGCAGTGCATCTTGAAAATCAGATAATTGACGCGTAGTCATGCCTAATGAATCAAGTGATAATTGCATGCCTGCATGGCGCAGCAGTCGCAATACAATATTTTCACCATGCAAACCAGGGCACGTACTTGCGCGAATATCAATATCTGAATGATGATGAAAGCTAAATCTGCCGTCTTGCGGCAGACGTTTTTCAGCTATATTCATACCCGAAAGAATTTTCAGGCGCGTAATGATACGGGTTGCGAATACATTCGGCAATTTTGCTGTCTCATATAAAATGCCATCCTGACGGAAACGAATACGGCAATGATCGGCGAAGAATTCCAGGTGAATATCAGATACTTCTTTATTGGCTGCATCACTTAATAATTGATTCAGAAAGTCTACAACTGGTTCATCTTGTACAATGTCATCAGAGTGATCTTTAGTATTTGTTTGATGATTTTCGAGGCGTGCCAGTGCAGATTTCAATTGTGAGTATAAAATATTAGAACGGCAATGCGTTTGTAAAATTCGCTCAAGCTCAGTTTCATTTGCAAGCAGAGTGTATACACGTAATCCGGTGTGAAAACGAATTGCTTCAGCAGCATGATCATCTGTTGGATCTGAAACAGCAATGTGAAGTGAATTCTCATCTTTATATAGCGGAATGATGTGAAAGCGGTCAGCTGTCGCAGCATCAATGATATCATCATGCAAAAGGCTGGGATCAAATTGTGATAAATCAGCAGGATGCATTTTGAAATGGTTTTTACAAATTTCGAAAATGATATCACTGTCAATGATTTGATGTTTCACAAGATACGCGATGATAGGCATCGATGTTTTTTCCGACTCCTGTTCAGCATAATGCGCTTCATCCGTGCTTAATAAGCCATATTCACACAATAAGTGTGTAAGTTTATAAGTGATCATTCGTTCAGCCATTGCAAAACCCCATCTTCAGACATGTGCCGCCGACAGCCCAGCTGCTGCCATCGCTGGACGGTTTCAAAATAAATGTCGCGCTGCCGGCGGCATCTGTTGCCCCGGCACTTATCACACCGCGATCGACTCGCAGATACGCAAGATTTTTTGTACTTTTTGGTTTGGATGGGATTCCATATTTTCCGTCATTTATATCATCAAGAGGCATGCCTTCCTGGAGTGCAACAGTCACAGCAGTTTTGTAAACATCGGCGGTCGTAATGATTTCTGCGAACCGCGCTTTCATGGTGTATTGTTGATAAGATGGAACTGCAATCATCGCGAGAATGCCGATGATTGAAACTACTATCATTAATTCAATTAATGAAAATCCGTTAAATTTATTCATCTGAGATTCCTTATGAAATGTGGAATAGATTTTATGATCTGAAAGAGGTGTGCTTTGGCAATGTGCACGGCATGCATGCGTATTTATTGCCGCACAAAAAGTATGATGGGGTGTTGAGGATAATTTAGAGAGTGGTACGCGAATTTATACTAAAAAATATTATTCATTACAATATGCATGAGAAAAAAATTTTCGTCTGACTAAGACAGGCGGCGCCATTGAAGCATCACCTTTATAAGTGCCAGCTGAAAATAATGAAATATGTTGTGATGTAATTGTAACGTAAATTTTTAAGAAAAAGGGCCTGATTGGGCAATGCCGCTGCTGGGGCGGGTTGTGTGAAATTTTACCAGTTTTGGTGATGAGGCTCGGCGAGGAGGTGCGGATGATAGGCGGGCAGTTCAAGCAGGAAGAAGTCACGAATGAGAGTCACTTCTTCTGGCAGTAAGCCCTGAAATTATTTATACTTCGCGTTCTTTCTCTCTCCAGCGCCGACGTAGCTCAGTTGGTAGAGCAACTGATTCGTAATCAGTAGGTCGGAGGTTCGACTCCTCTCGTCGGCATTATTAATCAGTGAGTTGCAACGTATCCCTGCAAATGATCCAATAAAATGTAGCAGATTTGTAGCGAACTGTAACAAAAAACTTTCATATCTTCACCATCTCACTTATATACTTCTATTAATATCATAACGATATTGTTATCGACCTACTGATTAATAAGAATGATGTCGAATTAGTTGGAAAGCGTTCGCCGGTGCTTTCAGTCCTATCCATGATCTTTCTGATGACCGCAAAATTAAATCCTTCAATTACATCCGGAAAGCAGAGGACGCATTACTCTGCGTGATGCTGATCCATTTTCAAAACCACTGATTGATGCGAACTACCTTGCTGTTGAATCTGATCTTGATGCGCTTGTTATCGGATTTAAGGAGTCCCGCAAGATTTTGTCTCAATCTGCGTTTAAGCCATATTTTCAAGATGAATTCCAACCTGGCAGCGGCGTTACTACTGATGAAGAAATCAAACAATACATACGCGAAAATGCTGAAACACTTTATCATCCGGTTGGCACTTGCAAAATGGGAATCGATGCAATGACAGTTGTTGATCCACAAACACTGAAGGTTCATGGCCTAGAAGGTATACGTGTCATCGATGCGTCAATAATGCCGACTCTGACAAGCGGTAACACAAATGCGCCTGTTACCATGATTGCCGAGAAAGGTTCGGACATGATTTTGCATGATCTTGGGCTCCATTTAATAGATAATCAACCTGCACAAGCAAGGCGTAGTTTGGGTTAGTATCCCAAGAGTAAAGTGTGCTGGCGCGATAGTTTGCATTGACAGGAGTGGATATAATTTATACAATTATGCGAATTGTATTCATCATAAAATGAAGGGTTTATAAGTGAAAAAGAGATTATTATTCATTAGTTTATTTGGATTATTTTCTGCAAATATTTCAGCTTCACCGCAATTCATGAGCGGAGAGCATATCTTTTTTGGGGACAAGGTAGGCATCAGACTTTCCGATGTTGAGTCACCCCAAAGAAAATTCAATATAACATTAACTAATGGTGCCAG
>Ga0310810_10009715_pt1 | contig 11149 bp, 10 predicted proteins | sample NCmetagenome_FD_207641 | JGI IMG/M metagenome (GOLD analysis project Ga0310810, IMG submission 207641) | Soil microbial communities from experimental microcosm in Duke University, North Carolina, United States - NC | ecosystem: Engineered > Artificial ecosystem > Soil microcosm > Unclassified ... | reverse complement strand
GAACGATTGCTTCGACCAGCGTTCATGTAACCGGCAGCTCCCGATTGCCGATGGTTGCAGGCTGGGATCGATTGCTGCCGAATTGGTTTTCGTCTTTGCATCCGCGATACAAAACGCCTGTTAATTCAATCATCTTCGTCGGCGCGGTCACACTCCTCATCGCGTTCGCCAGCCAGATCGGTGCCGGGATCCAGGAAGCATTTCAACTCGTCGATAACGCTGCCAATGTTTTCTACGGGATCGTTTACTTCACGATGTTTGCCATACCGATCTTCGGCGCGGCGACGATTCGTTCGGGCGCCTCTATCTGGTTGCGCACAGCCGCCATCTGCGGTGCTGCCGTCTCGCTCTCCGCTATCTTTTTCACGATCTATCCGATTATCGATGTGCCGAGCCCGCTTGGTTTCGCCGTAAAAATTATTGTCGTCACCGGAACTGCGAATGCCGTTGGCGTGGCAATCTTTCTTGTTGGCAAGAAACGTCGGCGCGGCTAACTGCAGCTCTCGACAACCCAGCGCAAATATTCGGGTAGCCCGCTCGAAACCGGGATGAAGATGATTTCGGGAACTTCGTAGGGATGCAACGAGCGCAGTTTTTCCTGAAACGCCGGTTGCCTGTCCTCGCTCAGCTTGAACAGCACCAACGTTTCGTTTCCTGATTCAATTTTCTCTTGCCAGCGGTAAATCGATTGAACGCCCGGCAAAATATTCGCGCACGCTGCGAAGTTTTTTGTGACGAGCTCATTGGAAACATCCCGCGCGGTTTCGTGATTGGGAAAGGTGCTTAGCGCGAGAAGAATTTTTTCGGCCATGCTTCACGTGACTCCAGTCATTCCGAGCGAAGTCGAGGATCCCGTGCCATTGCCTCACGCTACCATCGCGGGATCCTTCGACTCCGCTTCGCTTCGCTCAGAATGACGCGTGGATGCCGGCCGACAGATCCAACCGCCGCCAAGCACAACGTCACCATCGTAAATTACCGCAGCCTGGCCGGGAGTAACGGCGCGCTGCGCATCGTGCAAACGAATTCGAGCGCGATTATTTTCCACCGGCGTCACCGTCGCAAGCGTTCCGGGATGATTATAGCGGATCTTCACCACGGCCTGGAAGGAGGCTGCGCCGGCGGGCTCGGCCACGGGATGCCAATTCACGCGGTCGATATCGAACTGCTCGCAGGCCAGGTCGTCGGCGTCGCCAACGATGACGCGATTTGTTGTCGGGTCGAGATCGACAACGTAACGCGGCCGCAGCGATCCGCCCGGAAGTCCTTTGCGCTGGCCAATCGTGAAGAGCTCGATGCCGCCGTGTTCGGCAACGAAGTTTCCGTTCACATCATAAATTTCGCCGCGATGAAATTCGTTTTCGCCGAGGTGCGATCGCAAAAACGCCTTGTAATCATTTCCCGGTACAAAACAAATTTCCTGACTATCGATCTTGTCGGCCACTTTCAGGCCTAACGAATGGGCGATCTCACGAATTTCGTGTTTCGTCATTTTGCCCAGCGGCATTAGCGCGCGGCGTAATTGCGCCTGACGGAGACTAAAAAGAAAATAGGATTGATCTTTCCGCGGATCCATTCCTTTGCGAAGGATCGAGTACGGAGACGCGGCGCCATCCCCGCGTCGGGACGAGGGCGTCCCGGCTCCATGTTCAACAATTGCATAATGACCTGTGGCGATGTAATCGCAGTCGAGCGCGGCCGCTTTGCTCCAAAGATTGCCAAACTTGAGCTTTTCATTGCACATCACGCACGGGTTGGGCGTTCGACCGGCCTGGTACTCGCTGGCGAAATAATCAATCACCACGCGTTCGAAGTGCTCGGCTTCATCAACGACATAATGTGGAATGCCGAGCGCATGTGCTACGCCGCGCGCATCGGCGACCGCCTGCGGCCCGCAGCATTTGTCCTCAGCGCGGGAGATGCAGTCTTGCGGCCAGACTTTCATCGTCACGCCGATCACGTCGTAGCCTCGTTCGCGCAGCAAATATCCAGCGACGCTGGAATCCACTCCACCGCTCATTCCCAGGAGAACGCGCTGCTTGGTTTTGTTCATCGAAGGAAAGAATTTCGATGAAGCACGAATTGAGTCAATGAAGGTAGCGGCGGTTCACCTGAACCGTCATGCCGCGGGTAATTGAGGTCACCCCTACCTTGGCGCCCGGCTTACGAATTTGCTGCCGCCCAACGTAAATCGCCACGGCAGATGCGCAGAGCGACTGATGCCGATGCGTTTATCCGCTACAACATCGAAAGTCGCGCGTGCGTTGTTCGCGACGAAGCAGTATCGCGGATCAGAGCACAGATCCATCTCATGATCGCGTCCGGTAATTGCAAGCGCTTGTGTGAGTTTACCCGGACCGGAGCAAAGCTGACGGACATCGTTAACGCCACGTCGTCGCTTCATCAGTTCAATCCCTCGCCGTGGTTCGAGCGCGCGAATCAAAACAAAGCCGTCCGCCTCGCCTTTGACGAGTACGTTTAGCATCCAGTGAACGCCGTAGTTAAAATAGACGTACGCCGCCCCCGCTTTGTTTCGCTGGATAAAACTGCGCGCACTCGGTCGGGTGAAGGTGTGCGCCGCTTCGTCGTCGATTGCCGCGTACGCTTCCACTTCGACGACGACCCCGGAGCATTCGCCCCAAATCAACTCAGTGCCGATGAGTTCCCGTGCACAAATAAGCGGATCGCGCTTGAAGAAAGACGCCCGAACAAACTTGTTCATCAACCGATTCTCCGAGCCGTTCGGCTCGAGCTGCACCGAATTAAGCCGACGGCTTGTAGTAAATCGGAATTTTTACGCTGGATTCGACCGGTTGGCCTGCACGAAACGCCGGGATAAACTTCGCGCCATCGAAATCGGTACGCGCCGCATCGCCGAAGCCGAGTAATGGCGGTTCCTCAGACAAAACCTGGATATTCTTCAGATTTCCTTTCGCATCGACGTTCAGCTCGACCTCGACAACGCCAGTGATCGCCACCGTGCTGCCCGTGTCGGGATAATGCAGGCCAGTGAATTTTGAATCCTGGCCGACAAACGGTTGGGGATCAATGAAATCAGTTTCCTTATCGAGCTCACTCAATTGCTGATTGGCGAAGATGCGCAGCCGCGGCTTACCGTTTACCACTGCGAATTTCACTGTCCCATAGAAAACAGCGATGACCGGCTGATGATTGTGAACCGCCGGGATAAACTTGGCAGCGGCCAGGCGTTTGAGTAATTCCTGCTCGAGCAGTTCAGATCCGCGTGTCCCGCGATACGCACCGCTAGTAACGATCTGGCCAGTTGGCGCGACCAGACACGAAAACATTACCGCGGCTTCCTTTTGACCCTTCTTGATGAGGTCGGCCGTGTCGATCGTGTTTATGAGCGCATTGGGTGCGGTTCCGACTAACGCCGGCCGAAACTCCGGCAGCGTTGGCCGCGGTGACGGCGATGGTGAACCAGGTTTTGCCGTCTGCGCTGAGACAAGAACAGCGCTCAGCCACAATCCAATAAAGCAAAAGATCCGAAGTCGCATGGCCGAATAGGCAAGCGAAATAGAACGTTTTTGCAAGGCAAACTCTTCGCTATTCCTGGAGACGTCGAAAACGTCGGCCCTGAACTATTGCTCGTCTCCGGGGATCCTTCGACTCTGCTGCGCTCCGGTCAGGATGATCAGCTAATCACGCCGCCATTCCTAGCGGTGTTGTCGCGGCAATCCTTTTTACAACTTTGTGCCGCCGGAAATAATCGATGACGGCGTCGCGCGTTTGCACGGGGTGCAGAACCCAATTCGACTCCGGCCTGTCGAGCAGCGCTCGCAATTTCATGAAGTGATGGCCGCCACTCCGCGCATCGAAGCTGTTGACCGCAATGACGTATCTCTTATCGCGTTCCAGTTGGCGTCCATCTGGAAACGTCATTGAAATGATCCTGCGATCCAGACCGCGACGCTCCACTCGTACTGCGATCCCCAGCAAATGTCGTGGCTGATGGCTGGCATACACTTCTTCCATCATGATTTTTATTTCATCAGGAGAGAGCGTGGCGGTAACAATGAGGTTTTCATAGGGAATGATATTCCAAACGTCGCTAATCCTCGTTGGGCCCGCTAGAAGTGTAGCGTTTTCATCGAGAACGCCGTGAATGACTGCATCGACCTTAATGCTTCGTTCCGACAATGTTTCTGTGATTGCAGCGCCGATCAGGTTTTCAATTTCACTCGGTTGACCGCGCCGCCCGCGGGCGTGCAACGTCTCCGTGAGCTCGCCGATCGGTTGTGAAAGCGCCGCTTGCGATTCCGCGAGCTGCGATCCTGCTCTGGAAAGAACCACCTGATCCGGATTGAAGCGGCTATCCATCAGCTCACAGATCGCTTCACGACGTAGCAATTTTTTCGAACGTCGATCGAACAAAAGATCGAGGCGGCCAACGTGAATTCCGAAATGGTCCGCCTGCGTGAAAAGCACCCTATTCGTTAGGCGACTTGGAATCGGCTGGTGAGTGTGGCCTGCGATGAACGCCCCGACGTCCGGGAACTCCGAAGTTAACGCCATCACGGTATTCGCAAAGTCGTCGCCGCCGGTGCGCGGCTTCAGTCCCATGTGACCTGTGAGCACAACGGCGTGCGCACCTGCGTTTTTTGCCTTTGCAATTGCACGGCGCACAGGCTCCACAGGATATTGAAAATCGATTCCAGTTGTAAACTCGCGCGGAAGCCAGAACGACATGCCCGGCGTCGTGATTCCGATAATCGCGATCTTAATCCCCTCGATTTCATTTATTATAAATGGTTGAACCTTGCCAAACGGATGTTGCGAATCGGAAGAGGAGCCGGCGGCTCTTCCGTCTAACGTTGTGTTCGCACCCAGCACCGGCATTGCCGATCTTTGTAGCGCATTAATAAACGGCTCAATTCCCCAATCGAACTCGTGATTGCCGATCACCCAGGCGTCGTATTTGAGGTGATTGAAAAGATCGATCATCAGTTCGCCCTTGTTTCGGAGGCTCACCTCTGTGCCTTGATAGACGTCGCCGACATCGATGAGGATGGAGTTCGGATTTTGTCCGCGCCATCGGCGGATTTGCGTTACGCAACGTGCCAAACCGCCGCGGTCAGCAGTTCCGTCGTAATCAGACGTCGGTAGAATATGACCATGCAAATCCGTCGTGTGCAGGATCGAGACGCAGATGGTATCTGACTCAAGCGCGGCAGCGGCACTCGCCAGCGTCGGAAAAGCGCCGACCAATCCCGCGCCACCAGCGATTCTCAAAAAATCGCGCCGCGTCCATGATCTGTGTGGGTGAGACATTGCGGGTGGCCTCTGCCCGAGGCTAGCTGAAAATGAATCGTGGTTTCAATGAAAAAGGGCGCGGTGCAGCGCTCGACATCGAAATTGGCGGCTGTGAAACCGTGGTTCCTTGATCGCTTGGTAACACGGGGTAAGTGTCTGGTTACAATTCTCTTGCCATGATTAACGAAGATTCCGTTACAAAACTAAAACAAAGCCTCAGAGGCACAGTCGTCCAACCCGGTGACGCGGATTACGATGAAGCTCGCAAGGTTTACAACGCAATGATCCACAAGAAACCGCGCTTGATCGCTCGGTGCACGGATGTCGCAGACGTCATTCAATGCGTGCGTTTCGGACGCGAGAACAATCTCCTCGTTTCAATCCGCGGCGGCGGACACAACGCAGGCGGACTGGGAATTTGTGATGACGGTCTCGTCATTGATCTTGCGTCGATCAAATACACGCGAGTCGATCCTGCAGCCCGCACCGTTACAGTCGGCGGCGGATGCGTTTGGGGCGACGTCGATCACGCTACGCACGCATTCGGGCTCGCAACGCCCAGCGGTATTATTTCCACTACTGGCGTGGGCGGCCTGACCTTGGGCGGTGGCGTCGGTCATCTCACCCGCAAATGTGGATTGAGCATCGATAATTTGCTGTCGGCCGATGTTGTCCTGGCGAATGGCGAATTCGTAAAAGCGAATGCCGAGGAAAATCCGGATTTGTTTTGGGCGCTGCGCGGCGGCGGCGGCAATTTTGGCGTGGTCACGTCGTTCACGTTCAAGTTGCATCCGATCGACACGCTGTATGCCGGTCCGATGCTGTACGAGCTAAGCGAAACAGCCGACGTGATGAAATGGTACCGCGATCTGATCGCGACGGCACCCGATGATCTCAATGGCTTCTTCGCCTTTCTTACTGTTCCTCCAGCTCCGCCGTTCCCGGAACATTTGCACATGAAGAAAATGTGCGGCGTTGTCTGGGCATATGCGGGACCACCAGAGAAAGCAGAAGAAACATTCAAACCAATCCGGGCGTTTAAGAAGCCTGCGCTCGATTTCGTTGGGCCGCTGCCGCAGCCCGCGTTGCAAAGCATGTTCGACGCGCTTTATCCGCCTGGATTGCAATGGTACTGGCGCGCTGATTTCGTGAATGAAATAAGTGACGACGCAATCTCGCAGTACATTCGTTTCGGAGAAGCGCTCCCAACCATGCATTCCACCATGCATATGTATCCGATCAACGGCGCCGCAGCACGTGTCGGCAAAAATGATACCGCTTGGAATTATCGCGATGCAGTGTGGGCTCAGGTCATCGTTGGCGTGGATCCCGATCCCACCAACAACGACAAAATTATCTCGTGGACGAAAAACTTTTACGATGCGGTGCATCCGTATTCCGCGGGAGGAGCGTACGTAAACTTCCTGATGGGCGATGAAGGAGACGAACGCGTGAAGAAAACGTATGGCAGCAATTACGAGCGCTTAGCCGCGATCAAAAAGAAATACGATCCGGATAATTTCTTCCGCGTGAATCAAAACATTAAGCCGAGCTAGTAATGTGGCAGGGACCTCAGTATCCCAATGATCTTGGGAATGCTGAGACGGGACAAACAGATCTTCTGCCTACTCATCTCATTAACACCCGGCTTTAGCCGGGTGTCCCAGGCAATGCAGCAATGAGCCGTTTTAACGGCTTTCGTTCACATCGAAACCGTTGAAACGGTTGTTCCTTGTTCAGTCGGTTGCACCGGGCTGAGGCACGGTGTTAATAGGAGCAGTTCAAAATCTCCATACCTCATCCGAGAATAGCTGATGACAGCTGACGAGTTAAGATCATTGCAAGCGCCGTTGAAAACGCAGTATCGCGAACATCCCGAAACAGCTTTGGTCACCCTGCACGCCGAGGGACGCCTCGGCGAAAACGTGACGTGCAAAATCGAAACGGGAAAAGCGCGTGTTGAAGCGGGTCTGCATCCGGCGACCGGCGGCAGTGGGAGCAGCGCGTGTTCCGCCGACATGTTGCTCGAAGCGCTGGTGGGCTGCGCAGGCGTAACTTTGAGCGCAGTCGCTACCGCTCTAGGGATTCCGTTACGTGACGCGACAATTCGCGCGGAAGGCGATCTCGATTTCCGGGGCACGCTCGGTGTTTCGAAGGATGCGCCCGTCGGTTTCAAGCAGGTTCGATTAAATATCGATCTCGATACCGACGCGACCGAAGAGCAGATCGCGACCCTGCTGCGTCTGACTGAACGCTACTGCGTCGTTTACCAAACACTGAGTCATCCTGTCGAGATCAGCGTTTTGCACCGCGTCGTATCACGTTAAGTTCAGCGCCTATGCCGTTATACATGGACATTCACAATCTCCCGGAGGGAACTACTCCGGAAGATGTCGCGAAAGCTCACGCCAAGGATATGGAAATCCAGCGGAAATACGGCGTCGAATATCACAAGTACTGGGTCAATGACACCGGCAGCAAAGTTTTTTGCCTCGCGCATGCGCCAAATGCAGAAGCAGCAGAGTGTGTGCATCGCGAAGCTCACGGGATGGTGGCCGAGAAAATCATCGAGGTGGCACCTGACGTAGCAGAAGTGTTCCTCGGGGGAACGGAAACAAATCCGGCCGGAGCAGTCCTTCTGCCTGGTGGTGGACCGGATGAACGAGATCCGGGAATCCGAACCGTTTTGTTCACTGACGTCGTGAATTCAACAACTTTGACGCAATTGCTGGGTGACGAAGCCGCACTTGCAATCCTCGGCGTGCACGACACGATCGTGCGAGACGCGTTGTCCGCGTTGGGCGGACGCGAGGTGAAACATACCGGCGACGGCATCATGGCATCGTTCGTTTCGGCAGCAAACGCTGTTCGATGCGCAATTCAGATTCAACGGGAATTGGACAAGCACGCGCAAGTTAATTCTAAACACCCACTCAAGGTGCGAGTCGGCGCGGCAGCAGGCGAACCGGTCGAGAAGAATAACGATTTATTTGGATCGACGGTGCAACTCGCGGCGCGTCTATGCGCCCACGCTGAGCCGGAACAGATCCTGGTTTCAAGTGCGATTGCGGATCTGTGCATCGGCAAAGACTTGTCCTTCGAAGACATCGGCGAAGTGATGCTGAAGGGCTTTACTTCCCCAGTCCGCGCGCATGCCGCTGGATGGCGGCAGTGATTATACAGTTTTTACTGGCAAATTGCAGATTTCCAGATCGATGTCTCGTTAGGCGTTCAGAACGCCAAGCTCGATAGGCTGGTTAGCGCCTGCAGGTACTAAGGTGTATCGACTTCTCCTGAAGGCGATGTCAAAAAGAATCGCCGAAGGCGCAGTTCCCCTCTCAGGGCCTTAGCTGTTACCAGCTACGAAGGCCAGGCGGCTCGCCGCAGTCGTTGCCAACCCGTTGAGGACAACGCGTTCCACCTTTATGATGCTGCGCAATTCTGTAAATTGTGTCCGAGCACGCCATGGCTATTGAAGACAAATACGCGTTGATCACTGGCAGCTCGCGTGGAATCGGGAGAGGAATTGCTCTGGCATTGGCAGAAAGCGGCGTAAAAATCGGCGTTCACTATTTTCAAAACGACCATGCCGCGAACGGAACTTTAGGGGAAGTCCGCAAGCGCGGATCAGACGGATTCATCGTGCAAGCAGACGTCACACGTCCAGATGACATCGTCCGGATGCTTCGCAAGGTACAGACAGAGTTTGGAAAACTGGACATTTTCGTCAGCAACGCCAGACCTGAGGCATCCAAATTTTTTCAACCGCCTCTGGATATCAGCCTCGAACAATGGGACACAGCATTCGATTCGCAGGGGAAAGCGTTCCTCGTCGGGGTCCGCGAAGCACTGCCCATGATGCGTGATGGCGGAAGAATCTTCGTCATTACTTATGCTGAAGGAAGTCGTACCGGCGGACATCAGCCTTGGGTCGCCATGGGAGCAGCGAAAGCCGCGCTTGAGGCTCTGGTCAGATATTTTGCCGTAGCCGTGGCGAAGCGCGGGATTACCGTAAACGCGATCAGCCCCGGATGGACAGAAGACAGCGTCTTGAACACTCTGCCCGAGCAGGTGCAGCAACTCATCCGTGACTGGCACATCGGCGGTTGGACGCCGATGAGACGCCTGGGAACGCCCGCCGATATTGGCGACGTGGTCGTGCTCCTCTGTTCGGAGAAAGCACGCTGGATCACCGGACAGACCATTTATGCCGACGGCGGAGCGTCATTGATGAATCCAGAGGTACCGCCACAAATACAACTTGGATAGATCATGGAACTGGAAGGCATTGATCACGTTGCCATGGGCGTGCGCGACATTGAACGAACGGCCAAATGGTACATCGACGTTCTTGGATTCGAGCGGCTCCATGACGGGATGTGGAATGGCGTGCCGACTTTCATTGGCAAAGGAAATACCGGGATCGCCTTGTTCCCTGCGAGCCAGGAGCCGAAAACGTCGGCGTATCGCGAAATTCGAATGCTTCATCTCGCCTTTCGCGCCGACCGGGGGAATTTTGGTAATGCGCAGCAGGAACTCAAGAAACGCGGAATCAAATTCGAATTCCAGGATCACGAGATCGCGCACTCGATCTATTTCCGCGATCCCGATGGCCATCAGCTAGAGATTACGACGTACGACGTTGATTAGCGCTGCGCATCTTCGGCTTTTGTCATGTCGAGCGAAGTCGAGACATCCCGCGAAATCACCTCAGAGTTATGCCACGGGATTTGACTCGCTCACTCCGCGTTCGCTCAGCGTCAGGCCTTCCCCTCTATGTCGCGGCTTCCCAAGCCACTCCATTCTCGACTTCGCTCGGGAATGATAAAAACCCGGGCGGGGCAGTTCTTGTGCGTTTCCTTCCGACAGGAACACGGTCCGTTACGACCGGGTTTTAGCATTGAACGCCGATGCGGCGGGATGAGTCGATACTCCTGAAATCAACGAATTACTGGTAGCGAACGATCGAAATCTGGGAATTGTAACCGCCACAATATGAAAACAATCACGTTTAAGCCGCTTGTCCTTTGTCTCGCCGTCCTCGGTCTTGGCCAAATCGCTTCCGCGCAAAACGATTTGAACCTGCCCGACGTGAGCCAGGCTGCTGAGGTAAAACAACGCATCGCGTTAACTGATATCGCCATCAAATACCATCGCCCGTTGGTGAACGGCCGAAAAATTTGGGGTGGCCTCGTTCCGTACGGCAAGGTTTGGCGCGCCGGTGCGAACGAAAACACCACGATTGAGTTCAGCGATCCGGTTTCGGTGGAGGGCAAGCCGTTGGACAAGGGAACATACGGACTGCACATGATTCCGAATCAGGATTCGTGCACGGTCATCTTTTCAAAAACCAACACAGCATGGGGAAGCTACAGCTACGATCAGAAAGACGATGCCTTGCGTGTGGATGTGAAACCCCGGCCTCTGGCTGAGACCAAAGAGGCGCTCGAATTTGAATTCGAAGATCTAAAGCCGACTTCCACGGCGGTCACGCTGAAATGGGAGAAGTTGGGTGTTCCTTTCAATGTTTCCATTAACGAGGCGGATCAGACGCTGCAGAACATCCGGGCTCAGTTGAAGGGTCGCGGGCAGTTTACCTGGCAGGCTTTAGACGAAGGGGCGCAATTTTGTTTGAGCAAGAATATTAATCTGGATGAAGCATTGCGTTGGGCTGATGCCTCAATTCAAAATGAGGAAAGGTTCGAAAATCTCAGCACCAAAGCAGATATCCTCAAAGCCTTGAATCGGCCGGATGAAGCGAAGACCACTTGGAACCAGGCGCTCCAGAAGGCCGGCGCACCCCAGCTATATACGTACGGCCGACAACTGCAGAACCAGAAGAAGGGTGCTGAAGCGCTGGAGATTTTCAAAGAGG
>Ga0310810_10009714_pt1 | contig 11150 bp, 8 predicted proteins | sample NCmetagenome_FD_207641 | JGI IMG/M metagenome (GOLD analysis project Ga0310810, IMG submission 207641) | Soil microbial communities from experimental microcosm in Duke University, North Carolina, United States - NC | ecosystem: Engineered > Artificial ecosystem > Soil microcosm > Unclassified ... | reverse complement strand
CGCCGCCGGTGGACGCGATCGCCGGTGGTCCGGGTTTCTGCAGGACACCTGGCAGGTCAACGAGCGGCTCACGCTCGTGTTCGGTGCGCACGGCGACACCTGGCGAACCACGTCGATCCAGACGGGGTTCGAGAAGTCGTCAGGAGCGTTCAATCCGCGCGCCGCGGCCGCCTATCGCGTCAACGATCTCGTGACCGTGCGTGGCACTGTGTATCACGGGTTCCGCGCCCCGACACTGAACGAGATGTACAGGAATTTCAGTGCAGGCAATACGCTGACGCGCGCGAATGAAGCGCTCGATCCGGAACGGATGACCGGCGGCGATCTCGGCGTCCTGGTGGGCAATGGGCGCGCATCGGCTCGGGTCACGACCTTTTGGAACCGTCTCGACGACGCCATCACCGCGATCACGCTGTCGAGCACGCCGACGCAGATTATTCGTCAGCGCGCCAACGCCGACCGGTTGCAGTCGAATGGTCTCGAGCTGGAAGGCAACCTGCGCCTGATGGACGGCATATCGGTTGATGCATCGACCGGCATCACGAGCACGCACTACGCGGGCAACACGTCGCTGCGCGGCAACCGCGTGCCCCAGGTTCCTTCGTACAACGCAGCCGCCGGATTCCGGTACGGCCGGCAGCCGTGGACCGCCACCGCGCAGCTCCGCATGACGGGACCACAGTTCGAAGACGATCTGAACGTATTCACCCTCCGCCGGGCGACCGTCGTCGACGTCTTTGCCGGTCGAACGATTGCGCGCTCGCTCAGCGCATTCGTCGCGGCGGAAAACCTGTTCGACAGCATCTACGACGTCGGCCGCACACCTGTTCTGACGACGGGCCTGCCGCGCACTGTGCGTGCAGGCGTCAGACTATTTCTGCCCTGATTGCTGGGCGCGCCGTAAAGGCGCGCCCCACAGGTGACGCCGTTAGTTGCTGCGTCCGCCGCGGCCGGCTTCCCCGCCACCTCCCGGCCCACCACCGCGTCGGCCCGCTCCAAACGGCGGATACGTGCGCGGATTGATCACATGGCGTTCGATGAAGAAATCGGCGAGGTGCGAGGTTGATTCGGCGAACTCCGGAATGCCGACGAACTCGTGCGGCACGCCCGCAAACGTGTGCAGCTCCGACGGAATGTTCGCCTCGCGCAGCAGCTTCAGAAAATCCGCGCTGCTCTCGGGCGGCACCGTCACGTCGGCGAGTCCGTGGAAGAGAATCGTCGGCGGGAAGCTCTTGATGTAGGTGGCTGGCGTCGCCAGCCTCCAGGCGTCCTCGCTGCTCCCTTCCGGCATCGGGAACGACCGGCGGAAGCCCTCCCATGCGCCGCCGGTCACGGCGAAGTAGGCGAGGCATGCGGCAACGTTGGTCGGCACCCCGGCATTGCCTCCCTTGCCTTCGAATTCGGCATGATTGGCGGTCGCCGCGGCGAACAGCGCGAGATGGCCGCCAGCAGAATAGCCCGCGACCGCGATTCTCGCCGGATCGATGCCGAGCCTCGACGCATTCGCGCGCGTCCATCTGATTGAGGCCTTGACGTCTTCCATCTGCGACGGCCAGCGCGCTGCGCCGTTGGCGGCAAGCCGGTACTGCGCGGCAATGTTCACGTAGCCGCGCGCGCTCATCGTCTGCAGCCGCGCAGCGAGGTTGTCCTTGCTGCCGCCGGTGAAGCCGCCACCGTGGTAGTGGACAATGGCCATACGCTTGTTGGCTGAACCGGTTGGCTTGTAGATGTCGAGATGCAGATCGGTGTCGCCTCCCTTGCCGTAGACGACATCCTTCTCGACGTTGGCGGCGGGTGGCGCCGCGGCGGCCGGCCCCTGCGCCGCGTCGAGCGTCAGCTGCGAGAGCGCGACACCGGATGCGACGGTTCCCAGAAATGATCTTCTCGTCACGTCATGACTTGACGGCATGAGGTCTGTCTCCTTCACGTTGGTGGATGCGTTCGCCGAACATGCCCCGTTGATGATTCCAGACCGGGATTCGGGCCTCGGGATTCGTCGCGGATTCTACACGGGTTCGGTCGTGAGGATGATTTTGCCGACGTGTTCGCTCGACTCCATCAGGCGATGCGCCGCGGCGGCTTGCTCGAGGGGAAATGTCCTGTAGACGACCGGTTTGACGGCGCCGCGTTCGACGAGTGGCCACACCTCCCGCCTTAGCGCGGAAGCGATTTCCCCTTTTTCCGCGGGACTGCGTGGACGCAGAGTGGAGCCCGTAATGGTCAACCGTCGGCCGAGCACGCGGCGGAAGTCGATCGTCGCGCTGTCGCCGCCCATGAAACCAATGACCACCAGGCGGCCTTCGACGGCGAGCGCAACGAGATCGCGGGCGATGTACTCGCCTCCGACGATGTCGAGAATGAGATCGACACCGCGCCCGCCGGTGACCTGTTTGACGACGTCCACGAAATCTTCCGTGCGGTAGTTGATGGCACGCTCCGCGCCCAGCTGCTCACACGCGCGGCATTTGTCGTCGGAACCGGCGGTCGCGAACACGCGCGCGCCGCGCGCAACGGCCAGTTGGATGGCAGTCGTACCGATCCCGCTCGAGCCGCCGTGGAACAAGGCCGATTCGCCGGCTCGCAGCCTTCCGCGATCGAAGACATTCGTCCAGACGGTGAAAAACGTTTCAGGGATCGCCGCCGCGGTCGCCAAATCCATTCCTGCCGGGACTGGCAGGCATTGGACGGCGGGAACGGTGCAGAGGGTCGCGTACCCGCCACCGGCGAGCAGGGCGCAGACACGGTCGCCGACGCGCCAATCCGCCACGCCGCTGCCAACGGCGTCGATCGTGCCGGCGACTTCGAGCCCCGGCAGGTCGCTGGCCCCTGGCGGTGGTGGATACGCACCACGTCGCTGCAGGATGTCGGGACGGTTGATCCCTGCGGCGGCGACTTTGATTCGCACTTCTCCCGCCGCGGGGCTGGGATCCGGGCGTTCAACCAGCTTCAGAACCTCCGGAGGACCCGGTTTCGAGATCTCAATTGCGCGCATGAATTAGCGAAGATGGCAGGCGAGGTGACGAGATGAGCCGCGCGAACTCGGCCCAGCGGTCGCGCCCCCGCGATTCGATGTAGGCGGCAACCATGTCCCTGCCCAGGTTGTAGTTGATCACGTAGCTGCGGTACTGGTCGACAAATCGCACGCGCTGCTCCGCACGAGGACGCGAATAGAGTCCGTACTTCTCCATCCAGTCCGCGGCGGCCCTGGCGTCAATCCGCCCGTCGAGATATCGCCGCGCCGCTTCGTTGCCGGAATATGACAGCTTGTCCACCAGCGCGAGCACCTCGTAATAGCGTGCGGCATTCTCCGGCTTCAGGCCGGCAGCGGGAAACAGGACGCGCCGCTCGAACTCCACCCGATCCGCCCGGGGAAACGCCACCTCGATGCCGTAGTTCGCGGTGCCTTCGGCAATCAGCGACTGCGGAGAAAAGAGCGCGTACACGGAGAACTCGACCCACCCGCGATCGCGCAGCATGTTCTTCTCGAGCAGCACGTTGTAGACATGGTGCCCCGGGTAGCCCTCGTGGCACGCCAGGTCGATGGCTCGATCGACGTAGATTGGCAGGTCGGTGTTGACCTGGATCAGACTGCGGTAGTTGCCCTGATACCAGTTGTATCCGCTCCAGCTCTTCCCCGTCACGTATTCCACGCTGAAGCTTTCGCCCGGAGGAAGCGTGATGTGCTGCAGCGTGCGCCTGCGGCAGGCATCGATCGCCGCTTTGAACACCGCATCCAGCCGCTCGCGCGGAATCACGTATCTGCTGCGAAACGCATCGTAGCGGTCGATCAGCGAACCCTTGCCCGGCAGACGTGAATCGAGCTGTGACAGCACCCCGGCGAAATCCGCTTCCGTATGCGTCGGCGATGACGCGTCGTAGAGCGCCTTCGATTCCTGATCGAAGGTCAGTTTCGTCCCCATCAGCATCGAAACGCGCGCGCGAAGCGCCTCCAACTGCCGCGACAGATACTGGTGCCGGAGGCGGCTCATCTCGTCGGCGTCCGGGGCGGTCGCCGCGGCAGCAATCTCCCCCGCAAGCGTCGCCGCCCGTGAGGCGATCTCCGCCAGCGGCAGCTTCTGCGCCTCTGCCTCCGTGCGCCACTCGGACGGACCGTAGTAGGCATCAACATAGTCGGCATCGTGCTGCCCGACGGCAAGCACGAGCCGGACGTATTGCTCCGCGAGCGAATTCATTGATCTGTCCTGTGCATCCGAGACGGTGAGCAGCGCGAGCCAGACTGCGGCCACGATTGCGGCGCGAGCCCTTTGGGCTCGCGTCCCGCGGACCCGGCCAGCCTTCGCGCTTTGCGCGTCGGCGGTCCGCCGAAGCCTTGGCGCAGGCGGGAGGGTCCGCGCTGCTCTATCGAGAAACGATTCCCTCATTTCGATATCGCTCCGTGATCGTCGGAATCAAATACTTCTCGAAGGCGCTGCGGAAGTCGTAGCGCGGCGAAAAGCCCCAGTCACGCCGGGCGGCCGCGTCGTTCACATCCGACGGCCATGAATCGACAATCGCCTGCCGTTTCTGGTCGGTCTGCCATGTGATCCGCGCGTCGGGAAACGCGTCGGCGACGACGTCGCAAATCTCACGGGCCGTCGGATTGAACGCGGTGACGTTGTAGGCCGTGCGCGACAGCTTCTCACGAGGCGCGGACGCCAGCGCGATCAGGCCGTCGATCGCATCCGGCATGGCCATGAACGGGATGCGCGTATCCGGCCTGACGAAGCATGCATACGGTTCACCACGCGCGGCAGCGTGAATCATCTCCGGAGCGAAGTCGGACGTACCGCCGGCGGGGACGGTGACCGCCGAAATCAAACCGGGAAACCGGATGCAGCGGAAGTCGACGCGGCCGGGCGGCGTGTCAACGGCGAGCTGCTTGTAATACTTGGCATAGTACCGCCCCAGATGTTCGCAGTACAGCTTGTTGCAGCCGTACATCGTCACCGGGGTGTTCCACTCGTCCTCGTGCACGCGGCCGATGCGCGTCTTCATCGCGAGGTCAGGCAGACCGTATGCGGCGATGGACGAGGGATACATGAAGATCACCGGGCGGCCGTGCGATTCGCCCTCGTGCTGCGCAAACTCCAGCAGCCGCAGTGTGCCTTCGACATTCACCTCGTGAGCGGTTACGGGCGTGAACTCGGAGCGGGTCGACAGGAGCGCGGCGAGGTGGAAGACGAGATCGACCTCGAACTCCGCAAGCACCCGCTCGAGAATCCATTTGTCAGTGATCGATCCGGTGAACTCGCGGCGAACCTGACGTGCCAGCCGCGGTTCGAGCGGGGCGATATCGACGGTCACGATCGAACGTCCCGTCCGGGCGAGCTGATCGATCAGCCCATGACCGATTTCACCGCTCGCGCCAGTGACGAGCACCGATGCAACGCGCATCAGGCGATTATTCTGGCTTCGGGCTCCCGGCTCAAGGCTTCTGGCTCATGAGTCGCCATCGAGCAGATCGCCAATCCCGCCGAGAATCGAGCCTTCCTCGCGGCGGCTTCCGCCGATGCCCGGAATCGCCTTGTAGATCCGTCCGGCCAGGCGGCTCAGCGGCAGCGACTGCAGCCAGACGCGGCCCGGCCCCGTGAGCGTCGCGAAAAACAGCCCTTCCCCTCCGAACAACGCGGTCTTGACGCCGCCCACGAGCTGGATGTCGTAACTCACGGATGGCTGCAGCGCGACGATGCAGCCCGTATCGACGCGGAGCGTTTCGCCGCCCTGCAAGTCGAGCGGATGCACCATGCCGCCCGCGTGCACGAAACACATGCCGTCGCCTTCCAGGCGCTCCATGATGAACCCTTCTCCGCCGAACAGACCGACCCCTAGACGCCGTTGAAAGGCGATGCCGATCGAGACGCCGCGCGCGGCGCAGAGAAACGAATCCTTCTGGCAGATGAGCGCGCCGCCCAGCTGTCTCAGATCGAGCGCGATGATTTTTCCTGGATACGGTGCCGCAAACGCGACGTGCTGCTTGCCACTCGCCTGGTTGGTGAACACCGTCATGAAGATGCTTTCACCCGTCAGCAGCCGCCTCCCGGCGCCGAGCAGCGCGCCCATGACACCACCGCCACGTTGTCCGCTGCCGTCGCCGAAGATGGTTTCCATGCCGATCCCGCCGCTCATGTACATCATCGCGCCCGCTTCCGCGACCGCGCTCTCACCGGGATCGAGCTCCACCTCCACGAACTGCATGTCGTCGCCGAGGATCCTGTAATCGACTTCGTGTGCCATGGGAGAAGTGTCAGCTGTCGGTGTCAGGAATCAGGTGTCAGGTGTCAGGTATCAGGTATCAGGCGTGGTCCAGGTATCAGGTACCAGGTGTCAGCTGTCAGGCACAATCTTCAAATGGCGTTGGACACGCGAGGCGCTGGCACCTTTGGTTTTTCAGGCTCCGGCGTGAAGTCTTCGCCCGGGTTGATGAACCGATCGGTCTCGAAGCGGTACTGCTTGTCGTACAGCTGCCGATATCGCCCGTTCAACGCCAGCAGCTCGGCGTGCGTTCCGCGTTCGACGATTTCGCCCGCCTCGAGCACCAGAATTTGATCCGCGCTCCGTATCGTCGACAGCCGATGGGCAATGACGAACGTGGTGCGTCCTGAGCGCAGGCGCCGCAACCCGTCCTGAATCATCTGCTCGCTCTCGCTGTCCAGGCTCGACGTCGCTTCGTCGAGAATCAGGATGCGCGGGTCCGCGAGAATGGCGCGCGCGATCGAGACGCGCTGCCGCTGGCCGCCGGACAGCTTGATGCCACGTTCGCCGACAACGGTGTTGTAGCCGTCGGGGAACTGGTTGATGAACTCGTCGCAATGCGCGATGCGACACGCCTCCTTGATGTCGTCCAGCGTGGCAGACGGATTGGCGTAACCGACGTTTTCAGCGATCGTTCCGTCGAACAGGAAGTTCTCCTGAAGCACCGATGCCAGCTGCTTCCGGTAATCGAGCAGGCGGACATCGGCGAGGTCGGTGCCGTCCACCAGCACACGACCCTGCGCCGGCCGATTGAACGCCATGACGATGCTGATCAGCGTGCTCTTGCCGGATCCGCTCGAACCGACGAGTGCTGTCGTCGTTCCGGGCGCGGCATGAAACGACACGCCGCGCAACACGGGTTGTCCGGCGTTGTACTCGAACCACACCTTGTCGAACACCACATCGCCAGCGAGTCGCCGGGGGGACTCCTTTTCCCGATCCTCGTCGAGCTCCGTCGTCGTGTTCAGAATCTCGCGGATGCGATCGAGGCCGGCGAACGCCTCCGTGATTTGCGTCCCGATCGAGGCAATCGACACCAGCGGCGCGGCAACCAGACCGATGAAGAAGATGTACATCATCAGGTCGCCGAGGGTCATTTCCCCGGCGATGATCGCCCGCCCACCGAGCCAGATCATGAGAATGCCGATGATCCCGACGATGACCGTGCTGCCAGCCGTCGTCGCCGAGACGCCCGTCATCGACTGCGCGACATTCCGGAAGAGGCGATGGGCGCCCTTCGTGAAGACGATTTCCTCGCGCTTCTCCGCCGTGTAGGACTTGACGACTCGGATGCCGCCGAGTGCTTCGGCCAGCCGTCCGGTGACTTCCGCGTTGATCTTGCCGCGTTCACGGAACAGCGGACGCAGCGTCTTGAAGGCGTAGGCCATCCCTCCGCCGAAGGCGGCCAGTACGACGAGGGTGATCACGGTCAACTTCCAGTTCAACCAGAAGAGGACGCCAAGACCGAGGACCGCCGTCAGCAGGCCGCCTGTAAGCTGCACCAACCCTGTGCCGACAAGGTTCCTGACGCCTTCCGCATCGCTCATGATGCGCGCGATCAACACGCCGGTCTGCGTCGAGTCGAAGTAGCGCACGGGCAGGTGCACGACATGCGCCTGGACGCGCTTGCGCATGTCGGTGATCGCGCGTTGCGCGGCGACGCCGAGAATCTGCGAGAGTGCGAACGAGGTGACGGCCTGCACCACCGTCGCGGCACCGGCGGCGAGCGCGATCGGCAGCAGGAGGTCTGTCCGCTGCTTGCCGACGACGTCGTCGATGAGCCATTTCGAGCTTGCCGGGAGAACCAGTCCGGCCAGACGGCTGATCAGCATCAAGATCAGCCCGAGCGACAGTCTGCGACGATGAATCCAGAGCAGCTCGCGCGCCTCGCGCCACGCCTCGGATGCACTGATCTTTTTCTTCTTTGTCGCCTCCGCGGGCATAGGCCCGACGAGGCGGCGCCCGGATCGTTCTCCCGTGGGTTGGCGGAAACCTAGGTGCGCTGCCATGTAATAATTCAGGGCTCGGAAAGCAGAGGCTCGGTGAGCGAAAAATCCAAAAACATAAACGATCTCGATAATCTCATGTCGCGCGGGGCGACGCCGCCGGTCACCCGGGGCGGCGTGCGCACCAGCGATACTACGACGCGCGGCATCCGCATCGAGGTCCAAAGCATGTATATGCCCGAGCGGAGCGTCCCGAAGGACGGTCAGTACCTCTTCGAATATCAGGTACGGATCTCGAACACCGGCTCCGAAACGGCGCAGCTCATCTCGCGCGAATGGATCATCACCAATGCCGATGGTGAGGTCGAGCGCGTCAAAGGCCCCGGCGTCGTCGGCGAACAACCGGTGCTGTCGCCAGGCGGTTCATTCGAGTATCGCAGCTTCTGCCCGCTCAAGACACCCGTGGGGTCGATGCACGGCAGCTACCAGATGATTACGGCCGAGGGCGACCGCTTCGACGCCGTCATCTCACCGTTCACGCTCGCAGTGCCGAACTCGCTGAACTGAGGCTTCGCGGTCGATACCTTCGCCTAATCCAGGTTCGCTCTATTCGAATCGCCCATCTCCACGGTGCGCGACGGGAAATATTCCGTCCATCTTCGCGTAACGGTTTCCGCCGTCTGCTCGTCACAGACCAGCTCTTTCGGAAAACCCGGTTTCAAGCGCGCATCGATCGCAATCGGGCCCGTATAGGCGATGTGATTGCGGACGATGCGCCGCGCGGCGGCGTGAATATCGGCCGCGGGCTCGAACCGCGTAAACGTCGTCCAGAGAAAATTCATCGAGCTCGCCGCTGCGCGCGCGGGCTCTTCTGTAAGGACGAGCAGCGGCCACTCCCGGAAGGCCGCGTCGACCGCGAGACGCGCCGCCGCATCGGGATCGTCGTCTCGCGATGCGACGCCCACAACCAGACATCCCGGACAGAAGACACGGACGTCGCTCACACCCCGTGGCGCTGTCCCGGTGAATGCCCGCGGCAGCTGACGAACGGGTTCGCCGAGACCAAGCCACACACCCTTCGAGCCCTGGTTGACGGCCGGCCCGGTGTAGTCGAGCGTGTCCATAGAGAGGTTGGAGAACACGTAGAGATCGGTCTCAGGATGCGTGCGGGCCAGCAGATGCTCGAGCGTGGCTTTGAAGTTGCGCAGGTCGACATACCGATCGGTGAGCAAAAGAAACTTGGTGAGCGAGAGCTGTCCTTCACCGAGGATACGAAACGCGCTCGCCATCGCCTCGCGTCCGTAGCGCTGTTTCACGACCGCCGCGGCGAGCGAGTGATATCCCGTTTCGCCGTACGACCAGAGTCGCTCGACGGCAGGCATGACCATCGGAAACAGCGGCGAGAGGAGCTCCTGCAGCAGATCGCCGATGTAGAAGTCCTCCTGACGCGGCTTGCCGACGACGGTTGCGGGATAAATGGCGTCGTTGCGATAGGCGAGGCGGTTGACTTCGAATACGGGATAGTCGTGCTGCAACGAGTAGTACCCGTAATGGTCGCCGAACGGCCCCTCCTGTCTTCGAATGCGCGGTGGCACGACCCCGATCAGCGCGAACTCCGCGTTGGCCACGAGCGGATGCGGTCCGTGGCCGTGCACCTGCGGAAGCCGCTCGCCCGCGATCAGCGAAGCGAGCATCAGTTCCGGCACGTTCTCGGGAAGCGGCGCGATCGCGGAGAGCATTAGTGCGGGCGGTCCTCCCAGGAACACGGTGACCGGCAAGGTCGCGCCGCGCGCTTCCGCGGCCGCGTAATGAAAGCCGCCGCCCTTGCCGATTTGCCAGTGCATTCCCGTCGTGCGGCCGTCGTAGACCTGCATCCGGTACATGCCGAGGTTGTGGCCCGGACGATCGGGATGCGCCGTGTAGACCAGCGGAAGCGTAATGAATGGACCGCCGTCCTCCGGCCAGCAGGTGATGACGGGAAGCCGAAGCAGGTTGACGTCCGCTGTCACGTTCTCCGCGACCGGGCCCGTCTGTACCTTTCGTGTTCCAACCTTCAACAGCTCGAGCCCGACGTCGCGCGCTCCCCAGAGCTTCGCCGGCGTGGGTGGCAGCACGGTTTCCGCCAGTTCGACGAGACGTCGAATCAGGCGCATCGGCCGCTCGCCGAATGCCAGCTCCGCGCGGCGCGCCGTGCCGAACAGGTTTGTGACCAGGCGGAATGGTGACGTCGAATCCCGATCCCGGATCCTGGATCCCGGATCCCCGATGCCGATCCCCGATGTCGATCCCCGAACGACGTTCGTGAACAACAGCGCCGGTCCGCCTGCCGCGATCACGCGCCGATGGATTTCGGCAACCTCGAGATGCGGATCGACGGCCGTCTCCACGGTGACGATGTCGTCGTCACGACGGAGGTGGTCGATGAAGCTGCGGAGATCGGGAAACATGGGGACTGGGGACTAGGGACTGGGGACTAGGGACTGGGGACTCGGACGCGCGACTCGGATCCCTGATTCCTTGTCTCGCTAGACCCTAGACCCTAAGCCCCAGTCCCTCGTCGCTAGCTCGCAGCGGCAGCCTGCATCGGCTCGTCTGCGCTGCCGCCGTAGATGGACGGCACGTGCGAGCCCATGGCCCGCAGGTAGGCCGCCAGCTGGCCGCGGTGGTGGACGCTATGGTTCTGCGCCATGGCAAGGAATACCACTGCGGGCGCCTTCATGAACCCGAAGAAGTCCACTTCGCTCGCCAGCTTTTCGCCCGGCGTCGCGCGCAGCTGGTTCACCTTGTCGCGCATCGATTTCTCGTAGAACGCGCACGCGTCGTCGGCCGTAGTCAACTGCGCTTCCGCTTTCTCGGCGGCAGCCTGATCGAATACGAACTTGCCGTCGAGCACCGACTGGACGAACCATCCGTCCGCCGTGGCAATGTGCCTGGCGAGCTCAATCGCGGACC
>Ga0310810_10009711_pt1 | contig 11151 bp, 6 predicted proteins | sample NCmetagenome_FD_207641 | JGI IMG/M metagenome (GOLD analysis project Ga0310810, IMG submission 207641) | Soil microbial communities from experimental microcosm in Duke University, North Carolina, United States - NC | ecosystem: Engineered > Artificial ecosystem > Soil microcosm > Unclassified ... | reverse complement strand
AGCCTCTTGAGCGTGTCGGTTCCGAGCAGCAACTCGTGCAAGGCCACACGTCCTTTGAACCCGCTTCGGTTGCAATTTTCGCAGCCTTTGCCGCGTGCCAGGCGGAACGCATTGTCATACGCAATGCCGAGTTTGTCCCAGTTTTCAGGACCGTAACCTTGACGGATTTCCTCATATTCTTCCTTACTGGCAGGATACTGCTCCTTGCAGTCCTTGCAGACTCGGCGGGCCAGGCGTTGCGCCAGCACGCCGAGCATGGCATCGGCGAAACTGAAGGAATCACAGCCCATGTCCAGCAAGCGCGTCACGGTTTCGACCGCGCTGTTGGTGTGCAGCGTGCTCAGCACCAGGTGGCCCGTGAGCGACGCTTCGATGCCGATTTCGGCCGTTTCTTTGTCCCGCATTTCGCCCACCATGATGACGTCCGGGTCGGCCCGGAGAAATGCCCGCATGGCCTTGGCGAAGGTAAAATCGATCTTTGGCTGCACTTGGACCTGTCTGAGCCCGTATTGCGTGATTTCCACGGGATCTTCCGCAGTCCAAATTTTGATGTCCGGGGTGTTGATAAATCCCAGCACGGAGTGCAACGTCGTCGTCTTTCCGGAACCGGTCGGACCGACGCAAAGAATGATGCCGTAGGGCTTTTCTGCAATGTCCTTGATGGCCTTGAGATTGCGGTCCGAAAAGCCCATTTTGTCGAGCGGCAGCGGCTCGCTGGCGGCAAGAATGCGCATGACGACGTCTTCGTTGTAGCCGGCCGTCGGGATGGTGGCGACGCGGAGCTCGATCTCGCGGCTTTCACTGAGCTTAAATTTGATCTTGCCGTCCTGCGGCTTTCTGCGCTCGGCAATGTCGAGGCTTGCCATAATCTTCAAGCGCGACACAATCGCCCGACGGTAGCTCTGCGGAATCTTCATGTATTCGAAGCAGTCGCCGTCGACGCGAAACCGCACCAGCGTTTCTCGCTTCTCTCCGTAGGGCTCGATGTGAATGTCCGACGCGTTCTGCCGGTAGGCGTCCGCGATAATCTGGTTCGCGAGGCGAACGATGGCACTGTCATTTTCGTCCAGCCCGCCGCCGAGGCCCGAATCTTCCGCGGCCTCGGCCTGCGCCTCGGTCACGAGTTCGCCGAGAATGTCCGACACGTTTTCGTCGAGCTTGCGTCCCGCGCCGCTGTCTCCGCCGCCAGTCGCCGAGTTCAGAAATTGCGCGATGTCCCGTCTCAGACTGACTGCAAAGCGGATGTTCAAGCCGGGGAATGTGCGCTTGATGTCCGCGACGCGGTCGAGATCACCGGGGTCGTCCGTGAGGATTTCAATGGCGGTCCGGTCCCGCTTGAGCGGCATCCAGTGGTTTTTCTTTAGATAGTCGACATTGAGATTTCTCAAGAGCTCGATGTCGACCAGCGTGCGCTCGCTGTATTCGATGTACGGGCACTTGTGAAATTGACCGATGGACTTTCCGATTTCGATCTTGGGCACTTTGTATTTTTCGATCAGTATGCTTTCCAGGTCCGAAGAAACGCTTTTCCGGGCCTCCGCGATGGCATTATCGAGTTCATTCTGGGTGATTTTGCCGTTCGTAACGAGCAAATCGAATTTGGTCGATGCCTTTTTCGTGGTGACTTTCTTCAAATTGAAGAAAGCGATGCCCAGGGCCTTGGCGATTTCGGCGACCGATTCTTCGTCTTTGCGCGTGAAGCGGAGACCGCTTTTCTTGTTGAGCAGCTGAAGGACACCCATCAAGTACTTGTTGTCGGCCACGATCGGATACGTCAACACCTGCTTGGTCTTAAACCCAGTGCGCTTGTCGTACGACGTGTCATGGCTGAGCGACGGATGGATGCCCTGCAGTTCGAGCGTGTTGTAGGCATCTGCAATGTTGACCGGCCGCAGATATTTGGCGCAGAAGCCGGCCAGACTTTGTTCGGTAATGGGAATGCGGACTTCTTCGATCGTATCGATATGAGGGACCTTGTAGAAAATTTCCTTTTTGTCCGCATCGAAGGCGAAGAGCGTCAAGTCTTCGGCATCGAACAGCCCGAGGATGTCTTTGTGGAGGTCGAGGAGGATCTGGTCGAGATTGCTTGCGGCGTGGATCTGACTGGTGATCCGCTTGACGTGCTCTGCGAACTCGACTTTTTGCTGCAGTTCCTGCAAGTTTTGCGTTGGCGGTTTGGCCTGCATCTGCTCTCCTGTGACGGGGAACTCGACGGCCGTCGCGCCGGCGGCTGCGGCGCACCGCGGCTCGGTGCGTTCTTCTGTGAGTCGAGACTCAGTCTAGCCCAATAGGACGGGAAGGCAAGGAAAAGGCGCTTTCGAGATGGCCGCAATGCGGGTGCGAGCGGCCTTAGGTGGGCGGTCCTGATTCGGCCATGGCAAGAATCGCCGCTGACATCCCCGGCAGAGCCACTTTCGTCTTGAGGCCGGTCTTTCGTGTTTTCACTTCGAGCAGACCTTCCGCGAGGCCCTTGTCGCCGACGATCACTTGAAACGGCGCTCCGATCAAGTCGGCATCGTTGAACTTGACGCCCGCACGCTCATCGCGATCGTCCCACAAGACTTCGAGACCGGCCGCTTGGAGCGCGGAATACACCGTCGTCACCGCTTCCGTCACGGCGGACGATTGTCCCAAGGAAATCAAATGGACATGGAAGGGAGCGATCGGGAACGGCCACACGATGCCTTTGTCGTCGTGATTTTGTTCGACCGCCGCTGCGGCCGTCCTTCCGATGCCGATGCCGTAGCAGCCCATGACGGCCAGGCATTCCTTACCGTGGGCATCGAGAAAGGACGCATTCATGGCCTGGCTGTACTTCGTGCCCAGCATGAAGACATGACCGACTTCGATGCCCTTCGTGGTCTTGAGCACGCCGTCTTTCCGCGGTGAGGCATCGCCGGCCCTGGCATTGCGCAAATCGGCGAATTGTTCCACCTGGAAATCACGAGGGCAGTTAACGTCGACGAGATGCATATCGAGTTGATTCGCGCCGACCACGGCGTTCCTAGCGGTTTTAACGGCATGATCCGCCACGATGCGCACGTTGAGGCCCACCGGACCAGCGAACCCGACCGGCGCACCGGTGACGTTTTCGACGAGCGCCGGACCGGCGAGTTCCACATCGGTGACGCCGAGGAGGCGCTTCAGCTTGATCTCATTCGCATCATGATCGCCGCGAAGCAAGACCGCGACGGTGTCTTTGCCGGTCGAATACAACAAGGTCTTGACGAGCTGAGCGGGATCGACCTGTAGGAACTTCGTCACTTCTTCGACGGTGCGGCATCCTGGCGTACTCACCTTCCGCAGCGGACGGAACTCTTCCCTCGGTTCATCCTCAGGCGGCAGGACTTCCGCCCGTTCCACATTGGCCGCATACGTGCCAGGCTCGCTGTAGACGATCGTTTCCTCGCCAGTATCGGCCAAGACCATGAACTCATGGGACGACGTGCCGCCGATCAATCCCGTATCGGCCTCGACGGCTCTGAAATTGAGACCGCAGCGGGAGAAGATGCGGTGATATGCATCGTACATTTTTTGATAACTCACACGTGCGCCGGCGTCGTCTTTATCGAAGCTGTAGGCATCTTTCATGATAAATTCGCGTCCGCGCATCAAGCCAAAGCGGGGCCGGATTTCATCCCGGAACTTCGTTTGGATCTGATAGAAATTCAGCGGCAGCTGTCGGTAGGAGCGGACTTCGCGGCGGAATAAATCCGTGATGACTTCTTCATGGGTGGGCCCGAGGCAAAAGTCGCGTTCGTGCCGGTCCTTGAAACGAAAGAGTTCCTTGCCGTAGAAGTCCCAGCGGCCCGTCTCCTTCCATAATTCAGCGGGAGACGCGATCGGCATCAGCAGTTCCTGCGCCCCGGCCCGGTTCATCTCCTCCCGCACGATATGCTCGACCTTGCGGATGATCCGAAGACCAAGCGGGAGGTAGGTATAAATGCCCGCGGCCACTTTGCGGATCAGTCCTGCCCGAAGCATCAAACGATGGCTGACGGTTTCAGCTTCCCCGGGATCTTCCCGCAGGGTGGGGAGGAGGAGTTGAGAGGTCCGCATCAAATGTCAGTGGGAGAAGAAGATCCGTTCGAGGTCGTTCCAAAAGGCGAAAATCATGACGCCGACCAGCAGCACCAATCCGACCTGCTGCGCCAGTTCGCGCTGCCGTTCGCCCAGCGGCTTCCGCAGGATGCCTTCGATTAAAAAGAAAAGCAAGTGGCCGCCGTCAAGGATGGGAATGGGCAGCAGATTCAAGACGCCGAGGTTGATGCTGAGGAGCGCAATGAGAAAAATGACATTGGCCGGGCCCTGCGCTGCCGCTTCCCCGGAGATTTTGGCGATCGTCAGCGGCCCGCCGATATTCTTGCTCGAGATGTCGCCGACGATCATCTTGTACAATCCCACCACCGTCAGTTCCGTCCATTTCCAGGTCGCCTCCAAGCCGTTGTAAATCGCGCTCAGCGGCGTCGCTGATTTCATCAGGGAGCGGTCCGGTCCGGCGATGCCGATCTTGCCCACGCGCACCGATTGGCCATTCACCGTCGTCGTTTCGCCGACGGGTGTGACCGAGAGCGAGACGCGATGTCCATCACGCAGGACGTCGACTTGAAGGGTCTTGCCGGGGTTGTCTTTGACGAGCGCCGTCATCTGCGTCCAGGTATGAATCAACGCGCCGTCGATCGACAGGACCCGGTCGCCCTCCTTAAACCCTGCGGCCGCGGCCGGCTTGCCGGGCACGACTTCGTTCACGACGGGCGGGATCTCTTCGATCCCGAGGTAATAGACGGTCTCCTCGCTCTTCTGGGCCTGGGCGGACGCCGCCACCGGCGTGACGGTCAACGTCTGAAGGCGGCCGTCGCGCAACACTTCGAGCGTGAGTGTCGCCCCTTTGCCCTTGGCCGCTGCGTCCAGCAATTCCACCCGGGTCGCGATGTCACGGCCGTCGATCTTTTTGATTTGATCGCCCACCATGAGCCCTGCTTTGGCAGCCGGGGAGTCCGGCGCCACCGCTTCCAAGACGGGCGCGATGTCCTTGAACGACGGCACCGGCAGCGTATAGCCGGTGGAGAGCCAGGCGGCGAAGATCAGATACGCGAGAATGAAATTGAAACCCGGACCCGCCGAGACGATCAGAACTTTCCCCCAGAGATTTTGGTGGACGAAGGACCGCCGTCGATCGTCAGGAGTCAGGGCTTCCGCCTCATCTTCCCCGAACAGCTTGACGTAACCGCCCAATGGGATGGCAGAGACTAAATATTCAGTCTCCCCCACCTGTCTGCCGAAGAGCTTCGGCCCGAATCCCAGGGAAAACTTCAACACTTTTACGCCGACCCAGCGCGCGGCCAGAAAATGACCCAGTTCGTGGAACGCGACCAGGATGCCAAGAACCACAAGGAACCACCAGGTCTTCTGCATCAAAAGCCAGAGACTATCGGGAGACCACGTCAACGCAGACAACATCATGATTGGTGCTCGGTGTTGAAGGTTTGTGACGATATCAATGTAACACAGCGTCAGCGGGCCAATGCATGGACCAAGGAGTCGGCCTTTTCGCGGGCCCAACGGTCGGCCTCGAGGGCCACCTCCACGGAACGCACGGGCTCGGGCCGGTGAGCGTGCATGGTGCTCTGAATGATATCAGAAATATCGGTAAAACGGATCCCGCCGTTCAGAAACGCATCGACGGCGATCTCATTCGCGGCGTTCATCGCCGCCGGCATCGTGCCGCCGATGCGCAGAGATTCATATCCCAGACGCAAGCAGGGAAACCGATCATGGTCGGGCTTGCAAAAGGTCAATGTGCCGATTTCCGTCAAATCTAATGACGGCAAATCGAGTGGCAGTCGGTCGGGATAGCGCATGGCATACGAGATGGGTGTCCGCATGTCGGGCAACCCCAATTGGGAAATCATCGAACGGTCTTCATATTCCACCAGGGAATGGATGATGCTCTCGCGATGAATCAACACATCGATGCGCGATTCGTGAATGTCGAACAGCCAGCGCGCTTCGACGACCTCCAGCCCCTTGTTCATGAGCGTCGCCGAATCGATGGTGATCTTGGCGCCCATTTTCCAGTTCGGATGCTGTAATGCCCGCTCAGGTGTGACGTCTTGCATGGCGTCTTTCGGCAGGTTCCACAAGGCGCCGCCGGACGCCGTCAGAATCAGCCGGCGGACATCCTTGATTCGGTGCCCTTCGAGCGACTGAAAGATCGCGCTGTGCTCACTGTCGACGGGAAAGATCCTCACGCCGGCCCGTCGCGCCTCGTCTTGCATCAACTGGCCCGCCATCACCATGGGTTCCTTGTTTGCGAGGGCAATATGTTTCTTGCTGCGGATGGCGGCCAACGTCGGCACCAAGCCGGCGCCGCCGACGATGGCGGACACCACGAGCTCTGCATCCGCGAGGGAGGCGATCCTTGCGAGCCCGTCCGGCCCGCTGAGAATCTCCGTCGGAACTCCAATGCACCGCTGTCTGAGTTTGACGGCCGCGGCTTCCGTGGACATGGCCGCCGCTTGCGGTCTAAACCGGCGGACCTGTTCGGCCATCATCTCGTCGTTATTGCCCGCCGTCAGACCCACCACGCGGAATTCCTCGGGAAACCGCTCGACAATATCCAATGTATTGGTGCCGATTGAGCCGGTTGAACCGAGAATCACGATGGATTTCATATGGTCCTCACGGGTGTGATGCCACTCGGCCCATCAACGCCACATAGTAGTAGAAGACCGGTGCGGTGAACAAGAGACTGTCCAGCCGGTCGAGCATGCCGCCGTGGCCCGGAAGCAAGCCGCCGGAATCCTTCACGCCGGCGCCCCGCTTGATGGCCGACTCCACGAGGTCGCCCCATAGGCCGACCAATGTCAACAAAAGAGCCAGCACCACTGTGTCGAGGAGAGAAAATTCCGGCACGAATGTCCAGCGAGCGATAAACGCAGCGATAGTCGCGCCGATGAATCCGCCGGCCAATCCCTCCACCGTTTTCTTCGGGCTGATCTTCGGCGCCAAACGGCGCCGGCCGTACAAGGTTCCGACATAATACGCCGCCGTGTCCGCTGCCCACGTCACCAAGAGCAGAAAGAAGAGCAGCGATTCGCCGTCGGCAAGAAGCCGCACGCCGACGAGATAGCTCAATGTCACGCCGATGTACAGCATGCCCGTCACGACCAACGCTGCGTTTCTTAGACTGTCCGTCAACGGCATGTCGATCAGCAGAGGGACCGATAAGATAGCGACGACAGCCGCAACGAGCGCGGCGGGTAGAAGACTCGGTTGATGCGGCCCAAGTATCAGCGCGACGCAGCCGAGCAAACCGATGCCGGCCGCCAAAGGGCGGGAGGTGGCGCCAAAACAAAGACGATACAACTCATGGAGCGATAAGCAGCCCGCGAGGGCGACGATGCCGGTGAACACGAGGGGAGGAAGATAGCGGATGGCGGCATAGAGAAGAGGCACCACCAACAGGACAGTGTAGATACGGCGGGAATCGAATCGAGTCCCGGTCTTGTGGACGGTCTCCGCCGGTTCGCGATTGGTCGTTCCGCACTCGAGCATGTCGGTGGTTCCGAGGACTATGAAGACAGGCTGCTGAAGACTCGGCCGAAGCGTCGTTCCCGCCGCTGAAATTCGAGCAGGGCCAGCAGGAGCTCACGGCGTCTGAAATCAGGCCAGAGCGTCGGCGTAAAATACAGCTCCGTGTAGGCCAGCTGCCAGAGAAGGAAATTGCTGATGCGTGTCTCGCCGCTCGTGCGGATCAGGAGATCGGGATCGGGCAAATCGTGCGTGTAGAGGTACTGCTGTACGTGGACTTCGTCGATGTCCTCGGCCTGCAGTTTCCCGTCCTGCGCTTCGCGAACCAGGCCACGCACCGCGTCGACGATCTCGGAACGTCCGCCGTAGCTCAGTGCCACCGTGAGCTGAAGCTTATCGAGGTGAGCCGTCTCTTGTTCGGCCGCCCTCACCCATTGGAGGGCGGAGCTTGGAAGCGCATAGGTACGGCCGATCGTTCTGAACCGCACGCCCTGTTCGATCAACTTGTTGCGCTCAGTCGACAAGTAGTGCTCAAGTAAGCCCATGAGGCCGTCGATCTCGCTCGTCGGCCGGTTCCAATTTTCCTGCGAAAAGGCATAAATGGTGAGCGCTTGAATGCCAAGCTCCAAACACATCGTGATCATTTCGCGCACCGATTTAATGCCCTCCCGGTGCCCAGCGATGCGCGGGAGGCTGCGTGCCTCGGCCCACCGTCCGTTCCCATCCATAATGATGGCCAGATGCTTGGGAAGGAGATCGGAATCGAGTTTCGCGGTCAGTTCTGTATCCGACAAATGGTCAAGTCTGGAAGGAGGCTGCGTGTCCATGAGTGCTGATTCGGTATAGATCCTTTCACATGAAGGGTGTACGGCAGGCGGAAGAAAGTCTACTAACGGTCCGGATGAAAGTCAAACGATATTTCCCAAAATAGCTCGCAAAAGCGGAGAGTTGCAGGCGTTGCGATTGCGCCTCGAAAAACGGATGGGCTATACTTGTGCTCTCGCCGACATGACTATGCCGACATGACTATGTTGTGAGGGTTTCGAGATGGGACAACTGGTTCCCTTGGATTCGTTTGGGGTCAGTGAGCAGGATGTGCTGGCGGCGCTGGGGCGCGTGAAGGTCCGCAACGTGGATTATGCGGACCTCTATTTTGAATCCTGCATTTCGGAATCGGTCTCGATGGAAGAGTCGCTCGTCAAACGGGCGACGAAAAGTATTTCCCAGGGCGTGGGCGTGCGTGCAACCGCCGGTGAAAAGACGGGCTTCGCGTATTCAGACGATCTGACCAGACAGGACCTGGAATTGGCCGCCGACACGGCGCGCTACATCGCCAGTCAGCCCGGCGGCATTCAACCGGTTCCGGTGCCTGTCCATTCAAGGCCATTCAGGGATCTTTATCCCGTGTCTCATGCTCAGGTGGAAGTGGCAACGGCGGATCGCGTCCGGCTCTTGAACAGCATCGATGCGGAAGCCCGCCGCTACGATCCGCGGATCAAGAATGTGATGGCGTCCTTCAATACGGAATATAAGATCGTCATGGTGGCCACCTCCGAAGGCACGATGATCGGCGACGTCCAGCCGTTGTCTCGGCTGCAAGTGACTTGCATCGCTGAAGACGGAGGCAATCGCCAGATCGGTTCGTTCGGCGGAGGCGGTCGTATCGGATTCGAATGGTACGGCGAGCACGATCGGTATCTGGAATACGCCAGGGAGGCCGCGAGAATCGCGGTCCTCAATTTGTCGGCGGTCGATGCGCCGGCCGGCGTGATGCCGGTCGTCTTGGGCGGAGGCTGGCCCGGGATTCTCCTCCACGAAGCGATCGGGCATGGCCTCGAGGCGGATTTCAATCGAAAGAAGACGTCCGCATTTTCAAACCTGCTCGGCAAACGCGTCGCCTCGGACGTCTGTACGATCGTGGACGACGGCACATTACCGGGCCGCCGCGGCTCGCTGAACATGGACGATGAAGGCACGGCGACGGCTCGGACGATGTTGATCGAGAGAGGCATTCTCCGAGGCTACATCACGGACAAGCTGAATGCCCGCCTCATGGGCATTCCTCTGACGGGAAATGGAAGGCGCGAAAGCTATCAGAGCATCGTGCTGCCGCGAATGACCAATACGTTCATGCTGGCAGGAGACTCGAATCCGGAGGACATCATTAAGTCGGTAAAAAAGGGACTGTATGCGGTGTCGTTCGGCGGTGGTCAGGTCGACATTACGAACGGGAAGTTCGTGTTCTCGGCCAGCGAAGCCTATTTAATTGAGGATGGAAAGGTGACCAAGCCGGTCAAGGGCGCGACACTGATCGGCAGCGGTCCAGAAATTTTGACGAAGGTCTCCATGGTCGGCCATGATTTAAAGTTGGACGAAGGCATAGGGACCTGCGGGAAAGAGGGGCAATCGGTGCCGGTCGGCGTCGGGTTACCCACGATCCGAATCGATGAAATTACTGTCGGCGGCACGCAGACATAGTCAATGGTCAACGGCAAAGGGTCAAAAGCGACTTTCTTTGATCAAGCCATTGACCAATGACAAGGCACCGTTGAGCGAGAAATGATTCGGCAGCCTAACCAGGAAGAATTGATCACGCGCGCCAACGGCAGCCTCCGCGAGCTTGCCCATGACGTGTTAGCCATGGCCAAGAAGAACGGCGCGACTGAAGCCGACGTCGTCGTCGCGGACGGAGAAAATTTATCCGTCCAAGTTCGTCTGGGGTCAGTCGACCGGCTCTCCAAGGCGCGGGAAAAGCGGTTGGGATTGCGCATCTTCGTTGGGAAGCGGTCGGCCAGCTCATCGACGTCCGATTTCTCGTTTCAATCGCTGCGGCGGTTCGTGGCTGAGACCGTAACCTTGGCCAACGCTGTGGTCGAAGATCCGATTTCAGGCCTGCCGGCCGCTGAATCCATGGCGAAAGAGCAGCCGGATCTCGATCTGTTCGACGATACGAGGCTCGACACGGATCGGCAGATCGAGCTGGCCAAGCGGGGGGAAGCCGCGGCGCTCGCGGCCGACGAGCGGATTACGAACTCCGAGGGAGCGGATTTCGATTCGTCCTGGGGCCGGGTGGTGCTCGCCAACAGCCACGGATTCATAGGGGAGTATCGCAGCTCGAGCTATTCGCTGGCAGTCTCCCCCGTTGCGGTCGATCCGGCCTCCGGCAGCATGCAGCGCGATGCCTGGTACGATGTCCGTCGAAAATTTCATACGCTCGACGCTCCGGAAGCCATCGGCACCGAGGCGGCCAGGCGCACCGTCAGACGACTCGGCGCACGGAAAGTCGGCACCAAGCGGGTACCAGTGGTCTTCGACCAGGAAAGCGCCGGTAGCCTCCTCGGTAACTTGTGCAGCGCTGCCTCCGGCTATGCGCTCTATAAGGGCGCCTCCTTTCTCGGTGGGCAGCTGGGACAACAACTGGCGCCCGACTGGTTTACGGTCTACGACGATGGGCGGTTGATCGGAGGACTGGGTTCACGGCCATTCGACGGCGAAGGACTGCCCACGAGAAAAAACACAATCGTCGATAAGGGAGTGCTCACCAGCTATTTGCTCGACACCTATTCAGGAAAAAAGCTGGGGCTGGGCTCGACCGGCAATGCCTCGAGGAGCGTGGGC
>Ga0310810_10009710_pt1 | contig 11151 bp, 9 predicted proteins | sample NCmetagenome_FD_207641 | JGI IMG/M metagenome (GOLD analysis project Ga0310810, IMG submission 207641) | Soil microbial communities from experimental microcosm in Duke University, North Carolina, United States - NC | ecosystem: Engineered > Artificial ecosystem > Soil microcosm > Unclassified ... | reverse complement strand
ACTTGATGCTCATCGCGACGTCGATCAGCTCGAACGACAAGGAGTCGTTCGCGACGATCCTCAACACCGACACGTCGAGCCAGGGCGGCTACTTCGTCGGCGACGAGATCCCCGGCGCCGGCCCGGTCAAGGAGATCCATTTCAAGTACGTCGACTTCGACAACACGCAGAACCACCGCACCGAGCGCATCGGCCTGCTCGGTGAGCCGCCGCCGACCACGCCGCCGCCGGCGGTCGCCGTCGCCGCGCCGGCGCAGCCCGCCGATCCCGACGACGAGCTCGCGCAGGCGGTCGCCGCCGGCGTGAAGAAGATCGACGACTCGAACTACGAGATCTCGCGCAGCCTCGTCGACAAGGTGCTGTCGAACCCGATGGCGGTCGCCAAGGGCGCGCGCGTGGTGCCGTCGGTCAAGGACGGCAAGGCCAACGGCTTCAAGCTCTACGCGATCCGTCCCGGCTCGGTGTACGCGCAGATCGGCCTCGCCAACGGCGACACGATCCACGCGATCAACGGCTTCGATCTGACGAGCCCCGACAAGGCGCTCGAGGTCTACACCAAGGTCAAGGAAGCGACCTCGCTCACCGTCGCGGTCACCCGCCGCGGCAAGGAGCAGGTCATCAACTACACGATCAAGTGATGCGCGCGCTGATCTACATCGCGACGATCGCAGCCGCGGCGTGCGGCGGCAGCGGCAACGCCGCCGAATCGGCGCGCGCCGACGTGAAGACGTTCGCGTGGAAGCCGCAGCACGCGGGCGCGCTCGCGATCGTGCGCCGCACGACCGAGAACCTCGAGCACGATCCGACCGGGCCGCGGCCCGACTGGGTCCTCTACGATCCGAAGAACGATCAGGTCGTGTTCGTCGGCGCCGAGGTCGGCTATCGCCGCGCGCTCTCGATCGCGCAGTCGTACGACGTCGAGCCGCCGAAGCGGCCCGATCCGCCGGCGATCCCCGACGTCACGATGAACCCGTTTTCCTCGCCCTCGGCCGCGCCGGCGCCCGCGCCCGCGCTGCCCGGCATCAAGCAGGTCGACGACACCGACTTCACGATCGAGCGCTCGATGCTCGACACGCTGCTCTCCGATCCGGCGCAGATGTCGCGCGCGGTGCGCATCATCCCGTCGATCAAGAACGGCCAGCCCGACGGCCTCAAGCTGTACGCGATCCGCCCGACCTCGCCGATCGCCGCGCTCGGCTTCATGAACGGCGACACGATCCATTCGATCAACGGCCTCGATCTGAACAGCGCCGACAAGGCGCTCGACGCGTACTCGCGCCTCAAGACCCAATCGAGCTTCGACGTGGCGATCACTCGCCGCGGCCGAGCCCTCGTCCTCCACTACTCGATCAAGTGAAGTCCCGATGACATCCATTCGCCTCGCACGCACTTGCTCCCTCGCGCTCGCCGCGCTGCTCACGATCACCCCCGTGATCGCGACGGCGCAGCCCGCGCCCACCGCCGGTGCCACCGCTGGATCGAGCAGCCCCACCGCGCCCGGCGAGGACGACGTCCTCTACTCGTGCAAGAAGGCGAAGGGCCAGGTCACGGTCTCCTTCAAGCCCGACACCGAGCTGAAGGATCTGATCACGTGGGTGATGGGCTTCACCTGCAAGAACTTCATCTACGACTCTTCGATCCTCACGCGCTCGAAGAAGATCACGATCATCTCGCCCGTCAAGATGAACCCCCAGGACGCGTACCGCGTGTTCCTGGTGGCGCTGTCGACGATGGGCCTCACCGTCGTGCCGAAGGGCAACGTGCTCCGCGTCGTCGAGAGCGGCCAGGCGCGCAGCGAGACGGTGCCCATCTACAACAAGGCGACGCCCGGCAACACCGACGAGATCGTCCGCGCGATCGTCCGCCCGAACTACCTGTCGGTCAACGAGCTGTCGAACGCGTTCGGCGTGATCAAGTCGCCGATCGGCGCGGTGCAGCCGGTCGCCGAGGCCAACGCGCTGATCGTCACCGACTACGCGTCGAGCGTGCGCGACATGATCCAGGTGATGCGCGACCTCGACAAGCCGGTCGCGAGCGCGAGCATCTACACGATCAAGGTGAAGTACGCCGACGCGAAGGATCTCGCGACCAAGCTCAACGAGATCCTCGGGCTCGGCCAGACCGGCGGCGGTGGCGGCGGGCCGCGTCCGACGCCGCAGGCGAACCAGGTCCGCCCGATGGGCCAGGACACGACCCCCGCGGGCGGCGGCGGCGGCAGCGACGTCGCGTCGGCCTTGCCGTCGAAGATCATGTCCGACGATCGGACGAACACGCTGATCGTGCTGTCGAACGAGGCCGGCTACCTGCGCGTGAAGGCGCTCGTCGATCGCCTCGATCTCCCGATGGAGCTCGAGGCCGGCGGCACGATCCACGTCTATCCGCTGCAGAACGCCGACGCCGAGAAGCTCGCGACCACGCTCAACACCGCGCTGCAGGGCCAAGGCCAGCGGCAAGGGCAGGGCGGCGCGCCGGGCCAGCCGAACCAAGTGCAGCCGCGTCCGATCGGCGGCGGCGGCGACGTCACCGGCGGCGCGTCGTTCGAGGGTCAGGTCCGCGTCACGCACGACGCACCGACCAACTCGCTGGTCGTCGTGTCGTCGGGCCGCGACTTCCTGACGCTCTCGGACGTGATCAAGCGCCTCGATCAGCCGCGCCGCCAGGTCTACATCGAGGCGGTGATCCTCGAGGTGCAGCTCTCGAACGAGCTCGACCTCGGCACCAGCTTCCACGGCGGCGCGTCCGACGGCAACGGCGGCGTGATCCTCGGCGGCTTGCAGGATCCGAGCTTGAAGTCGCTCGACGTCACGACGCTCGCGAGCGCGACCGGCCTCCTCGGCGGCTTGATCGGCACGCCGCTCACCGACTCCGAGAAGCTGCTCGGCAAGAGCATCCCGTCGTACGGCGTGCTGTTCCAGGCGCTCGGCAAGAACTCGAACACGAACATCCTCAGCGAGCCGCACATCCTCGCGACCGACAACGAGGACTCCGAGATCTCGGTCGGCCAGAACATCCCGTACATCGGCGGCTTCTCGTCGCTCGGGTTCGGCGCGCCGACCGGCGGCACCACCGGCTCGACGTCGACGGGCTTCCCCGGCTTCGGCCAGAACATCCAGCGCGAGAACCTGAACCTCGACATGAAGATCAAGCCGCACGTGAACGGCGACGACATGGTGCGGCTCGAGCTCGAGCAGGAGATCAAGGACATCGGCGATCGCGATCCGCAGCTCGGCCCGACCTGGACGACGCGCAAGATCAAGACGAACGTGGTCGTGCGCGATCAGCAGAGCATCGTGATCGGCGGCCTCATGCAGGACCGCGTGATCTACAACGAGTCGAAGATCCCGCTGCTCGGCGACATCCCGATCCTCGGCTACCTGTTCAAGTACACGACCAAGCAGAAGAAGAAGACCAACCTGCTGATCCTGCTCACGCCGTACGTGATCCGCGATCAGTTCGACCTGCAGCAGATCGTCGAGAAGCGCGTGCGCGAGCGCGCCGAGTTCCTGCAGTCGTTCAAGAACCTCGACGACTCGAAGTACATGCCGCACGTCGACTACCACCGCAAGCGCGGCGTGATCGAGGAGATCAACCGCAGCGTGCAGTCGGTCGAGAAGGAGCAGGAGATGCTCCGCGAGTTCCAGCGCCACGGCGCCGAGATCCCCGAGGGGCAGGTCAACTACGACGTCGTGCCGCAGCCCGACGAGCAGCCGCCCGCGACGGCGCCCGCGCCCGCCACCACACCAGCCCCGGGAGCCGCACCGCAGTGAGCGCGCACCCCTTCGACTCCGCTCAGGGCAGGCTCTACGCCATCGCTCCGCCGCTGCTCGGCGAGGTCTTGATCCGCGACTGCGGGCTCACCGCCGACGCGATCGAGCGCGCGCTCGCGAAGCAGCAGGAAGAGGGCGGCCTGCTCGGCGAGGTGCTCGTGCGCATGAAGCTCGCCGACGAGGATCAGGTCGCGTACGCGCTCGCCGTGCAGGCCGAGATGCCGTACGCGAAGGATCTCCCGAAGGCCGACGACATCCCGGGCGATCTGATCGACAAGATCCCGATCAACTTCGCGCGCCATCACACCGCCTTGCCGGTCTCGCGCGGCGACGACGGCCGCGTCCAGGTCGCGATCGCGGATCCGACCGATCTGCACGTCGTCGACGACGTCGCGGTCATGCTCGAGGCGCCGGTCGATCCGGTGCTCGCCGCGCCGTCGAAGATCATCGACACGATCAACAAGACCTACGCGCGCCTGCGCGGCGGCGAGGAGCTCGATCAGGGCGACAAGAAGAAGGACGGCGACGGCGACGAGGAGTTCGGCGACGCCGAGGAGCTGGTCGACATCCTCGATCTCTCCGACGAGGCGCCGATCATCCGCTGGGTCAACTCGCTGCTCTTCCAGGCCGTGAAGGAGCGCGCGTCCGATATCCACATCGAGCCCGGCGAGAAGGACGTCGTGGTCAGGTACCGCATCGACGGCGTGCTCCGTCACGCCAAGGCGGCGCCGCGCAAGTTCCTGCCGTCGATCATCGCGCGCGTGAAGATCATGGCCGGTCTCAACATCGCCGAGAAGCGCCTGCCGCAGGACGGCCGCATCCGCCGCAAGATCGCCGGCAAGGACGTCGACATGCGCGTCGCGACCGCGCCGACCGCGACCGGCGAGCGCATCACGATCCGCTTGCTCGATCGCAGCTCGGTCTTGTTGGGCCTCGCCGACATCGGCATGGCCAACGACATCCTCGTCCAGATCCGCGAGATCATCCGGCGCCCGCACGGCATCTTGCTCGTCACCGGTCCCACCGGCTCCGGTAAGACGACCACGCTGTACGCGTGCCTGTCCGAGATCAACTCGCCCGACGTCAACATCCTGACCGTCGAGGATCCCGTCGAGTACCAGCTCGAGGGCATCTCGCAGACGCAGGTCAATCCCAAGATCGAGCTCACCTTCGCGAGCGGGCTGCGCTCGTTCCTGCGCCACGATCCCGACGTGATCATGGTCGGCGAGATCCGCGATCGCGAGACCGCCGAGATCGCGATCACCGCGTCGCTCACCGGTCACTTCGTCTTCTCGACGATCCACACCAACGACGCGGCCGGCGGCATCACGCGCTTGGTCGACATGGGCATCGAGCCGTTCCTGGTCGCGTCGTCGGTGGTCGGCCTGATGGCGCAGCGCCTCGTGCGCCGTCCTTGCTACGAGTGCGCGAAGCCGGTGCGTCCGCCCGAGCGCATCCTCCAGCAGCTCGGCCTCGATCCGCAGCGCTTCTACGCCGGCGCGTACTCGAACGCGTTCCCCGCGGTGAAGGGCCAGCGCGACCTGCCGCCGGGCACCGTGCTCGAGCCGGTCGGATGCTCCGCGTGCCTCGACGTCGGCTATCGCGGGCGAACCGGCATCTACGAGATGTTGATGCTCGACGACAACGTGCGTCGCTTGACGCTCGAGCGCGCCGACGCCGGATCGATCCGCAACGCGGGGCTCGCCGGCGGCATGGTGTCGCTGCGCGCCGACGGCGCGCGCAAGGTCGTGCAGGGCATGACCACCGCTGAAGAAGTCATGATGGCCACCGCCGACGCCACCTGAGATCAACCATGCCGATGTACGCCTTCAAAGGGATCAGCGCCGCCGGCAAGGCGGCGAGCGGCGTCAAGGACGCCGACTCGCCCAAGGCGCTGCGCCAGCTCCTCCGCAAGGAAGGCATCGTCGTCACCGACGTCACGCTGTCGAAGTCGGGCGCCGGCGGCAAAGCCGCGGCGGCCGCCGCCGGAAAGTCGAGCGGCCTCTCGCGCCAGGTCGATCTCGGCGCGCTGTTCGGCGGCGTGAAGAAGGGCGAGGTCGCGGCGTTCACGCGCCAGCTCGCGACGCTGCTCAAGAGCGGCATCCCGCTCGCCGAGGCGCTCGGCGCCTTGTTCGAGCAGATCGAGAACGTCCGCTTCAAGGTGCCGATCGGCGAGGTCAAGACCGCGGTCAACGAGGGCAGCTCGCTCGCCGACGCGCTGTCGAAGCACAAGAAGATCTTCGACGACCTCTACATCTCGATGGTCCGCGCCGGCGAGGTCGCCGGCAATCTCGACGAGGTGCTCTCGCGCCTCGCCGACTTCATCGAGTCGTCGCAGAAGCTCAAGGGCAAGGTCCAGGGCGCGATGGTCTACCCGATCATCATGGCGGTGATCGGCATCGTGATCATGTCGATCCTGATGATCGCGGTCATCCCCGAGCTGACCAAGATGTTCAAGCAGCGCGGCAAGACGCTGCCCGTCAACACGCGCTTCCTGATCTGGACCTCGAACACGCTCGGCCACTACTTCTTGTTCATCCTCGTCGGCCTGATCGGCGCGGGCTACGGCTTCTATCGCTGGACCAAGTCCGCGACCGGCCGGCCGACCTGGCACCGCTTCGTGCTGCGCGTGCCGGTGGTCGGCGCGCTCGCGCGCCAGGTCAACATCGCGCGCTTCGCCCGCACGCTGTCGACGATGCTCCACGCCGGCGTGCCGATGCTGCGCTCGCTCGAGACCGGCAAGGAGATCATGGGCAACGTGATCCTCAAGAAGGCGATCGAGGACGCCAAGATCGCGGTCACCGAAGGTGAGGCGCTCGCGACCACGCTCAAGCGCAGCGGCCACTTCCCGCCGACGGTGATCCACATGATCGCGGTCGGCGAGCGCGCCGGTCAGCTCGAGCAGATGCTCGGCCGCGTCGCCGACACCTACGAAGCGGACGTGGACACGAAGTTGCAGAGGTTCACGACGCTCCTCGAACCGCTGATGCTCGTCGTGATGGGCGGCACCGTCGCCTTCGTCGTCTTCTCGATCCTCCAGCCGATCATGGACATGGGCACGTTCGGCGGACACTGACATCTTTCGTGAAACAGGAGAACGCTATGACCGAGACCCTCGCCAAGCTCCAGAAGAAGCGCGCCGCGCGTCGCAAGAACAAGCAGCGCGGCATCACGCTGCTCGAGATCCTGATCGTGCTCGCGATCATCGGCCTCGTCATGGGTCTGCTCGTCGGCCCGCGCGTGCTCGCGGCCTTCGGCTCGTCGAAGACCAAGGTCGCGCGTATCGCCGTGCGCAAGTTCGCCTACGAGGCGTACCCGCAGTGGAGCGCGCAGCACACCGGCAAGCGCTGCCCGGACTCGCTCTCGGACCTGACGCCGTTCATGAACTCGGACGACATCAAGGATCCGTGGGGCAACCCGTACATGATGCAGTGCGGGGATCAGGCGCCGGCGGGCGCGAAGGGCTTCGCCGTGATCTCGTACGGCGACGACGGCAAGCCGGGCGGCACCGGCGACTCGGCCGACATCAACTCGTGGCAGGTCGACGACGAAGGCAACTGAGTGCGCGCGAAGCCGACAGAAGATGGCTTGACCATCCTCGAGATGATGATCGTGATCGCGATCATCGGGATGCTGTCGTATGTCGGCTACGGCGCGATCCGCCGCTTGACGCGCGCGGACCTCGTCGATGACACGAACCACCTCGGCTCGCTGATGTCGCGCGCAAGCCAGCTCGCCGCCGAGACCGGCAAGCTGCACCGCGTGACGATCGACTTCGACGCCGACGTCGCGCTGGTCGAGGAGTGCTCGGGCCCGGTGGCGGTGCGTCGCATGAAGTCGGGCGAGAAGGCCGACGACGACAAGGACGCGGCGCGCAAGATCGAGGACGCCAAGGGCAAGCTCCAGGCGTCGAAGAGCGGCAACGCGCTGCAGCAGGGCTTCACCGCCGGCACGCCGGAGGACGACGCGAAGATGGCGGCGGCGCTCGCCGGTCATCACGTCGGTGATCAGCAGTGCACCCCGGTGAAGGACGCCTACAGCGGCGACTCCGAGAACAAGCCGCTGATCTTCAAGTTCAAGAAGGACTCGGAGATCCGCCCCAAGGAAGTCTGGGTGCAGCACCGCGACGACTCGGTCACCACCGGTCAGGTCTCGATCTACTTCTTCCCGCTCGGCTCGGCGGAGAAGGCGATCGTGTCGATCACCGACGGCAGCGACGTCTACAGCGTGAAGGTGCACGGCATCACCGGCACGATCGAGACCGTCGACGGCGAGGTCAAGGACGTCGACGAGTACATGCACCACGACGTCACCGGACAGCGCGAGGTCGACCGTTGAGCCGGCGAGAGGGGCAGGGCCGAGGCCGAAGGCCGAGCCGAGCGCTCGCGCGCGAAGCGCGTGGCGCGAGGACCCGGGGAAGCACCCGGAGCCGGCTCATTAGATCGATGCACGGCTTCACGTTGGTCGAGGTCATGCTCGCGCTCGCGATCCTCGCGATGGGGCTCGCCGTGCTGATCAAGAGCACCGCGTCGAACATCGCGTCGACCGAGGGCGCGAACATGGACGGCGTGGTCGCGCAGCTCGCGCGCGCGCAGATGTACGAGATCGAAGAGCGGCTCCAGAAGGAAGGCTTCCAGGACACCGACGATCACAAGGACGGCACCTTCGAGGAGCAGGGCTGGCCGTCGATCACGTGGGACTACAAGGTCGAGGCCGTCGAGCTTCCGGAGCTCGGCGCCGTGCAGTCGATGGCGCAGAAGGAGATGCAGGGCAGCGGGTCGGGCTCGGGCTCGGGCGCGGGCGCGGGCTCGGGTGGAGACGACATGGCGGGCATGTTCGGCAACAGCGCGCTCGGCGGCATGCTCGGCATGTTCGGCGGCATGGGCGGCGGCAGCGGCAGCGGCGCGAGCGGCGCCGACGCGAAGGGCGCCGCGTTCATCCAGGGCCAGTACGAGCTCGTCAAGCAAGTGCTGAAGGCGTCGATCCGGAAGATCACGCTGACCGTGAAGTGGCAGGTCGTGCAGGAGGAGCGCTCGATGGAGGTCGTCGAGTACGTCACCGACGCCGCGGGCATGAACAAGGTGCTCGGTGGGCTCGGCGCGACGCCGAGCGACACCCCGCCGCCGTCGACCACGCCGCCGCCGTCGACCACGCCGCCGAGGACGACCCGATGAAGCGGCAGGCCGGCATGACCTTGATCGAGATCATGATCGCGATCGCGATCATGTCCGTCATGATGGTGATGGCGTGGACGACGACCTCGTCGACGCAGCGCGCGTCGACCGAGTTCGGCGGCATCCAGCTGCGCAACCACGAGATCCGGGTCGCGCTCGATCGCGTCGTCGCCGATCTCGAGACCGCCTATCTGTCGCAGAACGAGGACATGAACGCGACCGAACGGCGCACGCTGTTCGTCGCGCGCGGCGGCGGCACGGTGCCCGAGCTGCGTTTCACCAGCCTCTCGCACATGCCGCTCTGGGCCGACGCGCACGAGAGCGAGCAGACGCTCATCTCGTACTCGTCGCAGACCGAGAAGGAAGACGGCACCAAGACCGACTGGCTGCGCCGCGAGTCGCGCCGCCTCTCGAACAAGCCGTGGAAGCAGGAACCGGCCGACGTCGACGTCCTGATCCACGACGTCGAGAAGGTCGAGTTCATGTACTGGAACTGGCAGAACCAGGAGTGGCAGGACCACTGGGACACCACGCAGTCCGACGGCGAGCGCATGCGCCTGCCGGCGCGCGTGAAGATCATCGTGACGTTCAAGAACCCGCGCGGGGAGGACGTCAAGATCACCACCGAGGCGAGCATCCTGCTCCAGGAGCCGCTCACGTTCATCACGTCATGAAGCGCCGCAAGAAACAGAAGATGTTCACGCAGCAGGGCGTCGCGCTGATCGCGGTGATGCTCGCGCTCGTCGGCATCCTCGTCATGACGAACGACTTCGGGACCAAGACCAACCTCGACTCGATCGGCGCGGCGAACTCGCGCGATCAGATGCGCGCGCACTTCCTCGCGCGGTCGGCGCTCAACCTGTCCGAGCTCGTGATCCGGCTGCAGCAGCGCATCGACAACATCCAGCAGCTGAAAGGGATCCAGATCACCGAGTTCGCCGACCTGTTGATGACCGCGTTCGGCGGCGACAAGCAGCAGGTCGGCGATCTGCTCGGTCCGCTCGGCAGCTCCGCGAAGGGGCTCGGCGCCGACATCGGCATGTTCGGCGTGTCGATCACGACCGACGACGACAAGATCAACGTCAACTGCGCCAACGCGCGCGGCGCGACCACCGACGCGCTGGTGCAGCGCATCGCGGCCTTGTGGTTCTTCCCCGTCTACGATCCGATCTTCAGCGAGCCCGACGCCGACGGCTGGCGCCGCGATCGCGACACCCAGACCGCCGCGATCATCGACTACGTCGACGTCGACAGCGCGCGCGCCGGACAGCCGGGCGCGCCCGAGGACTACGGCTACGAGACGCTCAAGGATCAGTACTGGCCCAAGAACAACCAGCTCGACACCGTCGGCGAGCTCCGCCTCGTGCGCGGCATGGACGATCGCATGTGGAGCCTGTTCGGCGATCAGTTCACCGTCTACGGCGGGTGCAAGACCAACCTGTCGGCGGTCACCAGCCCCAAGCAGATCGCGTCGATCATCTATCTCAGCGCGGCGCAGTCGGACGCGCAGAACCCCGTGCTCCAGGATCCGAACCTGTTGTGGGCGCTCGCGCAGGTGGTCGCGAAGGCGCACGAGCTCGGCTTCGTCTTCACGTCGACCGACGAGTTCATCGACTTCGTGAAGGATCCGGTCGGATCGATGTCGCTCGGGCTGTCGCAAGCGGGCGGCTCCGCGTCGAGCGCGTCGGGGCTCCCCGGCCTGCCGCCGGGCTTGAAGGGCGTGAAGCTCGACAAGGTCAAGCTCGATCAGATCGCGACCGCCGGCCCGCGCCGCACCTATCGCATCAGCGCGTGGGGCGAGGTCGATCGCCAGAGCGCGCTCCTGCCCAACATCCGCCGCACGATCACCGCGGTCTGGGACACCAACGTCCAGCCGCAGAACTATCGCCAGCCGGCCAACATCAGCGGACCGACCCCGCGGGGCGCGTACGTGTTCCTGCGAGAAGAGTGAGTCATGGCCCATCGCATCTACGCCGTCGACTACGGAGCCTGGAGCATCAAGGTCGCGATCGCCGACCACGGGTTCCGGCAAGCGACGATCACGGACGTCGTCGAGCGGCTCGTGCCCGCCGGTGACGAGCCGTACGATCAACGCGCGGCGCGCGTGCTCGCGGCGATCGTCGCCGAGCAGCAGCTGACGAACGGCGACACCGCGTACGCGCTGGTCTCGGGCGATCAGGTCTTCACGAAGGTGCTCGAGTTCCAGTTCT
>Ga0310810_10009706_pt1 | contig 11153 bp, 10 predicted proteins | sample NCmetagenome_FD_207641 | JGI IMG/M metagenome (GOLD analysis project Ga0310810, IMG submission 207641) | Soil microbial communities from experimental microcosm in Duke University, North Carolina, United States - NC | ecosystem: Engineered > Artificial ecosystem > Soil microcosm > Unclassified ... | reverse complement strand
ACGGAAACTCGAGACCGACAAATTCTGCTATAGTTCTGCGGCTGCTCACAGGGTCAAGGAGCAGGTCTTCGTAGCGGATGACCAATACGTCTGAAGCCGCGCGGCGAGCGATAGAAACGATCTGCGCCGTCGTTGCCCTCAACATCGCCAATGCTTTTTCTGGCGACATTTTCCAAAATGCGATGGCCGAGCATAGTAGATCACGGGGGTCGCGGACAAGGACGATCTCTTTTACGGTATCGAAAAAAAGTCGGACACCTTGCCGAGCCGGCTCGTTTATATCGCCCTTCTCGCAGAAGAATGGTGCTGTAGCCTTGTGCTGCGAGTTGGCGAGGATGGCATAGAATTGCAAAATCTGTTTTCGGAACAGTAGCGCGTATCCCTCCGGAATGCCGAGGTCGTAGAACTTGCGTAGCTCCCTTTGATCGACTTGGTCGACAAGATCCAAAAATCCTTGATCATTATATGGATTGGCGCCGATAACTCGCGAATTCGCGCCGTCCAGCATCGTTTCGGGATGTGTCGAACGTACCCAATCAGCGTCAGAGACCAATGCACGAAACGCAGCCGAATAGTACGCGACCTGCTTGATCTCGTAAGGGAAGCGATCTCCAACAACGATGTTTGGGTGCCGCGCAAACTCGCTCATTAGTAAAGTAGTGCCAGATCGGCCTGTCGAAGTTATAATGATCGGCGTGCGCCCTGTCGGCGGGTCCAATAGTTGCGGTCGCGGCAACGTCACCTGACCATTTGGGAGGATCGTGCCAGACCAACTTTCCTGTACTTGAATCTGGTGTTCTTCAAACACCGACAACGGCGGATCAAACTCGAACCGAAATTCACAGTGCTCGAACGCCTCCCCATTGGGTAACACTAAGCCTGGACGACGATGAATCGCGACGCAGGTGCCACGATGGACGCCGTTGCAATGGATGGCTACCCAAACGGGCTCTTCCAGATGAGTAGCGTTAAAAGCCCAACCAGTGACGGCGGAACGGCTGATCGTATCGACATGTCCAATCAAAGACATCTTGGAGCGATCTTTATTTCGGTAACCGTAAGGTTCAGGAGCGACAGCTTCGCCACGCTAGTCGACATGTTAGTAGATTAAATCTGACACTTGCAAGAAGGCGCCCGGACGCTCGTCCTTTTCAATTCGTGCAGCGGATAAGGCGGACAACCCTCATGACGGTGTGAGCGCGCATGTCCCGGTTCACCGGGTTGACGGCATGCGCCGCCCGCACATGGTCGTCGTGTTAGTTGACCATCTCCGCGTAAGAACCGCCGCCTCAGACGGATCGTCTCAGATTGGCTCGCGGCCGATCCGGCCGCGGTTCCGACGCACACAGTGGAAGTGGTCTCATGGTGGGGAGCCGATGGCCCACGCCGGTACTCTTCAGAAGCTATGGCCGCGTTGACCAGCTCACTCCAACTCCCGCAATTCTTGCAACATAGTGGGCACCAGCTCAGTGACAGTCGGATGGATATGCATGGCGCGCGCCATCACGGTCGTGGGTGCACGGGCGTACATCTGGTCAAGCACCGTGTGGATGATCTCGTCGCCGTTCAGTCCGAAGAATGACGCGCCGAGGAATTGCCGCGTCTCCCTGTCGACAAGGATCTTCATGAAGCCGTTGGTCTCACCCTTCTCGAAAGCCCGGCTCACGTCCTCCATCGGCATGGTGGCGATCAGCGCCGGCCTTCCGGAGTTGCGAACTTCGGTTTCGGTCATACCGCACCGGCCGAGCGGTGGATCGGTGTAGAGCGCATACGCGGTGAACCGATCCCTGACGCTACGCTGCTCGCCGTCGAGCAGATTTCCCGCCACGATCTCGAAATCGTTATAGGAGGTGTGGGTGAACGCGCCCCGTCCGTTGCAATCGCCAAGCGCGTAGATGCCCGGCACGTTGGTTTGCAGCTTCTCGTCAACCGTGATGAAGCCACGCGCGTCCGTCTGGACGCCTGCCTTTTCCAGGCCGAGGTCATCGGTGTTGGGACGCCGCCCGACTGCGAGAAGGAGGTGTGATCCGACAATCTGCGGGGGACCTTGCGTACAGTCGACATTCACGGCAATGCCCTCAGGGTGCCTTTGAACTGATAGGCACGTCGCATTCAACCGCAGCCCGATACCCTCCCCCTCCAGCACATCAGCGACGCTCATTGAGACGTCCTCGTCCTCGCGGGCAATCAGGCGCGGCGCCGTCTCGATGACGCTGACCTGCGAGCCGAAGCGGCGAAACATCTGCGCAAACTCAAGCCCGATGTAGCTGCCGCCGATCACGATCAGATGCTGGGGCAGGAAATCCACATCCATCATGCTTTCGTTGGTGAGGTACGCGACCTGGTCAAGGCCAGGCATCGGCGGCACCATCGGGCGCCCGCCAACATTGATGAAGATCTCATTTGCTTGCAGCGCCGTCTCGCCGACCTTCACGGCTTTGGGCCCAACGAATGCGGCGTGGCCCTGAAACACAGTGCAGCCATCAAGCGTCTTCAGCGAGCGCTCGACGCCGCTGCGGGAGGGCGCGACGATCGCATCCTTGCGCGCCTTTATGGCTTTCATGTCGACGCCGATCGGCCCCCCGATGGTCACTCCGTAGTCGGCGTGCCGCCGCGCCACATGCGCCGCATGGGCGCTTGCGACCATCGCCTTGGTCGGCGTGCAGCCGTTGTTGACGCAAGTTCCGCCGAAATGTTTGCGCTCGACCACCGCGACTTTGCGGCCGGCCGCAACGAGGCGCCGCGCGAGTGAGGGTCCGGCCTGGCCGGTACCGATTATGATCGCGTCGAAGCGGCGCATGGCGCGCGTTCCTTCCATGGCCCACCTTGCGCGTTTCGTACATCAAGAGCGAATAACAACGCGTTCAATTCTGCCTCCTGGTGGGATAACGTTGTCGTCAGATCCGGGTGAATTTTCTTTGGGTGTCACCGGCTACGACGGCGATCCGCGAGAGGCGAAAAAGCTGCGTCGAGACAGTCTCGCGACCGAAGCCGTGACGCAGCTTTGCAAGTTGTCGAGGCGCCGGCGGGAAGACGCCGGCGCGGTGCGTATTAAAGTCCGCCGAAGCTTGGCATGCCGGCGTGGTCGAACATCTTCGACGCGTTGACCATATAGAGCTGACCCCCGCTCATGAGGAAGACGGTGCCGCGCGGCACCTTCTTCGCGTTCTTCATCAGCATCGTCATGCCTTTGTCGCCGAGGCTCATGCGCATCATCTTGCCGTCCGGCATGAGGAAGTAGGCCGTACGCTCGCGGATGTCCCAGGCTTCGAGGCCGCCTTGGGCGAGGGCGCCGGTCAACAGGGCCAGCGACATGCCGCCGGCGATAAGTGCGGTTTTGGTGAAGGACATTGATGTCTCCTCTGTGGGCGAATTCGCCGTCCCGCAGCGGAACGGTCGAGCACAGGAAACAACGGTCCATGTGCGCGCGGAAATGCCAAGTTTGCATTGTCTCGATAGACGGCCGCTATTCCGAACAATGCACGGCAGCCAAGCAGGTTGGGGGCGCCATGACACACACCGATGTCAACTGCGCACCAGATCGACACCGCTTCACAATAGAGGGTGGCTATGCCCACAATACCTTATTAGAATTTCAGATGTGCGTGGTCCTGCCGTATGTTTGACGGCAAATCGTGCAAATAGAGCCTGGCAAGGTCCGAATGACGTCACTCGCTCACTCCAATCCACTCGACGATGCGTTACGCCAGTGTCGCGACATGGATGCGAACATCAACCAGCGGCTTGGTTGTTATGCGGCTGCGGTAGAGAAGCTCAATCCGGAATTCGCCCACGCGGTTGACCGGCTCGTGAAGCGGCTCGCCACGGCCGATGCGGGAAGCGCGGCACCCGCGCCAGGTGACCCGATGCCGCCCTTTGTGCTTCCGGACGAGAACGGCCAGCGTATCTCAATGGAGATGCTGCTTGAGAAAGGCCCCTTGGCGGTGACGTTTCACCGTGGCCACTGGTGCCCCTATTGCCGCATCAACATCAATGCATTGGCGCGCGCGCAAACAGAAGCCGCAGCGCGGGGTGGTCATATTGTTGCGATCGTGCCGGAGATCGAAGAATTCGCGCGCGAGATGAAATGGGAATCGCATGTCGATTTTCCGATTCTGACCGACCTCGACAACGGCTATGCGCTGTCACTTAATCTGGTGATCTGGGTCGGCGCAGAAATGGAACGTTTGCTTGCCCAGAGAGGCCGGGATCTGCCGCGGTTTCAGGGGAACGATGCGTGGATGCTTCCGATACCAGCCACGTTCGTCGTCGGCACGGACGGGATCGTGAAGGCGCGGTTCGTCGATCCCGACTATCGCAAGCGCATGGATATCGATGATATGCTGGCGGCGCTGCGGAGCGCGCGTTAGTCCGTCGCCGCGCGCGGCATTCGCAGGAAGATCGTAAGCAGCGCGGCGATCCCGAGAACTGCCCCAATGACGGCAGTCGCTGCTGCCCATCCGCTGCGGTCGAAGACCTGGCCGAGCACCGCGGTACCGACGAGCCCGCCGAGGAAATAGCAGGCGAGATAGATGCCACTCGCCGATCCATGGTCTGAAGTTGCGGCCTGACCGACGAAGCCCGTCGCAAGCGCTTGCGCGAAGAAGGCGCCGACCGCGACCATTACCATGCCGGCAAGCACAAAATACAGGTTCATCGAGAGCAGGAGCTGCAGGCCAATCTCCGCGAGCGCGAGCGCGCCCCACATCGTTCCGCGGGTACCGAAAATGCGCACGGCCCGGCCCGCCAGAAGTGTGGTCGCGATCGATGGGAGAAATACGAAGTAGACAAAGCCAAGCTCCATGCGCCCGAGCGACAGAGGCTCGCGCACCAGCACAAAATTCACATAGGTGAACGTGCCGATGAATGCGAACAGGATACAGAAGCCGATCGCGAATGCCGCGCAGAGCGAGGGATTGCGCAGGTGCGTCGTCCAGCCGGCGGGTACGGAAGCCGAGGAAGGCGCCGAATCCGCTGCGGGTTCGGCGTGGGCAATGGTGAAATAAACCATGCAGGCGCCGGCAAGGTTCAGGATTGCAAAGAAATAGAAGTTCGATGCAAGCCCGAAGTGGTCCGCAACCGCAGCCGACATGAGACGGCCGATAAAGTTGCTGGCGACATTGCCCGTGATGTAGCCCGCGAAAGCGGTGCCGGCATCCTCGGCGCTGCATTGCTCACCCAGATAAGCGAGCATCAGCGTAAAGGCCGCGGCCATGCAGAGACCCTGTGCGACCCGCAGCAAGGTAAAGACCACCAGGTTCGGTGCGATCGCCAAAAGCGCCGTCGGAATCGAAAGAACCGCCAGACTGAGCAGGATACCCCAGCGGCGATCGATGTGGCGGGCCAGCGACGCGACGCCCACGCTGGAAACCGCCATGCCGAACGTGCTCGCGTTCACCGCGAAGCTCATCGCGGCTGGCGTCACCCCGTAGGCCTGGGTGAGCGAAGGCAAAATCGCCTGGGTGGCAAACAGATCGACCAAAGTCAGAAACGCAGTCAGACCGATAACAAACGTGCGCAGCAGCACGCCGTCGGCACGATGCTCCATCGATGTTTCGAAGCCTTCAATGATCTGCGCCATGTTCGCCTCCCGGGAATGGGAGGCGGCGACCCGTCGAGGAGAGAGGGACGCCGCCGGTATGTGCGGGCCAGCGGCCACGTCACATATTGTGATCGTCTTTGTCGTGCAGGACGTCACCGACGTAGAGAATGACTGTCTTGTCGCCCTTGTTCTCCCACCAATGCGATGTGCCCTTCACTTCGGGGCGGACTTCGCCGGCCTTGTGCAGGATCGGCACCGCACAGTTGCTGGCGTATTCGTAGATCTCGCCTTCCTGCACGAAGATGATGGCCGGACGATCCGTGTGGCTGTGCCAGGGCACGATGCCACCCGGCTCGATGGTGAGCTTGCGGAAGCGCAGCAGGCGGTCCTTCGCGGCGATCGGTTCGTTGGCGAGATCGATTGAGGCAAGCACTGTGTCGGTCACGCCCTTGCCGGCCGTCGACACCGGGGCGCGGACGTCGGCTTTCTGCTGATCGGTCGGGCATCCGCCGGCAAACGCGGCCGTGGCGAAAGCGAGCGAGCCTGCCACGATGCTGGTCAGTGTGATGATCTTCATTTGTCTCTCCGGGTGAATGAAGCGTTGTCGATAGCCCGAGGATCGTTCGGATTTCGTCTCGAAGGAAATGCCGCTTTGCTTTCGAGTCGATACAGCGCGGCTATCAGCCATTACTCGGCGGCGACCGGAAGCTGCTCCTGATGCAGGATCACGCCGTCGAGCGGATCGAACTCGCCGCGCCAGGCGGCGAGCGCGAGGGCACGTCGCGTCGCGTCGTAACCGCAATCCCAGCGGGCGCGAATTCCCGCGGGGCTGAAGTCGATGTCCTTGGTGTGGTTCTCGGCTTCGAGCTGCGGCGCGAGCAGGCGCACGACGTGCATCTGCGTCCTGCAGCCATAGCCGGCGAGTTCGCTCACCTCGGGCCCTCGGCGTGCTTCCTCAGGTAATTGCTCCACCAGTCGGCTGATGATGTGACGCAGGCGATGCGCCTGCTGCTGGCGTGTGATGTGACTCGCGATGCGACTCGAGTACTGGATGTCCTTCTGCCGGTTGAGCACTTCGAGAATCGTACCCGGCTCTTCACCCTCCGGGTTCCAGAGGTGGACCGCGAAGATCAGTGAGCTGCGTCGCGGAATGTCGTCGAACACAACTTCGGTCGGCGTGTTGGAAAGAATGCCGCCGTCCCAATAAAGCTCGCCGTCGATGCGAACGGCGGGAAACGCAGGCGGCAATGCGCCCGACGCCATAATGTGATCGATACCGACCGGCATTTCGCGCGAGTCGAAGTAGCGCATCATGCTGGTGCGCACCGTCGCGGCACCGACGGTAAGGCGCGTCCTGCATCGGTTGATGAACTCGAAGTCGACCAGTTCGCCAAGCGTCTTGCGCAATGGCGCGGTCGAGTAGAAGCCTGCCCGCTCGGCTCCGAGCGGAATGTGAGAGCCCCCAAAGGCCGGCGCGTGCCCCTCAAAGAAGCCCGGGATGCCGCCGAGGATGGTCGACCAGTACGACATCGCGCCCGGAATGCCGGTCCACGATGGAACGAGATGCCAGGGGCTGCGCTGCTCCATGCGGCCCCAGAACTCCTTGAGCCGATCCATGCGGTTCTCCGGATCATTGCCGGCGATCAGGCTCGCATTGATCGCGCCGATCGATGTGCCGATGATCCAGTCGGGCTCGACGCCGGCCTCATGCAGCGCCTGGTAAACGCCGACTTGATACGCGCCGAGCGCTCCGCCCCCCTGAAGCACCAGCACAACCTGCCCGTTGCGCTCGCGGCGAAAGGCCTCGACAGCCTGATGTGTCATGGTCATGGTGCCCTCCCGACGTCTTTGCTCAATGCGCCGTCCAGCCGCCATCCACCGGCAAGGCGATACCAGTGATCGAGGCGGCGGCATCGGAGGCGAGAAACACGGTCAGCGCGCCGAGTTCGTCGACGGTCGCGAATTTCTTGTTCGGCTGTTGCGCGAGCAGCACTTCGCGAATGACCTTTTCGCGCGGAATGCCGTGCGCTTTGGCCTGCCCGTCGATCTGCGCTTCGACCAGCGGGGTGTAGACATAGCCGGGGCAGATCGCGTTGCAGGTGATGCCCTGCTCGGCGGTTTCGAGTGCGACCGTCTTGGTGAGTCCGATGATGCCGTGCTTTGCGGTCACATAGGCGGATTTGAAGGGCGACGCGACGAGGCCGTGCGCTGACGAAATGTTGATGATGCGACCCCATCCGTTCTTGAGCATCGCGGGCAACGCGAGCCGTGTCGTGTGGAACGCCGACGACATGTTGATCGCGATGATCGCGTCCCATTTGGCGACGGGGAATTCGTGAATCGGAGCGACGTGCTGGATGCCAGCGTTGTTCACCAGGATGTCGATCCGGCCGTACATCTTCAGCGTCTTCTCGATCATTTCGGCGATCGAGTCGGCCTTCGACATATCTGCCGGCGAATGGAATGCCTGGACGTCGTAGTCGGCGATCAATGCTTTCGTCGTCGCGGCGATTTCGTCTCCGTTGCCGAAGCCATTGAGAACCAGATTTGAGCCTTGGGCCGCGAGCGCGCGGGCAATCCCGAGCCCGATTCCACTGGTCGAACCGGTGACTAGCGAAACTTTACCTTGGAGCGGACGTGTTGCCGCAATGGCACGAATGGGGGTTGCGATGTTCATGGCTGTTCTCCCGAAATTCAATTCGGAAGCACACTGCCGAAATCGCGTTACCGCCTGAAATGCCGATTGGCTAACGAGTCGATAGGTCGGCGCTATCGCCGGCTACAGGAAATTGGACTGGCTCCCTCGTGCACGAACAAACCGCCCTCGGCCTCATAGCGTGTCCGTATCGAAATCAGAGCTACTCGGCATTTCAGCTCGAGGGTTGGATTGCGCACTCTGGTGCCACACACCACTGAAGGAGCGCATCATGTCGCCTCGCATTCCACGCCTCTCATCGGCAGTTCTGTTCGCCTTCGCGCTGACCGTGACATCTGCGGCGCCCTCGAAAGCCGAAGACGGAATCGTCAAGGTGAAAAGCGCCTATTCGGTTCAGGAGACGATCTCGCGGCTCAAGGAAGATATTGCCGCGAAAGGCATCCGGTTCTTCTCCGAGATCGACCAATCCAGGCTTGCCGCAGACGCGGGTATCAAGCTGCGTCCGTCGACATTGCTTATTTTCGGCAATCCGCCGCTCGGGACGTTGTTTCTGACGTCAAACCCGAATTCCGGCCTCGACTGGCCGGTACGGCTCCTCGTGATCCAGGATGAGCGTGGCGACGTCTATGCCGCCTACACGGATTTCGACTGGATCGCCAAGCGCTATGGCATCACCAATCGCAAGGAACAGTTCGACACGGCAAACCAGGTCATCGCGTCGATCACCTCGAGCGTGCGGGCAAAATAGCGGCGTCGGCAACTCCAGCGCCGCGTCCTGAGCAGCATGCAATAGCGCGGAGCTATCGAAGGCAAATCCAATGAGCATTGGCGGGCGTTTCCCAGTCATGTGATGTCGAGAAAAGGTGCAACCGCCAAATCTGGGGGAATGACATGTCGCAACTCATCCTAGCTTCGCCACCTGCATCGGCAGGGCTCGCACCATGGGCCCACGACATCCGCAATACGCTGGCAACTGTCGGCCTGCATCTCGAGACATTGGAGCGCCTCTCGGGCGGGCGGGGGCGCGATGTGGCTCACGCCGCTCATCTGCTGATGTCGCGCGCCGCCGCAATGTGCACGGAGGCGATGAAGCAGAGTGCGCCGCAGGGACTGCAGACGCCGCGGCATGGCTTCGATCTCATGAAGACCGTCGCGCAGATCGCGAACCTGGTGCGGCCGACGGCGCCCGATGGATTCCAAATCCGTGTCGCTGGAAGCGGATTCTTTGGCGTGCTTGCGGATCAGCAGGACGTGTTCCGAATCATTTTCAACCTTCTGCACAATGCGATTTCGATTGCGCGCAGAACGACCGGTAAGGAATCGAAGATGAGCTGTGTCACGCTGCTGGTGGAGCGAGCAGGCGCGACGGTGGCGGTGCGTATCGCGGATGATGGCCCTGGGTTGCCGCAGCATGTGCGGAGCAACCTGTTTCGTCGTCGCGACGCGCACATCACGGGCAATGGAATGGGTCTTGCGATCGCGCGCGAGCTTGCGGAGCGCAACGGCGGAGTTCTGAAACTCATGGGGTCAGCGCGCGGGACGACATTCCTGCTCGAATTGGCAGCGGCAGACCGCTAGATCACAGTTCGCGGCTCGCGCGTTAGGCGCGCTTCGCCTTGTCGGGTTGGCGAATGCCGATCGCCTCTTCGCCGAACCATTTCTTGCGCATCGCCTCGCGCACCAGCGCGCCGACGCCGGCGGAATGCGGCCGCCCACGAACCGTCACGAGGTTCACGTCGCGCCAGAACTCTGGCTCGACCACGGGTACACCGACCACATCGGAATGTTTGACCGCATTGACCGGCATGAAGGCAAAGCCGAGGCCCGCAGCGACCATCGCAAGGGTCCAATCGTCCCGCTCGCTCCAGTAGCTCGGAGTGCAGGTCACGCCCTTGGCCGCCAGGATGTGGTCCGCGTAGCCGGCAAACTCGCAATTCTGGCGGTGGATATAGCGCTCCCCGTTGAGCTGCGCGACCGGAAATCCCTTCGCGCTGGCGAGCTGGTGCCTTCTGTTGACCACGATCACCATCTGCTCCGAAAACAAGGGCATCACGTGTGTACGGTCATCCGCTTCTTCGCCCGGTAATGCGTGGATGACGGCTTCGAGCTCGCCTTGAAGCAGCCGCGTGCGCAAGGTTTTCGCGTCTGCGTCGGAGAGTTTCAGCTCCAGGCCGGGGTACTTTTCCTCCAGCGCGGCAATCAGATCCACGATCTCGTCGGGCGAGATCGTACTCATGATGCCAAGCTTCAACGGAACCTTTTTCTTCTGGCTGATGTCCTGCGAAGTTTGCTTCGCCTTCACGGCAGCGGCAAAGACTGTATCGAGGTGCGGACGAATCATCTGTCCGAGTTCGGTCAGATTAGTGTGGCCGCGCTCGCGCCAGAACAGCGGACCACCGAATTCCTGCTCCAGCATTTGGATCGCACGCGAAAGTGACGGTTGCGAGACGTTGCACCGCTCTGCGGCACGCGTGAAATTCAGTTCGTCCGCAACAGCGAGGAAATAGCGGACCTGATGCATTTCCATGAATGGATTTCCCCGTGCGGTGGAGCTTAGCCTAGCCCAAAGGCTCACCCTACGTCACGACCCTTCAAGATCAACCGCGTCAGAAGCTGACCTACTTGGGCGGCGCGCGTCGGCTTTAGCGCCGCGGACTGCATCACTCCGGCATCATCCGTCGAGGTCGGCTTTGGGTCATCACCGGACCAATTGCGTCGCGCGGCAGAAAGTCCGCCCCGGGCCAGAAGCAGATGTTGCGAGGCAAATCGACTCATCGCCTAGTGAGTTTGCCTGCAGCATCAGCCGACCGCTCGGAGCGGCGGCGATCCCACTCCAAGACAACATCGTTGCGCGTCGAGCAGCGACTCGATCTCTATTTTGCGATCTGAAGATACTTTTCCAGTGTCATCGGAGTTCCCCCGCCGGGAGGCGTCGTGATTTTGACGCCGTTGAAC